>Ga0326727_10016536_pt1 | contig 15544 bp, 10 predicted proteins | sample MB2enrmetagenome_FD_207643 | JGI IMG/M metagenome (GOLD analysis project Ga0326727, IMG submission 207643) | Lab enriched peat soil microbial communities from McLean, Ithaca, NY, United States - MB29MY | ecosystem: Environmental > Terrestrial > Soil > Wetlands > Peat | place: USA: New York... | reverse complement strand
CAGTTGGTTAGACTTTTCCATTCATCACTTTCATTCTGAACTCTGGAAGCCTGACTTCCAGACTTGAGGGACTTTCACCCTCGCTTACGCACGTCTTCTCCGAGCGCTCCAGCGTTTCAGCTTTTCCGTCCGCCCTCCGCCCTTCGTCCCGTGGTCAGTGGTCCCGTGGTCTCGTTGTCCCCTATTCCCATTTCCGCTTTCTGCTTTCCCAATTTCTGCTTTTCCCCCCTTGTCCCGTGATCAGGAGTCTTGTAGTCCTGTGGTCAGTGGTCCCGTTGTCTCATCGTCCCATTGGCTGTTCAGTCTGACGCAGGCGAGCTTTAGCTTCGCTTCGAGAAGCGTTCATAGCCGAGAAGCTCTCCCAGCGTTCATAAGCCCGCTGGCACGATTGGTGCTTTGGTTGGCGCGTTAAGTTCAGCCTATCCCTGCGGGGTCAACAGAATATTAAAATCCCATTAACTTTACGCCTTTCGGCTTCCATCTCCCGCCGGGGTCATCGGTATCGCGTAACTTCCGACTCCATCCGAACCGGCCTTTTGGCCGTCGCGGGCGGGACATCCCGCCTCCGCGTTGCAGGCCCATGCCAGGATTGCTCGATATCCTCAAGTGTCCGACCCTTGGTTTCCGGCATCATCTTCCAGATGAAAAAGAACTGGGGAACCAGGACAGCGGCGAAGACAAAGAAAGTAACATGCTTGCCCCAACTGTCCCGGAGAACCGGGAACAACTGATTCAATAGGGCGTCAGCCGTCCACACGGCCAACGAGCTGAGCGCGACCGCGCGTCCGCGAATGCGCGTCGGAAAGACCTCGGACATGAACACCCACTTGATCGGCCCCATTGAAAACGCAAAACAAGCCACAAACGTCGCCGCTGCGCCCACTTTCATGGCACTTGAAGAGTCCGGCCGCCCCAACAGAGCGCCCAGCACGAGCAGTGAGACGAAACAACCGAGGTTGCCCAAAAACAACAGCCGGCGCCGCCCGGCATGGTCCATCAACCAGACCGCCACCAGCGTGAAGATCGAGAGCGACGACGCGATCACCACCATGCCGGTCATTTCGTTGGTAAGCTGAATACCCTGGCCGCGGATGATTTCCGGACCAAAGTTCCAGATCGTCGTGATGCCGCTGAACTCGGACACCACCGCCAGAAACAGCGCCAAGAACAGCACCCGACGCAGGCCGGGCTTCAACAGTTCGATTAACGAACTGCTCTCCTCGGCGATGGTCGCGGCGATGTCCGCCAGTTCGGCGGCGGCAACCTTCCGGCCATTGATGCGTTCAAGGACTTTCAGCGCCTCGGGGTGACGGCCTTTCTCAGCCAGCCAGCGCGGGCTTTCCGCAATGATGATGCAGGTGACAAAGAAAAACAGCGCCGGCAGCGATTCCATGCCCAGCATGCTCCGCCACACGTCTCGGGCCACCATCCAGCCCACCACTCCGCTCGCATCGCCCCCCTTGAGTTTGTCGTGCCAGGACAGCAGCCCGGCGTTGACTACGATCGCCGCGACAATGCCCAGGCAAATCGCCAACTGAAACAACGTCACCATCCGGCCGCGCAACCGGGCCGGGGAGATTTCCGAGATGTAAAGCGGGCAAACCATCGAAGCAATGCCCACGCCAACCCCGCCGACCCAACGGAAGAAAATCAACGACGCCCTTGACCACGCCAGCCCGCAACCAACCGAACAGGCCAGGAGAAACACCGAAGCTACCACGAGCACCTTCTTGCGCCCAAACCGGTCACTGGTTGTCCCAGCCAGCAAGCACCCCAGCATGGCGCCGACCATCGCCGAGCTGACAAACCAGCCTTCCATCAAGGTGGACAACTGGAAGTGCTGGACGATCAGGTCCTTGGCCCCGGAGATGACGAACAGGTCATAGCCGAACAGCAGTCCACCCAGTGCCGATGCGAAGCTACAGAAGATCAAATAGAACAGGCTGCCCTTGAGAACTTCATCTGCATGGACGCGGGGACTATCGATGCTGGGTAGAACTATAGCACTCACATTGAACAACAATCCTATCCGGCGAGGGCTTCCCGAGCGGTGGACACGGCACCCGCGGCACTCTCGCTGTAGCCATCCGCGCCTATCTCCTCGGCATACTTTTGGGTAATGGGCGCGCCGCCAATCAGCACCTTGACCTGATCCCGCACGCCGGCCTGCTTAAGCGCGTCGATGATGGTCTTCATGGATGGCATGGTGGTAGTGAGCAGCGCCGACATCGCCACAATGTTCGCGTTCTTCTCCTTCACGGCGGCGACGAACTGCTCGGAGGTCACGTTTACGCCGAGGTCGATCACTTCAAAACCCCCGCCTTCAAGCATCGCGCCCACCAGATTCTTGCCGATGTCGTGCAGGTCGCCCTTGACGGTGCCAAGAGCGACTCGCCCCATCGGTTCGGCGCCACTGGCGACCAGCAGGGGACGAATCAGTTCAAGCGCCGCTTTCATCGCCCTGGCCGAAATGAGCAGCTCGGGCACAAAGTATTCGTTGCTCTCGAAACGGCGTCCTGCTTCGGCCATGGCCGGCATCATGAAGTCCTGGACCAGTTTAAGCGGCGCGACGCCAGCGGCCAGAGCTTGCTCCGTGGTGGCTTTGGCTGCGTTGGCGTTTCCGTTCAGAATGGCGTCATGAAGAAGTTTGAGATCAGGCATAGTATTAAAGGAATGTGATTGCGTTTCTAATTCTCCTGTTTCTCAAACAACTGAAACTCGGCGACGGTCGGCACTTCGTTGGCCTGGGCGATCACAAGCCGGAAAAGCCGGGCCTTGGCGGGCTCGAAGGTGAGACGCTTGCGCTTGCCGATGGTGGTGCCGGCGGCCAGCGTTCTCCACTCGCCGGCGATCTGAGCCTGCACTTCGAATTTCTCGCAGCGCTGGTAAAGGCCTTCATCCAGGAGGACAGCTTCAATAGTGCGGTCTTCACCCAAATCAATCTGCACCCAGCCGTCGCGCGAGTTCTCCGGCCCGGCCCAGATGGTGTCGAAATCTCCGTCGTTGACGTGAGCTTTCGCTAATTCCTGCTCGCGCCCTTTCCATTCACCCGAAACCGTGACCGGCTTGCCCTTGGAAACCGGCTTCGGCTCGGGCACCTCCAGCGCCGTGAGCCCCATGACGTCCCGGTCCAGCGTCAGTTCCGCGATCGTGACCAGGGGACGGCGGAAGGCTTCAGGCACGCGCAACGTCCAGGTTGAACCTGTCGGCACGAAGGCTCCCGTGCCCCCCGTGAGAAGGCGGGAAGACGTCACCTCCGCGGGCAGGACCGGCAACTTACAGGTGTCGCCGTTCCAGTGCGTCACAAACACGAACACCTTGTTGCCCTTGCGCGTGGAAACGCCCCAATCCCCCGGCAGGTAAGGGCCGCCACGGGTGCCATAAACGGCTTCGCCGTTGAGCTTCAGCCAGTCGCCGATTTCGAGCAGCCGCGCGGCGCTGGCCGGATCAATGGTGCCGTCTGGGCGCGGGCCGACGCCCAGCAACATATTGCCGTCCCGACCGATGCATTGAATCAACCAATTCAGGATTTCCGGCAAGGAGCGCACCGTCATTGGTGGCACCCAGGCCCAGCCGCACGGGGAAATATCCAGGCAACTGTCCCACGCCTTGCCCATGTAGAATTTGCCGATGTCCATTTCTCGGGCCTGATAGTCCCCCACCGCGTCCGGTGCCTCGTAGAAACTGCCGTTCGCAGCGCAATAGGGCCCGGGATTCTTCGGCATAGGCTCAATGCGGTTGTCCAGCAGGGTGCCGGGCTGAAGCTTGCGGATAAAGCCATACATTTCGCGCCCGTCCGCGTGCGTCCACGAGGCCTCCCAATCACCATCGAACCAGATGCAGCCCACCGGGCCGTATTTGGTGAGCAACTCCCGCATGTGCGGCTTGAAGACCTCATTCTTGTATTTTGTCAGGTCCGCGCCGGCGGCACCGCTGTACTTCGGATTCCACCAGTCCAGGATCGAATAATACAGGCAGAACCGCACGTCGCTCTTGGCGCAGGCGTTGGCCATTTCTTTGATGTAATCGCGCCCAAACGGTGAGTGCATGACGTTGTAGTCCGACGTCTTCGTGTCGAACATGCAGAATCCGTCATGATGTTTGGGAACAATCACGGCGTACCGGATACCGGCTTCGTGGAAGAGCCGGATCCATTCGCCGGCATTGAACTTCTCGCCTTTGAACTGCTTGTAGAGCTGGTCGTATTTCTCGCGCCCAACTTTGTCCCGGCACCAGGAGATTTCCTGGCCGACGAGACTCGACGGGTTCCAATGGATGAACACCCCGAACTTGGCGTCGCGGAACCACTGCGCCCGGGCGTTGTATTCCTGCGGCGTCTCGTGGAAAGGATCAAACGCCGCTGCCGCCGCCGGCGCATCTCCTGTCTGCGCGGAAAGCGCGCCGAGTGCGCTAAGTTGGAATAGCGCCAGGACAACACCGTCGCGGAGGGACATAATTGTTCTCATAGCTTAGCCTTGATCTTCTGCTCACTTAAGGAAATACACTTCCTCCATGTCTGACCATATCTTGCCCTTCCGAGCCGCCTCCGGCAGCGGCTTCTGGCAGGGATCGGTCTCCTTCCACCAGCGTTGCGTCTCCGGGTCGGCTGCCATTTTCGCCATGTCCGCTTCGAAGTCCTTGCCGGTATATTCAAGGTGGAGGAAGAGAAAGAGCCTGCCCTGGATCTTCGCCAGGTTGACGGAGATGTTCTGGATGTTGCACGCCTTGATCATCTTGTTCACACCGGGCCACGGATCGGCGTGCAGTTTCTTGTAATAGGCGGCCTTCTCCGGTCTCAAGCCGGTCACCCAGGCAACGCGCCGGGGCGAGGTTTGTGTTTTTGCTTTTCTGGTATTCTCTGGTTTCATGCGATTTATCGTCTTAAGGGTGATGTATTTGGAGTGAGATCAACGGTTGAACTCCTGCACCGCCTCGAACATCGCCATGATGTTCTGCGGGGGCACTTCGGGCAGGATATTATGCACGGTATTAAATACGTAGCCGCCGCCGTCCATGAAAATGTCCAGGCGCCGCTTCACATGGTCTTTGACTTCCAGCGGGGTGCCTCGATTGAGCATTGACTTCGGGTCGCAGCCGCCGCCCCAAAAGCAGATGTCCTTGCCAAAATCCTTCTTCAGCCGCTCCGGCTCCATGTTACGGCAGTTGGTCTGCACCGGGTTGATGACATCGAACCCGGCCTCGATGAGATCCGGCAACAGGGCGTGGATGGAACCGCACGAGTGCAGGAAGGTTTTCATCGGGGTATGCTTGTGAACATAGGCGCAGAGCTGAGCCTGGTGCGGCTTGAAGTAGCGCCGGTAGGTATCAAGTGACATGAAGGGAGCGGTGCTGGTACCGAGGTCGTCGCCAAAACGCATAATGTCGGCCACGTCGCCGACGGCCTGGCAGGCCTTTTCCAGCGCGGCCATGTGGAGTTCCATCAGAGCGTCGAGCAGCGCCTCGACGCTGGCCGGGTCAGTCAGCAAGTCCATGAGGAAATTGTGGAGGCGGCGCAGGAAGGTGCCCCATTCAAATAGATTGCAACCGATGACGAGCATCAGCGCGCGGTTGCTGGTGCGGCGCAGTTCCAGCGCTTTCCGGCGCACTTGATCCCAGAAGTCCGGCTCGCTCGCGTGGTCCCACGGACTGTGAGCCACCGCCCCCCACATGACTTTACCCATGTCCCGGCTCAGGTTCCGGTAGTCCGCGGGATAACCGTCCACGTATGGGAAAAAGGTCTGGTCAAAGAATGTCCCACCGGCAGGCATGTGAGCAATGTCGAGACCGTCCGGCATGCGCACGATGTAGGAGGCGTCGGACTGGAGTTCGGGATGGAACCAGGACGGATACTGCGCGCGTTGCCCGTCGGCGAGCGTCGCGTCGTGCCAGCAAGAGTCGGCGGTGTTGAACGCCCTTCCGATGTCGATCGCGTCCACGCCCAGGAGGTCCAGCATGAAGTCTTCCGGCTGAGCCACCTGTTGCGCCACATCATAGACGCGGGTGTGGCCGTCAGTGATGCCGCCGTGCCGCTTGAGATTGCCGTAGGCGATGGCAGAGATGCCGGAACTCGGCGTGGAGCCGAGGTCCACGGGCACTTTATCCGGCTGGCGATGTTCGATGGCAGCCAGGATGCGTTCTCGTGAGGTCATAAATGTCTTAGACTATGTTCTTCGCACTCTCGCGGAGTCCGCTGCGGACCCCGCCCGAACTTGCCCCATTATGGAGGAGCCACGGGCTGGGGTCCCCCGAACTGAATCCGAAGAGCGAAGTTCGGCAGGCGGAAGGTACGGCGCCCTGGCGAACTTGGGACTACGGGTTAAATGTATGCAACTGGCCCGCGCCCCGGCTAGGGGTTGGTTTGGTAGGCGTATCCGTTGGCGAGAAAATACACATCGCGCGGTCCCTGCGCGAGGGTGGGGCCACTCGCGTATTTGTCCGGGTTCGTGCTCAGCGCGTCCGCGAGCACGGCGGCATCCTGCCACTTGCGCCAGGTGGCATGGCCATCGGCCCAACTAAAGGTGCTGCTGTTGGCACTGTGAAAAGCGGCCGGCGAATCCACCACGTAAGCCCCGGCCAAATCCGGCGGAGTGCCCTGATGAAAGACCCATGACCCGACGCTTTCGCCCCTGGGATCGTTCTCTTCCACAATGACATACCGCTCGCTCGGATGCAACAATTGCGTGCGTTTGGAGAATTGGAACCACATTTGGCCCTGATAGTCGGCCGGCTCGCCATTGAGCGAACCCGCCATGCTCATGCTGCCAAACGAGAATTCGGGAACCTTAAGTTTGTAACGGGTGTCCGCCGGGCAGTGGATCACGCTGGTGTTCGGGGCGTATGGATAGAGTGCGCCCTGTTGGTAGCCCGCGCGGACACACATCTCCTGGTAAGCTTCAGCCGTGATTCCGGGAGTGGGGGCCGGCATTTTGGGGGGCGTGGCCCATCGAAAAGGAAGATCATTAGGATTGTACGAAGTATCCGTGCCAGAATAACATATCCTTTCCTGGAAGTCATCGGCATACATATTCCAAGCCAATGCCAACTGCTTCTGCTGGCTCACACAGTTGGTCGTCCAGGCCTTGGCCTTGGCTCGGGCCAGCGCCGGCAGGAGCAGCGCCGCCAGGATGGCGATAATGGCAATCACCACCAGCAATTCGATTAGTGTAAAGCCTCTGTAGTTTCTTCTCATATGTTGTTCTGTCTTAATTCACTTCATTTTCGACATGGAGGGTATCCGCTGAGGCGCGGGCACCCTCCGCTCGCATCAGTATGTCAATCCAAATGCATTTCCCGACCGGGGCAGGCTAAGGCCAGATGACCACGGCGCGATAGAATTGCTGCGGCGGATTGGTCAGCGCTGCCCCATCAAACGCGGGCACGTTGTATGGCGAAGCCAGCAGAGCTGGGATATCCAGCAGCACTTGCCAGTCGTTCGTCACACCCAGCAAGTCAACAGACTGGATCTGGTAATGGAACCCCGGGATTCCCTGAAGACTGGCGGTGAGGAGGAGCGGCCGCTGGAGGCCGGCCACCACAAACCGCACGGCCGAAAGGCCATTCCATCCACCACCGTAACCGTCGAGCGGCTCAATTTTCACATACCGGGTGCCGGAAGCTGGCGTGGCGAAATCCTGAGCTGGCTCGTTGGTGGTGCCCCCGGCAACCCCCAGCGTATTGGTGCCCAGAATCGTATAGTTCGTGTCGTCAGCCGACACAGAGATCCGGATATCCTTGGCCCCATTCACCGTCGCGCCGGCCTGGTTCAGGTTCCAGATGCGCGTGATGAGCAAATTGTAACTGGCTCCAAGGTCGAATGTGACGTAGGGATTGTTGTCCCCAGGGGCGTGATGCCAGACGTCATCCGCCCCATTGTCGTGCGTGTCGGTGTAGTAGCCCGGGCCGGTGAGGCCCGGTTCACCGGCCACAAAATTGTTTTGCACCAGATTGGTTACGTTGCGCACATAAGGAGAAGTATTATAGTAGGAAGAGAACGCGCTGATGCTTGGCGTAATGAGCGTACCCCCATTCCCTGACTCGAGGCTCAGTCCGGGTGGCAAAACCACCAGGAGATAGGCTGGCACGCTGAAGACATGACCGACGGCGTTGCTCACGATCACAGTGTAGCTCCCAGTGTCAGCCCCAGTGACACTGGCCACCGTCAGGTCGGTCGTGGCGGCGCCGGAGATGTTACCGCCATCAATCAGGTTGGTGCCGTTCTTTTGCCACCGATAGGTCAACGGTGGAAAGCCGTTGTCGGTGGCGGTAATCGTGAAGATGGCCGTGTTGCCCTCCACGTTTGTCCAACCGACCGGTTGGGTCGTGATCGTTGGTGGCGACGTCGCCACCGCATTGCCCTCGAACCGCACGGCCGAAAGGCCATTCCATCCCCCACCGTAACCGTCGAGCGGCTCGATTTTCACAAACTCGATGACGGAAGCTGGCGTGGGGAAATCCTGCGCCGGTTCGGCGGGGGTTCCACCCGCTTGGACCAGCGTATTGGTCCCGAGGATGGTAAACGCCGCGTTATCGGCTGAGACGGAAATGCGCACGTCCATTGCCCCATTCTGCGTGAAGCCAGCCTGGTTCAGGTTCCAGTAGCGCGTGATGAGCAAATCGTAATAGCCTCCAAGATCGAACGTGACGAACGGACTGTTGTCGCCGGGGGCGTGATGCCAGACGTCATCCTCCCCATTGTCGTGCGTGTCATAGAAGTAACCCGGGCCGGACAGGCCTGGTTCACCGGGCACAAAATCGTTCTCCACGAGATTGGTTACGTTGCGCACATAGGGCGGCGTATTATAGAAGGAAGAGAACGCGCTGATGCTTGGCGTAATGAGCGTGCCGCCGATGAGGAGGCGGGCCACCTGGCTGGTGACCGAGGCTCGAGTATTCGCGACCACCACATCGTAGTTGGCTTGGTCAAGCATGGAGACGGTGCTGATGACAAGGTTGGAGGTTGTGGCGCCGGAGATGTTGCCGCCGTCGGTCAGGTTGGTGCCGTTCTTTCGCCAGTAATAGGTCAACGGTGGAAAGCCGCTGTCGGTGGCGGTGACCGTGAAGGTCGCGTTCGAACCGGGCGGCCAAGTCTGGCTCTGGGGTTGGGGTTGTTGCCAGATAATCGGCGCGACTGTGAACACCACAAACCGAACTTGCGAAAGCCCGGTCAGGAAGCGGCCATCCGCGCCGGCGTTGGTCGTACCCGTGATGGAACTCCAGAAGATCGCCCCGTCGTAATTCGTAAGAATCTGCATCTGCACATAGCGAATCCCCGAGGCGGCAGTAGCAAAGTCCTGCGCAATCTCCGCTGGGCCACCCACGGCTTCGACCGGGTTGAGAGTGGTCAACACCGTAAAGTTAGTGCCGTCCACCGAGGTTGACAGGAGGATGCTCGACGGGCCGAAAGCTATGCCGGCGCCGGCCTCGTTGTAATTCCAAATGCGGGTGGTTTGCAGATCATGCACGGCGCCCAGGTCGTAGGTGATGTAGGGATTCGTGTCAATGGGTGTCCCGGTGTTCCCTGCGGTTGTCCACATTGTCCCGGTAGAGGTGCTGCCATACGTGGAATCGGCCGCGCCCAGGATGCCCGAAGGACCCGCGGTGAGGCCGGAACCGTCCACCGTGTGGACAGCGGCCCGGTCGATGCCGTAGGGATCCTGGGACGAATACGCGCTCACGGTCGGATCGATTAGGAGTTGCGCCTGGGCAGCGCTGCCGAACACCAGTATTGCTGCCGTGATGCCGAATGCTATGTGCGCCCCAGTAAGCGCCTTTTTGGGAAGGAGGGATGTCATTCTTTTCATAGATTTGCCGATGCAGTTTGTGTTGTTTTGGTTCAGGTTATGATTTGTAATGTTTCATATCCGAGCGTAATATGGGAAGAGAGGGCTGGGGTGTATACCCCCCGTTCGGGGGGATTGCCGAGTGTATGCGCTTCCGTCAAGTTTGGCATGTTCTTATGATTAAACACAGCAAACTTACCCGGCGCGGTTTCGTTAAGACCTCCCTGTTCGCTTCAGCGGCAATGCCTCTGGGCTTGAGCGCGCAAGGCGCTCCGCCTCCCCAATCGCCTCCCGCCAGCGCCCTGGCGCCGGCCACGAAGGACACGCTCCCAATGGGCAAGATAGGGGGCCAAGAGTTCAGCCGCTTGATGCTCGGTGGCAACCTCATCTCCGGCTATTCGCATGCGCGCGACCTCGGGTACGTAGCCCCGCTGATGCGGTTTTACAACACGCCGGCCAAAATCCGCGAGACGCTCGAGACCGCCGAGGCAAACGGTATCAATGCCATCAACACCTTCGTCACGGACGACATTTCAGCCCTGGACGAGCATTGGAAGAACGGCGGCACGATGAAGTGGATCGCCCAAGTGGGAGCCGGCGACGCCAGCGGCTGCCCTCACATCCAACTGGCGGTGGATCGAGGCGCCACGGCCATCCACATCAACGGCGACCACGCGGAGACGCTTTTGGCCAAGGGCCAGTTCGAGCGCGTCGGCGAGATCGTCCAATGGACCAAGGCACAGAAACGCATCGCGGGGATTTCAGCCCATGACCTGCGGGTGCCCATCGAATGCGAAAAACTCAAAGTGGACGTGGATTTCTACCAAAAGACGCTGCACACTCACGACTATTACTCCGCGCCACGACCGGATGAAACGGGCCCCAAAGGCGACCACGACAACTCCTGGTGCAGCGATCCAAAGGCGGTGGTCGATTTCATGGCCGGCATCAAGAAGCCGTGGATCGCCTTCAAGATCCTGGCAGCGGGCGCGCTATCCCCACGGCAGGCGTTCCCACACGCCTTCAACGGTGGGGCGGACTTCATCCTCGTGGGCATGTTCGATTGGCAAATTGCCGAGAACGTGAAGCTTGCCCGGCGCGTCGTCAGCCTAACCATGCAGCCTGACTCCAAGCGCACGCGTCCTTGGTGTGGATAAGCTGCTCCTGCCGATCCACGCGGGCGGCACGGCCTCAATCCGTCTGCCTCCCGAAGTATTTCATCGCTGCCTCGGTTCGCGACCGCACGTGCAACTTTTCATAGATGTGCTTGAGATACCCGCGCACGGTATCCTCTGAGAGGCTGAGCATACTGGCGATTTCCTTATTGATATAGCCTTTGGCGACCAGCGCCAGCACCTCCTTTTCGCGCGCCGACAGGGCGAGGTCGGGCGTTCGCCCCGCCGTCCCACGCGCAAACGATTGCACGACCTGCCGGGCAATGTAGCTGGACATCGGCGCGCCGCCGTGATGCACCTCCTCGATGGCTTTCAAAATCTCGGCGGCCGGGGTGCGCTTGAGCAGGTAGCCGCTGGCCCCCGTTTCCAAGGCCTCGAAAATCTGCTTCCGGTCATCATACACCGTCAGCATCACGATTTGCAGCTCGGGCAGCACCTGCTTGAGCAGATACGTGCAGGCAACGCCCGACATCTGCCCCAGGTTGATGTCCATCAGCGCCACATCGGGGGGCTGCTTGGGGATTTCGCGCAGTGCCTGCTCCCCGGAGCCATAGGCGCCCAGGCACTGGAACCCGCGCGATTCGTTGATCAAGAGCACAAGCTCCTCGCGCACAGACCGTTCGTTTTCGACGATGGCTACTCGGATGGACATGGGGCAGATCTGAGCTCACGGAGGGGAGCTGACAGCTTCACGCAGGTACCCCGTCCTGGCTCGCTGTCCAGGTCCAGACGCCCGCCCACCTCCGCCATGCGCTGGCGCATATTGCGCAGGCCGTCGCTGCCTTCTGCCCCCGTGCCGACAACGAAGCCGCGGCCATTGTCTTCAATTAAAATACAGAGGTCAGATGCGTCCGCTTTGAGTCGCACCCAAACCTCGCTCGCTCCGGAGTGGCGCGCGACATTATTGCAAGCTTCTTTGACCGCCAGGAGAATATGGTGCCGCTGTTGACTGCCAAGGGGAATGTGCGGCACGTCCTCCGGCACGTCCAGCCGGCAACGGATGGATGTCAGACCGAAAAAATCCCCGGCAAACTGCACCAGGTAATTGGCAAGATGGTCGAACCGGTCATTCTGCGGGTTGATGGCCCACACGATGCCGTCCACCGCCTGCACCGCCGACCGGGCTCTTTGTGAAATCGTCTGCAGGTGATCCGCCACCTGTTCCGGCTGGTCACGATGCGTCTGAGATCGATCGCTCAGCAGCGAGATTCCTGTCAGCAACGTCCCCAGTTCGTCGTGAATGTCCCGGGCGATGCGCGTCCGCTCTTGCTCCAGCGCGTGTTCTCGCCGGATGACCGCCAGCCGGAGCCGGAGTCGGCGCGTGGCCAGCAGCTTCACCGTCCAGCCGGACCCGCCTAATATCAGCAGCGCCATCAGGAACCGAAACCACCCAGTCTGCCACCACGCCGCCCGGCACTTAAGCGCCAGCCCGGCTTCGTGCTCGCTCCAAAACAGGTCCTCGTTGCAAGCGATTACCCGGAATCGGTACTCTCCTGGAGCCAGGTAAGGGTATTCGGCAACGCGGCGTCCTCCGGCGTCCACCCAGTCCGAGTCCAGCCCGTCCAGCCGGTAGCGAAACCGCACCTTCTCCGGCGCCGTGAAACTTAGGGCGGAGTAGCGGAACTCCACACGCCGGGCGCCGGGTCCAATCTTTACCACCGAGGTGCGAAGCAGATTGGCTTTGGATTCCAGAACTCTGACTGTGGATTCTGGATTCTCCGGCGCAGGGTTGTTCACATCAGCCGCCACGAGGGTGCCATTTACTTGCAACTCATCGATCACCACGGCCGGAGCCACTGCATTGACCGGAATGTTCTTCGGGTCCACGATCACCACGCCCTTGACCGTGGAAAACCATAACCTGCCATCGCGCGTCTTGAGGCCCGCCGGGTAAAAGCCACCGCTGCATTCCAGACTTTCCATGCCTTCGGCCCTGCCATAGACGACTGGCGTGAGCATCGCTGAATGTCCGTCGGCCACACGCTCCAACTCTTCCTTGGAGACACAGAAAATACCGCGATTGCAGCCAAACCAGAGCCGCCCCTGATCGTCCTCCAGGATTTGCGAAATGATGTCGTCCCACAGCCCCTGTCGGGTGGTGATGGCGGCAATTCTTCCGTTCTTCATGAGGCTCAGGCCCCCGTTCATGCCAATCCATAACCTGCCCTCCCCATCGGTATGGAGCGTGCGAACGAAATCCCCGGCTAACCCGTCCCGGCCAGTAAACCGGGTGAACTGGTCGTTGGATAAACAGCTCAGCCCGTCGCCGCCGGTGCCAATCCAGAGCCGCCCCGCTGCATCCAACGCCAACGCGGTGATAAAGCCAGCCTGCAATCTATTCGTGGTTGGAGGGGAGGTGAAGACGCCGTCCTTAAAGAACTTCAGGCCGTCTTGGTAGGTGCCCACCCAAAGTCCGCCAGCGGCGGCTTCGCAGAGGGCCAGCACGGGTTGCTCATTCTCCGGACGCCCCAGATGATACTGTTCCAGCTTCGTGCCTGTTTTCCGGAACAGGCCGCTGTTCCAGGTGCCCAACCACAGCACCCCGTCACGCGCGGCGAGCACCGAGGGAATACTTTCATTGTCGAGCAGGTAACTCACATCTGCCGGAGCGAATTCCATGTCCAGCGCAGCCGGCCACGTCAGCAGGCTCTGCTTTTTCCCCGAAAAAGCTGTCTTGATTGGCGTCACAGCCCGGCGACGCCCCACGGTCAGCCCGCCGCCATTGGAGCCGATCCACACATCGCCATCGCTGTCCTGGGCGAGAGAAGTGACGACATTGTGAGTTAACCCATCGGCAGTGGTCACCACGCGAAGCTTCTTCGGCTTGAGCCTGTGCAATCCACCAGCACTGGTACCGACCCAGAGATTTCCTTCGCGATCTTCCAGCAGGCAGCGGATGGAATTGTCCGCCAGGCCCTCCTGTATCGTGAGCGGGAGCGCCTCTCCGTTCCTCCAGCGTCGCAAACCCGTCGAGGCCATGCCCAGCCAGAGGTCGCCGTTCCGGGTTTCGCACACGTCGAGGATCGTATCCGCCGAAGGCTTGCCCGGCTGAGGCACGCGGGTCAGCACCCCGTTGCTGGACGTGTTAAGCCGACCGCTCAGGCCGCCGAACCACAGCCGCCCCGACGGCCCGCGGCGGAGCGTGGCAGTGGCGAATTCGCTGGCAGGCTCCATGGTCGGGTTCTCCCGAAGATATTGGCGGCCCTTCACCTGGTGCAGAAAGCCGTTGATCACCACCCACAACCCGTCCCTGTCACTAAGCACCCGTGAAAACGGCTCGCTGCGGCGAGGCGGCAGACTCTCGTCGCGCACAAAGTGTCCGTCCCGCCAGCAGTCCAACCCCGCGTAAGTGCCGATCCAGAGCCGGTCCTCGGCATCCTGCGCCACTGCCATGACCACGTCGCTCCACAACCCCTCGCGCTGCGTCAGGGCCTGAAACCGTCCGTTCTCGAACCGCAACAACCCACCCCCATCCGTGCCTACCCAAAGCGTGCTTGCCCGGTCTTCGAAGAGGCACAGGATGCTGCTGCTGCGGACTCCTTCCCGCTCGCCAAACCGGGTGAAGTGGGCGCCGTCGAAGCGGGCCAACCCCGCCGAGGTGCCGATCCACAGGTAACCATCCCGCGTCTGTAAGAGCGCCGTCACCTCGTTTCCCGGCAGACCGTCTTCCGTTTGCCACCGGTCCAGGCGATATTCGAACCAGGGCTCCCGGCCCGCCGAAGGCAGCGTGCTGCTGATCGGAGCAAAACGAAGCAACGCCTGCCGAAACCCCGGTCCGTAACCCGCGAAGATCTTTCCGGCAGGCAATGGTCGGCGGTCGGCGGACGAGGCTACGGTGCTCCATTCATAGCCGTTGGTGGACACCTCGACGCGATATTCCGTGGCCAGACGGTCAACCAGGTATCCCTCCCGATCTCGCCCCCAAACCACGCGGTTGATTCTCATTGGCACGGGAAATTCGATTTGCACCCAGACGTTGCTGAGGCCCTCGCCGATCCACGAGTGATTGTTGCCGTATAGACCGTCGTTGACCCACTGCACCTGATGGATTTCATAGCCCGCCAAAAAGCCGGAAGCAGTGGCCCGCGCTCCGGTGCTGGCCAGTGCCACGTTTCGCGCGGGCTCGCCTTCGGGATATATCTCTAATTCATCCACGCACGGCTCGCGCACATTGGTCTTGAACACCTCGAATCGAACGAACTTGGCGGGCACGGCCGGAAAATCCTCCACGTTCCGGCGCGGATTCACCGGTGGACGGAGACGGTTCGCAGCCGGAATGGTCGCAGAAAGTGAACTCTCCACCCCGGTTGACTGCGGCTGCGCTGGGTACACAACACCTGTCACCAACTGAGCCCCCCAACAGCACAGCAGGGCGTTGGCACGGAACTGCTCGAAGCAGCGCAACATCTCGCTTGGCATCATAGCAGGCCGGGCCAAGCCAACGCAAATGAACTGAACGCGCCGGGTGCGATTAGAAGTGTCGGTCAGTTCTTGGCGACTTCGGCCCAATATTTGTCCCAATCACCATTGGCTCGGACCGTCCGGAGTTGCAGCATCCGCTCGGCGTTGCGCTCCAGCCACCAAGCCCCG
>Ga0326727_10016535_pt1 | contig 15545 bp, 12 predicted proteins | sample MB2enrmetagenome_FD_207643 | JGI IMG/M metagenome (GOLD analysis project Ga0326727, IMG submission 207643) | Lab enriched peat soil microbial communities from McLean, Ithaca, NY, United States - MB29MY | ecosystem: Environmental > Terrestrial > Soil > Wetlands > Peat | place: USA: New York... | reverse complement strand
GTCAGCCCTTTGTTGGCGATGTAGTGATAGAAATACAACACGCGCGACGCCTTGCGCACCAGAAACCGCGAGCCGTAAACCACATCCGCTTGGCCTTCCACAATCGGCGCAATCACGTCGGCGATTTCCGCGGGGTCGTATTCCAGATCGGCGTCCTGCACAATGACAATCTGGCCTGTGGTCAGTGCAAAGCCGGTCTTCAGCGCCTCTGTCTTTCCCTTGTTGACCGGATGATGGGCGACCTTGATCCTCGGGCTCTCCGCTGCCATCCGGTCTGCAATCGCCCGCGTTCCGTCGGTGGAGCAGTCGTCGACGATCACGATCTCGCCGGCTTCCGGAACCGCCAGCAGACGCGCCACAATCGCAGATAAAGTGGCCACTTCGTTGTAGGCCGGAACAACTATGGAAAGCAAGAGCCGATTGTCTGCCGCGGTGTTCATTCAGGGTTTCCCATAGCAGTTCTGCCGGCGAGAAAAGCCCAACCGGCCGCAGAGACGGCTATCATTCTCGACACGGCGCTACCCGATTCATACCGGCAATGCGCCTGGGTTGAGCCAGGAGAGGCATCCTATGCGTCACTTGTTCAGCACGCAGTTATCCGTCAAATGGATTGGCGTTCCCATATCGACGACTTCGAAGTCCGTCACTTTGAATCCAAACAAAGAATGTGAATTGAAATCGAGATCGGAATACTTTGTTTTTGTATCTTGGTCGCTCTGTGCTGTGAGGGCAATGTTGCCACCGTCAGACAGGAACATGCCATATTTCTGCAAGGCTCGCGCGACGACTTGTGCTTCAGGCATCAACTGAGATACATCGTAAGACGCCTTCAGACGGAATCGCGCACCGATCGGAGGCGCCTCGACGGGTCCGCGCGGGGCGCCGGCGTGCGTGGCCGGGTGAACATAGACGTGGGCGCGAATGCGCGGATTGGGCAGTATGAAGCGGATGGCGTGATCGATGTGTCCCGCGGCAAGTTCGTCGGCATTGAAGAGCAGGGGCGCAATGGGAAAACCGGCGGAGTCGGCGCTGGTGCACTGATCTCCACGCCCCGAGGGCGGATAAACGCGGTTGAGGTTCCAAACCGCAACAAATTGCGCTGTGACGGAATCCGCCGCGGCTGTGGTTTGAAAAGTTTCGTAGAGCTTGCCGCGGCTTCGGTCGACTACGAGGAGCTGACAGTCACCGTCGCACGGACCTAAAGTGGCCGCTGCGGGCAGGGGAAAGGTGGAAATGTCGTCGGCATTGCCTTCATAGAACCCAGGACCCTTGTGAAATGGAACAAACGGAGTCTTGGCGTCTGCTTGCAGAACGCGAAATGAGAAGTCGATTTGGAACCTGTTGTTGGTTCCCCATCCGCCGTTTTCCGCCAGCCACTGAATCATGGTGCCGGATTGCGGATCGAGGGGTGCATGGCTCACATCCTGAGTCCACACAGCTCCAGGAGGAAAATATGGCGCCGGGCCCGGGCCGCCGCGCTCCAGCTTTGCGGCTTTCACCTGCACGATATGGTGGTAATACACGAAGCCGGCAACTGCGGCTACGGTTCCCAGCACGGCGACGATGAGCAGATTTCTCTTGGGATTCATGGCGTTCCTATCTTCCTCCTGATCATTTGAATCATTGCAGCGGCGCTTGGCGATGTCAATTGCTGGCGGCAGTGGGTGGTTCCAGCGGCGTCAGGCTCTTCGATTCGGCAGCCGGAGCCCCCGCCGGCAGGTTCGAATTCCATATCTTCCAGAGCGGGCCGCGCGTCGCCAGGAACTTGTAGAGTCCGGCGACGGCCGCCGCATTCAGCACAAGCATTGCGCTGGCCGGAGCCGCAATGCGATTCAGCCATCCGATCCTGGAACGCAGGCCGGCGATGGAAAGCGCCCAGCATAGTATCTGGAATGCCGCGAATGCCGCGTAGGCTCGCGAACCAGCGCCGAGCGCGATGCTGGAAACCAGCAGCAGAACCATCAGGTAGGGCACGGCAAGGCGCATCGCCTTGTGCGAGACAAGTTGAAAAAGAACTCGATTCCGCGGGGTCAGCGTCCAGGGCGCAAGGCGAAAGAGCTGGAAGTTTCCCGCCAGGGTTCGAACCTTGCGATGAAACTCGCCCTCGACCTTCTTCGGCCATGTGTCGTAGACATAGGCCTGCGGATCGACTACCGACCGGTAACCCTGGCGGATAATGGACAGCGGCTGAAACATGTCGTCGAGGATCGTTCCGGCCGGCTGGCGCACGGCGAGCTCGCGACGGATGGCATAAAAGCCTCCATAGACGCCAACCGGAGAGTCGATTATCGCCTCGCAATTCCTGAGCCACTGCTCGTAGCGCCAGTAAACCCCGCCCACCGCTCCGGAGGCCGCATCGTGACCCTCCTGGAGCAGCGTGAGCCTGCCGCAGACGCAGCCGACCTTCTCGTCGGCGAAGTTGCTCACCAGTTGCTGAATCGCGCCCGGAGCTATCTCAGGCCGGATGTCCACGAAGAGGATTACCTCTCCCGTGGCCTGCGCCACGCCGGCGTTGACGGCCACCGCCTTGCCGCCGTGCTCTTCGAGGACAATGGTTTTGAGAAGCGGATGCCTCTGGCTGGCCAGCAACTCCGCTGTGCCGTCGGTTGAGCCGTCCGAGACCACGACGATCTCTTTGATGTTGGGGTAATCAAGGCGCAGAAGATGCTGAAGCTTGCCTGGCAACAGCGCAATGCCGTTATGCACCGCGAGCACGACGCTTACGCTGGGAGCGATTCGAGCTGTCTTCCAAGGCCGCGGCCAAAACCGCGCCAGCAGCCACATCGCCGCGGGGTATCCCATGTAGGTATAGAGAATCCCTGCCAGAGAGAGCCAGAAGACGATCTTCACTGGGCGCCTCTTCGCAGCAGGATGGTCTTCACCGTTTCAAACATGATGAGCAGATCCAGACCGAGCGACAGGTGCTTGACGTAGTAGAGATCGTATTCGAGCTTCTGCTTGGTCTCCTCAAGGCTGGCGCCGTACCGATAGCGAACCTGCGCCCAACCTGTGATCCCTGGGCGGATCAAGTGCCGCAGCTCATAAAAGGGGATTTCGCTGCTGAGCCACTGCACAAACTCGGGGCGCTCCGGACGGGGACCGACAAATCCCATCTCTCCGCGCAAGACATTCCAGAGCTGTGGAATCTCATCCAGGCGAGTGGCTCGCATGAACCTGCCCAGCCGAGTAACGCGAGGGTCGTTCTTGGTGGCCCAAACGGCTCCTTGCGCCTCGGCGTCCTGGCGCATGGTCCGGAATTTGATCACGGAGAAGGGACGCCCGCGCAAACCCACTCGGGTCTGGCGGAAGAAGATGGGACCCGGCGAAGAAAGCCGCACAGCCAGAATAATGATCGGGATGAATGGCAGACAGACCGCCAGCCCGAGGAAAGAAACGGTGACTGAAACCAGACGCCGGAGAATCTGCTGCGACGCCTTCACGTTGAAACCGTAAGTGAAGATCAGAGAGCTTGGATTGAGGCCGTCGAGCGGGAGCTTGCCCAATAGCCTCTCCATCACGGTGCTGGCCTCTTCAATCACAACTCCGCGCAGCCTTAGGTCGAGGAGTTCGCGCACCGGCATCGCTTTGCGACGGTCTTCCATGGCGACGATGACGCGGTCAATGGGCGGCTTCGGCTTGCAAAAGGCGCGAAGCTCAGCCGCATAGCGCTCGTATTCCCCTGTGGACGAGCTTTCGCTGGCCCCGCCGACGACTTCCATGCCCGCATCGCGCCTGGCGCGCAATGTCTCGGCGACGGTGCGCGCCCGCTTGCCGCCGCCGAGTACATAGACGCGCTCGCGGAAGACCGAAAGCCCAAGCATCCATTCATAGAACCATCGCCAGATGACGAGTGCGACCACCAGGATAGAAACACCGACGACCAGAACATTGGGGCCAATGTCCAAATCTGGAAAGAAATAGACGAGCGCCGCGAGAAAGAACGACAAAACGCTCAAGAGCAGAAGCAGCCGGAAGTATATCTCCCAGCGGCCAGAGATGCGCTGCGGTTCATACAGATCGAAGTAGTGCGACAGAAGCAGAGTAAGAGCGGTGACAGCTGCAATCTTCACGATCCCGTTTTCGTAGATCAGGGCAATATAGGTATCCGGCGAATTGAGGAGGCATGCCGTGGCCAGCAGAAACGAACCGCTCACGACAAGCGCTTCGAATAGGAGCAGCACCAGAGTTCGGGTCGGATAGTAGACATTGAGAATCCTGATCATCCCTGGCTTTCGCGATCCTTTCGCCGCTTGTTCCTACCTTTGTCTTCCGACCCGCCATAGTAATAGTAGTAGTATCCGCGGCGCGGAGCGCGCCTGACGTCGTTGAGCACAAAACCAAGGATTCGCGAGTTCCTGAAAGTGGCCTGGGTGCGCTGCGCCACATCGTAGGGCGTGGTTGCTCCACGCGCGACCAGCATTACCGCATCCGCGGCGCGGGCAAGTTCTACGGCATCCGTCACCGCCAGCACCGGCGGCGAGTCGATCAGTATCCAGTCGAAATGCGGTGCGAGGTTCACAACCAGCTCTTCGATGCGGCGATTGGCCACCAATTCTGAAGAGTTGTCTCCGCATCTGCCGGCGGGAATAAGTGTGAGGTTGGAAATTCCGCGTGGGCCGGCGACCTCATCGGTTTCAGGATGAAGGTCTCGCTGCATGACGGTATTCAATTCCGCGGTTCCCGCCAAATAATCCGCCAATCCCAGATCGTTCGGGGCGCCCAGCAGGTTGTGGAGGGTGGGACGGCGCAGATCGCCGTCGACGAGCAGAATGCTATTGACGCTATTGCGCGCCAGGCTCATGGCCAGATTCGCCGTGACAAAGCTCTTTCCTTCCGATGGCATGCCGCTTGAGACCAGGATGGTCTTCATCGGGGTCTCATAGCGAGCCTGATAAATGCGCGAGCGGAGGCTGCGGAACTGCTCCACGCCGGGGCCACGGTCCGCGAGCGTGGGAAAGGAAGGAACGGATGGCTTCCATCGATATCGCGCGATGTTTGCGAGGCTAGCGCCGGCACTGGCTGGCGGCGCTTCCTCGGCATCGGCGCCGACCGCCGGTTCCACAAACTGATCGACTCCCGATCCTGGCGCGGCTTGCCGCTCCCGGTCAGCTCGTTGCAGTGCTTCGTATATCCGGCTCATATCTCACGTTCCTTCAGAAAATCTGTAACATTCACCATGGTCTTGGCAGTATTTGGAATGGTGGTTGGCGAGGCATTCTCAGGCAAACCCGCTGGAGCCATCGGCGAGATCAGAAAGGGCTGCTGGAACAGTTCGAGTTCCGTGCACACTGACTCCACGATGCACGACGGGATGGGCTTCATCTGTTCCACGTAAGCAGTAATCATGGCATGTTCGCAGATTAGGTTGATGAGGCGCGGAATTCCCCTCGAGCAGCGATGGACTAGCTGCACCGCATCGGGCGCCAGCACGGGTTCGGTTGCGCCGGCGATGCGCAATCTTTCGGCGATGTATGCTTTTGTCTCTTCCGGAAACAGCGGCCGCGTTCTGCACCACACTGCAACGCGCTGGCGAAGCTGGCGAACGCAGGGGTCGCGAAGCTTGTCTTCGAGCTCGGGCTGGCCTGAAAGCACAATCTGCAGCAGTTTCTCCGACGAAGTCTCCAAATTGGTCAGCAAACGAATCTCCTCAAGTAGCTCCGAGGAGAGATTCTGCGCTTCATCGACGACGATGACGCACAGGCCGCGTTCGCGAAAGCGCTCGATGAGCCAGCGATTGAGCTGCAGGAGCATGGCGGACTTGGTCCGCCTCTCGGGCGGGATGCCGAAGTCGGTGAGCACAAACTCAAGAAAGTCGAGCACCTCGAGACGAGGATTGAAGACGAAGGCCGACGAAACGCGATCGCTGGAAAACGAACTCAGTACAGTCTTGAGGAGAGTTGTCTTTCCCGTGCCCACTTCTCCCGTCATCACCACAAAACCCTTGCGAGTCGCGATGCCGTATTGCAGGCAGGCAAGGGTCTCCCGAATCTGCGGCATCATGTATAGAAACCGCGGATCTGGACTGGCTCCGAAAGGGAGGGACCGAAGGCCGAAGAAGGATCTGTACATGATTACTGCCCCGTGCTTTCAACGGGATTGTGCGAACGCGAAAACGGGTTCCAGTGCCTGCCCTGTTTGACCGGGCGGGAAATGCCATCAATGTGGGACAAGATGGCCAGAGTTGGAAGTTTGGTGAATGCCCAGATATCCCTCTCATTGCGCAGGGACGTATCGCGATACTCGAGCAGCGCGGTGATAAGAAGACCCAGAAACAAGCCGCAAGCGAGCCCGCCGCCGGCAAAGACCGTGCGGTTGGGGAAGCTTGGCGCGTCGGGAAGATTGGGAGCATCCATGACGCGGAACTGCTCACCCTCCTGGCGATGTTCAAGGGCGGTTGCCATGCTCGATTCGTTCATCTTCTTCAGCAGGGTGTTGTAGAACTCCAAAGCCGTCTCATGGTCGCGGGTGACCTGCTTGTACTCCTCCTCGATTAGCGGGCTGGCCTCAATTCTCGCTTCATAAGCGCGAAGCTGCTGTTGAATCCGAGTCTGTTCCTGCTTTCCGCTGACGATGGCCTGCTGTGCGCTCTTAAGCTGAAACTTGAGTTGCTGAAGGTGCGGCGGGTCGGGACGATTGGGATCGGGAGCCGCTGGCGGAGGCGCAGCCTCGGCGGGAGTGTGCGCGATCTCCGCCTGCAAATCGGAGATCTTGCGCGAAATCGCCAATACGTCCGGGAAGTCCGGCGTGTAGTGCATCTCCAACTCCTGCCTCTGCGCAATCAGAGCCTTGAGCTGCGCCCGGCGCTCATCGGCAGAGACGCCGGAGCCCGGCTCGGCTGTCGCTACGTCGTGTGTCTCTTGCGTGACCAGAGCCTGGAGAAAGACCTCATTCTGCTGCAAGCGGTCCAGTGACTGCGTCACGGCGTCGAGCTGACTTGTGAGCGCTTGAAGCGTGCTTTCGTTGGGGCTGCCCATGGCAACGCTCATATCCCCAAGATGAAGCGTCTGGCCGGGAAGCTTGCCGATGTTTTTCAGCTCAAATGCTGCGAGCTTGGCATCCTGGTCGTCCAGATTCCTCTTTGCATCGGCCAGTTGCTGTTTCAGAAACTCGGTTGTGCCCTCGGCGTGCTGCTCGCGCTCACTCAGATTCTCGCTCACGAAGAGCGAGGTGATCTCGCCGCACACCTGCTGGGCTGTGTGAGCGTCCTGCGCCCTGAAGGTGATGTAGAAGCCCGGCATTCCGCCGCCAACGGAGGGGATTGGCTTGATGCCGATAGCCTTCTGCGTCATTGCCACGCGGTCGTCCATGTTGCCCTGGCCGCCCCCGTACAGATTGAATCGCTCGATGATCGGTTCGATGCGCGAGCGGCTCAGGATCTGCTCTTTCATCGATGCCAGCCGCTCCCCCAGATTCTCTTCGACTACCGGTTTTACATAGTCCTCCGGAACCTTTTGCTGCTCAATGATCACAAGTGTCTGCGACGTGTACTGGGGCGAAATGACGTAGGTGAGGCCTACGCCAACAGCGAGTAAAGCGACTGAGAAGGTCAGAATCAGCCAGAATCGCCGTTTGAAGATGCCAACGTAATCTTCGAATGTCAGTTCACGATGCCCGAGCATACGACTCCTTGAATATTCAGTGCTTGAGGTGTATTCCCCGAGGCGAATACCCGATGCCGAAACTGATGACGTTCGTCACTCCGATAAAAGCGCCAGTGGAAAGCGTGGAACTCGACGACTGGGCCACGGCCGTATAGCTCGCAAAGACGTTGAAATCCCGGCCTAGCTGCCTGCTTGCCTGAACGCCGCCATACTTTGCATTGGTGACCCCGTTGCCATTCAGCCCGGCGGTGCGCATATAGGCGGCCGTAGCGCCAACATTCGCCTTCCTGCCCAATTTGCGCGAGAAGTTCGCGCTGACGACATCGGTTTCCGCACCCAGCAAATATCCGGAACCGCCCTGTACCCCACGGTTGTAGTTCAGGCTGGCAGTTCCAACTCTGAACGAGTCGCTGATCGAGGCGGAGGCCGCGACATTGGTTGAGGATGGTATTACCGCGGCGTTTGCACTTGAAACCCACTCCGGCCCCGCGGATACGCTTCCCATCAGACGGCGGTTCCACCTGTGACTGTAAGTGAGCCGAGCGGTATCGATCTGCATGAAGCTGTCCTGCTGGGTACTGGCCGAGGAGGTGGACCCGGTACCGGGGAAGCTGATGCGGGAGTACGAATACTGGCCTCCCATGGAGTTGTGCGCGTCCAGGCGGCGGGTGATCCCTGCGTCGGCCATCAGCATGTCCGTATCCTGGCCATCGTTGTCGATATAGTGCAGTTGCCCTGCGGAGCCGCCGATATTGAGGGTGGTTGCATGGTCGAGCCGGTCTCCCGCCATGACGGTTGTGAAGTTGTCGAAAGTGCGGGTATTCAGCGCCAGGACCGTCTGGTCAGTCGGGGTCGTCGAGCCACTTCCCCCGATCGGTTCCCCGCTGCCGGCAACTCCCGAAAATCCCGTGGTTGGGGTTTCAAAGGAATACATCACGCTGTCGCTGGCCATCAAGTTCCACGAGCGCTTCTCAAAGCCCTGCGTCAGCGAAAGGTGCTGAAATACACCTCCCGCCTCGGGCGGTCCAGCAAAGGTCCAGCCATAGCCGCCTCCATACCGCATGGAGAACGGGAGCCGCTTGCTGTCATTTGCGTAGCCTGCGTCTCCATCGAGGAAGGCGCGCTGCTGGCCACCCAGGCTGCCGCCAATCTCGCTCGCTTCGGAGTAGCGCACATCGTAGTCCAGTTTGCCTGCCACCGGCAGTCCCGGTCCCGTCGCCTCGGGCACAACCTGCGCGCCCGCCGCGGCGGACGCGGCGATGAAAAACGCCAGAAATGTGAGATTCGTCTTCATCGATGCGCCTTAGGGGACAACAATTGTATCGTCAGGTTTGAGGAGAATATCGAGGGTGCTATCGCCCTTCAACGCTTCCTTGTAATGCACCGGAATCTTCTCGTGCTTTCCGGCTTCGTTGCGCAAGATGTAGATTTTCTTTGCGTTGGCGTCTTCGGTAATCCCGCCTGCGCTGCCAATAGCCTCCAGCAGGGTCATGCCGGGCGTCATCTCGATCGGCCCCTTCCTGCCAACTTCGCCGAGAAGGTAGACAACCTTGCTGTGGATTGCGCTTATCACGACCGAGACGTTCGGATCCTGAATGAATTTCTTGAGCTTGGCGGCAATCTGATCGGCCAACTGCAGCGGCGTCAGACCGGAGGCCTGAACGTCGCCCAGCAGGGGCAGCGAGATCATTCCGTCCGGACGAACCAGCAGGCTGCCCGAGAGGGTCGGTTCCTTCCAAACGCTGACCGATATCACGTCGGATGCGCCGATGACATAGGTGTCGGCCGCAGGTCCAGCGGCCAAGGCCGGCGGAACAACGGCCGGGGTGGCCGGGGCGGTCTGGGCGCCGGCTGGAGCAGTCGTTGCCGGCGGCGCCGGCTGGGCTGGCTTGGCGGCTGAGTCCTGGCCAATGCAGAAGATGCCGGGTAGGAAAAATGCCAAAACAAGAAGTCTTCCTGCTTTCATAACGCGACTCCATTTCTGTTGGGCGCGGGCTGGTTTTGCGCCCCAAACTGCTTGAGCTTATAAAGCAAGGCCTTGTAGCTGATGCGCAGTTCGTCCGCGGCGCGCTTGCGATTGCCACCGGTGGCCACCAGAACCTCGCTGATCAACTGACGCTCGATCTGGCTCGATGCGGCGCGCGTGGCCTCCTTCAGCGACAGAGGCATGCGATGCCCATTCGACTTTACCGCCGGGGCTGCTGCCTTGAGCGCGGCCAGGGAGATTGACTGGTCTCCGATGGCGACAAAGGTCTTGATCGCGGTCTGAAGTTCCGACAGGTTGTCGGGCCAGCTGTGCTGCATCAGGAACCCAATGATCCCCTCTCGTAGAACCGGCTTGGGACGATCGAACTGCTTGGAGTACTGCGTCAACAGGTCATCGGCGATGGAAAGAATCTCCGACTTCCTGCAGCGCAGGGGTGAAATCCGCAAAGTGACCGCCGACACGAGGTAGTAGAAATCCTCTCTCATGCGCCAGGTCTTCACTTCCTCCATGAGTTCGCGGCTTGTGCCGAACAGAAGGCGGCTGCTTTGCGTCTCATCGGAGCGGAAATAGGAGTTAACGATCAACTCCTGCAGGGCAAGGCTAAGATCGCCGATCTCCGACAGATAAACCGTTCCCCGACTGGAAAAAGCCGACAACAAAACCTGAGCGTCGGCATCGGCGCTGCGAATCTCAGTATAAACGCTGCGGGACCGATGCGACTGCGCATGGATCTGCTCGGCAACAGAGCGCTTGCCAACGCCATGCTCGCCCACGATCAGAATGGGGCAGTCGCTCTCGGCAATGCGGGCAATCGCGCGCTGAACCTGCGCCTTAATGGGGGCGACGGGTGCAAGCGGCTTGGTCTGCCGCTTTAAGCTGTGGATGGTCGCACTACCTGCCATGACGTATCCTTGGGTCACACCATTGCTATAGCAATGCGGGTTCCAAACGGCCTCAAGGGGCTCCGGATGAGCTTCTCAATTGATTTATCTGCTCTTGGTGCACGCTTCCAGGAGGGTTTGGCAGCAAAAACGAAGGGGAAGTCTTTCCCTTCCAATCAAAGGATTTGTGAAATTTATTTCCCACCAAAGTGGAAAGTTGTTTCCACTTTGCTGGGAAGGCTGATTCCCGATGCCGGGCAATTCATGGGGAATCCTCGTGGATTGTGCCCTTCCACTTTCGGCATCACGATTGCTAAGCAGTATATGGCGGATTCAATTGCCGCCGGTTCCTTTACGGAGAATATGGTCGAAGACAAGAAGACGCCGGCGTTTCCCCCTCCCGTGACCCTCCGGTCCATGGAAAACGCCCATCTTGCATGGGGTTCAGTCCTCATCGGCGCGCTCGTGGCATTGATTTACTACCGCGTGCTGGCGAAGCTGGTGACCGACTGGTGGCAGATTCCCGATTTTTCTCACGGTTTCCTGGTGCCTGTTTTTGCGGCCTACCTGGTGTGGGCGAAGAGAGAAACCCTGCTCGAGACGAAAATCGCCCCAGCCTGGAGCGGGATTGCCGTCGTTGCCCTGGGGCTGGCCGTTCTGCTCCTGGGAGTTTACGGGGCGGAACTCTTTCTTTCCCGGGTTTCGCTGGTGATCCTGTTCGCGGGGCTGGTGCTCTGTTTTGGCGGCTGGGAACTGCTGAGGGAATTGCGCTTCGTATTGCTGGTCCTGCTCCTGGCAATCCCGATTCCTGCCATCCTGTTCAACCAGATCACCCTTCCGTTGCAAATCCTGGCCTCCAAGCTTGCCAGCGCTCTGCTTCCCCTCTTCGGCGTACCGGTTCTGCGCGAGGGCAACGTCATCCAGCTCCCCGCCATGAAGCTGGAGGTGGCCGAGGCCTGTAGCGGCATCCGTTCCCTGGTCAGCCTGTTCACGCTCTCGATCTTCTATGGGTACTTCCTGGAGAAGTCCTTCGCGCGCCGGGCTCTGCTCGCGCTGGCCAGCATTCCCATTGCGATTGCGGCCAATGCGGTTCGTATTCTCGGGACCGGCCTTTGCGTCCAGTACTGGGATCCGGATAAGGCGATGGGCTTCTTTCATGAGTTTTCCGGCTGGGTGATGTTTCTGGTGTCGCTCGGTTGCCTATTCATCTTTCATCGCGTTATGTCTTGGTTCCCGCTCCGAAGGAGGCAGCCGTGAGGAATCTTCGTTTCTGGATGGTTGTGTTGCTGCTGGCCGGAACTGCGCTGATCCTGCATGCCCGCGGCGATACCGATCTGATTCCCGCGAGGGAGCCCCTTTCACAGCTTCCGCGCACGATCCTGGGAGGGACGGGAAGCGATCAGCCGATCGACCAGGAGACGCTCGATGTGCTTGGGGCCGGAGACTTTTTGTCGCGTGTCTACACCCAGAGCGGAGGGGCGCATCCGGTTGGCCTTTTCATCGGCTATTTCCCCACCCAGAGGACCGGTGTCACCATCCATTCGCCAAAGCACTGCTTGCCAGGCGCCGGCTGGGCCTTCGATTCGTCTCAGTACGTCGATCTGAACGATGCCAGCGGCAAGGCGCACCGGGTGGGCGAGTACGTAATTTCCAACGGCGAGAGCCGGCAGTTCGTTATCTACTGGTATCAGGCGCACGGGCGCAGCATCGCCAGCGAGTATATGGCTAAGATATATATGGTAGCTGACGCCATGCGGATGGATCGTACCGATGGGGCGCTGGTGCGGGTGATTGTGCCCATTGACCCCAGAGAAGGCGAATCGGCGGCAAGGACTCGGGCCGAGGCGTTTGTTGCCGAGCTCGCACCTATGCTTCCCCGCTTTATTCCGAACTGAACGGCTGGGCGGCGGTTGCGAGGGGGAGCCGGTTTTGCAAGGGATTTAAGGCTGTGGCCGCGCCCAGGGCGGCCGGCAAGGATGGGAGACAGTGAAAGGTCAGTTGAAGGCAGTTCAAGGGAGTTTCGAGGGCAGGTGGAGATCGATCAACGGGCGCGGATCTCTTGGCGTAGTCGTGCTCCTGATGGCAGCCGCGCTGTTGGCTGGATGTCACCGGGATCCAAACGTGCGCAAGCACAAGTATCTGGATAGCGGAAACCGATACAGCTCCGAGGGCAAATACCGGGAAGCCGCCATCCAGTATTTGAACGCACTCAAAGTTGACAAGAGTTTTCCAGACGCTCACTATGCGCTGGCGCAGGCCTACCTGCACATGGGCCAATTCTCCCCCGCGTACGCTGAACTGGCGCGCACCGTTGAATTGCAGCCCGATAACTATAAGGCGCGACTCGCTCTTGGCAACCTGCTGATGCTCGGCGGCAAACTCAACGACGCGCAAAAGCAGGCCGATGCCGTGCAGACGGCACAACCGTTCAACCCCGACGCTCACGCGATGCTCTCCGCGATAGCGTTCAGGCGGGGGAACAAGGACTTGGCTCTGACCGAAATCAACCGCGCTCTGGAACTGCAACCGGACCGGGCAGCGTTCCACGAGGATCTCGCGCTGATTGAATCGGGCGATCCGGCCAAGGCCGCTTCGGTGGAAGACGAGATGAAGAAGACCGTCGCGCTCGATCAGAAATCGGTGAATGCCAAGCTGCTTCTTGCGGGCTTCTATGCCAAGGAGGAGCACTGGGCAGACGCGGAGCGGGTGAGCTGGGACGCCATTGCTACCGATCCAAAGAGCCTTGCCGCGCGGACAGGAATCGCGCGGATTTTTCTGAAAGAGGGCAATCAGGCGAAGGCCGAGCAAGTGCTCCGCCAGGCGTCGAACGATCTTGCCAGTAATCCGCAGGGAGCGCGACTGCTGGGGGACTACTACGAAGGCTCCGGACAGATGGACAAGGCCAAGGCGGAGTTCGCAAGCCTGGCCGAGAAGTATCCCAAGGACACTTCAATGCAGAAGGCCTACATTCGCGTTCTTCTTCAGGTCAAGGACTACGCGACCGCGCGAACAGTGGTTTCCGCATTGATGAAGAAGAACTCCAAGGATCCGGAGGTTGTGGCCCTGAACGGAATCGTTTTGCTCAACGATGGCAAGGCGGACGATGCAGTAAACGCCCTTACGGAGGGCGCCAAGAATTACCCGAAGGACGCCTTTATCCAGTACTGGCTGGGCAAGGCGGCGCTGCAAAAGGGAGACGTCGCACTGGCTGAAAAGAGCTTTCGCGAGGCAGCGGACCTGAATCCCTCCAAGTTGGAAGCGGAGGAGGAATTGGCGTGGATCGCGGGAATGCGCGGCGACGCACAGTTGCTGGAAGATGTGGCCAACAGGACGATTACCGCGGCGCCGCGCTTCCCCGGCGGCTACCTCTGGCGAGCCACCGTGGAGCTGAGCCATGGCTCGGCAGACAAGGCCGAGGCCGACCTGAAAACCGCAATGAGCGTTGCCCCGCAAAACGCGGAGGCCTACGTCGAGCTTGGCAGGATTCGATTCCAGCAGAAGCATTTTCCAGAGGGAGTTGCATTGCTGGAGCAGGCTTTGCAGATTGACCCGAATTCCTTTCAAGCCCTACGCCTCCTGGTCACCTACGAGCTCATGCAGCAGAAGCATCCGGACAAAGCGTTGGCGCGGTTGAACGCGCAAATAGAGAAAAGTCCGAAGAATAGCGGTTTCTACGATCTCCTGGCGCAGTTGCAAATTCAAAACAAGAATTTGGACCAGGCCGCCGCCGCTGCCCAGAAGGCCATGCAGTTGAATCCCGCGGATAATGAGGCGGTCATGCTCTACACCCAGATCGAGGTGAACCGCGGACAGGTGGCAAACGCAATCGCCACCGAAGAACAGTGGATCAGTGCGCATCCCAACGATGCCAGCGCGTTTGCAATTCTCGGAATCTTCGAGGAAGCGCGGGGAGATTTTGGAAAGGCGGAGGCCGACTACAGGAAATCCTTGCAAATCCAGCCGAAACAACCTATCGCGGCCAACAATCTCGCCTACCGGATGCTGCTGAACGGCGAAAACGTGGATGTCGCCCTGACGCTGGCGCAAACAGCCCGGCAGGGCGCACCGACCTCACCGAACTCAGCCGACACGCTTGCCTGGGCATATTACTACAAGGGCACCTATGGATTTGCCCGGGATCTGCTTGAGGACGCGGTCAAGGCCGACCCCAACAACCCCACCTTGCAGTATCATCTGGGAATGGTTTACGGCAAACTGAAGGACAAGACCAACGCAGCTACTCACCTCAAGAAGGCAGTGTCGCTGTCGCCCGGCTCGCAGGCGGCGAAGGACGCAACAGCAGCCCTACAAGGGCTGGGTTAGACTGCGATCAATGCTTGGGATGGCAACCGGCAGCGCGTGGAGCGCTGCCGGTTGCGTCTAAGGCCCGATGGCCGTTGCGGCCTTGAATCGCGAGCCCTTATCGGAAGCACAGCCGGGAATCTATGACGAACACACGAACAATAGCCAAGAATTCTGGCTGGTACGGCCTTGAAAACATCGTGAACGCCGTTGTTGCGATGTTCACCTCGATTGCGATCAACCGCTATCTTGGACCGGAGAAGAACAGCTACATCGTCTATATCTCCTATGTCGCCTCGCTGGTGAGCAGCCTGGGCGCATTCGGTATTCCCGCAACCACGCGAAAGTATATGGCCGAGTTCATCGGCATGGGCGACCGGGGCACTGCGCGGTACATTTTTCTGCGCACATTGCTGCTACAGACCGGCCTGGCGACGCTGGCCACCGGCGGCTTTCTTTACTGGGAGCTGGGCCACGCCAATCCCGATTACAAACTGGCCGCGGCCCTTCTCGTGCTCAGCATCTGGCCTTCGATGGTCAACTCCATTCCGGCCCAGGCCAATACCGCCACGGAAGATATGTCGAGAAATCTGCCCGCTTCCGTCGTTTCAGCCCTTGTTTACTTCGCTGCAATTGCAGCAACGGTCGTACTCCATTGGGGCGTGGTCGGCGTCGGCGTGTCGGTGCTCGCCATGCGTTCCGTCGATCTTCTTGTGCGCTTCTTTCCCACGCTCAAGCGCGTGCTCGGGTGGGAGGCAACCCATGCTCATCCGC
>Ga0326727_10016533_pt1 | contig 15547 bp, 9 predicted proteins | sample MB2enrmetagenome_FD_207643 | JGI IMG/M metagenome (GOLD analysis project Ga0326727, IMG submission 207643) | Lab enriched peat soil microbial communities from McLean, Ithaca, NY, United States - MB29MY | ecosystem: Environmental > Terrestrial > Soil > Wetlands > Peat | place: USA: New York... | reverse complement strand
TGAAGCGCCTGTACCTGTCGATGCACGGCCGGCCCATCGGCGAAATCCGCCGTCGCCTGGTGGAGGAAGCCCTGCTGGTGCGCGAGGAGGATATCGCCATCTGCCGCGCCATCGGCCGCCACGGCGCCCCGCTGGTGCCGGACGGCAAGACCCTGCTGACGCACTGCAACGCCGGCGCACTGGCCACCGCGGGATACGGCACGGCCCTGGGGGTGGTCCGCGCGGCCATCGAGAGCGGCAAGCGCGTGGATGTTTTCGCCGACGAGACCCGCCCGTTCCTGCAGGGCGCGCGGCTCACGGTATGGGAGTTGCAGCGGGACGGCATCCCCGCGACCCTCATCACCGACAGCATGGCGGGCCACTTTCTGAAATCCGGGCGCATCGGCTGCGTGGTGGTGGGCGCCGACCGCATCGCCGCCAACGGCGACGTGGCCAACAAGATCGGAACCTATTCGGTGGCCGTGCTGGCGCATGAGAATGGCGTGCCGTTTTACGTGGCCGCGCCCATTTCGACGCTCGACATGACCCTTGCATCGGGCGCCCTGATCCCCATCGAACAGCGCGCCGCGGCCGAAGTGACGCACGTATTCGGGACTCTTATTGCGCCCGAGGGCATCCCGGCCGAGAACCCGGCTTTCGATGTGACCCCCGCCCGCTATGTCAGCGCGATCGTCACGGAACGGGGCGTGGCCCGCCCACCTTACGAGCAATCTTTGCGAGAATTGGTGAAATAGATTATGCGAATCTTCTCAGCTCTTCTACTCTGTGCCGCCGCGCTGATGGCGGCCAGCGGTCCGCGCCGCGCTCCCGGCTTCACCCTTCAGGACATAAAGGGCCAAATGCACGACCTGGCCGACTATCGCGGCAAGGTGGTGGTTCTGGAGTTCATGCAGAGCACCTGCCCGCATTGTGCCTCGTTCGTCGATATTCTTCAGAAAGCCCAGCGGAAATATGGCGATCAGCTGGCCATTCTGGCGGTGGGAAACCCGCCCGCGGATAACGCCACGACGATAAGCCAGTACATCGCCGGCCACCAGATCACGTATCCGGTGATGCTCGATTGCGGCCAGGTGGCCTTCTCCTACGTGCTGAAGGGCCAAATCGATCTGCCCACGGTCTATCTGATCGACGGCAAAGGCATGATCGCGGGCGAGTACACGTATAGCCCGCTTACGCGCGGTTTCTTCGAGGGCAACGACTTATTCAGCGAGATTGACCGCCTGCTGACGGCTCGCTGAAGCGATCGTTACTCCGTCACGGTCAGGGTGGACGCGGCGCTCGCCACGCCGCCGACCGTAACCACTACGGGTTGCGCGCCGGGCGCGAGCGTGGAGGGAACCGTGAAATTGATTTGCAGCACTCCGACCGACCAGCTTGGAATGCCGATATAGCTGGGTGTCACCTGCGTCCCCCCAACCGTCACCACCGTGTTTTGCTTAGGCACGGGCGTGGTAGTGCCGGCCGGGATTGCGCCCGTCGCGACGGACGGCTGGACCGCGCCGACGCCGGTGACATAGATGGCTATGGCCTGACCGCGCCCCGCCGTGCCGGTGGGAACGAGCGCGCCGCCGGAACCGGCAATGCCGGGCGCCGCCGCCGCCATTTGAATCGTAGCGGACGCGGTCTGCCCGTTATTACTCACCACCACCGCGACTGTCCCGGTGGCCGGCGTTTCATAAGGTACTTGCACGTTCAACTGCGTGGCCGAGATGTAGTAAAGCGGGGCCGCGACACCATTGATCGTGACGGATACATTACCGAGCGAGAGTGGCAACGGCGCGCTCGCCGCTGCCCCGGTAGTTAGTGCCAACTGCGACCCGAAGATGGCCATCGCCATCCCGGGGGCATAAGAATGGCTATAGGAAAACGCGTTGGTGAGACTGGAGATCGAAGGAGCCGCGGACGAAGAAGCGACAATGGTGAGCGTGGCGGACGCCGTGGCCGTGTTGTCCGCGCTGTCGCCGCTGTAAGCCGCGGTAATCGTGTCGAAGCCGGTAGTAAGCCCGGCAGCGCTTCCCTGGATCGTCACACTCGCGGTGGCCGTGCTCCCTGAACCCGAGAGCGTGCCGGTTCCCAAGGTAGTGCCGCCCGCGGAGAAGGCTACCGTTCCGCTGGGAGTGTTGCCGTTGCTGGAGGTGACCGTGGCGGTCAGCGTGGCGCTCCCACCGGCCGAAATGCTCGCGGGACTAATGGCCAGCGTCACGGACGGAGTGCTCTTGGTCAGCAGAGCGCCGGCGTGCCAGGCAGTTACGAAGTTGTAAACATCTAGGGACCCGAGACCGGTCACCTGGTCGTAACCGACGCCGGCATTATAGCCGACGGACGTCGAGCCTGTCGGGCAGCGCCGGCCCGAGCAGGTATCCGAAGTTACGATATTATTGCCCGTAGTAATATCATGAAAAGCGCTGGGCGTCGATGCCGCGAAGCCGTATAATTGCGTATTGACGTTTCCCAGTCCGGCGTAGCGTTGGTAGCCGTTCTTCACCAGATAACTATTGAGGAGCGTCAAAATTCCCGAAAACGTTGGGGCGCCAAAGGACGTGCCGCCGAAAACCTGCCAGCCCGCGGAGGACTGCCGGCCGCTGCCGGAGGTCGTGTACACCATGTAACCATCATGGTTCGGCGAAGCCGGCAGCGCGATATCGGGAACGTCCCGTGCACCGTCGGCCGGAACGCCCAGGCCGGTCTGCCAGGAAGGCTTTTTGAAAAACGCACTGGCGCCGCCGCCGCTCGCCGCCGGGTTGTTGACGGTGCTGTCGTTCCAAGACGTTTCGGGAATATACGAAAGAGCGGATGCCAAGGTTGTGGAATTGTCACTGCTGTTCCAGTAAGTACCGCTCCCTTCGCTAAACTCAGTCCCGCCGACGCCGGTAACTTCCGGGATCGAGGCCGGAGTGTCCACCGCCAGGGCGAAATCGGTGCTGGATCCGCCATACGGGGTGGTGGAGCTATCGTAGCAATCCGCCGCGCCCGAGTCGCCCGAGGCCGCCACCCACGTGATCCCTTCCGCGTTACCCTGAACCGCCCAGGTCTGGAACATCACCGCATCCGCCTCGGTTGTCAAGGGCTCGCATGCGCCGTAACTCGAGCTCAACACCGGCGCCAGGTCTTGGTCGATGGCATATTGGACCGCGTCCATAACATCGTAGGAGTATACGAAAAGCAAATTGGCATTGACGGCCACGGCGGAGGACCATTCGAGATCGAGATCGGATTCCTGCTCGTCGCCCTGGCTGATTCCCGGATCTTGCGTGTTCGGTACTAAGGTCATCGTGAGATTGGTCGCCGGGAGTCCGAAGTAACTCCGGAACGTCGCCAAGTGCGAGGTTACGATATCGCTTTGCCCCACCACGACGATAGTTTGCCCGGCCCCCGTGATCCCGGCGTTGTAAACCGGCTGAATGTCGAAGATGGTGACGAAGTCGCCGGGAACCACATAGTGAGCTCCGCCGGAATTGTACTTTGGAGTTACTCCGTCGGCCTGGACGCCCAGGCTGGCCAGCTTGCGGCTCATGGGCTTGAGGCGGAAATTATGGAGGCCGTGGATCGCCTGCACCACGCCTTGCAGGGCCGCGGGCAGAGAGGGTTCGGTGGCATTGGCGTAGTGCGTCTCGCCGTTCACAACGTAAGCGTGGATCTCAGTCTGAAGCGCGCTCTCGATCTGCGCGGCGGTCCCGCTCACCGCCACGGCATTGCGCCCGCGCGCCACGCTGGTAACGGTCAAGTTCTGGCTTTGCAGCCACGCGACGATCGTAGCGATATCGTCCTGGCTCAGGCCGAAACGGTCCGCGTATGCTTCCGGCGTCAGCCACTTGTGGTAGTTCGCCGACGAGGGGTCCTGCTGGGCGGCGAGCAATTGGACCAGATCGGCCTGCTGGGCGGGCGATGGCTGCAGGACGAATGTCACACGGCTCATCGCCATGGACCGATCCACGGGTCCCTGGTCGTACTCGCTTCGCGCCAAAGGATGAAGGTGGCCTGTCAGCGTGAACCGCTGGCTGCCGGAGATTCGTCCGGCGATGCGGTTCGACTGGGCGTGCACGATCCCCTGGAGTGAAACCAGGATGGCCATAGCGCATGTTACGCGGGTCATATCACAAATTCCGACGTGTTGGTATGCATCCCGGTTTCCTTACCGGCGGGCTGTGGACATTCACAACCTCGTTTTAACACTAGTTAACCGAGGTGTCGCCCCTACAATTGGATAGGGGCCTTGCTTTCACAGCACCACCCGCTCGTGTCCTTCGCGCCGTGTGATGCGCTCGCGATCGAGGTATTCCAGGAGAGGAATGGCATATTTCCGCGAGACGCCGGTCCAGTCCTTAAACTCCGGAACGCTGAAGCGCTGGGTGCGCCGCGCGGCCAGCATGCGGCGCAATTCGTCGATAGCGGAACGGTGAAACACCAGGTCTTCGTTCACCCGCACGAGGTGCTTTTCGCGCAGGAGCATTTCGAGCAGAGTGCGCGCGCGGGCCGGCTCGACGCCCGACCGGGCCAGCACGTCCTTCCATGCCGGAGCCGCGAGGCCGGCGGCTTCGAACGCGCGCTCGATGGAGGCGCGCGCCTGTTCCTCATTCTCCTGGAGCACCGGCCGGTGATCGCGCGCGCGCACCAGTTCGCCTTCGGCCATAATCCCGCCCGAGCCCGCCAGCAGCGCGTCCAGCAGGAAGGCGGGACAGCCCGCGAGCTCCCGGTTACGCAGCTCCTGCCGCGGCATACCCGCTAGTAGCGGATTCCGGACGTGAAATTCGCGCACGGCCTTCGCCAGCCGCTCGCGTGCGGCTTCGAACCAGGCCCGCTCCACGTACCACGGTTGGGGTTGCGGGATGCAAAGCAGATTGGCTCGTTCGGCCGCGCCGGCGATCTCGCCCGCGGTCATCCCCGCGCGCGCCACCAGCTCCGCGGTTCCCGCGCCGTAGGCGGTTTCGCGCACCAGCAGGGCCACGCGGGCCGCTCGATCGCCCGAAGCCAGCACGTCCAGCCGCGCGGCGACATCTTCGTTCCGGGCATACGGGCGCACGCCGAGATCCACCACGCGGCCGCCACCGATGGTCACTACCGGCGAGAACATGCGGATAATGAAGCGATCGCCGGGCAACAGCAGGGCCGCCTCGCGCAGCAGCAGCCGCGCATAAGCCGTGCCGCCGGGCCGCAGCACCGCGGCGCCGCCCAGGAGGCGCACTTCCGCCTCGATCTCCGCCGTCCCCGAGTGAAAATGCACCGGCGCGCGGTGCTTAAGCGGCTTGGCGGAGGGTAGCAGATCGAGACGGCAATCCACCTGCTTCACCGCGTGAAAGAGGCCCGGTTCGGAGAGCACCTCGCCGCGCGCCAGCTCGCCCGGCTCGATGTCCGCCAGGTTCAGGGCGGTGCGCTGCCCGGCGACGGCGCGTTCCGTGGCGGCTCCGTGCACCTCCACGCCGCGCACCCGCAGGCGCCGGCCGGCGCGGTATAGCTCGACCTCCTGCCCGCGCGACACCGCGCCGGAGATCAGCGTCCCGGTGACTACGGTGCCGAAGCCTTTCACGGAAAAGACGCGATCGATGGGCAGCCGAAAATGCCCCGCCGCGTTCCGCTCCGGCGCCGCCGCCGCCGCGCGCGCCAGCTCTTCGCGCAGATCTTGGAGGCCCAGGCCCGTAATGGAATCGACCGCCACCATGGGCGCGCCCTGGAGGAACGAGCCGGCCACCAGTTCCTCGACTTCGAGCCGCACCAGGCCCACCAGGGCGGCATCCACCAGGCCGGCCTTGGTCAGCGCAATAATGCCGCGTGGGATCTCGAGCAGCCGGCAGATATCGAAATGCTCGCGCGTCTGGGGCTTGATGGATTCGTCGGCGGCCACCACGAACAGCACCAGGTCGATGCCGCCCACACCCGCCAGCATGTTCTTGACGAAGCGCTCGTGGCCGGGAACATCGATGAAGCTCAGCCGCAGCGAAGGCGTCAGATCGAGGTTTGCGAAGCCCAGGTCAATGGTAATGCCGCGCCGCTTCTCCTCCTCCAGCCGGTCCGCGTCTATGCCGGTAAGCGCCTTCACCAGCGCTGTCTTGCCGTGATCGATATGGCCGGCCGTGCCGACGACGACGTGCTTCATAACTTCGGTTCTATCCTATTCCACTGTACGCGGCGTTACATTGGAGGAAGTGATCGCCTACGCGTTGCTGGCCCTCGTAGCGGGTTGTCTGGTCTACTGCGCTCTGACGGTGGTGGCGGCCCGGCGGTACCGCGCGGCCCGCCCCGCGCGCCTCGAGACGGCCGTGCCCATCAGCGTGTTGAAGCCGCTGGCCGGCCTCGACGCCGGCCTGGAAGAGAACCTGCGCAGCTTCTTCGAGCAGGATTATCCGTATTTCGAGATTCTCTTTGCCGTGCGCAGCCCCCAGGACCCGTCGCTCAAGGTGGTTGAACGGCTGCGGGCGGCATATCCCGCGGTTCCTGCGCAAATCATCGTCACCGGCGAGCCATCCTACCCCAACGCCAAGGTCTACAGCTTGGAGCATATGCTGGCAGCCTCGCGTTACGATTTGCTGGTAATGGCCGATAGCGACGTGCGCGTCACGCCCACAATGCTTTCGACCCTCGCCGCCGAGTTCCAGGACGCCAAGCTGGGGATGGCTACCTGCCCGTACCGCGCCACGCCGGGGAGCAGCGTCTGGTCCACCCTGGAGGCCCTCGGCCTGAACACCGAGTTCCTGGGCGGCGTGCTGGTGGCGGGCATGCTGGATGGCGTGAAATTCGGGCTGGGGCCGGCCATTGCCACGCGGCGCGCCACGCTCGCGCGCATCGGCGGCTTCGATGCGCTCAAGGACTACCTGGCCGAAGATTTCGTGCTGGGTAAGCGCGTGGCCGAGCGGGGCGAGGGCGTGATCTTCTCGTCTTACATCATCGAGCACCGCATTGGCGCGCAGCCCTTGGGCGCCAACCTGAGGCACCGGCTGAGGTGGAATCGCAGCACCCGCCGGTCGCGGCCCTGGGGCTACCTGGGGCTGGTCTTCACCAATCCGCTGCCGCTGGCTCTGCTGCTGTGCGTGGCGGCGCCGGCGTGGTGGCCGGTAGCGCTCCTGGCCGCGCTCGGCCGCGCCGTGGCCGCCTGGGCCACCGCGGAACAGGTGCTCGGCGATCCGCTCACGCGCCGCCTGTGGTTCCTGATCCCGGGGCAGGACTTGATCGGTTTTGTGATGTGGATCGCCGGTTTTTTCGGCAATACGGTCCTATGGCGGGGGCGCCGCTACTATCTGCTCTCCGATGGCCGCTTCCGGCTAGTGAAGTAGGGCCGCGCCCGCTACAATGATCCCGATGAACCGTCTGGAAGAACTGCGCCGGAGGCAGGCGGCCTCCGAACAGGGCGGCGGCCCGGAACGCCGCGCCCGCCAGCACCGCGAGGGGAAGCTTTCCGCGCGGGAGCGCATCGAGCTGCTGCTCGACGAGAACTCGTTCGAGGAGCTCGACAAGCTGGTGACCCACCGCGCTCGCGATTTCGGCATGGAAGAGCAGAAAGTGCCCGGCGATGGCTTCGTCACCGGGTACGGCCGCGTGGATGGCCGCCAGGTCTTCGTCTTCGCACAGGATTTCACGGTTCTGGGCGGTTCGCTCTCGGAGGCTAACGCGCAGAAGATCTGCAAGATCATGGACTTGGCCCTGAAAACCGGCTCGCCCGTGATCGGCCTCAACGATTCCGGCGGCGCCCGCATCCAGGAGGGCGTGCTCTCGCTGGCCGGCTATGCCGATATCTTTCTGCGCAATACCCTGGCCAGCGGCGTGGTTCCGCAGATCTCCGCCATCATGGGACCGTGCGCGGGCGGCGCGGTCTACTCGCCCGCCATCACCGATTTCACCTTCATGGTGGAGGGCACCAGCTACATGTTCGTCACCGGCCCCGAGGTGATCAAGACCGTCACGCACGAGGACGTCACCATGGAAAAGCTGGGCGGCGCCGTCACCCACAACTCGGTGAGCGGCGTGGGCCATTTCACCGCCGCGGACGATGCCGAGTGCCTGCGCATGATCCGCGAGCTGCTGGGCTACCTGCCGCGCAATAACCGCGAGGACCCGCCGCGCCGCGCCGCCTCCGATCCCGAAGACCGCATGGATTCCGGCCTGGACACGCTGGTGCCGCAGGATTCGAGCCTGCCTTACGACATCAAGGACGTGATTCACCGCGTGGTGGACGAAGGCGGGTTCTTCGAGGTCCACGAGCACTGGGCGCGCAATATCGTGGTCGGATTCGCCCGCATGGATGGCCGCCCGGTGGGGATCGTGGCTAATCAGCCCGCGTATCTCGCCGGATGCCTGGATATCAACTCGTCGGTGAAGGGCGCGCGTTTCGTGCGCTTCTGCGACGCCTTCAATATTCCGCTGCTGACGTTCGAGGACGTGCCCGGTTTCCTGCCCGGCACGGAGCAGGAATTCGGCGGCATTATCCGCCACGGCGCGAAGCTGCTCTACGCCTTCGCCGAGGCCACCGTGCCGAAGATCACCGTCATCACGCGCAAGGCCTACGGGGGAGCCTATTGCGTGATGGGGTCCAAGCACATCCGCACGGATATCAACCTGGCGTGGCCCTCCGCCGAGATTGCGGTCATGGGGCCGGAAGGCGCGGTCAACATCGTCTATCGGCGCGATTTAGCCGCCGCCGAAGACCAGGCCGCCATGCGGGGGCGCAAGATCGAGGAGTTTCGCGAGCGCTTCGCCAATCCGTTCGTGGCCGCCGAGCGCGGCTACGTAGATGACGTGATCGAGCCGCGCCAGACCCGCCCGCGCGTGATTCGCGCCCTGCGTATGCTGGAGAACAAAGTAGACACCATGCCCCGCAAGAAGCATGGCAACATACCGCTATGAGAGGTCTCGCGGCGCTTCTGCTGCTGGCGGCGGCCTGCGCCGGCGCCCAGACGCGCTATCCGGTGGATTGGAAGAACGCCGGAGCCGAGCTGCTGGACGACTTCATCACGCTGGTGAAGATCGATACCAGCAACCCGCCCGGCAACGAGACCGCGGCCGCCAAGGCCATCGAGGCCGTGCTCAAGCGCGAGGGCATACCGGTGAAGCTATTTGCGCTCGATCCGGGCCGGGCCAACCTGGTGGCGCGCATCCCGGGGAGCGGCTCGAAGCGGCCCCTGCTGCTGATGGGCCACACCGACGTGGTCGGGGTGGAGCGCGAGCGCTGGAGCTTCGACCCTTTCGCAGCCATACGCAGGAACGGGATCGTCTACGGGCGCGGCACCACCGACGATAAGAGCCACGTGGCGGCTGCGATGACCATCCTGATGCTGCTTCACCGCATGCACGTGAAGCTCGATCGCGACGTTATCTTCCTGGCCGAAGCCGGCGAAGAAGGTACCACCGGCGTGGGCATCGATTACATGGTGCGGGACCACTGGCCGGAGATCGAGGCCGAGTACGCGCTGGCCGAGGGCGGCTCCATCGTCGAAGAGAACGGGAGGGTGCACCACGTGCTCGTCACCACCACCGAAAAGGTGCCGCGTGTGATTCGCCTGGTGGCGCACGGTCCGGCGGGCCACGGCTCGCGGCCCGTTCCGGATAACGCCGTGGTGCTGCTGGCCCGCGCGGTGGCGCGCGCCGGCACGTGGCAGACGCCTCTGCGGCTGAATGCCACCACGCGCGCCTATTTTGGGCGGCTGGCGGCCATCAGCCCGCTCGCCGAGGCGACCCGCTATCTTGCCATTCTGGACCCCGCCCGGGCTCCCGAAGCCGACCGCTATTTCCAATTGCACGATCCCGGGCACTACTCGATCCTGCGCACGTCGGTGGTTCCCACCATTTTGAAAGGCGGCTTTCGCACCAACGTAATCCCCTCGCAGGCCGAAGCAGACCTCGATGTCCGGCTGCTGCCCGACGAGAATTTCCCCGCCTTCATGGACGAGTTGCGGCGGGTCATCGGCGATGCGCGCGTTGAGGCCATCCCGCTGGCGGAGCCAAGCCGTCCCGCGGCACCGCCCTCGCGCCTGGATACCGAGATGTACCGCGCGCTGGAGGCCGTGGGCCGCCGCATGTTCGGCGCCCCCACGATCCCCGCCATGCTGACGGGCGCCACGGACAACGCGCAACTGCGCGCCAGGGGCGTCCAGGCCTACGGCGTCGGGGAGCTGGTCTCGGTCGAGGACGGTCCGCTGGGGGGCGCCCACTCCGATGACGAACGCCTCTCGGTCCGCTCGCTCGAGACCATGACCGAGTTCTTGTGGAACGCCGTGCTCGAAGTGGCGGCGCGGTAGGCGACTGCGTCGGGAGGCGGCGGGAAAGCCCTATCTGGCTGCCGAAGTTTTGTCGGGTGCCAAAATAGCGGCACCCAAAGGGATTCGGCTGCAATGTTCTCAATTATTTACCGGGCGCCCGCGATGGCCGCGCACATGCCGTGCACCATACAATAGAGACATGCACACGATCGGGAAGAATCGGCGCGTTCTGCTGCTGGTAGCCCTGGCTTCCGCCGCCGGGGCGCAGGACACCGGACCGCTCAAGCTGACGCTGCGCGATGCGGTGGGGCTGGCGCTCAAGCAGAATCCGCAGGTGATTCTCGGCAACCTCGGCGTGGCGATGAGCGAGCAGGAGCGGCTGGTGGCCCGGTCGGCGTTGCTGCCTCAATTGGCGGGCAACGTTTCGGAAACCGACAACCGCGTCAATCTCCAGGCGTCTCTGGGTCTCCCGATTCCCGGCTTTCCCCAGCACGTCGGGCCGTTCCAGGTCTTTCAGGCCGGAGCGCGGTTCAATGCGCCGGTTTTCGACCTGACCCTGTGGCGCCGTTATCGCGAGGCGCGCTTCGGCATCGAGGCCAACCGCGCGCAGGAGACCACCGTGCGCGAGCAGGCCGTGGAGCTGGTGGTTTCCCAATACCTAGGCAGCCAGCGGGCGGCGGCGGATGTGGAAGCCGGCAAGTCGCGCGTGGACCTGGCGCAGGCGCTTTACGACCAGGCCGCCGACCTGCAAAAGAACGGCGTGGGCACGGGCATCGATACGCTGCGCGCCAACGTGCAGCTTCAGAATGAGAAGCAGCGGCTGATCGTGGCTCAGACCGAGCTTCAGACCTCGCTTTTCGGGCTGGCGCGCCTGCTCAGCGTGGACCCGCGCCGGGCGATCGAGCTGGCCGATCAGGTGAGCTTCTTCGAGACGCCGCCGGTCTCCGCGGATGCCACCCTGGAGCGCGCCTACACCACCCGGCCGGAGCTGCGGCAGAACCTGAATGAGCAGCAACGCGCCCAGCTCGAGCTGCGGAGCGCCGGCGATGAGCGCCTTCCACGCGTTTCGGTGATGGGCTTCTGGGCGGAGCAGGGTCTCGAGCCCAACAGCGCGATTCCGGTTTACCAATATCAGGCCAGCCTGGACGTGCCGCTGTTCACCGGCGGCCGCATCGCAGCCCAGCGCGCCGAAGCCGATCTGGCCATTCGGCAGCTCAAACAGCAGGAGCAGGACCTGCGCGACCGCATCGCGCTCGAAGTGAAGACCGCTCTGGCGCAGCTCGAGGCCGCGCGCAACGAAGTCACCGTCGCCAACCTGGGGATCGACCTGGCCCGCCAGGAGGTGGAGCAGGCGCGCGACCGCTTCCAGGCCGGCGTGGCCAATAACATCGAGGTGATCACTTCCCAGGACGAGCTCGCGCGCGCCAACGACAACCAGATCGCGGCCCTCTACCGCTACAACCAGTCGCGCGCGGACGTGGCCCACGCCATCGGCCAGATGGAGGCGCTGTACGTCAAGTAGGGGCTCATCGGGAACGGCTACGGGGCCCGCGCCGGTTCCCTACGCGCCGCACCACACCCATATCAACCCGTGGATTATCGCCGGCACGGTGATGATCGCGACCTTCATGGAGGTGCTGGACACCACCGTAGTGAGCGTCTCGCTGCCGCACATTGCGGGGAATCTCTCGGCCAGCGTGGACGAATCCACCTGGGCGCTCACCTCCTACCTGGTCGCCAACGCCATCATTCTGCCGATGGGCGGCTGGTTTTCCATGCTGATGGGGCGGAAGCGCTTCTACATGACATGCGTGGCGCTGTTCACGATCAGCTCGTTCTTGTGCGGCCTCGCGCCCACGCTCGGGTTGCTCATTCTCTTCCGCGTCCTGCAAGGGCTGGGAGGCGGCGCGCTGCAACCGGTTTCGCAAGCCATCCTGGTGGAAACGTTCCCCCGTGAAAAGCAGGGGATGGCCATGGCGATATTCGGAATGGGTGTGGTGGTGGCTCCCATCATCGGTCCCACGCTGGGCGGCTGGATCACGGACAATTACAGTTGGCGGTGGGTCTTCTACATCAATATTCCGATCGGGGTGCTCTCTCTGCTGCTCACCTCGGCGCTCATCTTCGACCCGCCTTACCTGGTGCGCAAAGGCTTCAAGGATGGCCTGCGGATCGATTACGTGGGTTTTGGCCTGCTGGCGTTAGGTCTAGGCGCGCTCGAAGTGATGCTCGACGAAGGCCAGAAGGAAGACTGGTTCGGCTCGCACATGATTGTGACCTTCTTCGTCATCACGGTGGTGTGCCTGGTGGCGGTGGTGTTCTGGGAATTGCGGCATGAACATCCGGTCATCGATTTCCGCGTGCTCAAAGAACGCAACTTCGCGCTGTCCACCCTCACCATGCTGATGCTGGGCTTCGTGCTGTACGGCAGCACTACGCTGATGCCCCTGCTGCTGCAAACCCTGCTGGGTTATACGGCGATGCTCAGCGGGATGGTGCTTTCTCCGGGCGGCCTCGTAGTGGTGGTCTGCATGCCGATCGTCGGCAACATGCTGCGCAAAGTACAGGCGCGCTGGATGATTATCTTCGGATGCCTGGTGTGCTCCGGGGGGCTGTTCCTGATGGCGCGGTTCAACCTCTACATCGATTACCGGACGGCGGTGACCAGCCGCATGGTGCAGAGCCTGGGGATGGCGTTCCTGTTCGTTCCCATCAGCACGGTGGCTTTCGCCCTGATTGACAGGACCCGCACCGGCTACGCCACCGGGATATTCAACCTGGCGCGCAACATCGGGGGCAGTTCGGGAATCGCGGCCGCCACGACCATGCTGGCGCGCCGCGCACAGTATCACCAGCAGGTGCTGGTCGCGCACCTGACGCCCTACGACGGGCGGTTCCGCGAATCGCTGGCGGGAGTATCCGCGATGCTTCAGAGCCGCGGGGCCAGCGCTGCGGATGCCGCGGTCCAGGCTAATGGAATGCTCTATGGAAGCATGGTGCGGCAGGCGACCATGCTCTCGTTCGCGGATACGTTCTGGTTCATGGGAGTGCTGTTTCTGTGCATCATTCCACTGGTATTTATGATGAAGAAGATCAAACCGGCTCGCAGGCCGGTGATGGTGGAGTGAGTGGGTGTAGAGGAAGGGAATTTGCAAATGCCGAGAGTGGATGAAGAAGTGAGCCGGCCGGAAAGGGCCGAGGAAGCTGCGCCGGAGGAAAAATCCGCCTCCCGGCTCAGGATCGTTTTGCCCCTGCTGCTGGTGATCGGGGCGGCTGCCGCGTATTTCGCGTACCTGCACTATCGCGACCAGGTATCCTCGGACGATGCGGAGGTGGAAGGGCACGTCAGCGCCGTGGCTCCCAAAATCGCGGGCAACGTGATCCAGGTGCTGGTGAACGACAACCAGCCGGTGAAGGCCGGGGATGTGCTGGTGCGCATCGATCCGCGGGATTATCAGGCCAGGGTGGACGCGGCCAAGGCAACCCTGGCCGAGGATGAAAGCAAGTTGCGCTCGGCGCGCGTGAACGTGCCGATGACCAACGAAACCACCGAATCCGGCACCACCGCCGCTTCCGCGCAGCTCGCCAGCGCCCAAGCGGACCTGGAGCGCGCCCAGGTGGCCTATCAACAGGCGGCCACCGCCGATCTCGCCTTCGCCCGATCGAACGTGCGGGCCAGCGAGGCCTCCAACGACCGCGCCCAGGCGGACTTGGCGCGCATGAAGCCGCTGGTGGCTAAAGCCGAAATCTCCCAGCTGCAGTTCGATGCCTATACGGCCGCCGCGCGCGTGGCGGAAAGCCAGCTTCAGGCCGCCCGCGACAAGCTGTCCTCGGCCGAGCAGGAAGCCGACATCCGCAAAACCGTGCTCGAAGGCGCGCAAACCAGGGTCGATCAAGCTAAAGCGCAACTGGCGAGCTCGGTGGCCAATCGCAAGCAGGTGGATATCCGCACGGCCGACGTGGGCACGGCCGATGCGACGGTGCAGGCGGCGCGCGCTAACCTGGAAGCCGCCGAATTGCAGCTCAGCTACACTACCGTGGTGGCGCCCGTCGATGGCGTGGTGACCCGCAAAAGCGTCGAGGTCGGGCAGATCGTCCAGCCGGGGCAGGGAATCATGACCATCGTTCCGCTCCAGGACACGTGGGTCACGGCTAACTTCAAAGAAACCCAGCTCGCTAACGTGCACTCGGGCCAGCGGGCGGAAGTCCACGTGGACATGTACGGCAAGAATCTGAACGGCCGCGTGGATTCGATCGCCGGGGCCACCGGCGCGCGCATGAGCCTGCTGCCGCCGGAAAATGCCACCGGGAATTTCGTGAAGGTGGTGCAGCGCATTCCAGTCAAGATCCTGGTGGACCAGGAGCCAGGGGTGGTCTTGCGTCCGGGCATGAACGTGGACGTCACGATTTTTACGAAGTAATCCTGCTTTCCTATCTCTCGTTAGGATCGTCACAACGGACGGTCCGATGCCATACTACTATCAGGTGATGTGTTTTTGGACACTCGCACTTCTCCTGGGCGTCTCTGCGCTGTGGGCGGCCGACGATCCCCGGTTGGCCCTGGCCTTGCGGGCCCAAACCGATTTCGATCGCGTGGAAGCATCCTCCGCTCCGCCCCTCGGCGAGTCACAGCAATGCGTGCAATCGGAGGCGGCCCTCCTGGCCGCGGCCCCGCCGGAAGAAGTTCCCTTGGCGCATTACCGCAAGGGCTATTGCACGCTGGCGGGAGCCTTGATTACCCGCGATGCCGGCGAGTTCGCGCAGGCCGGGCGGGAACTCGACCAATCGCTCGAAAGTTGGGCGGCGCGCCCGCGCAGCGCGGCTAAGAACGCGCTCCCCGAGACGCCCTCGGCCGGACTGCGCGTGCTGGCATCCATCGCCCGGCTGAAAGCCGGCCCGGATCAAAGCGGGATCGATCATGAACGCGTGATGCTCGCCCAGGCGCTCGAAGATTCAAGCTGTCGGGCGGGCGTGATGCCGCCCAACTTCTGCCGGGAAGTTCTCGAAGACGGACGCCGCTGGCTGGGCTGGATCGCCTTCGAACGCGACAACCTGCCCGAAGCGGCCAAAGACTTCTCCGGTCCCGGCGCGGAGGGCTGGAACGCGTGGGTGGCGGGCCTCGCCGCGGCCCAACGCAACCAATACGCGGATTCCGCCGCCGAATACCGGAAGGCCCTCGATCTGTGGACCGCGAAACCCAGCCAGCCGCTTTCCCTGGCCGAAAGGCTGAACCCCCAACCGGATCTGGCGCACGACTATGAGGATTTGGGAGGCGCCCAGATCCTGGCGAGCGATCCCGTGGCGGCCATCGCCAGCCTGGATGAAGCAGTGAAGCTCAACCCCTTGAACGCCCATGCCATCTA
>Ga0326727_10016531_pt1 | contig 15548 bp, 11 predicted proteins | sample MB2enrmetagenome_FD_207643 | JGI IMG/M metagenome (GOLD analysis project Ga0326727, IMG submission 207643) | Lab enriched peat soil microbial communities from McLean, Ithaca, NY, United States - MB29MY | ecosystem: Environmental > Terrestrial > Soil > Wetlands > Peat | place: USA: New York... | reverse complement strand
GGAGTTTGGATAGCTCCCGCCTAACGGCACAGCGTTGACCGAAAACGGATCAAAGCGATTCGTCGGGTTAGGCGAAAGCAACCCTGGAACCCATCAGCGCTTTGCCTTGCGGTCCAGAAACGGCGTTGGAGGAGATCAGCGGCAATCTCCTCGAACGGGACTTCGGGCCCGTAATAACTTCCGGTTGGCCCGTGGTCCGCCCGGATCGCCGGTGTTTGCCGAAGAACGCTCGAACTTCCAGAAGCGAACTACTCGCATCAACAGTGACATCAACTCTGATATCTTGCTGATATCCAGGAGGTGGACGGTTGGAAGATCAAGTGCTGGCAATGCTCCGCGGCCAGATCGCTGACATCATTGCAGGAGCGGTTTTCCTGTTTATGGGATTGGCAGCTTGCTCCCTTTCTGCCATCCGCGGGCGGAGCGGGGTACGCCTCTTTATCTGGCTAGGAATCTGGAGCGCGATGTACGGAACCGGACTGCTAACGCGATCGCCGGCTGTGGTCGCGGCTCTGCCGCACTCATTTCAGATCGGCGTTCCCTACATCAACACTCTGAACCTATACCTGACCGTCGTTGTTGCATTTTTTGCCTTCCTGGAATTAAGCCTGGGTAGATTCCGGGTTCTGGTGAAGAGCATTATCGCCGTCGGGGCAGGCGTCGCCCTTATTGGCATTGTCTGGTTCATGTTGGGGGGTTCACGCACCAGGTTTCTCCCCTACAACTATGTGGTCACGATTTGCGGCCTTCTCGTCCTTGGAATTGTCGTCAGTGTGAAAAAGCTGTCCAACAAGTTCCTGGTTCTGCTCAACCGGCGCGTTCTAGCCATCGGCACGCTCGTTTTCCTCATTGAGGCTCTATGGGTCAACGTGTCGCGTCCCCTGCATTACCAGCCTCCGCACCTCCTGGACTATCTCGCTTTTGCCGTGTTCCTGCTGTCGTTTGGCTACGTCGCCGTGCAAATCGCTTTTGCCAAAGAACGCCGCTTGCTGTCCATTGAAAACGAACTCGAGGTTGCCCGGCAATTGCAGTTTTCGATCCTCCCTACCACCATTCCCGACGTCCGGAACCTCCGGATTGCGGTCGCTTACCGGCCAATGACTGCCGTGGCTGGGGATTTCTATGAATTCATTCCCGTCGATCAAAAGCGGGTTGGCTTCCTGGTGACTGATGTCACCGGACACGGTGTGCCAGCCGCGCTGATCGCTTCGATGATCAAGGTGGCGATGCAATCGGTGGTAAGCTGCGCGCACGACCCAAGAGAAGTGTTATGCGGGTTGAACCGCGTACTTTTCGGGCAACTCCATGATCAGTTCGTCTCTGCGGCCTATTTGTGGCTGGATACCGAGAACCGCAAGGGATTGTATTCAGCGGCGGGGCACCCGCCGCTGCTGCGCTGGCGGGCAGGTAAGCTGGAACGGATCGAAAGCAATGGCCTATTATTTGGAGTCATCCCCGATCCCGACTATCCCGTTTGTGACCTACAGATCGACTCGGGCGACCGCTTCCTGCTTTGCACAGACGGCGTGATTGAACCCGAGAATGCCCGCGGCGATTCCTTCGGCAAGGTCAGGCTTGAACAGGTGATTCGTGAGAATCAAAGCCGCCCGCCTTCTGAGTTGTCGGATAAACTGCTCGCTGAGATACGCCACTGGCAACCTGCTTCCGTTTCCCAGCAGGACGACATCACGCTCCTAGTCATCGACGTGGTGTAGCGCAGGTGAATGCGCGGTCCGGCGCACTCTCCGGCGGCAATTCAAATGTGATGCGAATCAAGGGTGCGGTTGCGGGTGCTGCATTGAGTTTGTTGGGGCGCCGCCCATTAAGGCAATTAAACCGTCGGCGAGCGTGCCGCGCCAACACAGGTAGTCGTGTCCGCCGGCAAACTCCTGAAAGTGCACCTCGTAGCCCTTGGCGCGCAGCACGTCGCGCAACGTGCGAGTGCTAGAAAGGATGGAGTTTTCCCGCGCAGAAGCGTCGAATTCCGCGCTCCCGGCGTCCAGGTAAAAGCGCAGCGCCTTGCTGGGGCTGGAGATGAACTGGCGCGCGACCCAGTTCGGTTCCGAGCTGGAATCCGTGGCATCGCTGACCGAGGGCGGCTTTGAATGGAAGGATCCGGATTGCGAGAGGACGTTTCCAAACGTCTCAGGAAACCAGAGACCAGCGCAGGCGGCGGCGAGGCCACCATAGCTGGACCCGGCCACAACGGTCTGGCGAGGATCCGACGTGAAGTTGTACAGACGATGGGCCCAAGGCAGGAGTTCGTTGACCAGAGCGCCGGTGAACTGGCGATTACAAGGCAGCTCGCGGTCGCGCGCGCCCGGCGCATTGCCGACCAAGAGCGCGACCATGGGCGGAATGCGCGCTTCGGAGATCAGGTTGTCGAGGATGGTGGGTGTGGGAACCAGAGCCGATTGTCCCGCTTCGCCGAGATAGGCGTGTTCGTCGAACAGGACGAGCAGCGGATAGGGCTGGGCACTGGGCGAATACTGGGGTGGCTGATAGACAGCAATCTCCCGTTCGTTCTTAAGCGCTGTGCTCTTGAATTGATGCCTCTCTACTCGTCCCGCGGGAACGCCGGGCCGCCGGGCGATCCACGGTTGCGGCGGGGCGTCGGGCATCTCGAGTACCGAGCCACCGCGATATTCCGGCGCATCCACGCTCCGCGGGTCGTCGCGCCAGCGCTTGGGGTTCAACGGATCCGGTCTGGCCGATGTCGCGATCATGGTGATCGCGTCAGAGTCGATACCTAGCGACAGGGGGAGCAGCCGCGCGGCGTTGGGTGCAAGCGTATAAGAGAGCCGCATCTTCCGGTCCACCTTGATCGTCTTATACCAAACATCGGTCTCGCCCAGACGCGCCATGAGGAACTCGTCGGGTGCAGCGCCGGCGTAGGGAAGCCAGAGCACCATGACATTGCGTGTATCGGGCAAGCCCTTCCAAAGAAAGGTGACCGCCATGTTGTCACGATCGCCAGGAATCGGCTCGATCAACGGCGCGCCTGCCTTCCTGACCTCCTCCCAAAACGAGTTGACGCTGTCCCGTTCTCCGTGCTGGACCGAAGCCTCCAAGGCTTGAATCCGCGGGCTGACCGCCACGGGCTTGGGTGGCGCGAGCCGTGCCGCCAACGTCACCACTTTCTCGATCGCAATGGTGAAAGGTCCCGTCGCGCGGTTGTCCACAGCGGCAACCTCGACGCGGTAGGCGCCGGGAACTTCGGCGACGAAGTTGAGTTTGTCCTCCTGTGGACCCAGTTCGGCACCGCGAAAGGGCTTGCCCGAGGGATCGTAGGTTTTGACAACGAGCGTCAAGCCGCGAGGATTCACTCCGATCTGGGCAAAATCGCCATCTGCGAGCGAAACAACAAACGACTGCGCCCGGCCCGGCGTCAGATTGCTTTCCCGAACCTGCCCGAGCTTGAGTTCGGGCTCGTCTGCAAGAGTTGCACTACTCCAGACGGCGACACCTACGAAGGCAATCAGGAATGCACGGTATGCACACACGGCGGCCCTCCTTTGTTCCGTATTATAAGCGGCCCAGGAACAATTCGAATGGCGATTACTCATTCGTAGAGCAGTGGCACCGAGGAAATCACGCGCGTGTCGCGCCAACGTTCCCGAGGGAACGCCGACGTTCGGTTCACGGCGCCGGTCGATGCTGGCGATCTCGTCCATGTCGGCTATTCGGAAACGGGGTTCGAGGAGATGAGAAGACAACCTACCTTCGATGAAAGCTCGCTTCCTAGATCCGGACTTCTAGCCCGGAATAACTTCCGGTTACCTTGTGACTCGGGTTTCCCGTGATGGTTATTTGACGCCCATGTTGGGATCCCAGGAACCTTGCTCGCGGCGGACGTATATGATCTGGCCGATGTGGTAGGCATTGTGGGTGCAGATCAGGGTTACCGTTTGCGCCGATTCTTTCAACTTGGCTTCGTCGGCGGTCTCTACCCATTTTTCTATCTCGTTCATCACCTCGTCGAGCTGGCGCACGGTATCGTTCCAGCTTTTGGCGTCGAACTTGTAGAAGGTCTCGTCGTTGGTGCCCGTGTATTTTTCCGTGCTTCCTTTGAGTCGTTCCAGACTCCAGCGATTCCAGAACACCAGGTGATGGGCAAGCTGGCCAACAGAGTGATTGCCTTTGCCGTCGGTCCAACTGGCCTGTTCGGCGGTCAGGCCCTTCACCGCGGTGTTGGCAGGAACGAACCAGTCGGCATTGTTATGGGTCGAACGCAATTCGGCGAGCAATAGTTCTCGCAGCGTGATGGGCTTTTTGTCTTGGGCATAAAGGGGAACAGTCAGGAGCAACAATACGAGAGTCGCGATTTGTTTTGTCATGCGGGGATTCCTCCTATACCTCAGACGCGTCTAGCATCGGCTACGGCTTTTGAGCAAACCTACCATGCATTATCCGATTTTTGTGAACTGATTATAGAGGGGTAGGGGTTGCGTCCCGATCCGAGATTCATTGACTCGCGCGAGTGGCGACCCACTTCTCTGGACGTATTGTCGCCAAACCGGAACTTATCCAATAACGGGGTTCGGGGGGATTACTGGCCACGTCCTCCAAGCGGACTTCTGGCCCGGAATAAGTTCCGAATCCAGGCCTAGGACAAGGCTCAGGCGAACAGCGCCGCCACTGGCACCGTGCTGTGTTCTCGGCCGATGACGACTATGCCCGAATCGGTCACGTGCCACCCGCGCGCACGGTCGGCATCGAGATCGTAGCCGATCAATGTGTTTTGCGGAATACGGACATTCTTGTCCAGGATGGCGCGGCGCACCTTGGCGTGGCGCCCGATGTCGCAGTTGTCCATGATGATGCAGCCTTCTACCAGGGCGCCGGTGTGGACGCGGACATCGCGTCCCAGAACGGACTTGCGCACGACACCGCCGGAAAGAATGCATCCGCCAGATACGATGCTGTCGAGGGCTTCGCCGCGGCGATTGGCCTCGTCGAACGCGAACTTGGCGGGCGGATCCCCGCGCGTTTTTTTGACGCCTACCTCCAATCGAGACTCAACTCTGATCTTGATCCTTATGTCTTGTTGCTTGGCTCTGCTTCCTTTTATCTCTGCGATCTGCCCGGAAGTTCTGTTGTATTGGCCCGTCGGATTGGCTCGCGATGCCCGGATCTCGAAGGTGGAGGTCTGGAGAAACTTCTTCACTGGATCTTGCAAGCAGATCTATCGTCACCGATGGAGATTTCAGAAGGCTATTTCAGACAATTCCAGGAGCGAATTTCCTTGCTGCTCCGGCAATTCTTCACCGATGGTCAAGCTTCTGCCGACCTATTCTCGGAGTGTGACCAACTCAGACGAACAGCTTACAATCAAGGCACCCCAAGACAGTTGTTGCTATCGGACGTCGTATGCTCCGTTGTGCGGAAAAAGCACCGGAACTCGGCATGGTACTCGTTACCTGCATATACCGCCGTCCCTGAAGCCCAATGGATTACGGCTTTAAGAAAGAGCACCTTTATCCGGGAGCTTTGGCCTGCTCAGCACCTGCTCGGCAGCAGTGGTGTTTTGCGGAGTGCTTCCGCCGTCGTTCAGATGCCGACCAGCGCCGGCAAGACACGAGCGACAGAATTGATAATTCGAAGCGCTTTTCTTTCAAGTCGGACTTCTCTTGCCGTGATTGTTGCCCCGTTCAGAGCCCTTTGCCACGAAATTAAGAACAGCCTCGCCATTGCCTTTCGAAACGAACCGGTCAGCGTCGATGAGTTATCTGACGTTTCGCAGGGGGATTTTGAGCTGACCGAACTCCTACCAGGTAACCAGGTATTAGTGGTCACACCCGAGAAATTTGTCTACGTGCTTCGCCATAGTCCCGAACTTGCGCCGCAAATTGGTGTGCTGATTTTGGACGAGGGACATCAATTTGATTCTGGAACCCGCGGAATCACTTATGAGCTGCTTCTGACCTCGCTAAAGCCGATGCTGCCCGCCAACGTGCAGAAAGTTCTGATCTCTGCCGTTATCAGCAATGCGCCGGCATTGGGCGAGTGGTTAAATGGTTCTGGTTCCGCAGTTGTAACTGGAACACACCTCATTCCGACTTTCCGAACAGACGCGTTCGTCAGCTGGCTCGACGCGCTCGGCCGACTCGAGTTCGTCGCTGAGAATGACCCCGACAAAGGGGAATTCTTCGTGCCGAGGGTTATTGAGCAGATTACTCTTTTGCGAAAACCAAAAGAGAGGAGAGATAGGGTGTTTCCCGAGAGATCGGACGGTCAATCGATTGCCCTGGCCCTCGGTCTCAAGCTAGTGAAAAATGGTGCTGTCGCAATATTTTGCGGTCGCAAAACAACGGCAGCTAATCTATGCCAAAAGGTCCTGGATACATTGGAACGCAAGGCACCTCTTGCCATTCCACTAGCATTCTCAGATCTGGGTGAAACGAGAAGGTTGCATTACCAGCATGCGCAAAATCTGGGAGCCACCGCGACGGCAACCCAGTGTGCGCAGATTGGCATTTTTTCGCATCATGGAAACACCCCACATGGAATTCGACTCGCGGTCGAACATGCAATGCGTCAGGGCTCCGCGCGCTTCGTCATTTGCACATCGACATTGGCGCAGGGCGTGAATCTCCCAATTCGATATCTCATTGTCACCAGCGTCTATCAAGGTGAGGAACGGATTAAGGTTCGCGATTTTCATAACCTCATCGGCCGAGCAGGCCGCGCCGGCATGCACACCGAGGGAAGCATTCTTTTTGCAGACCCGGATGTCTATGACAAAAAGAACGACTCTGAAGAAAAATGGCGCTGGGGCCATGTAAAGGAACTCTTGGAACCGGCGAATTCCGAGCCTTGTATCAGCTCCCTCTTATCTTTCTTCGATCCCATTCGGAGCGACGATCGGAAACACTCCTTGAAGCCCGAGGCCTTCGACTTTCTTACAACCTACATAAACGCGCCGGAAAGACTGAACGAACTTGTTGAGGAGCTCGCGACAAGACACGCCGACAAGAAGTTCACAAGGCAAGGTCTAAATCGGCAGATCTCCTGGAAGATTTCGCTAATCTCGGCGATCGAAAGCTTTCTTATGTCCCAGTGGGACGCCAGTGGCACTCCTTTAACGCCAGACCAAGCCGCTGAACTGGCAACTGGCACCCTTGCGTTTTTCCTTGCTGATGCTGAGGAGAAACTGAGGATCGTAAGCCTCTTTAGGTCCCTGGCCGAGAATGTCGGAACCAAGGTGGTCGCTGTGGATCAAAGGAAGGTCTACGCGAAAACGCTCTATGGCGTTGCAGTCTCACAGGCAATCGAAAACTGGACTAGGGATCACATGGCCGAGCTTTCCTCCTGCGAGACCTTCTCAGAAATGATGGAATTGCTGTGGCCTCCAATGACGAATCATATTCAAAATCCTACGTTCAGAAAGTGCACTAGCCCAGATGCTCTAAGAGAGGTGGCTTTAGGGTGGATTGCAGGTCAATCATTCGATGCAATGCTCGATATATTGAACCGGCGTGAAGCACGCCTAACTTGGGGCAGCAAATTCCGGCAATTTAACATCGAGCATGTCGTAGACATGTGTGAGGGAGGTCTAGCGTACGACGCTTCTCTTTTCGTCGGCGCGATTGTTGAGATGGCTCAATATATAGCCCCCAATGTAGCGGCCGGCTTTACCGACAAATTTCAGCTACTGCAAAAGAGCCTCAAATACGGCCTGTCCCCGCGGGCCCTTGTTGTTCTCTACGAAATTGGTTTCGCTGACCGTGCTCTTGCTTCTCGTTTGGCCAACTCCCTAGGGCTCTCGTCTGGCCATGTACCTTCAAAAGGCACTTCCCGAATACTCGGTTGACCTTGAATACAATCGAAAGGGCGTTCTACCGAAGAGACTGCATCTGCCAGAAGAATGCGGAAATTATCCGAACGACAATGGTGAAGTCCTCGTTGTCCCGGACCTCATTGTTCATCGTCGAGGCCCCGAAGGTCCCAACATCCTGGCAGTAGAAGTCAAGAAAACCACCAATCCACAATCACGCTGGTGCGACCACATGCGCATTCATGCGTTTCGTGAACAATTGGGCTACGATTCAGCGGCCTTGATTGAATGTGAGACGCGGCCTGGAAAGAAACCTTCCACAACCATTAGCGAGTGGCTCTGGTGAGATGCTTCTCCCAGCCATTCGCCAAGACTAACTGTCAGGGTAGACCCTGACAAATCACCATTAGTGGAATTATGCTCAGCGGGTTCACCTTGAATTTACGACGCGATTTCTGGATCATCTCTTGCAATTCCTTCGCATCATCGGCATGCACTAAACACCTGCCGCTAATCCGAATTCCTTCGAGATATGCAACAGGTGGAACCTTCGGATCGCATATAGTTGGGCCTCGTTTGTGGTTGCTCATACTTCGAGGGAGGCCCAGATGGGACGGAACATAGCATACAGGTTGGGGGGCCGCTTCCCAATTGTGACCCACGCGGACAGTCGGTGTTTAACATTGAACTGATTTGGGACACGGGTGACGATGAAAATCCCGACGACACCTGGAGTCCGTTTGCTGATTCGCAACAGGCAACTTAAAACACCAATCTCCCCGGCGCAGCGACGCGTTCGGGGAGATTTGTCGTATTAGAGCAGGTCTCAACAAAAGGTCAAAGGCGGGCGAGTTCGTCGCCGTGGCGGCTTCCTGACGCGAGATTTTCGGGGAGAAGCGGGAACTTCCGTAGACTGGACACACGCGGGTCGTCTTCGTCAGGTATCGCGACCCAGCCGCTGTACTTCCAGCAACGAAGCACAGAGCGCATCCACGCGGAGAAGGAATCGCGTTGGGCGGCGGTGAGTTTGTTGGCGGTTGTCATGGTTTCGGTTTCGCCTTCGGTGTGTCGTCGTTGTCGTTGAAGTACGAGAAGTCACCGTATCCGTCCGAATCGTCGATGAAGTATCCGCGAGCGAGTGCCCATTGAATCGCGGCTTCGTTCTCTTTGGGCGTCGTCATTCGGCGCGGTGTGCGTGCTTCTTCCATCGCTTTAGGCTACCACGTAAGCATGCCCTGCGAGAAGGTACGTTGGTACTGGGGCAAGGCAGACAAAAGAAAACCGCCAAAACCCTTTCGATTCTCGGCGACGTTCCGACATGTCTTGCGGTTAACCCGATACCGATCCTGCCGATCAACACGGTGAACAGTTTGCTGCCGACGATCGTCACCGGGCGGCCGCAGAAGGTATGCTGGATTGCGAACGCGGTGGCGCAGACGGCGGTGTGGGGTCGTGGACAACCGAGTGATCCGTGCCCGGGTGTGTTGTAACAAAATCCGATAAACCTGCAAGGTGGTAGACCAGGAACGAACCCGCTTACCGCGATCACCGACGCGAACGGCAACATTCTCGTGGTCACTATTTACGGCGTGACGGGTCAAACGGCTCCGTTGGCCGCTGCCGGTGCGGCAGCGGGAACCACGGTGACGGATGGCAGCGTGGTCTGGACGGTGCAGGATCCGAACGGTGTGGCGCTGCGCGTTGGCGCGATGGCCACCTTCCAATCCCTGGTGTGGGAGATGCGGGTACTTTACCAGCAAAAGCCACCGAACATCACCAGCCTGACGCAAACGATCGCGCCGATCCCGGATGCTCTCAATTATTTCGTGAAGCAGGGCTTCTTGTGTGGTCGGTTACTTGGTGGGCGCGGAAGGACTTGAACCTTCAACCTGCGGATTATGAGTCCGATGCTCTAACCGTTTGAGCTACGCGCCCGATGCTTCATGCTCGCACACCGTACTTCGCTCGTGCAACTTTTGCAAACTTCTTCAATGCTTCGGCGGCAGCTTCTGGTGTGGTCTTAATGTAGTGCGCCTGAGTTGTGGAGATGTCTGCGTGGCGTAGGATACTCTGAATCACTGAATCATCGACGCCGAACTCGTTCAGGCGCGTTCCCAAGCCACGGCGAAACGCGTGCCAACCGAACCACGCGCCATTGATGTGCTGTGGGATGTCGCGGCGCGATAGGTTGTCAAGGTCAAGCGGTCGGAGCAGCTTCTCACCACGAAAGACCCAACCATCGCCGACTGGCGGAAACGCGGTCTTGTACTTTGCCAGAATCTTTGCGAGCACGGGCAGGACGTACACGCCTGCTTCTCGCGCTTCGGTCTTCGGCGCGCCGATGTGATTCTGCCAAATCTTGCGCTGCACCTTGATGGTCTTCCCGTCGTAATCGGACCACTTCAACCCGCGCAATTCACTTCGCGTCAGACCCGTGAATGCAGCAACAGCGCAGACTGTGCGTGCAGGCTCGGGCAACCTGTCGAGCATCTCGGCGACTTCCTCAAGCGTGTACGCGTGGGAGTTTGATTCGCGAATCTTCTGTTCTCGTACACTTAGTGGACGGCGGTCGGTCTCGGTGTCTTTCCTGCGCCCGCCTGCTTTGGCGTCGGCGAGCGGATTGTATTCGCGGGCGTTTTCCTGCACAGCATAGGTGAAGGCACCGCGAAGGAAGTTCAGAATCCGAAGGTGTCGGGCGTGGGAGAGATGTTGCGGCAATGCTTCAAGGAAGTGCCGACCGTCCGCTGCGCTGAACTCGCGCAGACCAATCTTGGCGAAGGGTGAGTCCTTGACGTACTGCTTCCAAATGTCTTTGTATCCGTCCAACGTGGACGGCTCAAGGTGCAGCGCGTTGTCGGCGGGCACGTTCAGGCGCCATTCGAGGCGTGGAAAGTAGACATGTTCGATGAACTGGCCGACTGTCATTGACGCGCCTTCGATACTACCGTCTTGCTTGTTCACGGCACGGAGAGTGTTCGCAATCTTGTCGGCGAGTGCAACGCGGACTTCATTCTCGGTGCGATAGTCCTTGACGGATGCGAGCGTGGTCTGCGTCCGCACCCGCTTGACCTTGCCGTCGTCGGTCGGTCGGTCTTCGTAGTAACGCAGCACCCAGTTCGGACCCCGCTTGTCGATGGTGCCTTCCTGTCGGCGCGGTCTCATTAGCGCACCGCAGGGGTGACTGGGCCAGCGCCCTTTTTTGGGACTAAGCATCCACCGGACCAATCCACTTTCGCAGCGGCAAGCAAGCGGTCCAAAGCGTTGTGCCACGACTTCCGCAAAAACGTCGTATGCGTTACACGGTACTTCCGAAGGTGAGCAAGCACTTCGATTTCGTTCTGTCGCATCGCCTTCTGAATCTTGGCTCTCAGGTTGGTCTTGGCTTTCACAGTGGCTGTCTCCTTCCGACGTTCTAGGTGCATTATGGGTGCAAACTCTGCAAAATTCAAGGGAATAGTCGCAAGACGTGCGGACTCATAATCCGTTGGTCCCAGGTTCAAATCCTGGCGAGCCCACCACTTATTCCCAATGACTTGGAGGTCTTTGAGTTCACTGCGGGTTTTTGGCGGTGCGATTCGGGCGTGCGTTAGCTCGTCGGGAGGCTCTTTTGTACCTTTGGCCTGCGCGCAATTGCCACGGCCACTGCCCGCCCTTTATGCGAGAGCTTCCACAAACAGACTCTGACCATCTGGCAGTGTATGTGGGCGTTTGCGCCGAGGGTGGGCTTGGAAAACAGGGGAAATGGCCGGTCTGTACGAGCCGTTGCCTCGTTGTGTATAATCACAACGCTGGGGAAACGAGCGGGCGTCGTACAATGGCAGTATAGAAGCTTCCCAAGCTTCGGACGTGGGTTCGATTCCCATCGCCCGCTCCAGATTCTAAAGAAGTTACGCCGCGACCTCATTTTCCATATTTTCCAAAACATCAATTTTGTTGCCAAACTTGATGGAAAATTCAGTGCGGATTTGTTCAAGAGGAATCTCTCCGGTGTATCGTGCCGTCATCGTAGAGGACGTATGTCCCATCTGCTGACGGATGACGGCAGGGTTGATACCAACGAGTTCCCATCGACGGTTGGCAATGCAAACCGCGCTGACTGGAACACCAATTGGAAAGACTGGAAGGGGCAATAACGCAGTGCCAGTATTCCGTGCCACAATTTCGTCGTTCTCTCCGGCTTGTATGTCCGGCAGGCCACCGTTAAGCGGGGCAACGGTGGCCCGCCGGAGGCTCTCTCGGTTTGGCCTCCCGGTGAAGGCCGTAGCCCCTAAACATTATATTGGCGCGAAGACGGTTCCCTTTCGGCGCAAGACGGTGACGCAATCACTGCAGAAACTACGCGGGTTTGGCAGAAAACTAGACCTGAGCTTGGAATAAAGGATTGCTGGCGCACGATTTTCCCAAAAACAGAATTGGAATCCGAAACTCCGGCCAAAGGAGGGAGTCATATCTGAACCGATAGAAAAATCCTCTCCGAGGAGCGAACCACAGACTGCCGAGGGCCATCCCACACGTGAAGAAATCGAGTTGCGCGCACACCAGATCTACGTCGAACGCGGCGGCGCTCATGGAGGGGATGTGGAGGATTGGCTGCAAGCGGAACGTGAGTTTCTCGAGAAATACGGGAAGACGGGCCTGAAGGCGAAAGCGGCGGCGGTCTAAATTCACGCAACGGCCAGTTTAGCTAGCGGTGTTGGTGTCAGTCTCACCAGTAACACGTTCTCGGAAAAGCGGAGCCTTGCCGGAACCGTTTCCTTTTGACTTTCCGGGTTTCCGAGCGTTCCTATTTGGTTGATCCACGTCAGGCCTCGCCAAGTGGAAGACGCCCTCTAAGACGAGTGCTAGCGCCCGAGCCAAAACCCTACAGAGACCTTTCGGCCCAGGTCAGAGACCGCGCAGCCACGTCAGCCGGTCCCGGCCTTTTCTGGAGATACAGTAGAGCACGCGCCCGCGGAGGCCACCACGGAATCGGCGCAATAGTCCCTTTCCTTGGCTGCGAAGATGTCTTGTGGCCACGGGATCGCACGGAAAGGCCATTTGGAGGGCGTCCCCACACAACTCGCGGGAATGGGCCGCCGCGAGCCGTCGCAATGCCGTAGCTGCCGGGCAACGCGCCTTCCACGCCAATCGTTTCATGAGTTTTTCCGGGAGGGACAAACAAATCCTCGCGTCTCCGGAACCCGGATCGTCTGGAAGCAAGTAGGGAGCCGAAAAGAAATCTTCGCGCCATCGTGTCATCGCTTCCGAATCGAGCCGCTCCCGCCAAGAGTGCGGTACGCGAATGGTCACGGCGCAACGCATCCCAGAATCCGTCCCTGAGCGTTGAGCGAAACGCGCTCCGATTCGCGCTGCCGTTCGGGTAAAACTTGGGCGCAAAATGGGCGCAAAACCGCTGTTTTAGTGAGGGAATTGGATGGGCGCGGGGGAAGAGGACAACTGTTTCGGCGAGACTTAAGTGTGTTCATCGACTTGCTGACTTGAACCCATAACCCGAAGGTCGTCAGTTCAAATCTGACCTCCGCAACGATTTCAAGGTAGGTCTTCGCGGCAATATGTCGTCGCTGTCTCTCCCTCGCCCTCGGAAGTTGGCCACATCCAGGCCACAAAACCCGGCCTCCTAGCTGCATTTTCAGGGGTAGAGAGGAGACAAGGGCAATAGAATCAGCAGGACTTATGAGATGTACCGCAAATTCGATCCCCACCTCCCCTTCCAAACCTCATGAAACAAAAGACTTTCTCTACGCTGAATCAGCAATTTGGGGCTCAGTCAGCAATTGGCCCGAACTTATTGCGCTCGCAAGCCCTTCAACAGCATCTCGGTGCGAATGAGGAACAACGTGGGCGTACAGTTCGAGAGTGATCCTGGGTCGCTGTGTCGTAGTTGAACCACTGCGCCACACCTTCTTTACAGTTTACGAAGTTAAAAGGAAAATCTAAGTTAAGTATTAACTGACGCGGAGGCCCCTGAATGGACAGACGTAACTTTCTTTATACCCTCGGAGGTTCAGCCGCTGCGCTCGCATCGGCGAAGCTGCAAGCTCACTCGCTCCAGAATTCCACTGCCGCAGATAAGCGATGGTCCAACCTGAAGTACGCTGTCTACTTTTGCCAGGTCGACATTGAACAGCTTTTGGTGGACCCGGTGGAACGGCGCAAGACCTTCGAGTACTTTGCGCCCGTCCGTCCCAGCCGCTTCTACCTGGAAGGGTCTAGCCACAAGGACGTTGACGTTGCTCTTATGAAGAAGGTAGCGGATGCGGTCCGCACTGAAGGCATCAATGTGTCGGGCGCTATGGTGCCCGTCGTGCCCGACGTTCCCACCTGCTACAACAACCCGGGGCACATGGCGATCCTGGAGAAACGCGCTCGAGCCATGGCCCAAGTCTTCGACGAATTGATCCTCGACGACTGGCTCTTCACCTATTGCACATGCGAAAAGTGTGTGGCCGAGCGCGGGCAGTCCACCTGGGGCGACTATCGCATCCGACTGCTGCTAGAGAAGTCGAAGCAGCACATCATCGATCCTGCTAAACAGGTCAATGGGAAGATCAAGGTTATCATCAAGTATCCCAATTGGTATGAGGGCCACCGCGAGAATGGCTACGACGTTGATGCCGAGACCCGCCAGTTCGACGGCATGGCCGTCGGCATCGAGACACGCAGCCCTGCTACGCAAGATCAACACATCCCGATCTACAGCGGCTACATTTTCCAGAAGTGGTGGCCTAGCGTAGAACCGAGCAAGTGGGTCGGCTCCTGGCTCGACAACTACGGCATGCAGGGACATGCAAACGAATACGTTGCTCAAGTGTGGCAGGCGGTGCTGGCACATACCCCCGAGATCATCCTCTGGTGCGCAGGTACTCTGTATCGCACCAACCCTTTCAGCGATGTGTATCCGCACTTCTGCGAGATGCTGTCCGAGTTTGATCGCGTCGCGGGCATGCTCAACGTTCCGGCACGCGGTGTGCCCATCTACCTGCCTTACGGCTCCGAGGGCGAGTACAACATATTCGGCTATCTTGGCATGGCCGGAATTCCACTGGCTCCCGTCGGTGAGTTCCCGGCAGACAGCCAGAACGCCATCTTCTCAAAGCACTCACTCAGAGATTCGGGACTCGCCGACAAAATGCTCTCCCGGCTGCGCAACGGACGCGACGTCTTCATGACGTGGGGACTCTTCTGCCAGTTGCAAGATACCGAATTCAAGAACACACTCAACCTGGTCGACCGCGGAGGGAGTGTCTCATCATCCGTTTTCCGCTTGAGCGGCTGGGACAACGAACCCATCACCAGCGAACGCCGGTTTACCTTCCCGCGCATCGAGACGACCACGTGGCCCTACGCTCGCGATGTCGCCGTAGTCCGCGAAGACTACGATTTCGGCGTTCTGTTGAACGTCAAGTACCTCAATGCAAACCTCTATGTCCTCAATATGCCCGAGAACAGTTACGACCTGCAGCGGCTACCCCCGGTGGTGCTCAACAAAATTCGCGGCGCGTTCAACAAGGAACTCGGCGTGCAGTTGATGGGCCCAGGCGGGGTGGGTTTCTACCCGTTCGGTTCCGGACAATTCGTTCTCTTTAACATGAATGACGAGTCAGCACGCGTGGCGCTCTCCTTCGACAGGGCAGTGCCAAGCGTGGGCTGGCAAGAGCTCGTGCACGGCAAGATCCTCGCTGTTACGGAGATCAAGCCGCCCATGGAGTTGGAGCGTCACTGGCAGTCCGTCAGGTCCGAAGTGTCGCTCACGCTGCAACCTTTCGAGATC
>Ga0326727_10016528_pt1 | contig 15552 bp, 19 predicted proteins | sample MB2enrmetagenome_FD_207643 | JGI IMG/M metagenome (GOLD analysis project Ga0326727, IMG submission 207643) | Lab enriched peat soil microbial communities from McLean, Ithaca, NY, United States - MB29MY | ecosystem: Environmental > Terrestrial > Soil > Wetlands > Peat | place: USA: New York... | reverse complement strand
AGCCGTGCTGCTCGAACCATTCCACTTCGCCCTCTTCTATCCCTCCCTCCGGCCCGACGGCAACGCAGACCGAGCCGTTCTTCTGCCTCGCGAGCACCTCCTTCATGCTCGTGCTCTTCTCGCGCTCGTAGAGGAGCCACCGGTTCTCGAAGTGATCGATGTAGGGGAGCAGCCCCCGCAGCGGTGTGGGCGGACCCAGCTCCGGGACCGAGAACCTCCCCGACTGCCGGGAGGCCTCGATCATGATCCGCCTCCACCGCTCGCACTTCTCCCCCTCACCGTCCTCGAACCTCACCACCGTCCTCTTGAAGATCGTCGGCAGGATTCGATCGACACCCAGCTCCGTCGCCTTCTCCACGAGCCAATCCATCCTCGGGCCCTTGATGGGGCTCACCAGGAGGGTGACTTTCGGCCTCTTCCCTTCGGGATGGTGCACCACGTCCACCACGTGCAGGTAGAGTTCCTTGCCCTTGATACTGTGGATCACGCAGTGATACAGGTAGCCGTTGCCGTCCATGGCGTCGATCCGCTCGCCTACCGCCTTTCTAAGCACGGTGAGAACATATTTACAACTCGGTCCCCTAACGAGGACCATGCCGTTCTTCATCTTCAGCTTGTCGACGAAGATCCTTCTCACCTCCATAGGTCACCTTTCCGGAATCTTGTAAAAACGCGACGCATAAAGCCTGTGAAATTGGGTCCAGCTTTCATCCTCCATGCTGCTCTCCATATGCTCCTTCACCCCCATGACCTTTGCATCCAGGTTGTCCAGATAGTGGACCACCAGCGCCTCGATGCACATGGGTTTCTTCGGCGAGCCCCACTCAGCCTCGCCGTGGTGGCTCAAAATGATGTGCTTCAGCACGTCGGCAAGATAAGGGGGAAACCCGTCCACCGCCGCCACAAGCCCTTCCAGCATGGCGATCCCCAGCGTGATGTGCCCCAGAAGCCTTCCCCGGTCCGAGTAGCTGAATCCTCCCCCCTTGAACGTGATCTCCTCGATTTTGCCTATGTCATGGAGGAGGCTGCCCGCTACTATGATGTCCCCGTCCCCGCCCGTGAAGGCCGCCGCATGTCTCCCCATCTCCGCCACTGCCACCGAATGTTCGAGGAGGCCGCCGATGGAAACGTGGTGCACCCCCACGGAAGCGGGAAAGAGAAAGAAGGCGTCGAGGGTCTCCCTTCTCCTCTTCAGCTCATCGAAAAGGCGGGAGAGATGGATATTCCCTATCTCACCCGTTATCCTCAAAAAAGCCTCCTTCAGCCGCTCGGTCCCCGAAGCGCTCTCCGGATAGAATTCCCTGATCTCCTCCGGCGAGGGCTCCCGTGTCTCCTTCCGGATATCGGTCACGTTGAGCTGCACCTCGTCCTGGTAGATCCTGGCCTTCGCTTCGACATAGACGATATCGTCCCGGTCGAAGCCGGCCGAGAGCTCATCGGCCCTCTCCCATATTCTCGCCTCTATCGACCCCGTCCTGTCCTTCAACCGGAGACTCGCGTACCGCGTGTTGTTCTTGCTGGAATAGAGGGCCTTTTTCGCGACGAGAAAAAAATCCTTGACGTCGGTATCCTTGCCGATCTCACTGATGAAGATGCGCTTCACGTAAGCCCCTCCTCAGGAATGTTCGAACCCTCCGGGCTGACCGCCCGCATCAAAGGGGCCTATGCCCCGCGGTCCCCCCGGACCCTTCTCGCCTTCGCGAGGAATTCCCTGAGCTTCGCCTCGTATCCCCTGCTTTCCGGCAGGTAATACGTTCTCCCCTGCAAAGGCTCCGGCAAGTACGCCTGTGCCACCATGGCATCGTCGTAATCGTGGGGGTAGAGGTAGTCGCGACCGTAACCGAGTTCCTTCATCAGCCCGGTCGGGGCATTGCGGATATGCAGCGGGACCGGATACTCCGGGAGGTTCCGCACGTCCGCCACCGCCTTCTGATAAGCCGTATAAGAGGCGTTGCTCTTTTCCGCGAGCGACAAGTAAATGCACGCCTGGGCGAGGGCCAGGTGACCCTCGGGGGGCCCGAGAAAATTGAAGGCCTGCATAGCCGCAAGGGCGATCGAGAGGGCCTGGGGGTCCGCATTGCCTACATCCTCGGAGGCGAAGCGGGTCATGCGCCTCGCGATATAGAGCGGGTCCTCGCCTGCCTCGATCATCCTCGCGAGCCAGTAGAGGGCCGCATCGGGATCGGAGCCCCTCATGCTCTTATGGAGGGCGCTGATGAGATCGTAGTGCATCTCCCCTTTCTTGTCGTAAACGAGAACCCTCTTCTGGTAGGCCTCCTGCACGGTCTCGTGATCGATCACGGGCCTGGAGGGGTCTTTCTGCACTGCCATGGTGTGGGCGACCTCGAGGAGGTTGAGCGCCTTCCGCGCATCGCCCGTGACAAGGGAGGCGATCTCTCTCAGGCCGTCCCCTTCTATCGCCGTAGGAGGCGCGCTCAACTCGCGGTCCTCCCGCAGGGCCCTCCCCAGGATGGTAACGATCTCCTCCTCGGTGAGGGGGGAAAGGGTGAGGACCTTCATCCGGGAGAGGAGGGGCGCGATGATCTCAAAGGAAGGGTTTTCAGTGGTTGCCCCGATGAGGATGATCTCGCCGCTCTCCACGTGGGGGAGGAAGGTATCCTGCTGGAGCTTGTTGAACCGGTGGAACTCATCGATGAAGAGGATCGTCTTCCGGGACTTCGCCTTCTGGATGATCTCTTTCACTTCCTTGATGCCGATGCTGACGGCGCTCAGGGAGACGAAGGGGAGGCTGAGGTATTTCCCCATGAGCCATCCGAGGCTCGTCTTGCCGACGCCCGAGGGTCCCCAGAAGATCATGGAAGGTATTTCCTTCTTATCGAGGAGGATCTTCAGGAACTTGCCTTCACCGAGGAGGTGCCCCTGGCCCACGAACTCGTCGAGTCTCCTGGGCCGCATTCTATCCGCAAGGGGCTTCTTGGCCTTCCCGCCCCCTTGGTCGCTCTCGAACAGTTCCATGAGCTATAACTATACCAGCTTGTACGGTACCGTTCAAGAGCGGGACTCGAACCCGCCTCGCCCCTCTCCAAGGGCCTCATAAATGACACCGTAGCGGGCCCCGCAGGTGCTCACCGCGAACCGGTCGGCGCTGAAGGAGGCCGCGATCTGCTCCATCAGGATCATGCCCTGGAGCAGGAGGTCCTCCCTTCCGGGCTCCATTCCCGGCAATGCCCTGCGTGCGGCCTTCGTCATGGGGCCGAGCCGCTCTATCCACTCATGGAGCGTGGAGAGGGCGATTTCCATGCCGTGGATCCGCCCCTTCTCGAACCTCCCGAGGCCGAGGATCATCGCCGCGAGGGTTGTCATCGTTCCCGCCATGCCGACGACGCGGCGATCGTCTCCCGCCTGCTTGGGGCCGACCTGCCCCCTGATGAAGCGGGTCATGGCCTCGAGCTCTTCCACCAGGGGAGGATCGTGCCTGATGAACTGTTCCGTCAGTTTCACCGTGCCCAGGGGGAGAGAGATGAAGCCTTCGAACCTCTCCCTCGTGCCCCGTGTGACCTCCGTGCTCCCCCCGCCTATGTCGATGATGACGAGGCGCTCTCCATGGATCTGCCGGTCGTTCTTGACGGAGAGGTAGGTGTGGTAAGCCTCTTCGTGCTCGCTTATCACCCTCACCCTGAGCCCGGCCCTCTTCCATGCCGCGCTTATGAACTCGTCGCGATTTTCCGACTCCCGGAGGGCGCTCGTCCCGAAGCAGCTCGTGACTTCCGCACCCCACCGGTCGATGATCTGCCGGTACTCTTCAAGGACCCTGATCGTCCTCTCCATCGCCGCCCCGGAGAGGCGACGATGGGCGAGCACCCCCTCTCCCAGCCTGGTGATCGTCGAGGCGTCGGTGATCTCCTCAAGCGCGGCCTGATCGACGATCAGCAGAAGCACCGCGTTGGTGCCGATATCGATCGATGCATACTTCATTTGACAAAAACCCCGAAAAGGTAAATAATAAATCGATGCGTGTGGCCTGGTGGATTGCCTTTCTCGGCGGGGTCGGCTCTTTCTTCAGCCCTTGCGTGCTCCCCCTGGTTCCCTCGTTCCTCATCTACGTGAGCGGCGCCACCATCTCTCAGTATAGCGAACTTTCGGATAGGAAATACAGAAAAAGGATCCTCCTCCACTCGGTTTCCTTCATTGTGGGCTTTTCCGCCGTCTTCATCTCCCTCGGCCTCTCCTCTTCCCTGCTCGGGGATCTCTTTTCCTCGTATCAGAGGTGGATCATGGCTGCGGGAGGCCTCCTGCTCGTTCTCATGGGGCTCAACATGCTCAATCTGCTCAAGATCCCCTTTCTGAACCAGGAGAAGATGGTCCATCTCAAGGAAAGGCCCATGGGCCTTCTGGGCTCCTTCTTTGTCGGCGTGACCTTTTCCCTCGGGTGGACGCCGTGCATCGGCCCCATACTCGCCTCTATTCTCCTCATCGCCTCATCGAGCCGGTCGGCCGTCTCGGGCATGTATCTGCTCGGCCTCTATTCCCTGGGCCTCGCCCTGCCCTTCTTCGTTGCGGCCCTTCTCGTGTCGCGCCTGATCAGCTTCATGCAGCGCTTCGGCTATATCGTGAGGTACACCTCTTTTTGTCTGGGCGGCCTCCTCGTCCTCCTCGGCCTGCTCCTTGTGAGCGGCTACTACACGGCCATCACGGGTATGCTGAGCTGAAGGCGGACGGCCCCCTCATCAGGGCCGCCGCGAGAGCGCTGCGTCGGCGGGCGGAGACTAGTTCACGCTCCAGGTGACCCGGCTGGTGATCCTGACCCTCGGCGTGCCCGGCGGCAGGGCGGTCGCGTTCATGACGAAGCTCCAGTTTCTGTTCGGCGGATTGTAGACCGTCCCCGTACCGGGCCAGGGGGCCGTGGCCACCTCGCTCTGCCAGAGGCAGACGAGGGAGCCGCTGTAGTTATAGTTGACTCCGCTCCAGTTCTCGAGAAAGCGCACGAAGTTCTCGAGGCCGCCGCTGTACTGGCTGCCCACCGTATTCGTGTTGCCCGTCATGATATCCGAATTTACCCATGTTTGCGAGGCCGTTCGTGAGCCGATGCCGGTGCCGGCCCCGTAGTTGCTGCTCCAGTTGCTCGAAAGGACGGTGACGGCATCGGAGATGATGGAGGCAGGCACCGTCGCCGTGGTGTTGCCCGCCTGGTTGTTATAGTTCCCCAGCACGTACGTGGGGTTGGGCGTGGCCACCGTGAGCCCCACCGGCTGCCCGCCGATCTGGTTCTGGGGCAGAACGGAGCCGTCCACGAGACGGACGGCGCCGTTCGCGCTTGAGGTAGAGACGTAGAGTATGCCCGGGTCTGCGCCCGTCGGCGGGTTCAAAAGGGCGGCCATTGCAGGCGCATAACTGGCCAGGGCGTTTATGTTGATATCGAGGGTGTTCATCGTCGCCCCTTGCCGGTAATCGTACACGGTCCCCGCCTTGACCACGGGGTTGAAATTGTTCGTGGAGTTGCAGCCCGGATCGATGATGAGCTGATGACTGCTGTTCTTGTAGCCGGGGTTCGAGCTGCACCAGTTGAGGTTGTTGCCCGCCTCGTCGTAGGCCACCCCGTTCTCGATCTTGAGGCCCGCCTGCTCGTACATGCTCCCCGTGCCCGTGCCGAGGATATTATAGGGATTGCTCGCCATCCCGGGCACCGCGAGGGACGTGATGCCCTCGTACTGCGTCCTCACCCCCCCGTTCCACGTGCTCGCATAGTTGTAATAGACCCAGTCGGGAACGTGGGGGTGGCCGTTGGTGTCGGTCACGCTGTCATGGTTCTCGGGGGGATAATCCGTGGCATTGAACGTCGTGGGAGCCCCCACCTTGTAGATGTTCGCGGGGTTGACCGCCGCCTGGCTGTCGAGCCGGTAGTCGAATATGTTGGCAGCCGTGGTGACTTTGGAATCCATCTCCAGCGTGGAGCCGTTCGAGCCGAGATAGATGCTGTTGTTCGAGTGGACCCACCCCGAAAAAGTCATGGGTGCGCCGGGGAAGGTCTCCAGGACGCCGTTGTAGAAGACGCCGAACTGAAATATGGGGATGAGCTGGTCCTCCACGTCGATGGTCACCGTGCTCACCGCGCCCGTAATGTTGTCCGTCGCGGTGGAGGTGACCCGGTACATTTGAACGAAGGCGTTCAGTCCCGCAAAGATGCCCGTGGCCGACTGCTGAACGATGAGGGGCGCGCCGGCAGGCACGCGCGTGATGGCCGTCGTCCACGTGTACCCGGCTATGGCAGGGTTATCGGCAACGGGCAGGGCCGGGTTGAGGCTCGTCTGCAGGGCCGCGTACAACTGGTTCCAGGCGAGCGTGGCCCCCGCCTCTGCCGCGTAGAAGGCCCGGACCGAGCCCGTCTGATTCTCGGCAATGACGATATCGGTGATGATGTTCCTGTTCGCTGCCAGACCGAGGATCGTGAGGGTAAGGATGAGGATCATTACGATAAAGACGACGAAGCCCCCCTCGCTGCCGAGAGTGGCTCCCCGTCCTCCCCGGCGCCCCCTTCCGGCTGTCTCTTTTCCTCCCATGGTCCCGCCTCCTCTCTTTTTCCCGTCCTCGCCGTGCGGCTTCATCTCACCCCTCGTCTCTCCCTACCGCCTAGTTGTTCCGGCGAAACACGGTGTCCGTCAGGGTGGTCGTCACCGTCGGCGTGGTTGCCGTCGTCCCCGTGATCGTCACCGTGAGCTCCTTCGGATCGACCGCGCTCGCAACGATGTTCATGGCCGTGATGTCGCTCGCCACGGCCTGGGGTCCGTTCCCGTTGTGCAGGTCCAGGGACAGGGTGCCCCCGCCCACGGAATAGGTGGCCCATTGCAGGAGATAGACGTTGGACTGGAGCGGATGGGTCAGCGCCAGGGCCGCGCTGAGCGTGAGGTTGTCGCCCGCCACCGCGCTGACCACGGCGCTCTCCATTCCCTCCACGCTGATATCCTGCCCCACCGTAAAGTTCGCCCCCTGCCCCGCCTGCAGGGCCAGCACGTTGGTCCCCGCCGCTGCCTGCGCACTGAGGCTCGCCGGCACCTGGCCGCATCCGATGATGTCGATCGAAGTCGCGGTGATGCGGTAAGGCACCCAGCCGTTCGCCGCGTTATACCAGGCGCCGGCGTTCTGCCCGTTTATGGTCGACACCTGGGGACCCAGGCCCGCCCCTATGATGCTCCCCGAGAGCATCTGCACGGCAACCCGGAGGTTCTGCTGCATCTCGCCGGTGCTGTCCTGGGCCTTGTAGGTCGAGTCCTGGGTTGCGGCGAGGGTCCAGAAGGCGATCGCCAGGATGCTGCTGATAGCGATGGCCACCAGCAGCTCGACCAGGCTGAAGCCCCCTAGACCTCCGAAACGACGGTGCTGAAGTTGAGCGTGTTTCCTTTCCATGTCACCTGCACATTGATGGTTACAAATCGCATTGGCGCCGTCCCTCCGGGAGGGTCGCTCCTCCAATACGTCATGGTCATGTTGGGCACCGCGGCGATGTTGACCACCGTCCCGGTCGCCTCGGTCGTGGGAAGGTCAAGGATGGTGGTGGCGAAGGGGCTCACCACCGGGTCCCGGAACGTCTCCATCTGGGCCTGCGCGCTGATCGTTGCGATCATGGCCTCCCTCCCGAAAGTGGCCCCCTTCAGGCTGAAGAGCTGCATCTGGGCCAGCATGAGTGCCCCGACGGCGAAAAGGACGAGCGCCACGAGGATCTCGAGCAGGGTGAAGCCCTTATGGTTGTCTAACCTGTGCAATCGTTACCCTTCCCGTTGTCGCTACGATGACGTTTCTCTGGTAATTGGTAGACCCAAGCATGGCCGTAATTCCGTTCGGCGCCACGCCCGTCGGCGAAAAGGCGATGGTCTGGTTCCCCTGTGCGGTAAAACTGAGGATCACTCCCGGCTCGTAGGCCGGGTTGCCGACAACCGAGATCTGACGGGCATAGCCCGCCTGGCTCCATACCAGGGTCACGGGGTTCTGGCTCTGCATCCAGTACTGGTTCCCCGCCTGGTTGAAAAAGATGCCGTATTGGGTATTCTGCGTGACCGCCATCATCCTGGCCAGCTCCAGGTCGCTCATGAGCTGCCGGGATGCCGCCCTCACCCTGTAATCCTCCAGCCAGAGGCTCACCGAGGGGGCCGCAAGCGCCGCCAGGACGGCGAGCACGATGAGCACGGTGAGGAGCTCCACAAAGCTGAAACCCCGCACCCCTTCCGTAGCCGGGGCCGGGCGTCTCGGGAAAGGCCGGCTGCGGGGGGTGTCAGGTGTTGACATCATTCACCGTATTGGTGAGGGTGCCGTTCTGGTCTATGGTCCAGGTATCGAGGGTCGCGTCGCTGTCGATGTTCCCCTTGGCCTGGGCAGTGAAGACCGGGACGGTCACGCCGTTCACCACCGCTGTACCGGCACTGATGATGGTAAAAGTATAGTCCCCGTAGGTGTTGACCCAGCCGTAAGGCGCAAGGGCCGCCGTCTCGGCGTTCGTCGCGTACGACCCGTTCTGGAAACGGTAGATCTCCTGGGCCTGGGCGACCACCATGAGCTGACGCTGGGCGTCGGCCTGGCGGGCCTTCGCAACTTCCCTGCTGTATCCGGGGATCGTGATGGCCGCGAGTATCGAAATGACGATGAGGACGAGGAGCAGCTCTATCAGGCTGAACCCTGCACCCCACCTCCGCCTGCCGCTCGCGACAGGCCGAAGGGCCCTCGCGCACCCCCGGCCTCCGTTCAAAAGGAGATCGCCTGTCAGCATTTCATGCACTCCTCCGGCACCGTGCACCTCCCTTAACCTGCCACAGCCCCATGACAGTACCAACGATGAGGGTTAGCAATAAGCATGCCGAAGCTCTGAGGGCGTCTTTACAGGATAACCGGGGTTTCCGGGAGAGCCGACATGGGCGCTTTCAGCCCAGAGCGGCCCCGAGGTGTCAACAAACGGGCGGTCCCGGCCGAAAACTTACCGGAGGCCGCAAGGCTGCGGTACGCGGAGATGGGCGGTTTCGACACGGGGCAGGAGCGCATCAGGTGTCCTGATGCCGCAAAAAAGGCGGTGCTACCCCTTCCTCTTCACTTCGATGAGCTGCGCAACTATGCTGACCGCGATCTCCTGGGGCGTTTCCGCCTCTATGGAGAGACCGATAGGGGCATGGACGGACTCCAAGGCGCCTTCGTCGATGCCCTTCCCCCTCAAGTGGTCAAGGATCAGCTTGCTTTTCCGTCTGCTTCCGATCATACCCACGTACCGGAAAGGTCTCTTCATGACCTCCTCGAGCACGAGGGCATCGTGCTTGTGACCCCTCGTCAGGATGGCCACATATTCGTTCCCGTGGAAGGGGAGGCGATCGAAAACCCGCCGGAAGTCATCGACAATGACCTCCTGGGCCTCCGGGAACCTTTCCCTGTTCGCGAAATCTCCCCGGTCGTCCACCACGACTACGTGGAAATCGACCATAGACGCCACCTTCGATACATACTGCGACACGTGGCCGGCACCGAACAGATAGAGGAGGGACGACGAAACCAGGGGCTCGATGAGCATGCCGTCGCCGATGACGGGCCTTCTCTCGTCCAGGTATGAACTGAAGCGCTCCTCCATGCCCTCAACAAGTGCGTCCCCTGCGACCGCGCCACCTTCCCGGACGAGGCTCTTGGAAAAGGACGTGTCCGAAAACCTGGTGACGATCAGGCCGTCCCCTCCCCGCTTCTCGAGATCCCTCACCGCCGCATACAGGTCCCTGTGCCGCTCCAGCACCGGCTCCAGGAAAATATCGACGTTCCCCCCGCAAATCATGCCCTCGTCCTCCACGAGTCTGCCGTCCATCCGATAGTGCAGGGTTCTTACCTGCCCCGTCTTGCCGACACGCTTCGCGGCCTGCCACACCTCCGCCTCGACACAGCCCCCTCCCACGGTGCCGAAGAAGCTGCCGTCATCCCCTATGAACATCTTCGCCCCCTCTTCCCTGGGGGCCGCCCCCATCTTTTTTATCACGGTGGCAAGGGCACCGCCCTTTCCCCTCGACAGATAGTCCAGAACAGCCTCATAGACGTCCAAGGTAACCTCCCGCCTGCAATTACTGGGGCTCGCGTCGCCCCCTCCATGAGCAAAAGCTCATGGAGCCTCCCCTTCATAAAAAGGAAAGGGCGGTAAAAACATTATTGGGCCACCCTTTCCGTGGGTACCCGGTCGCCCCCTCCATGAGCAAAGCCACGGTGCGGCGCATCGAGGCACCCTTACTCTCCGTGAAACCTGTGCATCACCGCCTCGAGCACGCCTCCCGCGATAGCCCTTGCTTTATCCGAAATGGTGGCGCAGTGGGCCTTGTCGCCCCTGGGATCGACGTCGCCCACCTTCTCGTGCTCCGGCACCTCTATGGGTCTGATGAGACCTCGCAGGACACCGTCTATCCCGGCATAGACAGGAGTTTCGTCCACATAGAGAATGACGTCGCCCCTCTTCACCGCCTCCCCTATGGAACGCACCGGTCTGACCATACCCGCATGGGGCGCGCGAAGCACCCTTTCCGCCCCAGCGCCGGCCACTACCCCGGGGACCCCGCTAAAGGGCTCGGCTTCCCCCTCGTAGATCACCCTCCCCAGGTTATGGCCCCTGTTGCTTTCGATGACCGCATCCACCTCGTCGGGTGCCCTGAATCCGGGACCGACGCCGATGACCAGGGTGCCGCGGGAGCCCTGCCCTTTGAGCGACCCTTTCCTCCTCTTCACCATGGTCGCGTCTATGAGCACATCGGGCACGAGTTGCGCGATGAAGCCACCCTCTCCGTCGACCAGTATGCCTATCGCCTTCCGGTCCCAGACCGGCGGGAGGTCTGCCAGGGCCCGGACCAGCTCCGCCCTCACCCCCTCCACCACCATCTCACCGGAGTATACCGCCTCGGAAAAGGCGACTTTTCTCCTGACCGCCACAGGCAGGGGGATCTCCGACATGACGATCCTGCCGAAATGGGAGGCCGCCAGGCGAGAAGCGATGGCGGTCGCCATCTCGCCGGCGCCCCTGATTGCTATGGTGATCTGCCTCATGGGCGTCATCCTTTGCCGAAGAAGCAGTTCGGATAACTGCATGCGGCGCAGTGCAGGCAGAGCCCGCCCAGGGCCAGTTTTCGCACGGTGGCTGCCCCCACTCTGTCACCCGCCATGATCCTCGGCAGCAGGATGTCGAGGACCGTGCGATTATTGAAATAGACGCACGCGGGCGCGCCGAGGATGTACCTGCCCTTGAGCCTGGCCACCAGGAACATGGCACCGGGAAATACGGGCGCGCCGTATGAGATTACCCTGGCTCCGGCAGCCTCCGCCCCCTCCTTCGTCAGGTCGTCCGGATCGACGGAGAGGCCCCCCGTGGTGACGATGATCTCCCCACCCGCGTCGATCAGCTCCAGAATGGCCTCCCTGATGAGGCCCACGTCGTCCCTCACGAGCCTCTTTCCTATCACCTCAAGGCCGTATCCCCTCAGTTTCTCCTCCACCCGCCACGAGGCGTCGGGTATCCTTCCGGTGGCCACTTCCGTTCCCGTGATCACGAGACCTGCCTTCATGGCCTGAAAAGGGAGGATTCTTATGATGCCCTTTCTCCCCACACGCTCTGCCCGCAGGAGTTGCTCCTCCGGGATATAGAGGGGCACGATCCTCGTGGCTGCCACGATATCCCCGGGCTTTACCGGATACCTGTCCGCCACCGCGGTGAAGAGCACCTGGCTCACCCTGTTCATCTCAGCCAGGCCCCTGCGGTGGACCGCCACGATGCCGTTGGTCCTGCTCACGATATCGACCCTTCCTTCTTTGGCCGGCCGCAGCTCCATGTGACCGTCCGCCGCGGCAAGGGCGATGCGCATGGCCGCTTCCTCCTCGTGCACCTCTTTCTCCCTGCCGTCGGTCACGTAAATATGGCCTTTCCCCATGTCGAGGAGCCTCTCGATGTCGGCCTTTTCTATGATCCTTCCCCTTCTGAAGGGCACGTCCTTTTTCTCCCCCGGTATTATTTCGGTCACATCATGGGCGAGCATCAGGCCCATCGCATCCTCCACCCTAACCTTTTTCAACCCTGTAGCCCCTCCTTTCCAAGTTTGCCACGTCCTCCTCCGTATCCAGGTCCAGGATGGCCCCTTCTCCACCCTCGATGAACCGCACGTCGGCCCCGGCCGCCCCGATCACGTCCCGAAGGCCGCCCGGGCCCTCGACCGCGTGTACCGCATCGCCGTGTCTCCTCATATCAATGAGGACCGGATGGCCCGGAATTCCCCTGTGGACGGGCACGACGATGGAGCCTTCCCCCGCTCTTCCGGCCTCCATCACACCCCGGATTACCCCTAGCGCCACGAAAGGCTTGTCGCCCAGGTGGAAGAGCACCAGATCGGAGCCGGCGACCACCGGCAGGGCCGCCTTGATAGAGGCGGACATACCCTCCTCGTGCCGTCTATTGTGAACAAACTTCACGGGAAGGCCGGACAGCTCTTCCTCGACCCTCTCCCTCTCAAACCCTGTCACCACTGTAATATCTCCTGCTCCCGCCTCGATGAAGAGGCGCGTCGTTCTCCTCACCATCGCTTCTCCGTTCACTCTGATGCACAGCTTATTGAAACCCATCCTCTTCGATGCCCCTGCGGCCAGGATTACGGTAGATATGGTCAGCACGAATTCGTCCTGAAAGCACGACGTAGAGCGTTCTTAACGGGCGGTACAGCGGCTTCAAACCCCCGGGGCTAGGCGCCGTTCCCCGCATCAGCCCGGGCTCGCTTGATCTCCGTGTTCAGGTCGGAAATCAGCGCGTCCACATCGACGCCGTGAACCTCGGCCCCCTGCTCGATACTCTCGAAGAGGGCGGCCTGACAACCCAGGCACCCCAGGCCGTGCCGCTCGAAGATCGCGATCGTCTCCGGATATTTTTTTACGATTTCCTCAATCGACATTTTTCTATTGATCATCTTTACACCATGCCCTCTCTCTTCCGCCTTCCCTCAGAACACATCGGCTGAAAAGATATAGATCTCCGTCTCCTCCGATTGCCAGGCATCCTTGGAAAGCCCGGCCTTCATACACGTATATTCGAGGAAGGTCTTCCTGTCCCAGCGGTTCTCGGCGGCAACCTGGGGCAGAAGCAGTCCGGCATCGACTCCCCTCTCAATATAGAGCCCGTGAACGCCCACCTCGATCTCCCCTACATCCTTTATCCTTTTCATGGGGGTGAGAACGGAAATTTCGATGTCGGTGCTCTTCCACTCGGCGTCGCTGAGGGGCATGAAACGGGGGTCGTGGAACGCCGCTTCCACCGCCATGCGCCTCACGGTCTCATCGAGCGGCATCTGGCCCCTGATGGAGCCGATGCAGCCCTTCAGCTCCCCTTTTGTCTTGAGGCAGACGAAGGCCCCCATTTTCTTTTTCAGGGCTCCGGGGACCTCCGGAGGCTCCTCCTCCCTCCCAAAAAGCACCCTCTCTATCGAGCTCCTTGCCAGCTCCTTCAGCACCCGCCTCTCCTCGTCTGAAAAATGCAGGTCTATCCCCGCCTTTCTTGGGGCCAATGGTTACTTTCCTCTATAAAAGACGCAGGAAACGTACCCGACGACGCCGCTCATATCCCCGGTTACATCACCGGAATTGGCATAGTGCAATACCTTGCTCTCTCTCGCCCCCAGCTTCGCGCAGACGGCCATGGCGGCGATCATGGCGCCTGCACCGCACGCCTCGTATTTTCCCGTCGCCAGCTCCCGGGTCATGCCGTCCAGGTCGAACCGCTCCAGGAGGTCCACCGCGACCTTGTCGATCTCCTTGGCCAGTTCATAGGGATAGTAATGGGAAAGATCGGTGCTTCCCACGATCAGGTAGCGTCCCTCCCTCTCCCTGATCGCCTCATGGATGAGGGCGGAAAGCCGGAGGGAGGACTCCGGGTCCTGGCCGTCTCCCATGATCAGGGGCACTATCTTGAACGCCGGGAGCATGGACTGGAGAAACGGGAGCTGAACCTCTACGGCGTGCTCTCCCTGGTGCACGCGTGAATCCCCGTGGACCATATCCCCTGCGCCCATGAGCGCACGGGCCAGCCCCTCGTCGATAGGGACGAGCCCCAGGGGGGTCCTGTATGCCCCTTCGTGCTGCACCGCCGCACCCACGAAGAACGACCGGTGGCTCGGGGCCAGGATGATGACGGTGTCGTAGCGGCTGCCCGCCAGAGCCTTGTACCCATAGGCGGCCGTCTGTCCCGAGTACATGTAGCCCGCATGAGGCGCGATCAAGCCGACGACTTCCCCGGCCGCTTTGCCGGGGGGCACCTTGCTCAGATATCCCGCGATGTCCGCCCTGAGCACATCCGGATTGCCCGGATAGAAAGTGCCGCTTACCGCTGCTTCCCGAATCTCACCCATCATCCGCCCGCTGCCCGCTATTATAACATAATTGCTCCGGGCCAGCACAAAATATGAAGACGGCCCGGGCCGTCCCCCTAAAAGTCGCGGACGCGGGGGACCGACGAAGTGGCGGGCGGCGGCAAGCCTGTTGTCCTATCTTTTGTCTACCACCTGCACCTGATTCTTCGGGGCCATCGGCACGAGCTCGAACATGCTCCCGTCACTCAGGGTGAGGATACCCGTCCTCTTCGCCAGGGAGAGCCGCCTGTCCACCTGCCAGTTCATATAGAAAAGCCCAATGGTCGAGCCCACCATGAGGGTGATGAGAAAGTAGAAGAGCAGCCGGTGCACGACCCTCCTCATCGTCTTCTTTTCCTCTTCCGCGAAGATCTCTTTCTTCAGGCCCTCTACGAGCTCGTGGGCCTCCGTCACCCTGCTCATAATGGTGCCGTTATCGATTGCTGTTTCCATAATCCCCTCCTCTCGAGTTGGCTCTGATAGAGCTTGAGTACCTCCCTCGCCTCGTCCTGGGCCTCCTTCTTGTCCTTCCCCCCTTTGTACCTGGCAAGGGCCTCGAACATGTCTCCCTTCGATTGGGAGAGCTTCTCTCGGAGCGTCTCGGCCCCTTCCAGGATATTGACCGATGAATACTGGGAAAAGCGTTTTGTCTGGGCCTCTCCCTTATATCCCTTGGTGCTCACCGCCTCCTTCTTGAAGCGCGATTCAGTGTGGAAGAGACAGCAGAGGAGGATGGGGTCGAGGCGCGTCATGCTCGAGGCGGACCTGATCCACCTGTCGAGAAATGGGACGCGCTCCCGCGGGGCCTGCAGATCGACGAGGGTCTCCTGCACCACGTCTCTTTCCGCCGGCGGCAAGAGGATGGAGAACATCCTCTCCGACCTGCTGGTCGCATAGAGAAGGCACATGACGCACGCGGTGATGAGGATGAACTTGAACGTCAATTCCAGGTGTCTGAGCATTGACCGTATCCCTCCTTTCCCGGATGGCGGGATAAACGGGGAGACTCATGCTCAATCTCCGCGTATCCAACCATTTTCCGCCAGCCCCTCCGGTCAACGTCCTCGGGGCCGGCGCCTTGAACCTCCCGGGTCTCGGCGACGGGTGCGGTGTCACCCCTGTCGGCCGGTGTCTTTATTGAAGGCTGCCGGACCATGGAACTCTCGTTTGCTGCTATTGTATAACATTGTTTCATTAATGTCAAGCAAATTTATCG
>Ga0326727_10016527_pt1 | contig 15552 bp, 12 predicted proteins | sample MB2enrmetagenome_FD_207643 | JGI IMG/M metagenome (GOLD analysis project Ga0326727, IMG submission 207643) | Lab enriched peat soil microbial communities from McLean, Ithaca, NY, United States - MB29MY | ecosystem: Environmental > Terrestrial > Soil > Wetlands > Peat | place: USA: New York... | reverse complement strand
GATTCCGATGCGGAGAGGATGCAGGAATTCGGCTGGAACAGGCTCTAGTGGGGCTCGTTGTGCCGGCGCGGGCCGGGTTCGCGAACCCGGCTGGCTTCGAAGCTCACGATCTTCCACACTCCTTGGGCATTGCGCACATAGACGCGCGTATAGCGATAGTCGCCGGCAAGCTGGCCGTCCAGCATGCTGGCTTGCATGCTGGCCAGCGAGGTGACTACGGCGGTGGTTCCATAGAAGCGCACCTTGCGGTCAGTGATAGTGAGCGAGGTGAAATGGATGTGGCCGGAGCGGAGGTTTTGGAGCGTCTCCTCGCGCGACTGCAATACGCCTGAGGGCGTGATGGCCATGTAGTCGTCGGCCAGCAGGGAATCCATGGTTTTGACGTCGCTATTGAGGATTGCATTGCGCCACTCGTCCTCAAGCTGGTCGATCTCGTGGCGGCTTTCGTGCTTCTGCGCGATCGACAGTCCGGCGGCGAAGAGAGGAACAACGCCGACCGCCAGTGCGAGAGCAGCGGCCATGGCCCACCCGGAGATTAACGGGCGAAAGCGAATGGGGCTCAATGCGTCTTTCGATGAACCCGGCATACGCGTCCACGGTAGTACCGAAACGGGGTGCTGGTCAAATGGAATTCTCATGAAAAACGCAATGGAGGTTCCAACGCGGAAACTCCGTCGCTTTCCCGAACTCGGGAGTTGGACGGAAATGGGGAGGGAAAAGGGAGCGGTGGCGGGGGCGAGTGATTAGTGGCCAGTGATGGAGCGGGCTGTGGGGGATAACCGTCTACTGTGGTGAATTCGAAGCGCGTTGAAAAACAATCGCAGATCCTTCGGCTCCGCTTACCCCATGATTGCGTGGCAATCATGGGGCCCCAAACGCGCTCCGCTCAGGATGACAGGGTATCCATTATGCGAACTTCAGAGGCTGGACACTCGGACAGGGCGGGGTCCGCTGACTTGCCGACTCGCTGACTTGCGGACCTGCTGTTTCTTACGCGTGGATGCGATCGAGGGCCGCGGCAAACTCAGGCAGGACAATGGTCTGGTCGCGGTCGGGGCCGGTGGAGATCATGCCTATCCTGGCTCCGCTCTCGCGTTCCTGGAAGGCGAGATAGTCGCGCGCGGCTTGGGGCAGCTTGTCGTAGTCGGTAATGCCCTCTGTCGACTGGCTCCAGCCCTTGAGCGTGGTGTAGACGGGCTTGATGGCCTCGAGGCCGCGCACGTCGGCGGGAACTTCGTCCGTGACCTTTCCGTCGATCTCGTAGCCGACGCAGACGGGAATCTCCTGGAGCTCGTCGAGAACGTCAAGCTTGGTGACGACCAGCCATTCGGCGCTATTGACATGATTCGAGTAGCGCAGGAGCGGCATATCGAGCCAGCCGCAGCGGCGGGGACGGCCGGTGACGGCGCCGTACTCGTTGCCGCGGGCGCGAAGCTGGTCGCCGGCGGCGTCATGAATCTCAGTGGGAAAGGGTCCGCCGCCCACGCGGGTAACGTAGGCTTTGGTCACGGAGATGACCGTGCCGATGGCCGTGGGGCCCACGCCGGTTCCCGTGGCCGCGCCGCCGGCCGTGGCCGAAGACGAGGTCACATAGGGATAGGTTCCGTGGTCGATGTCGAGCATGGTGCCTTGCGCGCCTTCGAACATCACGCTGCCGCCCTCGGCGAGGATCTTGTGGAGCAGGCGGCCGGTATCGGCGACCAGAGGCCGGATACGCTCAGCCGCGGCGGAGTACCCGTCGTACATTTTGGCGGGATCGAGGGGCTGGCTGCTGAAAAGCGCGTGCGCGATAGCGTTCTTCTCTTCGCAGGCTGCCTCGATGTGCGTCCTTAGCAGCGACGTATTCAGCAGGTCCACGATGCGCAGGCCGCTACGCGCCATCTTGTCTTCGTAGGCCGGACCGATGCCTTTGCTGGTCGTACCGATCTTCTGGCGGCCCGGCGCGGTCTCGGCGGCAAGCTCGATCATGCGGTGGTAGGGCAGGATGACTTGCGCGCGGTTGGAGACGAAGAGGCGGCCGTCGATATCGAGGCCGGTGCGGCGCACGCGATCAATTTCGTCCAAAAAATAGATGGGGTCGAGCACCACGCCGTTGCCGATGACGCCTTTGCAGTTGGGGCGCAGCACGCCGCAAGGGATGAGCTGCAGCACGAACTTGTGCTCGCCGATAATGACGGTGTGCCCCGCGTTATGCCCGCCGGCGTAACGCGCCACGGCGGAGAACCGCTCGCTCAGTACGTCGACAATCTTTCCCTTACCCTCGTCGCCCCATTGGGCGCCCAGCACCACAGCCGTCTTCGCTCGCATTGGCGTCTCTGATTCCACACGATAACCCGCCGCAGCGATTCGTTCAGGGGCTGCTGCGCGCGGGCATGGATTCCGGTGCGGTGGAGATACCCGCAACCAATTCAATTCTAACCTCCCGGCGCTTACCGTTTCTTTTGGGCGCAGCCTTGTTAACCAATCGCCCGTTCGTTCGTTATCCAGGCAGACGCGTCCCAGCGACTTCAAGAAATGAGGAAAAACGTCATGAACGCACGAATCCGAACTGCCTCGTGGATCTTCTGCGCCGTCAGCGCACTCGCGTTGGCGACTGCGCCCCTGGCCTGTGCCCAAACCCACGCCGCGGCCGCCCCCGCAGCGCAAACGCCCGGCGAGAAGGACACGGCCGATGCCCAGGAGCAATTGCTGCATCTGCTTCGCCTGAGCCCGACACTGACCGCCGCGGTCGCGGCCGACCCTTCGCTGCTGGCCGATCAGCAATATGTTGCCCGCAGCAATCCCGAACTGGCGCAGTTCTTGGCCAGCCACCCCGAGGTCGCGCGCAATCCCGAGTTCTATCTGTACAGCAGGCTTGATCCGTCGGACGGACGCCGGGATAAGGCGCTCGAACGCGTGGTCTGGCCCGATCTGGCCCCGTCGCCGCAGCAGGAGTCCATGGCGCCAAAGATCATCGAGAAACTGACTCCCATCATCATCGTCCCCGCCTTATTCCTTGCTCTCGTGTGGATCATCCGGATGTTTGTCGAGAGCCATCGCTGGGACCGCACATTCAGGCAGCAAAGCGATATCCATGCCCGGCTCATCGACAAATTTGGCACCAGCCAGGAGCTGGCTGCGTATATGGAGACAGAGGCGGGCAAGCGGTTCCTGATGGCTTCGCCCGTCGCGATGGGCTCCGAATTGGGCCAGCACATGCCCAACGTCGTGGCGCGCGTGCTGACGCCGCTGCAGGCGGGAATCGTGATGACGCTACTGGGCATCGGGTTGTTCTTCCTGCGTCATGCCGGGCCGGATATGGAGACGGGGATGACCGTGCTGGGTACGCTCGCCCTGATGCCGGGTATCGGGTTTATCCTCTCGGCAGGAGCGACGTGGGTTCTGGCCCATCGGCTGGGCCTGATGCCCGAGAAGGAAGTTGCCAACACCGGGGGCGTGGCGCCCTTCGGCTCACAGGGTCGGCAGTGAGCCCAGAAGGAGCCGCACGTGGCCCCGACAGGGAAGCGAACGCGTATGCCGTGGGAATTCGCATTGCCGGATGCACTGTTGCAACCATCGCCCGGCGGCGCTCAAGAAGCAGCCGCCGGCGCCGGCGCGTGTGACCCCGCGATGGAGAACGAGGCCTTCGCCGTGTTCTACTCGCGCTCCTCGCGTCCGCTCTGGGCCTACCTGGCGCGGTCTTCGGCCGATCCAGCGCTGGCCGACGACCTGATGCAGGAGAGCTACGTGCGATACCTGTGCGCGGCGGGCGCTCCTTCGATTGTGGCCGATGGCGAGGCCGCGGCGCGGCTCTATCTCTTCCGCATCGCCAGCAATTTGCTGCGCGACCACTGGCGCCGCCCGCGCGCCGCATCGCTTGAAGAAGTTCCGGAAGAGTTTTTCGCCGCGCGCGGCCATGAGACGCAATCGGATTCACGGATTGCGCTGGCGCCGGCGCTCCGGCAGATGAAACCGCGCGAACGCCAACTGCTTTGGCTGGCCCACGCCGAGGGCTACTCGCACCGCGAGATCGCAAAGATCATGGGCCTTGGGGCGGCCAGCATCCGGCTGCTGCTTTTCCGCGCACGGCGCAAGATCGCGGCCCTGTTGCGCGCGCCTGCCGCGACGGAGACGCTCGGGAGGAAATCATGAAGCTCACCACTTGCCCTCACGAGAAAGAGGTGCGCCAGCTGATGGCGCGCGGCCAATGGCCGGCCGCGTGCACGACGGAGCTCCGCGCGCACGTAGACGCGTGCCGCGCGTGCGGCGACCTGGTGCTGGTTTCGGAGGCTTTCCAGCAGGCGCGTGCGGAGTCGCTCGCCGCGGCGCGGCCCGTGTCGCCTGCACTTTTGTTGTGGCGCGCACAACTGCGCCGCCGCAATGCAGCCATGGAACGCATCGGCCGCCCGCTTCTGGGCGCACAGATCTTTGCGTTCGCAGTGGTCCTGGCGGCCGCGGTGGGATTTGCCGGATTCGAGGCGAATAGCGGCGCCTCGTGGGCTACATGGTCCTTCTGGCGCGACTGGTTGGTGCAACTTCCGCACTCGGCCGCGTCGCAGTGGGCGAGCCTGAGCTCAGGCCCGCTGGCTGCCTCAGGATGGAACTGGATGCTGCCCGCTTTCGCGCTCGCCACGTTGGCGCTGCTGGGCGGCGTTGCGGTTTACCTGGCGACGGAAAAACCATAGGAGAACCACTGCGCCTCAAGAATCTTTCCAAGAGCTGCTTTTGGAAGCGGACAGGTTTTTAAGGCTCCGGAAGAAGCGGGGAGTCTTACGCCCGCTCAAGCGGGCTGGCACTGCGGGTTCCGTGTCCTCTCCCCAGGCCCACGCCTGGGACTATCGTCTCTGCGCCCGCTCAAGCGGGCTCTATGTCGCCAGGGTGGCGACCGTGTTCAGCTCGACTTGAGGATCGCATCGGCAATCCGCGCGGCTTCGACTGCGGGACGAACCTGGTGCACGCGGACGATCGACGCGCCGTGAAGGATGGCGGCCGTCATTGCGGCGAGGCTTGCGTTCTCGCGCGCGTCAATCGGTGCGTCAGGCGGTGCATCGCTCGGCGCATCCGGGCCGCCAAAGAGCGGGGCAAGCGTGTGACCGAGGAACGATTTGCGGCTCAATCCCGCGAGCAGCGGCCGGCCCAGAGCGAGCATTTCCGCCTGGCGGCTGAGCAGCGCGTAATTCTCTTCGAAGCGCTTGCCGAAGCCGTAGCCAGGATCGAGCACAATGCATTCCGGCGCGATGCCTGCCTTTTGGGCAGCGGCGAGGCTTGCGGCTAGTCCGTTGCGCACCGTGGCCAGGAGCGCATCGGGTGGGAGTTGTGGCTGCGCGCGCCACTCTTCGGGCCGGCCGCGCGTGTGCGAGAGGACCACGCCGGCACCAAACTCCGCGCAGACCTCCGCGATGCCGGGATCCCACGTGAAGCCGCTTACGTCGTTGACGATCTCCGCTCCGGCTGCCAGTGCCGCGCGCGCCGTGGCCGCTTTGTACGTGTCCACCGACACCACTGCGTGGGGCAGCCTTTTGAGGATTTCTTCGAGCGCCGGCAGCAATCGCGCCTGTTCCTCGTGGGCGCTGACGAGCGCGTCTGCGCCGCCCGCGCGGGAGCCGGGCCGCGTGCTCTCGGCGCCGAGATCGAGAATGTCGGCGCCTTCGTCGGCCAGACGAATTGCATGCGCAACAGCCTCCTCCGAAACCAGAAAAGAGCCGCCGTCGGAGAAGGAGTCGGGGGTGATATTGACCACGCCCATCACGAGCGTGCGCCGGCCCAGCTCGAGGGTGCGCGTGCGCAGCCGCCAATTTGACGTGGTTTGCATCGGCTTCTACATCCGATGGTACGCAGCTACCCCACAGTAAGAACATGTCCAAAGACTTGTGAATGGATCTTACAGGGGCTAATGCGGACATGGAAAATGGCCGAAGTTGGGGTCAAATCATGAAAAAACATCCCGCAGGGGCTAAAGCCCCCGCACATTTTGCGGAGCTTGTGGCACGACTAAAGTCGTGCCCTTTCACGTTTCGTCCGACTTGCAGAGCGGCTTTTTCAGGAGCCTGAAGGCTCCTGCTCCCTCCGCAAAAATCGAACCGCAGCTGTGGTACTAAGCGCAAAAAACGCGTTGAGGATGAGGCACCCGCGGTGTTTTGCTACACTCCGGGCATGAGGATTTTGCGGCGATTCCCCGCAGCTGCGTTGGGCGCACTTTTGGTTTTCGCTTCGGGTTTGCATGGGCAGACGCCTGCGCATCGCGCGTCTCGTCCGGGGCTGCGGCCTGCGCCGACCACCGGCCCGCTCGCCAGCCGCATTCAGGCCATCCTTGCCGACCCCGCGCTCAGCCACGCACAGTTCGGCATCAGCGTGACCACGCTCGACGGGCAGCCGCTCTACGGTCTGAACGAGTCGCAGATTTTCACGCCCGCTTCGGCTGTTAAGCTGACCACCACCGCGGCGGCCTATGCCCTGTTGCCTGTGGACACCCTCACCTGGACGACATTCGTGGCGGCCAATGGCGACGTGGACGCATCGGGCACATTGCACGGCGACCTGATTCTTCTTGGCGTAGGCGATCCCACGATTGGTGCGCGACCGTATCCCTACGAGGAACCTGGAACGGCTCCGGCAGCGACGCCGGAGGCTCAGCCCAGCGCTGCATCGTCCGGCACGGCTCCTGAAGGACTGGCGCAGGCCGGCCCTGCAACAAGCGAAGCCTCGCCCGAAGAGGCTCAAGAAAAAGCGCGGGCGCGCAAGATCCTGACGCCGCTCGATCTGCTCGCCGAACAGGTGGAGCAGTCGGGGGTGCGCGTGGTCGATGGCACGGTGATCGGCGACGACACCTATTTCCTCGACGAGCCATACGCGCTGGGCTGGGCCTGGGACGATTTGCAGTGGAGCTACGGCGCGCCTGTCTCCGCGCTCAGTTTCAACGAGAATGCCGATGAGCTGAACGTCGAGGAGAATCCTCCCGCAAGCGGCCATACTGTGGCGAGATGGGTGCCCGACGTGGACTACTTCACGCTCGACAACAGCATGAAGCCGGCTGCGCCCGGCGAAGAGGCCCACCCCGGCCTGGAACGGCGGCCCGGCTCGACGATGGTTCGCGCCTGGGGCACGATCCCCGCGGAGGGCCTGCACGTTTCGCTGGCCGTCGAAGACCCGGCCGAGTTCACGGCCGACGCGTTCAAACTGGCTCTGCTCAGCCGCGGCATCAAGGTGAGCGGAGATCCCGAATCGCGCCACAAGTTTGCGACCGGCACCGGCGATTTTGCCGAAGAGCGCGAGAAGCCGCTGAAGCTGGCGCCCGTTGAGTTGAGAACCATTGCCGGCGCGGCCGAGGGCCGGCGTGTGCTGGCGGCGCGCATCTCCCCGCCGGTGGCCGAAGACATTGCTGTCATCGACAAGACCAGCCAGAACCTGCACTCCGAATTGCTGCTTCGCTTGCTGGGCAAGGTTTACGGCACCGACGGCAGCTTCGAGGAGGGCACGCGGGTGGTGCGGCAGTTCCTTGTCGATGCCGGCGTCGACGACAATGAGTTTTTCTTGTACGACGGCTCAGGGTTGAGCAAGATGGACAAGATCACTCCGCGCGCCTTCACGCGCCTGCTCGGGTACGCGTCGCATCAGCCGTGGGGCGCGGAGTGGCGCGAGACGTTGCCAGTGGCCGGAGTGGACGGAACGCTCGACAACCGCTTCAAAAACTCCCCGCTCAAGGGCAAGATGTGGGCCAAGACCGGCACGCACAGCGAGGCGAACGCGCTCTCCGGCTACTTGACCACCGCGACCGGCCGCGTGGTGGCGTTCTCGATCCTGGTGAACGGCCGCTACCCCGGCAGCGACCTGGAGCAGCAGGCTATCGACCGCATCGCCGAGGCGATTGCCGCGGCGGAGTGAACGGCAGTTCGCGGCGCTATGCGCGGTATGATGGAAGGCAAATGTTCGCTCGCAGTTTTTTTTTGATTTGTGCTTTCTCCGCTTCTGCCGTGGGTTTGGCCGGCTGCCGGCAGCTTCCACCCTCGAAACCCTCGAGTGAATGGACGCCGCAGGAGGCGCGCGGCGCGGCCATCTACCAGGCGAAGTGCGCGCGTTGCCACTATTCCACGTCGACGCGTCCACTGAATGGGCCCGGATTGCAGGCGCTGACGAAACTGAAGGCCATGCCCAGTGGCGCGCCACCCACCGACGAGCGCCTGACGGCGGTGATTCTGCACGGGCGGCAGATGATGCCCGGCACGCCGCTCAGCGACGACCAGTTAATCGACATGCTGGCTTACCTGCACACACTATGAATGCCGACACCAATCCGGAAGCGCACACGGCCGGCTCGCCGGAAGCGCAATTGAAGCCTCAAGCAAGGACGGCGACGCTGTTAAAGCTCCCTGGCCTCGTCGCGATCGGCCTTTACATGCTTCTGCTGGCCGGGGTGGCGGTAGTGTACGTGGTTCAAGGGCGCGCGGGAGCTTCGTTTCTGGTTTTTCCGCCCTTGTTCATCGCCGGCGGACTCGGCCTGATGATGTTGCTGCGCTGGGCCTGGGCGCTCACCCTGGCCGCGGTCGCGCTTCTGGCAGGCTGGTTCCTCTGGGCGTGCGTCAGCCAGCACGTCTCCTCGTTCCTGTTGCAGGGCCTGCTCAATCTGGTTTGCTTCCTCTACCTGGTGCGGACCGAGGTGCGCACCAAGCTGCGCTAGCGCCTGAGTCCCGGCTTTCTTGTTCCCCTGGTCCCTTGTTCCCTTGGTTCCTTGGGCCCTGCCATATTGTTCCCTGCTTCTACAATGAAAACGTGATGGAACGGGTGCAGATCGAGCCCGCGCGCCGCCGCGTCCTCTGTTCCAGGTGCCTCTTTTGCCCCGGATTCGGGCCGCGGGTGCTGCCCGTTCCACGAACGAACGGAAAGGCTGCACGTGAAGATGACCCTCGAAAACAAACCTGCTGAAATCATCGAGTCCGGCTGGAAAAGTCTGTGTCTTCTGGGCGGAATCGCGCCCCTCATCGCCCTCATCTTCTTCCGGCGCAACATGGCGGCGGAGTATGGTGGCCTGCACATGCTTGGATTCTTCCCCTCCGCGCCAGGCTCGCTGCCCGCCGACGCCCTGGGATGCTTCACCGTTCTTCACGAGCACCGCCTGATCGGGCTCACGCTGCTCAACATCTTCGACAGTGTCAACTACGTTCTCGTGGCCCTCATGTTTCTCGGCCTTTATGCGGCGCTGCGTCGGGTCAGCCCGGGACTGATGACCTTGGCCACAGGGCTCGCACTCATGGGAACTTCGATCTACCTTGCGTCCAATCAGGCCTTTGCCATGCTCGCCCTGAGCGGCCGCTATTGGAGCGCATCCACTGACGCGCAGCGCGCCATGATGTTGGCCGCCGGAGAAGCGCTGCTGGCCATTCAGAATACCGCCGCCATGTATGGCCCCAGTCCGTTTGCCGCCTTCCTCTTCATCAACGTTGCCGGCCTCATCGCGGCGTTCGTCATGCTGCGCGCCGGTGCCTTCGGCAAAACTGCGGGCTATCTGGGCATCGCGTCCAACTCCCTCAATTACGGCATCTGCATCAGCGTTTGGTTGGCACCCCCGCTGGCCATCATTACGGCCTCCCTTGCCGCCATCTTTCGCGTCCTCTGGTACATCAGGATCTCGACCACGCTTCTTCACCTGGGAAGACAAAGCACGAAGCGAGGGGCGTAGCCGGAAAGGCACATTGCCAAGGTGCCGTCTGTTCATCGGACCACCGGAACGCAGCGCACCGCTACAATTGACTCGTGATGGAGTTGGTGCAGATTGAGGCAGCGCGCCGCACGCCCGTGCCCAAGCCGGAGTGGCTGAAGGCCCGCGCGCCGGTGGGCGAGAACTATCACTCGCTCAAGCGGCTGGCGCGCACGCTCGGCCTCAACACGGTGTGCGAGAGCGCGCAGTGCCCCAACATCGGCGAGTGCTGGCACCACAAGACCGCGACCTTCATGTTGCTCGGTAACCTGTGCACGCGACGCTGTGGGTTTTGCGCGGTGCCCAAGGGGCGTCCCGAGCCCATAGACTACGACGAGCCGCGACGGGTCGCCGAAGCAGTGGCTAAGTTAGGGCTGCTCCACGCAGTGGTCACCAGCGTGAACCGCGACGACGATCTGGTGGGCGGCGCGCGCGTCTTCGCCATGGCGATCGAGGAGATTCGCCGCCAGGCACCAGGCTGCCGCGTGGAAGTGCTGATCCCCGACTTCCAGGGCGACCGCGAAGCCATCCGCACGGTGGTGGATGCGCGGCCCGAGGTGCTGAACCACAACACGGAAACCGTGCCGCGGCTTTATCGCATCGTCCGTTCCGGCGCGCGTTATGAAAGATCGCTGGAATTGTTGCGCTACTCAAAAGAGTTAAGGCGCGAAGCGCTCACGAAGTCGGGCGTGATGGTAGGGCTGGGCGAAGAGACTCATGAGTTGCTCGCGGTGTTTCGCGATCTTGCCGCCGCCGGCTGCAACATTTTGACCATCGGCCAGTACCTGCGCCCCTCGCGCGACCACCTGCCGATGAAGCGTCTCTACACGCCGCGGGAGTTTGCCGAACTGAAGGCCGAAGCGCTCAAGATGGGCTTTCGGCACGTGGAGTCCGGGCCGCTGGTGCGATCGAGCTATCACGCGCATGAGCAGGCGGAAGGCAGCGGGATCACCACTGGATTGAACGCCGGCCAATTTGTGTAGAGTCCATGCGCCGTCCCTACGGGACTCCGGAGTCAATCTGTGGAATCCGCTTCCCCACGCTGAAGCGCGGGGCTAACAAACACTGCGCCTCCGGCGCGTTTATCGGGACATTCCTTGTGCAGCCTTCAACAAGGCACCGTCATTCTTCGGCTCTTTGTGGCACGACTAAGGTCGTGCCTTGATACAGAGCTTGTGCATTGGGGTTCGTGCTATCCCACATCTCAAAAGCGAGATGTGGGGCACCCGGCGCCCGGCCAATGCAAGCAAGAACAAAGCCCGTCTCTCCTGCGAGAGACGGGATTTTTCCTGGTTTTGGAGGAGGGTTATGCTCTGGCCGAAGTTAATGCTCCCAGGTCGGCGGCGAGTTTCTCCGTCGAGAAGGCTTCGATCATGTCGCCTTCTTTGAGGTCGTTCAAGTTGGCGATGCCGATGCCGCACTCCATGCCGTTGGTGACTTCGCGTGCGTCGTCCTTGAAGCGCTTGAGGGAGCCGATCTTGCCCTTGAAGATCTGCGCGCCGTCGCGCAGGACGCGGATTTCGGAGTCGCGGCGGATGACGCCGTCGCGGACCGAGCAGCCGGCGATGGTGCCGACCTTGGGAATCCGGAAGATGTTGAGAACCTCGGCGCGGCCCAGATAGTTCTCCTTGAAGGCGGGCTCGAGCAGGCCCATCATGGCGAGGCGGATCTCGTCCTGGAGCTCGTAGATGATGGAGTGCAGGCGGATTTCGACGTTCTCCTGCGCGGCCAGCTCGGCAGCCTTGCGCTCGGGGCGCACGTTGAAGCCGATGATGATGGTGTTGGAAGCCGTGGCCAGCAGCACATCGCTTTCGGTAATGGAGCCGACGCCGGAGTGTATGACTTTGATGCGTACCTTTTCAGTGGACAGGCGCGACAGCGAATCGGCCAGCACTTCCACCGAGCCCGTGACGTCGCCCTTGATGATCAATGGCAGGTCCTTCATGCCCGACTGCTTGATCTGCTCCGACAGGTTTTCCAGCGACATGCGCGAACTCTTGGCCAGTTGCGCCTCGCGCTCCTTCATCTTGCGGTATTGCGCGATGCCCTTGGCCTTGTCGCGGTCGGCGACGGCAAGGAAGGTGTCGCCGGCATCGGGAATGGCCTCCAGGCCCAGCACTTCGATGGGCGACGAGGGGCCGGCTTCTTCGAGGGCGCGGCCGCGGTCGTCGAACATGGCGCGCACCTTGCCGTAGGTGTTGCCGACGATGTAGCTCTCGTTGAGGCGCAGAGTTCCATCCTGCACCAGGACGGTGGCGACGGCGCCGCGGCCGCGGTCGAGCTTGGCTTCAAGGACCGATCCCACGGCCTTGCGGCCGGGGGTTGCCTTGGGCGCCTTGATGTCGCTCACCAGACAGATCATTTCCAGCAGCAGGTCGAGATGGATGCGCTTTTTGGCGGAGACCTCGACAAAGACCGTGCCTTGCTGGCCCGCGCCCGCCCACTCTTCGGGGATCAGGCCGCGATCGGCGAGCTGTTTCTTGACTCGTTCCGGATTGGCCTCCGGTTTGTCGATTTTATTCACGGCCACGATGATGGGAACTTCGGCGGCCCTGGCGTGATCGATGGCTTCGAGAGTCTGGGGCATGACGCCGTCGTCGGCGGCGACGACGATAACGACAATGTCAGTGACCTTGGCGCCGCGGGCTCTCATGCGGGTGAAGGCTTCGTGGCCCGGCGTGTCGAGGAAGACGATCTCGCGGCCGTGGGCGGGCGAGCCTTCCTTGGAGAATTTCACCTTGTAGGCGCCGATGTGCTGGGTGATGCCGCCGGCTTCGCCCGCGGCCACGTCGGTTTCGCGGATGGCGTCGAGCAGCGAGGTCTTGCCGTGGTCCACGTGGCCCATGACGGTGACCACCGGCGCGCGCGGCACCTCGACCATCTCGGTCTTCTCGGTGTCGAGCACTTCTTCGATGGCCTGATTTTCCAGCTCCTCCTCGTAGGTGATGACGTTGGCGGAGGCGCCGAACTTGGAGGCCACTTCCTTGACCATCTCGGCGTCGAGCGACTGGTTGACGGTGACGAAGACGCCGCCCATGAGCAGAGTGGCGATGAGGTCCTTGGCGCGCACGTCGAGCTTTTCGGCCAGGTCCTTGACGCTGATGCCCTCGGTAACGGTGATCTCGCGGGTGATGGGCACCGGCTCGTTGCTGTATTGCACGCCGCCATAGCGTGGCGGCGGCACAAAGCCCTTCATCGGGCCTTCTTTGGTTTTGGGATACTGCTGCGGGCCACGGCCGCGGCCACGCGAAGAAGCGCGCTGCGGGCGCTGCGTTTCCGTCGGCGGTGGAGCGCCGCCGGGACCGGGACGCGCGCCGAAGCCGGGGCGAGCGCCAAAGCCGGGCCGTGCGCCAAAACCGGGGCGTGTGCCGGGAGCTGCCGGTCCGCCAGCCGGGAATCCGCCTGCGGGGGTGCGCGTTGGGTGCTTGGGGCGCGGGCCTCCCGCGAAGGAGCCGGGCGCGACGGGGCCGCGTTGACCGGGTAGACCCGGTCCGCCCGCGGGCCTGCGATCGAAGATCGGCTTGCCGCGCTGGATTCCACCGGCTCCCGCTACCGGAGCCGTGGGAGGAACAATCGATGCTTTATAGACCGGACGCGGACCGGTTTGCGGCATCACCATGCGGCGCGCAGGGACGGCGGGTTGCACGCGCTCATGGCGGTGCGCGGGAGCGGCCGTCGACTCGGCAGCGATGGTGGGAACCGACGCCGCGGCCTCGGGCGGCGGCGCGGCAGCCTCGGAAACAGCCGGGGCGGGGGCGACGGGTTCGGCTGTGGCGGCCGGCGCTTCAGGAGCCGCAGGCGGCTTCGCGGGGGCTGGCTTCTCCTCGCGTGCAGTTGGAGCCACGGGCGGCTTGACGACGGCGCCAGCCGGAGGCGGCGCGACTACAACGACGGGGCGCGCGGCGGCTACTGCGCCGGCGGGTGGCTTGGCCACAACGGGGCCCGATGGCGGACGGCTGGCAATGGCCGGAGGCGCTGCGGGTGGGGCGACGATCGGCGCGGCCTGGCGCGGCTGGGGAACGATCTTGCGCGGTTCGGGACGCGCCGCAGCGGCAGCCGGGAGCGCGGCGGGCGCAGTGCGAACCTCGGGCTGGGCCGGCGGTTCAGGCGGCGCCGCGGGCCTGGCCGGCACGCGCGCGTGACGCGCCTCTTGTTCCTCTTCGTTTTTCTTGGCCAGAATGGCCTTCAGCACATCGCCGGGCTTGGAGATGTGCGACAGATCGATCTTGGGAACGATGGCGGCAGCGCCGTGACGGGCAGGCGAGGCTGCGGCATTCGATGACGGCCGCGCGTCCGCGGCAAAACGCGCACGAACCTTCTCCGCCTCGTCGGCTTCGAGCGAGCTGGAGTGCGTTTTGCCCCGAGCAACACCCAGTTCCGGAAGAATTTCGAGAATCGCGCGAGACTTGATTTCCAGCTCTTTCGCGAGATCGTTGATACGAACCTTGCTCATCCGCCTCTTTTCAGTTCTTTGCCGCCAAACCGCCCCTTAGTCGCTCATAGCTACCTCATGGCACTGGCTGCTTTGACTTGCGTTAACGTAGGCCTGGCCGGGGAGAATGTCGCGCATCCTACGCGCCATGTTCCTTGGCCGGCTGCTCGTCGTCTTCTGTTTCGTTGGTTCCGGTGTCCAGCGTGTCTCGATCCTCTGGCACGGGGACGTCTTCGACGGCGAGTTCCGCCGCGGTAAGGCCGTCGGATTCAGAGTCAGCTTCCGTTTCCGCTTCAGCGCCGACAGGATTCTCATCTTCCGCCCTGGCTGCTTCGACGCCTTCCAATTCTTCCATCACCACGGCGGCGTTTTCGGCTTCCGCTTCAGCGCCGTCTTCAGCCGCTGGTGCATTTTGTATTTCCGCTTCGCCGAATTTCTGTGCGGCTGCCTCCACAGAAGCGCCTTCGGCAACTTCCGCTCCTTCGGCTGCCGCTTCCGCGCCTTCGGTTGCCGCCGCTGCCTCTGCCTCTTCGAACTGTCCGAAGTAGTGGCGCACGGCTACAGAGATCTTCTCGAGCGTCTTTTCGCCGATTCCGGGAATCTCTTCGAGCTGTTCGGGCGTCATGTCGGCCAGCGCTTCGACGGTCGTGATGCCCGCGGTCACCAACTTCAGGATGATGCCCTCACCCAGTTCGGTCACCTGCTCGATCGGCGTGCTGGGCGCGCCGGCCAGCGCCTGCATCTGCTGCTCGACCTCCTGGCGCTTCTCCTCTTCGCTCTTGATGTCGATCTTCCAGCCCAGGAGCTTGGCCGCGAGGCGCACATTCTGGCCCTTCTTGCCGATGGCGAGCGACAACTGCGTGTCGTCCACAATCACTTCCAGCTGCTTATCGGTCAGGTCGGTGATGGAAACCCGGCTCACCTTGGCCGGCTGCAGCGCCTTCTCGGCGAAGGTGGTGATCTCGTCGGAGAATTCGATGATGTCGATTTTTTCGCCGCGCAGCTCGCGAATGATCGACTGCACGCGCATGCCCTTCATGCCCACGCAGGCGCCCACGGGGTCCACGTCCTTGTCGCGGGATTGGACGGCGATCTTGGTGCGTTCGCCGGCCTCGCGGGCAATGGCCCGGATGACCACGGTGCTGTCGTAGATCTCCGGCACTTCCGACTGGAAAAGATTCGACACCAGCTCCGGCGCGGCGCGGCTCACGATGACCTGCGGACCCTTGGCCGCGCGGTCGACTTTCAGCAGCACCACGCGCACGCGCTCGCCTACTGAAAATTGCTCGAGGCGCGACTGCTCGCGCTTGGGGCAGCGTGCTTCGGCTTTGCCGAGATCGAAGATCACGTCCTGGCCCTCGATGCGCTTCACGGTCGCGTTCAGGACTTCCTTCTCGCGGTGCGCGTATTCCTGGAAGACCGTATCGCGCTCGGCCTCGCGCACTTTCTG
>Ga0326727_10016523_pt1 | contig 15560 bp, 14 predicted proteins | sample MB2enrmetagenome_FD_207643 | JGI IMG/M metagenome (GOLD analysis project Ga0326727, IMG submission 207643) | Lab enriched peat soil microbial communities from McLean, Ithaca, NY, United States - MB29MY | ecosystem: Environmental > Terrestrial > Soil > Wetlands > Peat | place: USA: New York... | reverse complement strand
GAGCCGTCGGTGACGAACTGATCGGCCAGGCCCTTTTTTTTGACAAAGGGCACGCCCAGTGCGTCGAGATAGTCAAAAGCCTCCTTGCCGCCCTTGGCAAGCACCTCAGCCAGCGTCCGGTCGGAAACCATGCCGCCCATGCGGTAGATGTCATCTGCATGATATGCCCACGCATTATCACCGCGGGGCTCCGTGTGGTCGAGGACCGCATGAAAAGCCATCCGGTCGGAGCATGCATTGGCCGTCACGCCGCTCTTGCCGAGCCTCCCCTTCGTGGCCAGGGCCACCCGCAGGCCCGGGGCGGCCTCCTTCGCTGCGATGGCCGCGCGCAGGGCCGCGCACCCTCCTCCGACGACCAGCACATCGCACCCCTCTATCCTCACGGCTCGCCCTCCGCGGACTCGAGCTCCTCCCGCCAATGGTCGACGATGCCTTTCGGCGCATAGCAAAAAAGCATCGTTAAATCCTCTTTCCCCGTATTTCTGAGGCAGTGCTCTTGCCCGGGCCTGATGAGTGCGTACGTGCCGGCCTCGACCGGCGTCTCTCCCCCGCCGAGCTCGATGGTGCCGCGCCCGCTGATGATGAAGTAGACCTCTTCCTGGCTGTGGGCGTGACCCGGCACTTCACCGCCCGGATAGATCGTCACGTATCCCATCACAAAATGGTCCGGTTCAACGGGCGCTCCCGGACCGGCAAGCACCCGCGTGAGGCGGCCGGCCGGAAAGTGTGTCCCCGGCACATCAGTCAGATGAAAAACGGGCATGAGATCTTCCTCTAATGACGTCGGCTTCAGGTGTGCGATCCCGGTTTCTATTCACACTCACCCAGGTAGGCCCTTTTGATGGCCGCGTCACACAGAAGCTCCCTGCCGTGGCCTCGCATCGCGATCGTGCCGTTTTCCAGCACATAGGCATAGTCGCACAGGGCCAGGGCCTTCCGCGCATTCTGCTCCACCAGCACGACCGTTATCCCCTGCTCCCTGATCGTTCTCACCAGCTGGAACACGCCGTTGACGATGATGGGACCCAATCCCAATGAAGGCTCATCGAGCAGAATCAGTTTCGGCTCGGCCATCAGCCCCCGGCAGATGGCGAGCATCTGCTGTTCGCCGCCGGAGAGGGTGCCGGCCTGCTGATCCTGCCGCTCCCGCAGAATGGGGTAGAGGCCGAACATTCTTTCCATATTCTCCTGAAGGCGCAGCCCGTGGGTGAGCGTGTACCCCCCAGCCATCAGGTTCTCCCTGACGGTGAGGCCCGCAAAGACCTTACGCCCTTCCGGAACCTGCACGATGCCCTGTTTGACCACCTGGTGAGTGAAACGGCTCAGCTCCCGTCCCTCGAATTTTATCGTCCCGCTCTTCTGCCGGACCAGGGCGCAGATGGTGTTGAGCAGGGTAGTCTTCCCGGCACCGTTGGACCCGATGATGCTGATGATCTGCCCCTTGGGCACTTCCAGGCTGATCCCGGCGAGAGCCTGAACAGGCCCGTAGGCAACGTACAGTTTCTCTATGCTGAGCACTCCGTCTCCTCTTTTCCGAGGTAGGCCTCGGTGACCGCCCTGTCGCAGACAATATCGGCCGGGGTACCGCTGGCCAGCAATTTCCCGAAGTTGAGCACAAAGAGCTTGGATGACAATTCCATGACTACTTCCAGACGATGTTCGATGATGACGATGGAAAACTGAAATTGGCCGTGAATAGTGCGGACCAGGTCGATAAACGCACGCACCTCGCTTGGGTTGAGCCCCGCAGCCGGCTCGTCCAAGAGCAGCACCCTCGGATTTGTCGCCAAAGCCCTTGCCAGTTCCAGCTTGCGCTGCAGACCGTAAGGCAGGCTCTCCGGTCTGTCTTTCTCGTACCCTTCCAGCCCGACAATCTTGAGATAGCTCCTGCTCTGGTCCCTCACCGCGCGCTCGCGGCGGCGCTTCCTCGGGGTGAAGAAGCAGACGTCGAGCAGATTATAATCCGAATAGGGATCGGCGGCCGTCATCACGTTCTCAAGCACATTGAGACCCCGGAACAGCCGGATGTTCTGGAAGGTCCGTGCAATGCCCGCCCGGGTGATTGCATGCTGCGGCAGGCCCGTCAGCTCTTTCCCATCAAGGACGACCCGTCCTGCATCGAGGGGGTAAACGCCCGTGAGCAGGTTGAACACGGTAGTCTTGCCCGCGCCGTTCGGACCGATGATCCCGACGATATCGTGATCGTCCACCTCGAAGGAAAATGCGTCTATCGCTTTCACGCCGCCGAATGCCTTGGAGAGGCCTTTCGCTTCGAGCGAACTCACGCTGCCCTGGCTCCTTTTCGAAAGAGCTGTAGCAAGAAACGGAGCGAAATCTCATGCTCGCCGAAAATACCGCTCGGGCGGAAGTTGAGGATCAGCAGCACGATGATGCAATAGATGGCGATGCGCCACTCGGAGGCAAATCTCAGAAACTCGGGCAGGCCGGTCAAAAGCACCGTCGCGACCACCGCGCCCGTGAGGCTGTTCACCCCTCCCACAAAGACGATGATCATCCATTCGGCCGAGACCACCCACCCGAAGGCTCCCGGCTCGACATAGGTGGTATAAAAGACATAGAGGACGCCGGCAAAGCTGGTCATGACGCTGGCAATCAGGAAAGTGAGGAGTTTCAATCTCTCCACATTGATCCCCATAGACCTGGCCGCCAGTTCGTCGTTGCGCAATGCCAGGCATTGCCGGCCGTACTTCGAATTTTTGTAGCTCATGACGATCGCCAGGCATACAACGACGCTGGCGAGGACCAGGGGGAAGCCGGTGCGCTGCGGCACACCGGAGAGGCCCATGGCGCCGCCGGTGATGTTGGCGGTGTTATTGAGCACCGCAATGATCGCCTCGCCAAAACCGAAAGTGACGAGTGATATGTAGTCGCGGCGCAGGCGGACCGTGGGAAGGCCGACGAGCAGGCCCGCTGCCAGCCCGACGAGCATGGCCACGAACGCGGCGAGCGGCAGCGGGAGATCGAGGCTCTTGCAGAGGACCGCGGAAACGTAAGCCCCGATCGCCAGAAACGCCGCCTGGCCGAAGGAGAAGAGGCCGGTCAGCCCCGTCACCATGTAGACGCCGAGCACACCGATGAGGGCTATGCCGGTAAACGTGAGCGTTGAGACAAGATATTCCACACGGCCCCCTTCAGGCCTTCTCCTGCACGATCACACCCGATATTCCGCGCGGCCGCAGCAGCAGAAAGACCAGCATGATGACGAAAATAACCACGGGGGACCAACCCGCACCGACGAGGCCGATCAGGAATATCTCGACAATCCCCAGCAGCACCGCGCCGATGAGGGCGCCCGATATACTGCCGAGGCCGCCGATCACGGAGGCGACGAACCCTTTTACGATGAGCTGCCCGAGCTGCGGGTAGAGCGTGTAGTTGATGCCCAGGAAGACACCCGCGACGCCGCCCAGAATGCCCGAGGCGAAAAAGGTCGCGGCGACGACCCTATCGGGGTCCATGCCCATCAGTTTTGCCGTGCCGGTGTCGAAGGACGTGGCGCGGATAGCCAGCCCGATCTTTGTCCGAAAGAGGACCACCAGGAGTATGACCAGGGCCGAGGCCGAAAAAAGCAGGGTGAGGAGGTCGGGAATGGCAATGCTCAGTGTCCCGAACCTGATCACGGACGTGGGGAAGAATGACGGGTAGGAATAAAAATTGCTGCTTGCGAAAATCGTGATGGAATTTTCCATCAAAATGCCCATGGTGATGGAGGAGATAAAATAGTAGATGACCGAGCTGTTGCTCTGGCGAAGACGCCTGAAGGCAACCCGTTCGACCACGAGGGCAAGCAGACCCCCGCCCAGGGCCGCCGCGAGGAGGGTGAGGATAAAGAGCGGCAGGCCATTGATAAAGCGTCCCAGGAAGACCGATGCCACATACCCGATATAGGCGGTCACGGACATGAGACCGCCGTGGGAAAAATTGGAGAACTTGAGTATATTGAAGATTAATGCAAAGCCAACCGCGATCAGCGCGTATACCGAACCCAGAGAAATGCCGTTGATCAGCAGCTGGAGCGTCACGGCTCTAGGTCCTCATCTCCGGTCTCCCCTTCCCATGTCTCTCTCCCCGCGTGCCAGACCCGCATCCTCGCCTCCCTCTTGAAGACGGCGAGGGGAATAGCTTCGAGCAAGCCCCGTTAGTCCTGCTGCTTATGCTTGGCGGGGATATAACGGCCGAGGTCCTTATATACGCCGTGGTCGATGTGGTACATCACCATGGACAGACCGACAGGCTGGTGGGTATTGGGTGAGATGGTAATCACCCCGGTGGTTCCCTGCAAGCCCCTCACCTTGTTGAGGCCCTCGATAATCTTATCGGGCGTAGCCCCGCCGCCCTTCTTGATCCCCTCGGCGACAACCAGCATCTTGTCGTAGCCGAGATACACCTTGTTGATGGGATCTTCGTTATATTTGGCCCTGTACGCCTTTCTCACTTCGGTCAACTGCGGTTCACTGTCGGAGTAATTGTTGGCAAAGTATATGTTGTTGGCGGCCTTCGGGTCATTCACCAGCGACGCAAAGGGCGCGGCGTAGTCGAGGGCGCCGATGAAGGGCAGCGTCAGGCCGAGCTGCTCACTCTGTTTGGCCGTTATTACCAACCCCTGAATATAATTGGGGGCAAAGACGCAGTCCGCGTTCGAGGCCTTTATTTTCGAGAGCTGGGTCCTGTAGTCCCTATCGGTTTTGCCGTACACCTCCTCGTCGACGATCTTGGCACCCGCCGACTCGGCATAGGCCTTGAAGGGGCCCACCAGCGAGACGGCATAGGCGTTCGACTGATCGTAGAGGATGGCGATCCTCTTGAGGCCCAGTTTCTCCACCGCGTAACTTGCCATGATCTCCCCGTACTGCACGGTGCTCGGCTGAATGAGGAACATGGAAGGATGCACCTTTCCATCCTCACCGACCGTTGCCCTGGGGTCGGCAAAACTGCCCACAAAGGCCACTTTCTTTGCGTCGGCGACCGGCGCGAGGCCGATGCCTATGTTGCTGATCGGAGGGCCGATCACCGCCACCGCCTTCTCCCGATCCACCAGGCGATTGAAGGCCTTGATCGCCTCCTGCACGTCGCCTTTGGTATCGAGGGTGATCATCTTGATCCTGGCGCCGGCGATGCCGCCCCGACTATTTATTTTCTCGGCTGCAAGCTCTGCGCCCCGGGTCACCGCATTGCCCCACACCGAGGTAGGACCGCTCAGGTCCTGGAGGTTGCCGATAATGATCTCCTTTGCGGGGGCGCCCATGACCGGGCCGTATCCCGCGAGGAGGGCCATGGCGGCCACAAGCGCGCCAATCAAGACCACTGTAGAGTACTCTTTCATCTCAATCCTCCCTTGGCCTCTCGTGCGTTCTGCCGAAACTTTTCCCTATAATCGACTTAAAACGGCATCGGAGAGCATCTCTGCCCTTGAGTCGTTGTCCCTTAGCCGCTGAACGAGGAGTAAGCAAAGAAATGCCCCTGTTCGACCGAAATATCATGGCCCCTGTCGCGGAACGGATCGTATACAATGAGTCCCGGTGTGTTACCGTACTTTTTACCATATTTTACGGCAGTGGGTGTTTTGAACATTTTTTGTATATAGCCTATTTCTCGCCGAAGGTCAAGCTAAGGTTTCCCTTGGGGGATCAGCACGGCCTTCAATGCCTCACGCCTCTCCATCACGGCAAGCGCCTCGTTGGCTTCATCGAGCCTGAACCGGTGCGTGATCATTCTGCCAAATAGTTTCTGCTCCTTTTCGATCAGACTGAGGGCCTGGAAGGTATGCCGTGTGCCGCTGACCCAGACGCCCTGGATTTTCACATTCTTTTTGACAATCTCCCGGAAAAAATCGACAGTGCAATTGCCGGGCGGCTGGGAGAAACCTATCGACAGGTATGCCCCGCCAGGCCTCACCAGCACAAGGCCCTCATGGACCGCGGATGGCTCTCCTGCAGCCTCGACCACCACATCGACGCCCCGGCCTCCGGTGCGGCTGAAGATAAATTCCCTCCGTTCTTCAATGCTGGTGGTGCGCCGGTTGAGGACAACGGTTGCGCCGAACGCCGTGCAGAGCTGGAGGCGATTTTCCGAACCGCCCGTCACCATAATCTGGCTCGCTCCAAGGTGCCGGGCGAAGGCCACCGCGTACACCCCCAGGGGGCCCGGTCCTTGAATCAGCACGTCACTCCCGTAAGAAAGCCGGTGCTCGTCGAAGGCGTGGGCCACGGTCGCCCCTGAGCACGATGCCGAAACAAGGATGGCCGGGTCGATTTCGCCCTCAATCTTGAAGATGTCCGTGGAAGCCACCAGAACCAGGTGCTCCGCATAACAGCCGTTCAGGCCGGGCAGCTCGGAAAGGGGGCGGTTTATCCCGTAGACCTTGCGCGTCGGGCAGAGCCACGGTTGGTTGAGGACAGCGCAGTAGTAACAGCCGTTGCAGCTCACACCGCGGTTCCATAGAATACGGTCCCCTGTTTTTACCTTCCCTCCGGTGACGTAGCCTTTTTCCCCCTTCACGTCGACTACCGTTCCGACCCCTTCGTGACCGAGCACGATCGGCAAAGGGGTTCTTTCATCCTCGCCCTTCCACATGTGCACATCGGAGCCGCACACACCGGCCGCATCGATCCTTACCAGCACCTCGGATTCGCGCAGCACCGGTATCTCAAGCTCCCTCATCCTGAGGGGAGCGTGAAATGCTTCCAAGACCATGGCCCTTGTTTTCAAGAAAAGCTCCCTCCTTTCAGGGGTTAAAGGTGCTCCGCCACCCGGTCACTTTCCATGGGCGCCTTCCCTTCCCGTCCCTTTTTATAAATGGGGAGATAGACCTCCCTATCCCGAGGCACGCAGCCGGCGCATCCCCCGTCGCGCATGATCGTCGTGCATTGGCTGCAGGCGCGACACGTCTTTTTGGGATCGAGCACCCCTGTCTTCAGGAGATCGGCGGCAAAACCGGGGTAAGCGATGGCCTGGCGGCCGAACCCGGCGAGCTTCAGCCAACCCTGCTCGACACAGCCGGCAGCCACGTTCGGCGAGAATTGGCGCAGCCAGCTCAAACCGGCACCCATGATAACCGCCTCGGGGACCGCAGCCTGCATTGCCTTTGCTGCGCCGAGGAGCAGGCGAACCCCTTCCAGCGGATGCATAGGCGGAATGTAGCCACCCTTGTCATAAGGCCTCGTCAAATGAGGATTGTAATACGGATTTCCCACGCTGATACCGAAAAGTCTTACCCCCCTGTCCCACAACAGTTTCACGAGCGCGGCCGGTTCGGTATAGTCCGGCCTGTGATAGTCGTCTTTGTCGGCACCCCACGCGTAGGGGTGAGGCAGCTGTTCGTAAGCGCCCAGCCGCACTGCCACGGCTATTTTATCCCCGAGCTTGTCTCTGATCTTGTCGACGATGGAGCAGAGCGCACGGGTACGGTTTTCGAAGCTCCCCCCGTACCGGCCTTCCCTCGTATGGGCGGACAGGAGCTCCGCCAGAAGATACCCGTGGCACGCTTTGATATCGACCGCGTCGAAACCCGCCTCCACCGCCATCTCAGCAGCAGAGACGAACCTCTCTTCCAGCTCTTCCAGCTCTTCGTCGGAAATCACGCGGACACCTTGAAGCCTGGCATCGAGAAAAGGGTTGGGAACCGCGACGATAGGCGCCGGGGCGCTGCCCGGCCTGCTGTACCGGCCGGAGTGGGTGAGCTGGAGAACGGAATAGGGACGGCCATGGCCCGCCGCCTCTGCAGCCTCCAGCAATTCCCTGAGGGTTGCGGCCACATCCGCCCAGGTTTCCTTGTTTATCTGCAACTGGCGAGGGTTTGCCCGCCCCTCATTCACCACGGCAGTCGCCTCATACCAGACGAGACCGGCCCCGCCCTTACCAAAGCGCCGGTAGCGGCGGCGGGTAAGATCGCTCGGCTTCCCCTCCGGCGTGCCGTCACAGCCCTCCATGGGGTTGATCGCCAGACGGTTGGATACCGTTTTGTTACCGATGGCGATAGGCCGGAAAAGAACGGCCACGTCTGACGAGACAGGTATATCGAGCCCCATCCGCGTCATATCCTCTCTCAGCTCATCCAGGCTCTTATAGAGAAAACGATGGTGCGGTGCCATATCAGTCCTCCGCCTTTGCCCACGCTATTTTGAATGCCTCTGCTCCTCGACCATGCTCGGGCCGACATGACTTCGCGTTTTGACCCGGAAGCTCGAAAAATCGACGACCGATCCGTAATTGTAGCAGATTTTTCTGCCTCCGGCACCTCATTTGCGGTCCTTCCCCTGGGCAAAGGCAGGGGCGATACGGCCTTGTCTCATGAAGTAGAGAGAGACAGCGAAAAAATAGGAAGCGGGAGATAGAGGAAAAGGCCCCGGCACAGCAAGGGGGCAGAAGGCCCGAAGCCTTCTGCCCCCTTGGCAGAGGAACGATGAAGCCTTTCCGCTTACCCGAAGAACCTCTTCCTCAAGCCCACGAGGCCAAGGAGGCCGGGGGCAAAAAGCAGGAGCGCCGACGGAAGAGGGACTGCGCTCAGGTTGTACTCGAAGCTGATCGATTTCCCGGTGTCGTTGGCCAGCGTACCCAGGTTCCAGTACATATCGATCGAAGAGAAGAAGCTGGAGCCGTAGTTGCCAGCGGCCATGGGCATGGCGAGGGTTTTAAGATCCGTAGCCCACAAGAACGGGCCGGAGTTGAAAGCCTGGATCGTCGGTACCCCGCCGCCGCTGAGGTCGACGAGCGAGATCGCGATACCGGTCAGGGGACCGACAGCCGTGACCATACCCGCGGAGATGCTGTTGATCGTGTTGAAACTGAACTGAGCCGCATCAGGGTCGGGGGCCATGCCCCGGGCATACTCCACAGTCATGGGGGCGCCTGAGATGTTGAAAAAATTGACGTTGAAAAGGATCGACTTGCCGCTCACCACGGCTACCTGGGTCATCACGAGACCGGTACCCACCAGGCCCGCGGTCGAAGCGACCAGAGGGGCAACCTGGGTGGTGATCACGGTGTAATTGCTGTTGGAAATGAAAAAATTCGCCGTCCCGTTGGGGCCCAGGTCGCTGCCGTTGATGCCTACCGCATAGAACTCAAAGGGGATCCCGCTGCCCGTGAGGATGTCAGGCTGGGGGAAGGTGCCCGTGCCGGTCTTGTCGAACTGGATCCCCACAGGGCTCTGGGTGTCATCCACCAATCCGCCCGTGTTGCTCACCCCGACGTTGAGATAGGAACCCGTCATATCGAATGTTGCAGCAATACCCGGGCCGCCCGTGACAAAGAGCGCCAGGGTGACCATCAAGAATTTAAAGATCAACTTATGTTTCATTCGTCGGCTCCTTGTTGTTGCCTCGCATCGGGCACCGGCAGATGTCCGGCCGTTTCGTGCCGTCATGCCCTTGCGCGAAGGAACGGCTCATCTGAATTTCGTCACGTTGTACCGACACCATACTCTCGTCATCGTTCCGGTCTTTCACCTCCTCTCTCGTCGCGGTACGGCCCGCAAAGGCGCGGTTCAAACACCCATTGGCTCTTCGACCCCACCCTGCGGCATGGGTCTGGTTTTGTCAGTTGATATTCTAGCAAGTAATACGGCTTCGTGTCGTTGTCAAGATGCATCCGCATCATTTTTCGATTCGAGCGAAGCCCCCGCCCTTGAGGCGCGGGGCTTGCAAATGCCTCCCGGTCTCGCCTCCTCCCACCAGGTGCCCTTGAAATTTCGAAGGGCGCGACTGACGGCCGGCAGGCGCATGAGGCGGCCCATGGCCACCCGTCACGGTCCGTTTCGAGCGATGTCGAAACCTTTCCCAGCGAGTGGATTGGGGAGAAGACGCGGGAGACCCCGGCCGCACATTTGGCTTGACGCGGGAGAAGCAGTCTGACACAATCAGGGGTAGATACCTTAAGGGGAGGTAGCACGATGAGAAACAAAACAGCAGCTCTCGCAGGTGCGGCTTTCGGCCTGTTCCTGTCCTGTTCCTTTCTCCATGCGGCGGAGCCCATCAGGCTCAAGTTCGCAAATTTTTTTCCGCCTACGCACATGAATTCGATCATCATGGACAAGTACTGTAAGGAGCTGAGCAAGAGGAGCAACGGCAAGCTGGAGATCAACCAATATACCGGGGGCACGCTGCTCAGCGCGCCGAAGGTCGCGGCGGGAGTACTCTCGGGGATTGCCGATTTCGGTCTCTCCCACTGCACCTATACCAGGGGCAGATTCCCCGTCATGGAGATCATGGAGCTGCCCCTCGGATTCCCGAGCAGCTGGGTGGCAACCCACGCGGCCAATGACTTTTACAACAAGTTCAAGCCCAAGGAGTGGGAGTCCTTCCATACCCTCATGTTCAGCACGAGCCCTCCGTGCGTGGTACAGACGCTTACGAAGCCGGTGAGGACCATGGAGGACTTGAAGGGACTGAAGATACGGGGTACGGGCAGGATCGCCGATATCGTGAAGGCCCTCGGGGCCCTGCCCATGCCGCTCGAGATGGTCGATGTCTACGAGGCCCTGAGGAGGGGGGTGCTCGACGGCAACCTGGGCAACTTCGAGCAGATGAAGGGCTTCAAGATAGGTGAGTTGCTCAAGTACAACACCTCATCCTGGAAGATATCGAGCGTCAATATCTTTTACGTGGTGATGAACAAGAACAAATGGGGAAGCCTCCCCCCTGACATGCAGACCCTCATCACCGATTACTCCAGAAGCTTCATTGAGGACTGGGCCGTCTCATGGAATAACATAGAGATCGAGGGCAGGGACTTCTTTCTCAAGCAGGGCGGCCAGATCGTCCCCATCACCGACAAAGAGATGGAGAGATGGACCAGGGCCGTCGAGCCCGTCATCGAGGAGTACAAGAAGGACATGGTCTCCAAGGGGTACAAGGCAGCGGAGGTCGACGGCTGGATAAGCTTCATGCGGGAGAGGATCGAACACTGGAGAGGTGAGGAAAAGGCAAGGAAGATCGCCGCGGTCTATCAGTGAGGATCCGCCGGGACCGAACCGCGGAATCTCCCTCCTGAACCGGCCGACGCCCGCAGGTCGTTCGGCTGAGCCGCCCGAGGAGCGTCTGAAGGGATCCCCGGCTTAGGGCAAGGCGGATGAGCCTTCGGCCGCCGCCCTATCCGACCACTGACCCAAGCTGGAATATGGGCAGATACATGGCAATGATCAGCGCGCCAAGGATAACTCCCAGGACTATCATGATGACAGGCTCGAGAAGGGAGGTGAGGTTGCTCACCAGGTTATCCACGTCCTCTTCGTAAAAATCGGCGATCTTGTTGAGCATGGTGTCGAGGGCGCCCGTCGCCTCGCCCACCTGGATCATCTGAATGGTCATGGGGGGGAAGACCATGCTCTCCTTGAGGGGATCGGATATGCTCCTTCCCTCGCTGATGTCCGCCCGCGCCCTCACGAGCGAATCCTCGATGACCCTGTTGCCGGCGGTTCTCGCCACGATCGTGAGGCTCTCGAGGATGGAAACGCCGCTCGTCAGCAGGGTCGCCAGTGTCCTCGTCACCCTCGCCACCGACGCCTTTTGCAGGAGGACCCCGATGATCGGTATCTTCAGGACCAGCTTGTCGATTGTCCTCCTGCCGCCGTCCGTCTTATAGTACCTCCTGAGTGCGAAAGCCCCCACCACGGCGGCGGCCACGAAATAGAGAATTCCCGCCTTGACCAGGTTGCTCACTCCTATCACGATCTGGGTGGGTAGAGGCAGGGCCTTTCCGAAGCTCGCGAACATGCGCTCAAAGACCGGGATCACGAAGAGCAGCAGGATGAGCACCACGCCAACGGCGACCACCACGATGCTCGACGGATAAATGAGGGCGGTCTTCACCTTTTTTTTCAGCTTTTCGGTCTTATCGATGTAATTTGCCAGTCGCACCAGGATGGTATCGAGCATGCCCCCTTCCTCGCCCGCCACGACAAGGCTCACATAGAGCTCGTCAAAGCAGTTGGGGAAATCCTGCATTGCCTCGGCAAAACGGGCTCCGCCCTCTATCTTCTCCTTCATCACCCCTGTCATGGCCCTTAAAGAGGCGTTCTCAAGCTGGTGCGAGAGGGCATCCAGAGACTGGACGAGGGGGAGGCCGGAGTTGATCATGGTGGCGAGCTGACGGGTAAAAATACCGATGAGCGTCCGTTTCACCTTCTTGCCCGGGCGGAGCCCCGCACCTGCCTTTTCCTCCGCCTTTTCGCCGGCTTTCGTGAGGAAGACGCCGTCTCTCCTCACCAGCGACCTGAGGTGCTCCACCGAATCGGCATTCAGAATGCCTTTCTTCAGATCCCCCTGCTGACTCCTGCCTTCCCATTCAAATACGGCCATGTTTACCCCTTTGCCCTGCCTCGCTCTCCCCCTACTCGCCGCCCTTTCCTTCCCTTACGACGGCGTAGAAGGTGACGTTTTCCCGCTTCACCAGCATGACGATTCCTTCCTTCGGCCGGGCCTTGCCCAATATTTCCTTGAAATCATCCATATTCCGCACAGGTTTCCTGTTTATCTCCTTGATGATGTCGCCTGCCTTGACGTCCGCGTCATCTCCGGGGCTCCCGTTCTGGATATCGGTGACGATCACGCCCCGCGTATCTTTGAGGTTGAGATGGTGTGCGATTTCGGGTGTGATATTTTGTACCACCAGCCCGAAGTTCTTCTCCACTTCCGGCGCACTATTCTGGGCCTCCCGTGTTTCTTCCCTGCCTTCGGCGACGGTCACCTCGATCTCCAAGGGCTTACCGTCCCGAATCAGCCCCACTTTGACGCTCTTGCCGACAACGGTCGCGGCAACGATCCTCGGGAGCTGGTCCATCTCCTTGATCCGCTTGTCGTCAAACGACACGATCACGTCGCCCCTCTTTATGCCCCCTTTGCTCGCCGGGCTATTCTCCAGCACGTCCGACACGAGGGCGCCTTCGGATTCCTTGAGCCCGAAACTCTTCGCCAACTCGGGCGTCACTTTTTGGATTACCACGCCCAGCCATCCCCTCACCACTTTCCCGCGGCTCTTCAGCTGGGGGAGGAGGGCCTTTGCCATGTTGATGGGTATAGCAAAACCTATGCCCTGACCGCCGGAGATGATGGCAGTATTGATTCCGATCACCTCACCCCTGAGGTTGAAGAGCGGTCCGCCGCTGTTCCCGGGATTTATGGACGCGTCCGTCTGGATAAAATCGTCGTAGGGCCCCTGCCCTATGACCCGCCCTTTTGCGCTCACTATCCCCGCGGTGACCGTGTGGTCCAGGCCGTAGGGATTGCCGATCGCCAACACCCAATCCCCCACTTCGAGCTGATCGGAGTCTCCCAGAGCTGCCACGGGCAGGCTGTTGTTGACGTTTACCTTGATGAGGGCAATATCGGTCTTCGCGTCCTTCCCTATTATCTTCGCGTCATATTCCTTCCCGTCGCTCATCTTGACCCGTATACTGGAAGCCTTTTCCACCACGTGGTTGTTCGTCAGAATATAGCCCTCTTTGTCGATGATCACACCGGAGCCCAAGCTCTTCTGCTTGAATTCCCGCCCGGGCTCGTCATGGAAGAACTTATCGAAAAGCTCGTCGTTGCCGAAAAAGTCCTTGAAAGGATTGCCCAACCGTCCCGGCAGATCACTGCCCTTCACCACGGTCGTGGTGCTTATGTTCACCACGCTCGGCTTCGTATCTTTCACGAGCCCGCTCAGGGAAGGGAGTCCTCGGTCGAACGAGATCGACCGTGGCTTCGCGCCCCCCTGGGTAAGGGTCGCCTCCCGTCCGACCAGCCGCCCTTTTATGTACAAAGAGGCGAGGGCTGCCACGATCAGGATTCCGATCATGACATACCATTTCTTGTTCCTCATGCCCGTCCTCCACTCACCGGCAACTTGATCGAAAAGAGGCTCCCCGAAGAGGGGTGGCTCTCTACTTCTATGGCCCCCTTGTGGGCCTCGGCGATCCATTTGCTGATCGAGAGGCCGAGGCCGGTCCCGCTCTCCCGTTTTCTTGCCCTGTCCGCCCGGTAGAACCGGTCGAATATGTACTTTATATCCCCATCCCCTATGCCTACGCCTGTATCTCTCACGTCTATCCTCACGTACCCGTCGTCCGTGGCCGATGAGATCTCGACTTTTCCGCCTGTGGGCGTGTACTTTATCCCGTTGTCCACGATGTTCCAGAGCATCCTCCGCAGCTTCAGCTCATCCCCCTTGAGCTTGGTGTCCTGGAGGGCGCTCACCACAAGGTCCACATGCTTTTTTTCAGCAAGCAGCTTCATATCCATATAGACTTCGAGGATCAGGTCCTTAATCTCCACCTCATCCACGTTGAGCACCACCTTCCCGGTGTCGGCCTTCGAGAGGAGGAGGAGATCGTCGATAATCTGCGCCATCCGGTCGATCTCTTCCAGATGGCTCACGAGGAGCTGCTTATACTCCGCGCCTTCTCTCTCTTTCCTGAGAACCACCTCGGTGGACCCCTTGAGGATGGTCAGGGGCGTCTTCAGCTCATGGGAAACGTCGATACTGAACTGGTTGATCCTCTGAAAGGCGTCGTGGAGCCTTGAGAGCATCTCGTTGAATGTCTGGGCCAGCTTTCCCAGCTCATCCCTCCTCGGCCCGATGTCGATATACTCTTCCAGGTTGCGCGAGGATATCTTTACCGCGGCCCTTCTGATCTTGTCCACGGGCTTCAATGCCTTCTTGGCCATGAAGTAGCCCACACCGATGGTCACGCTCACGGACGTGGGGATGCCGATGATGAGGATGATGAGAAGCCGCCTCATGGTCTCATCGAAATCTTCCAGGGAGGTTCCCACCTGCACGATGCTCGTCACCTTCTTGTTGTCCATTATGGGTATGGTGACCATACGGAGCCTGGGCCTCGCCTTTTCCAGGGTCTCGTAGACCACGACGCCGGAGAAGGCCCGCTCCAGCGTACCGAAGCTTGTAGTGAAGTTCTCCGCCTCGATGTCGCTGCTCTTCGCGCCGATCTTCCCCGAGCTGTCCATGATCTGGATGAGCTTGCCCTTCGGTTTCCTCCCCAGCACGTTCTCCAGGTACCGCTCAAAATTGCCGAACAGACTCGGGTCGTGGATATCGGTCACGGACGAGGAGATGATATCTCCCATCGACTTGATCTTGGCGTCGATGCTGTTCTGGAGGCTGTTCTTGAAATAGATGTAGATACCGCTCGAGAAGACCACGAGGATCAGGGAGAGTATCCCGCCGTAGAGCACGGTGAGCCTCCACCGTATGGGCAGATCAGAGGGTCTTCTCATCCTCTTCCTTCAAGATGTAGCCGGTTCCCCTTACCGTTTGGATGTACTTCTTCGGCGTGACGGACTCGATTTTTTTTCTCAGGAAATTTATGTAGACGTCGACGATATTGGTCGAATCGGTGGCATTCTGCCAGACGCATTCGGCTATCTCCCGGCGCGTGAGCGCCCTCTCGCTGTTCTTGACCAGATGCTCCATGATGAGGAACTCTTTTTCCGTGAGCTCCACCTCCTTTGTGCCCTTGGACAGCATCCGGCTGTAAGGATCGAGCGTCAGCTCGGAGTACCTCAGCGTATGGCCGTCCCTCGCGGCGCTTCGGCGCAGCA
>Ga0326727_10016522_pt1 | contig 15560 bp, 16 predicted proteins | sample MB2enrmetagenome_FD_207643 | JGI IMG/M metagenome (GOLD analysis project Ga0326727, IMG submission 207643) | Lab enriched peat soil microbial communities from McLean, Ithaca, NY, United States - MB29MY | ecosystem: Environmental > Terrestrial > Soil > Wetlands > Peat | place: USA: New York... | reverse complement strand
AAGTCTGTCGCGGGTGGAACGGGCCTTTCGCTGCCTGAAGACCGTCGATCTGCACGTCCGTCCGATCCATCACTGGCTTGAGCAAGACGGTGTTTGCGACGAGCGCGGCGACAGTCAAAAGTCGTAGGCAGGGGAATGACGTGGTCATGGTGTGACTCCGATCTCATCAATGTTTTGCAAAGATTTTCGTGCGGCTCGGCCGGCGGCGTCAGTCGACGCTCGGGCGCCTATTGCTCCGTCGTCGTGGTCGTGCGCTTGATCGTCGTCGTGTCGCCACGCGGCGAAGAGGTGTGATCTTCGCGCGAGGTGCTCAGTTTTGAGCCATCCGGTGCCACGGTCTGCGTGCTGGAACTGGAGGTGCTTCCCGAGGCGCCGCTTGAGTAACTTTGGCTTTTGTCGGTCTCGGTGCCATTGCTTTCAATGGTCTTTTGCGATTTTTGCGCGCTGTAGCTTCCCACGCTCGGCGTCACGGTTGTCGATTGAGTCGACGTTGTCGTGTCGGTGCTGGTGCTTTGCGCGAGCGCGATGCCGCTCATTAGCGAGAATACCGCGATGCCCGTGAGCAGCAATTTTGTCATTTTCTTTACCTTTATAGTCGTTAATACTGTGTTTGCTGACATAAATAATACACCAGATATCGTGATCTGGCGATAGGATCGGAAATTACATCTTCGCCGTACATTCCATGTATACATGGAATTTTATGTGGATATGTTTTTGACATATTTCTATATTTTGTGCTGGCGCGGTCAATCTGGCAAAATTAGTATAATATTATTTATTTGTATTTAAGATATTAGCGTGATGGCGCGATTTCACCACCGCCTGCGGAGGAGCCCGCCGCCGACCAAAACGATTCCAATGCCAAGGGCGCCGAAACTGATCACGGGAGGGATGACGTGAGACGTGTTTTCTTCGGTCTGGATCTGATAATTGCCAACTCGCGCCACATTCGTCATCTGCTGCGTGGTGAACACCGGAATGATCAATCCGACGATTCCCAGGAAGGCCAGCAAGGCCCCAGAAATTATCACCATATTCATCGAGCGATCCATGGCGGACTCCTTTTCACTGATGGTCAGGCCGAGAGCGCGACGGTGCCGAAGCTCGTGCAATTCGGGTCGAACATTTCAAGCATCGCCGCATCTTTGTCGTAGTCGCAGGCCATTCTCTCCAGTTCGCTGGCGATGCCACGCGATAGTGCTTGTCGAGCCAAGCGACGGCATTGTTCCGCCCGTTCCTGAAGATAGGCTGCGCTCATCATTTCGGCGTTGTTCATTGTCAGTATTCCATCGAGTGACTGGCCGCATATAAAATGAATATATTTCATCATGTCATAGTATTATCGGATTTTTCGTGAAAAATTATCCGACAGTATTCTCAATGACCTGACGATAAATTCAGAATAAGCGCCAATCCACGGGGGAAGATACCCTCGGAAATTACGCAGGGTCAGAAGGGGTAATGATGTGCCAACCCGACCACGCCAACGATGATCAGATAGATCGCAACAATCGAACTCAACAGTCTCGGTTGAACGAGAATGAGAATGCCGGCGACCAAAGCGATGATTGGTTCGAGGAGAAACGCGTTCAATGTCATGGGAAAACCCTCTTGTTTAAGGTGTGATATCGGGGTGATGCCGATCCCGGGTGGTGGGGGAGGCGCGCTGCCCAAACGCGTTGCTGCTATTGATGTCGTTTCCAGCCGGAATCGGGATTGAATGTCACCATTTTCTCGGCGATCGCCGCAGTATTCGGACCAAGATTTTTTTCATAAATCATACCGTCTTGGCTGACGATGAAGGTCATCACGCCAGAATCGCCCCATTTGGCGGGAAATGCGGTCAAGGCGAAGCCTCCGATCATATGGCCGTTCACGACATAGCTGTAGGCGCCGCCCGGCGCGTCCGGGCCTTGTTGCTTGAGGATTCGGTAGAAATATCCGTGATAGGGTGCGCGTTTTGCGGACACGCCTTTGGCGCCATAGCCTTCCGCGCGAGCGCTGGCGACGAGGGGACCGATCGGGCTCACATCGTCGTCCACGGCTGGCCAAAAAAGACCATCCCGTTTGCCGGCGGTGCTCATGAATTTGGGGGCATATTCCACATAGCCGCTGCCGGTACGGTCTTTGCTGGCGTAAATATGCTCGGCATCGACGATGGCGGCGCTGACTTGAAGGGCATTGAGCTCGTTTTTCCCGATCCGCCGATTGAGAATTTCGTCGGCGCCGGCCTGCGTGTCGAAATACCAGGTCTTACCAGAGCTCACGAGGGGAATTGGAAATGGCCAATCATCCGTGCCGACCATCAAGATCGCCTTTTCGTCAGACTCCTTGTCGATTTCGTGCTTTTCGAAATAGTCTGAAACGAATTTCTCGCGACCATTGCGATCGGCGATTCGGTCTCCGGAAATAATCAGCGAACGGCCAGAAGCTCCCAATATTTTTTCGAGTTCGCCGATTTTTCCCGTTCGCGAAGCTTCGACCAATGCGTCGATGGCTTGCTCTGGCGAGGAAAAGGTCATTTGCCGTGGCTCGGCGGCGAGCAGGGCCCGAGACATACCGAAAAAGATGATCGCAATGGCCATTCCAGCGGTTACGCCCTGCGCGATTCGCGATCCATTTCCGTTCAATTTGGCCATGACGTCCTCGCGCAACATCCGTTGATTCGGTCGACCGACTATTCTGTTTGTCATCTATCGGCGTCCCTTTTCATTGCCGCCGCGCTGCTGGCCGCCACCGGAGGGGGCTCTGTTTTGCGGTCGCGAGGCCGCCGCGGGAGCGGTGGCCTGGCGGCTCGCCTGGCCGCGTTGCGACTGGGCTCGAACGGTTGAGCCGTTGCCGAAACTCGAAAAAGCCGGCGCCACCGGGCGCACCATGGCCTGTGGTGGTGAAGCCGCCCTTCCTATGGTGGCCGTCGGGGCGGGCTGGAACTGCGGCGGGGCGGCGTGGGCCGGATTGGGGGCGACTTGGCGGATGGGGGCTGGGATTCTCGCTGTGGGCATGGCGGTGCGATTATCAAAGCCGCGAAAATCACGACGCGTGTCGGTGGCACCGGCCACTGCCGGACGAAATCTCTGCTGAACGACCGTGTTGCCGTAAGGCACGCCGCGCCGCTGCGCCGGATCGTGCTGCCAACTGCTGCCGTTGCCGTTATAGCGCGGACGATTGTCGTGAGCGATCGCGTAATTGTTAATTGTGTTATAGCGTTCGGCATCAATGTGGATGTCGTGATGGCCCCAATTCCATTGGTCCCACCCCCACAAAGCGCCGATGACGCCGAAGCCGACGCCGAAATAGACGCCGGGTCCGGCCACATAGCCGTAGTTCGGTGGCGGTGGAAAATAGACCGGCGGATAGTCGGGGTAGCCCCAGCGGCCATAGATTATCGTGGGATTGTAATAGGGCACATAGACAAGTTGGGGATCGGTGGGTTGGATCACGACGATCGGTCCCTGCATCAAGACCGTTTCCTGTGGCGTCGATTGCAGCGTCCCGGCCGTGCGCGCCTCGGCGCGCAGCCGCTGCACGGAATCCATGACGCCGCTCTGTTGCGCCAGAAAGGCATTGCCGAGCGCCTGGGTCCAATCGAGCCGGCTGTTCATCATTTGCAGGATTTGAGGAAACGGTACCAGGGATTTGACACTGGGATCCCAGCTTATCTGCTGGAGCGCACTGTCGAGTTGAGCTCCCCTGAGCGGTGCATTGCCTGGGTCCTGAACCCAGCGCGCGGCTTCGACGACCTCAAGCGGGTAGGTCGATGCCATCAGTATTTGGGCAAGCAAGGGGTCCGGATAGAGCGCGATCGGAGCGAGGAGTTGGTCGAGTCGCTGCGGCGGATAGGCCTCGGACGAAATCTCCTGGGCGGATGCGACAGGCAGATAGTTCCCCGTGGCAAGACACAAGAGGCCGAGACTGCATGCCGTGAGGCGAATCAGACCTGCCTTCATGTCACATATCTCCAAATTTTCACTGCGCCGGCGATTGCTTCGGGTTGGTCGGAGCATGTCGTTGGCGACGACCGTTTCGGCCCGGTTTCCTTTAACTGCCACTTATCAGGGGTGAAAAGGGCAACGATCTGATCGAGAACAGACGGCCCGCCTAAAAGGCGGTGGTGGTAAGGCTCTGACCGTTGAAAGCAACGGCCAGAGCGCGCGTTCAGTTCTTGATTCGGGTTATTTTGGTGCCCTCAATGCTGATGCCGATCATCAATCCCTGCTGATCGAAGATGAAGGCATAAGCGTCATCCTTCATCGTCGAACTAGACAAATTCTTGGCGACACCCTCATTCACCACGACGACCGTCGGCCCGACGCCGATTTCCCAACCGGAAGAACGGCTGATATAGCTTTCCGCCTTCTTGCTCATCAGAAAGACGGCATATCCGTAAGATTGCGCGCCCGCCTGCAGTCCCCAGGATCCGGTGAAGGAATTGTAATAGCCGTCGATCTTCGCGCCTCTTTTCAACTCGCCTTCGCCATAGGCCGCGCCGAACACGAGACCGGCTTTGACGATATTGGGAAACACGAGCACGGCTCTGGCTTTTTTGGAAAGGTCGAGCGCGATGGGGCTGGTCTGATAGAGCAACTGGAGCGCGTGATCGGAATCTTTGTTGATGTCCTCCGCGGACGCCGCGTTCACGGGGGTTGCAATCGCCGATGATACGATCGCTGCGGTGGCGAGCGATGTCGCCAAAAAGAGTTCTCGGACGTTCATCATGCTGCATTCCTATTTCGAAAGTTGTGCAAATTTCCAAGCGGCAAGTCCGCGGCGGAGTTCTTCGGTCAAGGATGCCGGGAGCCGCTTCGGAAAGCAGGCGAACCGGATGACATCCATGGATGGGTGAAGGTCGTCAGTCCAGGTATCTGAATAACGAGTGCAGCATAATCAAACGTGAAACGGTGCCGATAGACTCGGAAATTACTCATTGCTCCAATGTTGGTGTTAAAGGGGCGCGTCTTTAGAGAGAGAAAGGCGAGCATTTGCAATGCAATATTTTGTCTCTTGTTGCCAAGAGGGGCGTTGGCGATCAGCCTATCTGTCTGCGTAGTTTCCGAGGATATCCACCCACGCGCGTGCTGTTTACCCTGAGCATTTGAAATATCCGGAACGTTCGGACGCGCGATTGCCGATAAAGGCATCCGGTTCAAGGAACAGGGTGGACGATCCTTATGAGACGCTTGGGGTGCCGCGTGACGCCAGTCACGAAGACATTCGTCGTGCCTATCGCAATCTGGCCAAAAAGCATCATCCCGACCTCAATCCCGGTAACGCCAAGGCTGAAGAGCGCTTCAAGTCGGTGTCGGTCGCCAACGAGTTGCTGTCCGATCCGGAAAAAAGGGGACAATTCGATCGTGGCGAGATTGACGCCACCGGGCAGGACCGCCCACAGCAGACGTCTTATCGCGACTATGCCGAGGGGGGAGACCGGACGTCGTTACGGGCGCACCGGACCGCAGCAGGGAGGGTGGAGAGCGGCGGACATCGACGATATGTTCGGCTCGATGTTCAACGGGGACCGTCAGTCCGGCGGTGCCGCGCGCCGGCACGGACGTGATGAGCTCTATGCGCTGACAACGGACTTTCTTGAAGCGGTCAACGGTGCGACCCGTCGTTTGACCTTACCCGATGGCCGTACGCTGGATGTGAAGATCCCGGCGGGAACGACCGATAGCCAGGTGCTGCGTCTGCGCGGGCAGGGAAACAAGGGGGTAAATGGCGGTGCCGACGGTGATGCCCTGATTGAAATTCATGTGACGCCGCACCGGTTTTTCAAACGCGACGGTCAAGACATCCACTTGGAGTTGCCGGTGACCTTATCCGAAGCCGTCCTTGGCGGACCTATCGCGGTGCCGACGCCGGGCGGATCGGTCAAGATGCGCATCCCGCCCCACTCGGACGGTGGAACCGAGCTGCGTCTGCGCGGGAGAGGCGTGCCGGCCCATGATGGGAAAGCCGCCGGTAATCTCTATGCCACACTGCGCATGGTGGTGGGTGTTCCCGACGAGGCGCTGGAGGTGTTCCTTCGCGATTGGAAGCCGGAGCATCCGGCTGAGCCAAGGAAAACGATGGAGGCAGTGCAATGATTACGATCGAGATCCTTGTCGCAACGCTGGCCGGCCTGCAACGCCCGGATTTGGAACGTTGGATTTCCAATGAATGGGTGCGCCCGGACGGCCACGCCAGCGATTATCATTTTCGCGAGATCGATGTGGCCAGGGTACGGTTGATCAAGGAATTGCGCGACGAGATGAGGGTCAACGAGGAGGCGCTGCCCGTTGTATTGTCCTTGCTGGACCAATTGTACGGTCAGCGTCGCCGAATGCGCGAGCTTGGCGATGCGCTTTGCCGGATTGCATCCGACGAAGTCCGCCGGAACTTGGCCAGCCATCTGGCGCAGCGACCCGACGTCATCTGTCTCTAGCGAATGAGCCCTGCCTCGCGATAATAGCGCAGCGCCCCGGGATGAATCGGTATGACGGAGCTGCTGGGGACCATGTCTTTGATGGTCAGCTTCGCGAGGGCCGGGTGCAAACGTCGAAAATCGGCGAAATTTTCGAAAACCGCCTTGACCACGGCATAAGCCAACTCATCGGATTGATCGCTTGATGTCAACAGTACGGCTTGCGTTCCGATCGTCTCGACATCGGACGGATTGCCGTCGTATATGCCGCCGGGGATGGCGGAAGCGACGAAATAGGGATGTGCCGCGAGGAGCCGGTCAATTTGCGGGCCGGCGACGCGCACCAGCCTTGCTTGGCAGCCGGTTGTCGCTTCTTGGGTCAGTCCGTTCGGGTGCCCCGCCTCGAAAATGATCGCATCGACGTCATTGTCGCAAAGCGCCCGATTCTGTTCGGCTGGGCCGAGTTCCTGAACACGCTCGGGATCGGATATCGCCCAACCATAAAACCCCAAGACGATATCGCGGGTGAAGGTATAGCCCGCGCCACTCTTTCCGATACCGATTCTTTTGTTCCGCAGGTCCTGGAAATCGCGGATGCCGCTATCGGCGCGAGCGACGAGGGTAAAGGCTTCGGCATAAAGCGCGATCACCATGCGCAACTTGCTATCGGGTCCGGAGGCGGCGAACGATCCTTCTCCGTGAAAGGCGGCATAGGCGACGTCCGTCTGCGATAGTCCGAATGTCGAATTGCCGCTTTCGACTCGCTCGACGTTCGCTACGGAACCATCGGAACTTACCGCCACACAGGGTCTCGCTTGATGTTCGTCCGCCAGATTAAACATCCGGCAGATCGCATTTCCGACGGGATGATAGATGCCGCCTGGGGTGCCGGTCGCGAGAGTCACCGGCGTGGGCGCAAGGGCAACGGAGAGCACCATGCAGCCGGCCAGACTGCATGTCAAGATCACCGCGGCAATGCCAAGATTAACGCGCATGGCCGTCTCCTAAGTGTCGAGCTGATACAGTATTTTCGATCCGTGACGCTCGAACTCACCGCGAACCCATAGGTTTTCCTCGTCGTACCAGATACTGCCGGCGAGGTAGGGGGTGACCAGCTTGTAACGTGCGGCGCGAACCGGGCGTCCGGCAATGATGATCGTCTCGTCGGCGTATTTGCGCGCGCTGATACCGATGATGCCGCCATGTTGGGCGTCGACCACCGTTTCTTGCTCCAGCACCGCCGGGGTCCACAGGCTGTTCGAAGTCAAGGTGGTGGCGGCGGCGAGAAATGGCCCTCCTGCGCTTTCCACGCGAAATCCTTGAGCGGTCGCCACGCCTTCGACATGGAGCGGGTCGCCATCTTCTTCCGTGTCGCTGCTCAGCGATGCCAGCCGGCCGTCGCGCCAAGTCTCTTCGGAACGATGGCTAAAGGCGAATAAGGTAAAAAAGGCGACCTTCACCAGGAGATGGATCTCCGTGGTGATCCTGATTTCCCCGGTTGTCGACGAATACAGAACGGCATGGGAGCCGATCTTGTCGCCGCCGTATAAAACCGAAAATCTTCGATTCCCGGTGGTCGACGGTAATAGAAACGCCGAGGCGGCGCGCGCGGCGCGCGGAAAGGCGCAACGGGCGGCTCCCGCCAACCCCGCCAGCAGGAGCGCGCGTCGCGGAATGGAAGATCTCTCGTGATCGGTACAATCCTGTGACAAGGACAGCCTCGATTCCACAAATTAGAGTATCCGTGACTTAAGCGATCCCCTTTCCTTCGTCATGCCCGGGCTTGACCCGGGCATCCACGTGTTTCGGCCTTATTGTCTTTTTAAACAACGCGTTAGAAACAGCGGCGTGGATCCCCGGGTCAAGCCCGGGGATGACGACAACTTATTGATATTTATTAGAAAGATGTGTGCATACGGTAGCCTATCAAGGGGGAGGGCTTACACGGGGTACTCCTAAATTCGCGGGTCGTTGGTGCCGTTCCAGGTTGCGGCAAGCGCCAAACGGGCTAACGCCGGAAGAGATTTAGAACCGGTTTTTGCCATGATCGAAGCACGATGATTTTCGACTGTGCGTTGGCTGATGCCAAGGTCGGCGGCGATATTTTTGCTGGGATTGCCCGCCAGAACCATGTCCATGATCTGTCGTTGTCTCGGAGTCAGATCGGCGACATGGTGTGCTGCGGTTTCCCGCCAGGCCGAGAGTTTCGTCGCATCCCGCGACAACTCAAGGGCGCGGGAAATGCAGGCGATCAGCTCCTTGCCGCCAATCGGTTTTTCGATGAAGTCCAGCGCCCCCGCCTTCATGGCTTGGACGGCTGTCGGTGCGTCGCTGTAGCCGGTGATCATGATGGCCGGAAGCCGGACCCCCGCGTCATTGAGATGCTGCAGCAATTCGAGTCCGCTCATTCCGGGGAGATAGGCGTCGATCACCAGGCATGCGGCATGGCCGGGGCGATCGGCTTCGAGAAAGGCTTCGCATGTGGCGAAATCTTGCACGATCCGACCGTCGTCCTCGAGAACGTCGCGAATCGATTCACGGATATGGCGGTCGTCGTCGACAACGAAGATGATCGGCGCCTCCGGATCGCTGGCCTTATTGACCGGCCGTTTTTGCAATTGAGCAGCGGGCAAAGTATCGGCGATTGGCGTTGGCAGAAGCCGTTGGACGACTTGCATCAATTCCGCCAGCTTGTCCTTTTGCAGAATGTCGAGATAGCGGTCCATATCATCGGTGGCGATTGCCGCCATGCCCATGCGCCGCTCGATTCGGCGCTGCAGCGTTCCCTGTTTGTAGAGCGTGAAGTCATGGGCGGTTTTCGTCCGCAAAAGTTCGATAATCTTGAGAAGACAATCCAGTGTTCGGTGATCTGGCGGAATTGCAACCGTGTGGGTCCGCGTGAGAGTCATGCGTCGGTCGTATTTGACCAGCGCGTCGGGTATCTCGGCTACCGGAAGCACGAGATCGACCATGCCTGTGGCGATGGCGCTCTTCGACATGCCGTCGAACGCGGCTTCGGCCGGGGTCTGCGCGATGATTAGTCCGCACTTTCCCTTGATGGATTTTATTCCCATACTGCCGTCAGCTCCGGTGCCCGAAAGGACCACGCCGATGGCCTTGGCGCCGCAGTCTTTCGCCAGGGATTGCAGCAAGAAGTCGAACGGCAGGCGGGCGCCGTGACGCGCTTGCGGTTGGCTCAGGCGCAAGACGCCAGCAACGACGGAAAGATAGGTTCCGGGGGGGATGACATAGAGATGATCGCGTTCGACCGGCATGCCGTCGGTGGCTTGGCGGACGGTCATCGTCGTATGTCCGGCCAGCAGATCCACCATCATGCTTTCATGCGAGGGATCGAGATGCTGGATCAGAATGAAGGCCATGCCATTCCCGGCCGGCAATGCGCCCAAGAGCGTTTTGCACGCGTCGAGGCCGCCGGCCGAGGCGCCTATGCCGACGACGGGGAAATCCTCGGGACCACGCGGTGGACCGCGAGCCGGCAAAGGCCGCCGGCTCAAACGCGGCCGCACCACCTTGACAGCGGGTTGGTGTGTTTTTGACATTCTTGTTTTGTTCTCTAATGAGATGTTGCCATGGCAGGGCTCTTATAAATTTATTCACGGAGTGTATCACCTAAGGGCGAATTTTTAGATAAATATTGCAACTCTTTGGTGGGGTATTTTCTGAGTAGTTTCCGAGTCTGCGCAAGGGGCTCTTTCTCCGAATAAGGTCGGGACCGGCAAGCAATCACCGCTTTTGCGGAGGTTTTTTGTGACCCCCTGTCTGACGGCGAGAAGGAAACCCGAGTATGTCGCTTCATCGACGCGAGGATGTGAGAGGTTCGCTGGACGCGGACATCTATGGAACCCAGGCCGCCGACGTTTCGGTTCCCAAATACCAGTTGTCTCAGGGCGAATTGCGTTCGGACGTGGCCCACGCCCTGGTTCGCGACGAGTTGTTCCTGGATGGCAACGCGCGGCAGAATCTCGCCACCTTCTGTCAGACCTGGCTCGACCCGGAAATTCATCAGCTTATGGATTTGTCGATCGACAAGAATATGATCGACAAGGACGAATACCCCGCCACAGCCGAGCTTGAGAGCCGTTGCGTTCATATTCTGGCGGATCTTTGGCACTCGCCCCGGGCGGAGGACACGATCGGCTGTTCAACGACCGGCTCTAGTGAAGCCTGCATGTTAGGCGGCCTGGCGCTGAAATGGAAATGGCGCGAGCGTATGCGGGCGGCCGGAAAACCGACCGGCACGCCCAATCTGATCACCGGCCCGGTGCAGGTCTGTTGGCACAAGTTCGCCCGCTATTTCGACGTTGAATTGCGGGAAATTCCCCTGGAACGGGGGCGTCTCGGCATGACTCCCGAAGAGGTGCTGAAGCGGGTCGATGAAAATACCATCGGGGTGATGCCGACCTTCGGCGTGACCTTCACCTGTCACTATGAACCGGTCGCCGAGGTGGCCGAAGCACTGGATCGCCTGGCCCGCGACAAAAATCTCGATGTGCCGATGCATGTCGATGCGGCGTCGGGCGGCTTTGTCGCACCGTTCGTCGAGCCGGACCTGGTCTGGGATTTCCGCATTCCGCGAATCCGCTCGATCAATGCGTCGGGCCATAAATACGGTTTGGCGCCGCTTGGCGTCGGCTGGGTGGTTTGGCGCGATCAGGCGGATTTGCCGCAAGATCTGGTCTTCAACATCAATTATCTGGGCGGCAATATGCCGACCTTCGCCTTGAATTTCTCGCGTCCCGGCGGCCAGATCATTTCGCAGTACTATCTGTTTTTGCGGCTTGGCCGCGACGGCTATCAACGAATCCAGAAAAACGGCTATGACACGGCGCAGCACATCGGGCGCGAGATCTGCAAGTTGGGGCCGTTCGAACTGTTCTTTGACGGCGACAGCCGCAAGGGCATTCCGGCGATTTCTTGGGTGATCAAGGACGGTGTGGATCCGGGTTATTCGCTGTTCGATCTTTCCGATCGCCTGCGCGTGCGCGGCTGGCAAGTGGCCGCCTACACGATGCCGCCCAATATCACCGATGTCGTCGTCATGCGTGTGTTGATCCGCCATGGGTTCAGCCGCGATATGGCCGATATGCTTTTGGAGGATACGAAAAGGTCGATCGGCTATCTGCAAAAGCATCCGCCCAGCGTATCGCAGTCGGCATCGGAAGGCATGGCTTTCGCCCATCACGCGTCGCCCAGCGTTCCGCACCCGCCGGCCGGCTCCGCGGCATTCAAGCCTTACGAATTTCCGAGTGAGGTGGTTTTACCTGACGATCCGCAACCCCTGCGGGGAATCCGGCTTTAAGCGCCGTTTTCGGAAAGAGGAACCGCTATGAACTGGATCGTGACGACGCTTCGGGGCTATCCGGAGATTGCCATCTTTATCGCACTGGCGATTGGTTATTACGTGGGTGGCAAAAGCTACAAGGGATTGAGTCTGGGCGCCGTCACCGCGACTCTGATCGCCGCGGTGATCGTCGGTCAGCTCGACATTCCCATATCGGCCAATGTCAAATCCGTCTTCTTCCTGATCTTTCTGTTCGCTGTCGGTTATGGCGTCGGTCCGCAATTCGTTCGCGGCATTGCGAAAGACGGCCTGCCACAGGCTCTCTTTGCCGTGGTCATGTGTCTGATCTCCTTGGCCGCCGCCTATCTTGCCGCGCGACTGGCCGGTTACGACCCCGGCTATGCCGCCGGATTGTTCGCCGGTTCGCAGACCCTGTCGGCTTCGATGGGCTTGGCGACCGACGCGATCAACCGTCTGGGACTGCCGGCCGATCAGACGCATCAACTGCTGAACGGAATACCGATCGCCTATGCCGTCACTTACATCTTCGGCACCGTGGGATCCGCCGTCATTCTCGCCATGCTCGGTCCTCGTCTCTTGGGTATCGACCTTGTTGCCGAATGCAAGGCTTATGAAAAATCGATGGGGGAGGTGGGGGAGCCGAATGCGGAAAGCAGTGCCTGGCATCAATATGAATTGCGCGCCTTCAAGGTCAAGGACGGGAGCCCGATCGTCGGCAAGTCGGTTGCCCATGCGGAAGTTCTGTTGGCGACGACCCGATTGTTCATCGAACGATTGCGCCGCGCCGGCAAGATCGAGGAAGCCCGCGCCCCCACCATCATTCAGGCCGGCGATATTCTGGCCGTGGCTGGCCGGCGCGACATTTTGGTGAATGTCGTTGAGCACGCCGCCGACGAAATCGAAGATTCCGAATTGCTGTCGGTTCCGATCGAGGGGGTCGATGTCTATGTCACCAGTCGGCACGCCGCCGGGCGGACACTGGCCGAATTGGCCAATGACCCCGCCGGGCATGGCGTGTTTTTGCGCAAGATCACGCGTGGGGCGACCGGTACCGATATTCCCATTTTGCCGCAAACCAAGCTGCATCGGGGCGACATCCTGACGATAACGGGGCGCGTGCAGGACACGACGGCGGCGATCAAGGCGCTCGGCTATGCGGACCGCTCCGACAATATCGCCGATGTGGCGTTCATCGGTGCCGGGATCGCGTTGGGCGCGTTGGTCGGAGCCCTCACCGTCAAGATCGGATCGGTGCCTCTGACGCTTTCCACGGCCGGTGGCGCGCTGATTGCCGGCTTGATCTGCGGATGGTTGCGATCGGTTCACCCGACATTCGGGCGAATCCCGGCAGCCACCGTGTGGTTCATGAACTCGGTCGGCCTCAATGTGTTCATCGCCGTCGTCGGCATTTCGGCTGGGCCTGGCTTCGTGGCCGGACTGCGGCAGATGGGCGTCAGCCTGCTCCTGTGGGGCATTTTTGCCACGACGATTCCCCTCATCCTTGGAATCTACATCGGAAAATATGTCTTTCGTTTCCATCCGGCGATCCTGCTCGGTTGCTGCGCGGGGGCGCGGACGACGACGGCGGCCCTCGGTTTGATCTGCGAAGCCGCGAAAAGCCAGGTTCCAAGCCTTGGCTATACCGTGACTTATGCCGTTGGAAACACGCTTCTGACCATTTGGGGCATGGTGATGGTCATCCTTCTGACCTGAGACGAAGAGTCTGCCGAGTTTTTCGCGAGGGCGGCGTCATGCCCAGGAGAAAAAGACCATGACTACGATCGATTATGGAAAATTGTCGAAGCTCAGTCCCTTTGAGCTCAAGGACCATCTGATGAGTTTGGCGTCTAGCCATGCCGAACGGACGATGCTCAATGCCGGACGCGGGAATCCAAATTTTTTGGCGACCGTTCCCCGTCACGGTTTTTTCCAGCTTGGGTTGTTTGCGTTGCAAGAGGCCGAGCGGTCCTTTTCCTACATGCCGGAAGGCGTGGGGGGGCATCCCGATGCCAAGGGCATCGAAGCCAGATTCGAGATCTTTCTGGCGGCCCGCAGAGAGGCAGCCGGCGTCGCTTTCTTGGCTGCCGCCGTATCTTACGTGCGTGACCAGCTCGACTTGTCGACAACGGCCTTTCTCGAAGAAATGGTCGCCGGTATTCTGGCGTGCAACTATCCGACACCGCCGCGCATGCTGTCTCTGATCGAGGCCGTCGTTGGTCATTATCTGGTTCGTGAAATGATTGGCGGCCGGTTGCCGACGGGTGGCTTCGATCTGTTCGCGGTCGAAGGCGGGACGGCGGCGATGACCTATATTTTCAACACCTTGCGTGAAAACAGGCTTTTGGTTCCCGGCGACAAAATAGCGATCGGTATGCCCATTTTCACGCCCTACATCGATATCCCGCATCTGAACGATTATCAGTTGGTGGAAGTGCAAGTGAATGCCGATTCGGCTGGCGGCTGGCAATATTCCGCATCCGAACTCGAGAAGCTTTCGGACCCGGCCGTCAAAGCGTTCTTCCTGGTAAATCCGAGCAATCCTCCATCTGTTAAGATAAATTCTGCGGGTCTCGAACAGATTGCCAATATCGTTAAAACCAAGCGTCATGATTTGATCATCCTGACGGACGATGTGTACGGAACATTCGCCGATGATTTCGTGTCTCTGTTCTCAATCTGCCCGAAAAACACAATCCTTGTTTACTCGTTTTCCAAGTATTTTGGTGCGACAGGTTGGCGCCTTGGAGTCATCGCAACACACCATCAGACAATTCTCGACCGTCTTATCGCCGATTTGCCCGAGGCCGACAAAAAGGTGATGGACGCGCGTTACGGCACATTGGTCGTCGATCCGAGAAAATTGAAATTCATCGATCGCTTGGTGGCCGACAGCCGGACGGTCGCTCTCAATCACACGGCCGGACTTTCGACGCCGCAGCAGGTGCAAATGGCGTTGTTCGCTTTGTTTTCTTTGATGGACGAGCCCGATTCATACAAAAAAGCGGTGAAACGGATCATCCGGAGGCGGCAGCTGGCGCTTTATCGTGAACTCGGCACGGAGATGCCGCAGGATCCGAACGGAACGGACTATTATACGTTGCTCGATCTTGAGGCGATTGCGACCGAGCTTCATGGCCCCGAGTTCTCTCGCTGGATGTTGGCGAAGAAGGAGCCTCTCGAAATGCTGTTTCGTCTGGCCGACGAAGGCGGCGTTGTCCTCTTGCCGGGAAAAGGGTTCGGCGCCCTGCATCCTTCGGCGCGCGCATCGCTGGCAAATCTCAACGAGTATGATTACACGCAAATAGGCCGGGTGATTCGAAAGCTGGCCGAGGAATATTACCAGGAGTTCGCCGGCACAAAGATTCCTGATCCGGCCCCTTGAGGCCCATGTAAAGAACCTCTTGCGGCTGACATCAGAGCCATGTCTTTTTGCACAATTATTTGAAAATATAGAAAAATTATTCACCACGAAGACACGAAGACACGAAGATCGCGAAGAGGGAGAACCTCCCATGGCCGAAGAGGGAGAACCTCCCATGGCCATTGTCCGTCCGCTTCGTGTCCTTCGTGTCTTCGTGGAGACTTTACTTTTTTCTCAGAAGTTCCAGGTCGTCTTCATATTCGGCCCTGAGACTTAGAGTCTGACTCGGAATCGGCATGGTTGCATTACCGCCTCGCCAATCTCCGCATGACGAGTTTGAGGCTGGCAACCAAGATCCAGGCGCTGGCCGATGCGATTAGTTCCTCGAAATCCTTGGCCAAACGCCGATTTCGGTTGAGCCAGGCGAAAGTTCTCTCGACAACCCAGCGGCGCGGCAGGAGCACAAAGCCTTT
>Ga0326727_10016521_pt1 | contig 15560 bp, 14 predicted proteins | sample MB2enrmetagenome_FD_207643 | JGI IMG/M metagenome (GOLD analysis project Ga0326727, IMG submission 207643) | Lab enriched peat soil microbial communities from McLean, Ithaca, NY, United States - MB29MY | ecosystem: Environmental > Terrestrial > Soil > Wetlands > Peat | place: USA: New York... | reverse complement strand
GAGGGACAGATCCTCGTGCTCCAGGTGCCCTTGCCCGAGCCCCTCAGAATGGTCGAGCCGAGCGAGTACAAGACCAAGCGCCTCCACGCGGAGAAGGACTACTCCGGCGTCTACCTCGTTCTCTTCGAGGAGATCCAGCGCAAGGGCGTGGTCGCGATGGGCTCAGACCACCCTGTGGAAGTCGAGGGCCGCTACGTCATGGCACCGAGCCCCATTCCGCGTTTCGACAATCCCAAGCTCGACATGAATAGCGCGCTGATACTCCTTGGCGCGGGCAGGGAGAAGAAGATCTACGCGATCCCACCGTACACGAAGGTGAAGTCGCTCGACTTCGAGGATTTTCCCTTCGAGATCGAAGACTTCGCCGGAGCGCGCTGCGAACTCTGCGGCGCGGGCGACACGTACCTCGATGAGATCGTGGGCTCGGGCGGCGGGGCGCGCCGCTGGCGGTGCAACGACACGAGTTCCTGCGCCGCCAGAGGCGCCGCCTCTGGTGATGCCCGTAGCGCAGTGGGCGGGACCAAGGTGGAGGCACCATGAGCGGATCAGGCTGGCTCCTCAAGGTCGAACGGCTTTCCAAGCGCTACGGTCCCGGCTGTCCGCACTGCGGCGAGGGCGGCTCGACGCTCGGGGGCAACCATTGCCCGCGCTGCGGCACCGTTTACGCGGTGCGCGACGTTTCATTCGAGGTCTACCCCGGCGAGATCCTCGGAATCGTCGGAGAGAGCGGCTCGGGCAAGTCGACGCTGCTCAACTGCCTCTACTACGATGCCGAGCCGAGCTCGGGATCGGCCTACCTTTCCCGCTACGCCGGGGGGGAGAAGGACATATTCGCGGTCTCCGCGCAGGCGCGCCGGGCGATAAGGAACGAAAGCCTCGGCAAGGTATACCAGAGCCCGGCGCAAGGCCTGCGCATGAAGTTCTCCTCGATCGCGAACGTTGCCGAAAACATGATCTGCGCAGGCGTTCGCCGCGTCGGCGCGATGGAAACGCGCGCGCGCTACCTCCTCGGCCGCGTGAGCATCCCCGAGGCGCGCATGTCCGAGCCGCCCGAGCGCTTCTCTGGCGGCATGCAGCAGCGTGTGCAGATCGCCAAGGCCCTCTCGAACAGCCCGCCTCTCGTCCTTCTCGACGAGGTGACGACGGGCCTCGACCTCTCGGTACAGGCGAAGGTCCTGGATCTCGTCGAAGGCATACGCAGAGAGTCCGGCGTGGGCATGATCCTCGTCTCGCACGACCTTGCCGTGATCCGGATGCTCGCAGACCGGACCATGGTCATGCTCGGGGGCGAAGTCGTCGAGTCGGGCCTCACCGACCAGATACTCGAGGACCCTCAGCACCGATACACCCAAGAACTGGTCCACTCGCTCTTATGATGGAGGGAAGAATGCGCTTATTCACCGGGGCGACCGTGATCGCGGAGGACGAGGTCCTCGAGGACTGCGACGTCGCGGTCGAGGGCGACCGCATCGCGGCGATCGGCCCAAAGGGGAGCCTGCGCGAATCGGGCTCCGAATCGACCGACCTCTCGGGCTGCTACCTCATGCCGGGACTCATAGACATACACGCCGACTACATCGAGCGCATGGTCGCGCCCAGACCGACCACGATCGTCGATTTCGACCTCGCCCTGCGCTTCGCGGAGCGCGAGCTCATCGCGCACGGCATCACGACCATGTACCATAGCCTCTCCTTCTACGCCGGCCCCGAGTTCGTGCCGAGCGCCGTTAGGAAGCCCGAGCACACCGCCGGTCTCATCGCGGTCATCGGCGCGGCGGGCGGGAAGGAGCACATCATCCGCCACAGGCTCCACGCCCGTTTCGAGACGGACAGCGTGGCGCGGCTCGACGAGCTCAAGGCTTACATCGCCGAGGGCAAGGTGAGTCTCTTGTCCTTCATGGACCACTCGCCGGGACAGGGGCAGTACCGCGACATCGGCATACTCCGCAAGACGCTGCGCGGCTACAACGCGAAGAGCGACGAGGAGGCCGAGCTCATGATGCGCGAAAGCCTTGCCCGGCCGCGGCTCGGAGCGGACGAGCTGGGAGAGCTCTCTCGCTTCGCCCGCGATCGGGGGATAGCGATAGCCTCCCACGACGACGACAGTCCCGAGAAGGTCGCCTTTGCGGCCTCTCTGGGCAGCACGATAAGCGAGTTTCCTATCACTATGGAGACGGCCAGGGCCGCGAAGGCCGCGGGCATGCACGCCGTGGCCGGCGCGCCCAACGTGGTCCTTGGCGGCTCGCACTCGGGGAACATCTCCGCCGCAGAGGCGATACTCGACGGTTCGGTGGACGTCCTGTGCTCGGACTACTATCCGCCCGCCCTCCTCAACTCAGTCTTCGTCATGGCCTTCCGCTACGCCCTGGGCCTAAGCGCGGCAGTCAGGCTCGCCACGCTCAACCCCGCGGCCGCGGTCAACGCCGACGCGGACTACGGTTCGATCGCCGTCGGCAAAAAGGCCGATTTCATAGCCGTCCGTCTCATGGCCGACGGCTTCCCCGCTGTGGCCCTCGCGGTGGTCGACGGCGAGAGCGTCTTCGTCTCGTCCTACAGGAGGGAGCAGAATGAAAAGACTGTCGCGTGAGCCGCTTCTCCTCGAGGGAGCGTCGCTCGATAACTCGAGCACGGGCGAGTACGTCGAGATCGGCGAGTATTCTGTCATCGAGAACTCGTACTTGGGCGACTTCTCCTACTGCGGCAGGCTCTGCATGATGCAGAACGCCCGGATCGCCAAATTCGCGAACATAGCGGCTTCCGTCAGGCTCGGCCCCACCATGCACCCTTTCGACAGGCCGACGTTGCACCATTTCACCTATAGGCCGGCGATGTTCGGCTTCCGCGAGGAAGAGCGCGAGAGCGATTTCTTCCGTGAGCGCGAGTCCCGGCTCTGCCATGTCGGCAACGACACTTGGATCGGCCATGGAGCGATAGTGATGCCCGGCGTCACTATCGGCGACGGTGCCGTCGTGGGTTCGGCCTCGGTGGTCACGCGCGACGTCCCACCCTTCGCGATCGCGGTCGGCGTCCCTTCTCGCGTCGCGCGGCAGAGATTCGGCGACGAGCTCGCCGCCGACCTCGCGCAGATCGCCTGGTGGGACTGGGACTATGACACGATCAAGGAGCGTTTCGACGACTTCCGCTTGGCGCCCGAAGACTTCGTCGCGAAGTACCGGGAGGCGAAGGCATGAGCGAGCTCCTGTCGGTGCGGAACCTCAGCAAGCGCTTCGAGCTCAAGGATCTCGGAACCGAGATTTCGGCCTGCGAAGACGTGAGCTTCTCCGTCGGGACGGGCGAGTTCGTCGGGATAACCGGGCGCTCAGGCTCGGGCAAGTCGACCATACTCAAGATGATCTACCGCTCCTATCTCCCCGGATCGGGAAGCATCGTCTACGACTCAGGCCTCTTCGGCCTGGTCGACATCTGTGCCCTTTCGGATCGGCAGGTGATCCATCTGCGTAAGCGCGAGCTTGGCTACGTGAGCCAGTTCCTCGGCTCGGCCCCGCGCAGCACTGCCTACGGTCTTGTGGAGCGCGCAGTCCTCGACGCGGGCTTCGGCCCCGAGGAAGCCAGGGAGCGGACCGAGGCCATGCTCGACCACTTCGAGCTCGCGGGGGCGATCCGCGACGTTTACGTCGGGACACTCTCGGGCGGCGAGAAGCTCAGGCTCAACCTTGCGCGCGCCATGGCGAAGGGGCCGCGCTTTCTGCTCCTCGACGAGCCGACCGCTAGCCTCGACCAACGCTCGAAGTCTCGCCTTGCGGAGATAGTCGCGCGTCTCGCCGAAGAGGGCGCGACGATGCTCGGTATATTCCACGATCTCGATTTCATGGACGGGGTCTGCGATCGCGTGCTCAGGATGGAGTCGGGACGCATAGTCGAGGCGGCGACATGCTAGGCGACCTGCACGTCCACACCGTCTACTCCGACGGCTCCTACACTCTTCACGAAGCCTTAGGAAAGGCGCGGATGCGCGGCATCGCGTATATAAGCTTCACCGACCATGACACGCTCGCGCAGAACGCCGAGGCTTCCGCCCTCGCGCCGGAGTACGGGGTCGCCTATGTCCCGGGCATCGAGATATCCTGCCGGAACCCGGCGACTTCGCGGAAGGTTCATATCCTCGGCTATTGCTGCTCTCCGGGACACGAGAAGCTCGACTACCTCTGCGCCGCGACCCGCGACGAACGGGACTTCTTCTCTCGCGCGAGTGTCCGGGCCCTCGCCGGAAAGGGCTGGCCGATCGACGTCGACGAGGTCCTCGAGGACGCGGGGAGGCCCGCCGTCCTCTATAAACAGCACGTGATGGCCCTCCTCGTTAAAAAGGGACTCGCCTCAGGCATCTACGGCCCCGAGTACGAGTCCATCTATGGCCCAGACGGGATCGCGGGCGGCGAGATCGCCTACGCGGATCCCATAGAGGCCCTCCGCGCCGTCCTCGATTCGGGCGGCATCCCCGTCCTGGCCCATCCCGGGCAATACGACTCCTGGGGCCTCGTCGAGAAACTCGTGGACGCGGGGCTCGCGGGCATCGAGTTCTACCACGAGAGCCACGACGAGGACGACTACGAACGGATCATGGCGATAACCGCTCGCCATCCCGAGCTCGTTCTCACGGGCGGCTCGGACGACCACGGCAGCCTGGGCTCGCTCCACGTCATGGGCGACATACGCGCACCCTTCGCATGCCTGGACAGCCTCAAGGCTGTTGTTGGGCCGGCGATCGGAAATATCTCGATGAAGGAGTGAATCATGAAGAGAGTCTCCCTGCTTCTCCTGCTGTCGGCCCTTTCTGTCTCAGCCCTCGTCGCCGAGGCCAAGCCTCTCACGGTCGTCTGGTACCCGAACAACTCGAGCGAAGACTGGAAGGACGCGCGCCAGAGCTTCGACGAGCTCATCACCAAGGCGACGGGCAGGCCCGTCGTCGACAAGCTTACGACTGACTATGTCATCGCGATCGAGGCGATCGCCTCCGGCAACGCCGATCTCTGCTATCCCGGCGCTGTCGGCTACATCCAGGCCTCGATGAAGAATCCGCAGGTCGTGCCCGTCGCGACCGCCTCGAGCCCCAAAGGAACGCTCGACGACTCCGTCTACCACTCTCGCATAGCAGTCCGCACAGAGGACGCGCCGAAGTACGCTTCCGGCTCGGGGTATTCGCTCGAGAATATCAAGGGCAAGACAATGTCCTTCGTCTCCTCGAGCTCGACCTCGGGCTTCCTCGTCCCCGGCACCGTCATCAAGTCCTACTTCGCGAAACAGATGAAGTGGGGCGCCAACGACAAGGTCGAAGACCTCTTCCTCGAGGGAGGCTCGGACAAGTTCTTCTCCCAGGTCCTCTTCGGCCAGTCTCACCAGGGCTCGATCTACAACGTCCTGGCAAAGAAGGCCGACGTCTGCGCCGTCGACGACATCGACGTCGACTCCTATTTCGAGCTCTCTTCCGGCACGGCCAACACAGCCGGCGCGGTCTATGTCGTCAAGAGCGGAGCCGCGGCCCCCTTCGACTCCATGGCCGGCTCTTCCTTCACGGTCCTCTCCTCGACAGCCGTGAAGCAGTCGCCCATCATCGCGAACATGAACAAGCTGAGCACCAAGGAATTCAACGCCATCCGAGCCATCCTGACCGCGGACTCGACGGCGAACAATCCCAAGATCTTCACGCCCGCCGACTACAAGGACGAGAACGGCAAGCCCTATACGGGCATGTGGTCGAAGACCGGGAACGAACGCTTTCTTGCCGTCGACGCCACGTGGTATGACGATATCCGCGCGATGATGCGCTAAGGTTTACGCGTTGGGCGAAACACATTCTGTGTTTCGCCCAACGCATGGAGGCCCCGATCGTGGCCATGCTCGAGATCAGCAACCTGACGAAGTACTACGGCGAGACGCTCGCCCTGAAGGACGTGAGTCTCAAGGTGCGGCGCGGCGAGTTCGTCGCGATAATAGGCCGCTCGGGGGCGGGCAAGTCCACCCTGCTCCGCTGCGTCAACCGCATGATCGAGCCTAGCTCGGGGCTCATACGCTTCGAGGGGCAGGACGTCAGGGCCCTCAGGCGCTCGGACCTGCGCTCGTACAGGACGAAGATCGGAATGGTCTTCCAGCACTTCAACCTCGTCCCGCGCCAGAGCGTCGTCGAGAACGTACTCCACGGCAGGCTCGGACACAAGTCGGCGCTCTCGGGCGTGCTCGGACTCTACTCGGCCGACGAGAAGAAAATGGCCGCGCGCCTGCTCGAGGAGATGAACCTCGCCGAGCAGGTCGCCAGGCGCTGCGATCAGCTCTCCGGCGGGCAGAAGCAGCGGGTTGGCATAGCCAGGGCCTTGGTCCAGGAGCCGAGCCTCATCCTCTGCGACGAGCCCATCGCCTCCCTCGATCCCGGATCCGCGAAGACTATCATGGACCTGCTCAAGGGTGTGGCAGCGGAGAAGGGAATATCCATACTCATCAACCTCCACCAGGTCGACGTCGCGGTACGCTACGCCGACCGCATCGTCGGCATCCGCGCGGGGGAGCTCGTCTACGACGGGGAGCCGAAGGGCATCAAGAAGAAGCTGCTCAACGAAATTTACGGTTCCTCGGAAGACGGAATGCTATACGGCGAGGTGGCGGAATGAGGGCCGAGCCTCTGGGCGCCTTGGCCGGGTCGCAGGCCGCGCTCAGGCGGCGCGATCTGACAATGCTAGGGTTTGTCGCCCTTCTGGTCATTCTCAGCCTCGGGTCGAGCCTCGTCACTTCATTCAGCTTCATCGATGCCCTGTTGTCAGTGCCCAAGTCTTTCGGCTGGCTAGCGGCCAACTTTGTGCCCGACGAGCGCGCCATCGCGAGCCTGCCCAAGATCCTCGCGAAGCTCGGCGAAACTGTGCTCGTCGCGATCATGGCGAGCGTGACCTCGGCTGTCGTCGCCGTCGCGCTGGCGGTCGTCGCCTCCCGCACGACCAGGCCGTCGCTCTGCGTCGGCCTCGCGATACGCGCGCTCGCCTCGGCCTGCAGAAACATCCCCGTCGTCGCATGGGCGATGGTCTTTCTTCTCTCCTTCGGCCAGAACATCCTCACGGGCTATCTCGCGCTCTTCATAGGAGGCCTCGGCTTCCTGACGAGGGCCTTCATCGAGACTATCGACGAGATCGCCGAGTCCTCCGTCGAGGCACTGCGCTCCTCGGGCTCGCCCTGGTTCGCCATCGTGGGCAGGGCGGTCATTCCCTCGGTGCTGCCGCAGTTCACCAGCTGGCTCCTGTATTCCGTGGAGACGAACATCCGCGACGCGACGCTCGTAGGCATCCTCACCGGGACGGGTATAGGCTTTCTTTTCGACCTCTACTATAAGAGCATGCGCTATCCCTCGGCGGCCCTCGTCGTCCTCGTCCTCGTCGTCGCGACCGTAGCCATCGAGGCGGGGTCGAATGCGCTGCGGAGGGTGATGGCGTGAAGCGTATGGACGCGGAGAAGGCCTCGCGTTTAGCCATCGGCCTCACGTTGGGCGGACTCGCCGCCATCGCCGCGGCGGGTTTCGTTTTTGTGGACTACAAGGGGCTCGACGTCGGCGCAGCCAACTCGAAGTTCCTCTCGGACCTCTTCACGATGATGACCCAGCCCGGATCGAAACACTTCGGTCTGGGCGAGGCCCTGGCCGCACTACTCACCACTCTATGCCTGGGCATCCTAACAACGGTGATCGGCGCAATCCTCGCCCTCGTCGCGGCGCCCTTCGCCTCGCGCAATCTGAGTCGACCGGCCCTTGTCGCCTTCCTCAAGGGTTTCGTCGCCCTCATCCGTGCGGTCCCGACCGTGCTCTGGGTCCTCATCTTTGCCATCGGCGCGGGACTCGGCAGCGTCGCAGCGGTCGTCGGCATGAGCTTCCACTCCTTTGGCTACCTGCTCAAAGCCTACTCCGAGTCCTTCGAGGAAATAGACGGAGAGGTCATCGAAGCCCTGAAGGCCACCGGGGCGGGCTGGACGCAGATCGTGGCACAGGCAGTCCTACCATCGTCCCTCGGGCAGATCGTGTCCTGGACTTTTATCCGCTTCGAGATCAACTTCACGAACGCGGTCGCCATGGGCGCTGCCGCGGGCGCGGGCGGGATCGGCTACCAGCTCTTCATGTCCGCGGGCTTCTACTTCGACATCCACGAGGTGGGGTACATCACCTGGCTCATCCTCACCGTGGCGGTGGGCCTCGAGGCGGCGGCGATCCGGATCAAGGACGCCCAGCGCGTCTCGCGATGACACTGCGGATTCAGGTTAATACCCGATTTTTGCGCCTACCGAAGCGGAAACCCCGCAAGTGAAGCTGCTTTGGAAGTCGGACGATTGCCCTCCCACTAAAACGTCGATTTCAAATAGCTTCATGTTGAGTGCCATTCCGACCTGTTCGTTCCAAAGCCTGTCCTCGAATTGGGAACTCAGGGAAAAGACGAACCAGCCCCTGAAATTCATTTCGGCTTTCAAGCCTCCGTTCATATAGGTTCCGTCGTAGATTCCCATGCCGATGTTGGGTGTCAGGGATAGGATAGGGGTCGAAAAAGGATAGAAAACCGCATGGACTCCAAGATCGAGAGGACGCGCGACAGTGGTGGAATCAGTGTCCGAAACCGCGGAGCTGGACTGGCTCGTCTGATACAGAGAATTGGATGAGTAGTTGGCCAACAAGTTGTTCATCGAAAAGGAGGCGTTGTATTGGAACTGGGTTCTCTGATCCAAAGTGGCGAGAATGATCGGGATATGGACCAGGTCGACTCCTAAGGCTAACCAATTGAAAAGCGGATACTCGGCCCCCAAAGTCAGGTCCACACCACCGCATCTGAGGAGGTTGGCCAAAATGGAACTGCTGTCGATCGAGGAATTCAAGGGGACTATGCTATAGACGGGAACGTTGGCCTGGACATTGGCCGTCATCGCCCCACTGCTGGTGGTTTGCATGGAGTAGGTCGCCGAGGAATTCCCCACGTGAATGATGGGAATATAATAGGCAGGCCTCACCGTGACGTCGAATCCTAAAATCCTGGTTCCGAACCATGCGCCCATTTCGGCGAAGACGTCGCCTCGCATATCCAGGTTTCCCGAAAATGTTTGATCGAGAGTGTTGCCCTGGGAGATCAAGTCGAATAAGGATTTCGGAAGGCTCGTGAAACCTGTGGCATCGGTACCGATGAACAGGCCCATCCGGCACTGGGGAGACAACCTCAGATTGATTCCGAGCTCGCCGGTACCGCCGGCCGTCAGAGCAAATCCATCGCTCTGCAAAGCTTTGTCCATGGCGTTGAAGTCGATCACCATGGGATTTTGGAACATGTCGCTCAACGGGAAGTAATTGTTGCTGGCGCTTAAGCCTACATCCGCCGTCACTTCGAATATTCGGTCAGGAAACTCGGCGCAGGCGAATTGGGCCAGGGATGCCAGGATTAGTATCGTCAGTGTTTTTTTCATATTAGTGGCTCGCTTTGAGGTTGTAGGTTTGGTCTACGTCGGTGACCGCCGAAACGGTAACCGTAGCCTGGATGCCGCCGCCGCGCTGGATGTCGATTTCGGTGGGACTCGTGGAACCCTGTCCTATAGTGAACCTAAGCTTGGGGACAAAGGGGACCGTATTGATCACATGCTGGATGTCGCTTGAAGTCAAAGTGACGGAGGACTGGCCGGAAGCGACAAGGGGAAGATCCTTCGTGAATCCTTGGGTATTATCGGTGAAGACCGCAGTGCCGACCAAGCCCGTCGTGTTGGTCATGTTGATCGTGAGGCTTAGGGACGTCAATTGGGCCAGTAACTTGTTGCTGCTCGAGTTATCCTGGCCGGCATTTCGCCCGAAGAGGTCGGTAGTGGGCATGCTGCTGTCGAAACTGAGGGTGGCTCCCCCTGCAGCTGCTATGAGGGACAGAGGTACGATAACGACCAAGTCCGCCTGGAATGTCGACGTCGAGTTGGTAGTACTTGGTGTCACGGTTACCGAATTGGAGTTCAGGTTATACGTCATGGTCAGATCGCTGGGTTCGGCGTTTAATGGAATGCTGAGATCAAGGGGGGTACTGGTACTGCCGGGCGATGGTACTGCCCCGGTGAATACAGTGCCGGTAGGGAACGTCGGGACGGCGCTCAACATCGTCAGAGGGGCATTATTTGGAAGCACCGCATACGGTCCTTTCGCATATTGGGCGGTGATTTGCCCCGTCATCGCCGTATTCGTAGGCAAACCGCTCACGTACAGATATGCCGGGATCGTTTTAAAGGTAAGGTTGGAGCCTAGATAGTTGGCCAGTGTGCTCAGGTTGATCTTGGATCCATCGCCCGGCACTGTGCCGTTGTAACCGCCGGAGGGGGGACTGACCACTGCTTGGGTCCAGGTGTCGCTTGGCGTAACGCTTCCTCCCATGCTCAGACTAGAACCCGGAGTGATGTTGTACAAGGTCATCTGACCCGTGACCGGGTTGTACGACTGAGGCTCGAAGGTGACCGTGAAATCCAGGGTGGGCGCGTTTTTGGGGAAGAGTACGAACTTGTTGGTATTGGCAAAGGTCGCTATGGTCGTCTGGCCCGGGGGGAGGGTAACCGGGCTCTGTCCGGTGATCCCGAGGGCGTTCGAGGTCATGGCGATGGTCATGGGATTGCCTGTGGGGAGAGTGTTGGAGACACTGAATTGCATACCTATCTTGGAGAACGTAATGGACTGCACCCATTGGAGCATTTGACTGCCCAAAGACTCTGTGAAGGTCTGGGTCGGGGTGAAGACACTACCCGGCTGGACCGTGATCGAGGAAAATAAACCGACATTGACAGCCGCCGTACAGGCCAGGGTAAGAGGGCCGTTCAGGCCGTTGAACGAGGCGTTGGTGGCGCTGATCGCCGAGCTAGCTGTCACCATAATGGGATTGGCTGTGATGCTGTCCCCGGATAAGTCGAAGGGGATAGTGTTGCCAGTCTGGCCGTTTTTCGAGAGCGACAAGCCTCCTGTTCCAGTCTGGGCCAGGCTGATGGTCGTCGACCGCGTGAATCCGGTCCACCCAGCGGGCAGGGCGTCCTGGGTAATGGTGAGGCTTCCGGTGCCGATCGTTGCGCTGACGAGGGTGCCGGAAGTGTTGACGGGGACACTGATGGCTGGGGTGTTTACCGTGGTGGCTAAGTTGACCCCTTGGGCTGCGGAAACCGTCGTGTCGGAGCTCAGGGACGGAGTCGTAGTGATAGTATCTTGTTTCCCTAAGCTCCCCCCTGAAGTGGTCGCTGTGATGCTCACCTTGAAAGAGCCGGGAAGGGTGACGTTGGTCAGGGGAATGGTCGCCGTTCCTCCGGCGACCAAATCGACTGAAGAAGCGCTGCTGGCCAACAGATTGCCCGAACTGTCGGTCAGGGAGATTTTTGAAGCTTTCAGGGTGAAGCTCGAGCTCTGGCCAGTCGTCGGGGCGAAAAGCAGCTGGAAATATCCCGAAGCAAAGGTGGCTGAACTGAAGTCGCTGAGGGAAATGGTAACAGCGGGCACTGTGGCCGAGACGAGAGAAGATGCTCCTGTCTCTCCAACTGTGATCGATTGAGCAGTCAGATGTCCGTTCACCGTCGACCGCAGGGGCGCGTTCAGGTCGAAGCTCCCGTTTTGGGTTTGGGTTTGGTTGATGCTAGGAACCTGGAATGACCCAGGGGTCAAGGATTTTGCGAGGGTGGAACCAAAATTGAGGCTGTTCAGATATTGTGCGAAGTCCAATTGGACCGTCGTTAGCGGATAGTGGACCAGGAACTTCTGGATGGTCGTCGAGTCTTGGTAATCGTAGGCCGTGGCTCCCGAAGTGCTACCCAGCATGGTCTGGACCGTGGAAGCGGACACATAACTGGAAAGCTGATAGTTGGAAGTCCCGAGGGCAGCATAGATTGTGGGACTGGCTTTAACTTCGACCGAAGAAAGAAAAGGGTGCGAACATCCAAAGCAAAGGCTGCTCGCCAGTATAGCACAGGCCAGGAGCTTCAAGCTGCACGTCATACTAACTCCTTCGCTAAAAAAGCTCCGCCGTGAGTAGGCACTTATATCTAGGACACTGTTACTACTTTTGGGTGCCGATACGGAGGCACCTTTCCGCTCACAGTCAAATACTACTTTAGTATACTCTGAATCCACATAAAAAACATTAGATGTGACAATTTTTACATTCAACAGTTGGCATGTACTGCTCCGGAATCCGGGCTAGCGCAATAACTCTTTTGCATTTATGCTCCTAGCGAATTATTATGTATAGAGCATCCAAAATTATCGCCATAGCGCTTTCCTTCGCGCTCTCTCCCCTCGCCCATGCGCAGGAGCTCTATCCTGTCATTCGCGTTCCGCGGGCCGGTGACTTCATCTACGATCAGCTTTCGGATTCAATCGAGCATTTCCATCAGAGCGAAAAGACAGGCCAGACATCGGCCGACCTTTCGATTTACTCCTACACCCCCCCCGTAGACGTCGACATTTTCTCGATCGCGGCCGCCTTTTCCCTGCCCTACGACGCGATCGCCACTCTAAATCGCCTTCGCAATGCGGAGACGATCACAAAGGGGACGAGGCTGCTCATCCCTTCCCAACCGGGCATCTTCGTTCCTCAGTCGCCCGATAACGATCTCGAGCTTCTCATGAAGTCGCTGTGGAGCGAGTCGACGGAATCGCATTACAAGGTGCGCGCTCTCGTCGATGGGCGCTACGTGGATTTCGTCTTTTACCCCGGGGCCGAGTTCCATCCCGCCGAACGCACTTTCTTTCTCGTCGCGGGCTTCCGTTTTCCGCTCCCGCGCGGCGTCATCACCTCCAATTTCGGCGCTAGACTGGATCCCTTCACGGGCCACTCGATCAAGTTCCATGCGGGCATCGACATCGGGGCGCCTTACGGCACCACAATCTTCGCCGCGCGAACCGGCACTGTGGAGACAACCGGTTGGAGCGATATCTATGGCAACTACGTAATCATCGTGCATGATTCGACCTGGGAGACACTCTACGGCCATATGTCGAAGATCCTTGTCTCCAAGGGACAGAAGGTGAAGGTGGGCGAGACGATAGGGCTTGTCGGATCCACAGGCATGTCGACGGGCCCTCATCTGCACTTCGAGACTCGAAGGCGGGGAGTGGCTACCGATCCTGCGCCGCTCATGATGAGCCAGCCTTGAGTGCCGTTTATCATGAGCCCCTGCCGGGACGGCTATGCCAAAATCGTTCGGATGCTCAAGTCTAACATCATGATGCCTATAATTCTGTTTTGATGCATGAGAACGACAATAGCAATCGATGATACACTTCTCCATACATCCCCGCGTATTCTTCCCGCCGACGCCCCTATCGGAGGCGCTCGCCTTCTGCGACGATCTGCGAGCTCGTACGGGCTTCCGCTGGATCGAGCCGGTCCCGCCCACTGGGGCATTTCCTGTCGTCTCTGCCGGGAACTCAACGCGGCGGGCAATATCGTGCCGATGCCTGGTTAGCGGCCCTCGCTATAGAATCGGGCTCGACCTGGGTTACCGGGGATCGTGATTACGGCCTGTTCTCGGGGCTTGAGCGCATCTTCGTCGACTTCAATGTTTAGCCGTTGCGTTGGTTAGTCCCTAACTTGCGCGACGATGAAAGCGCAGGGGAAGCCCTCCCCGGTGATGAGCTGCGCTTTTATGACGCGAAGTCCGGCTCCCGTGACGAGCTTGATCGTCTGCGCATACGAGAGCCGGTGCATCGAGGGAATAAGGCCGAGCGCGTGCAGGAAGCGCATTCCGAGCGAGAAGACGGCGGCGCGTGGTTTAAGTTTCTCTCCATGGCAGTAGGTGGCGATGAGGGCTCGGCCGCCGGGCTTTAGAGAAAGCGCAGCCTCTTCGAGCGCGCGTGCGGGATCAGGCACTACGTGGAGCATGTTGCACAGGATGACGGCGTCGAAGCGAGACCGGAAGCGAGAAAGCTCCATCGCGTCGCCGGTCGCAAACTCGACGTTGTCTACTTTCGCCTTCACTTGCTTTTCGCGGGCGACTTCGATCATGCGCTCGGAAAAATCGATGCCGAGGATCGAACGGCAGCGCTCGGCCGCCGGAAAGCATACGAGCCCGGTTCCGCAGGCTACCTCGAGGACCTCATCCTCGGGGCGAAGTTCTCTCGTGATGCGTTTTATAATGCGTTCGTACTCGGGACCGAATTTTTTGTCGTAGCTCGAAGAGATGCTGTCCCACAGGTTTTTTGAGCTCATATTTTCCCCTCCTTTTTAAATCCACAGAATCTAGACGGAAAGCACAGTGCTATGTTAGTCTGATCTAACAATGAGGTCAAGCATGAAGGTAGCGGGATGATCTTCAAGACGATAGGGGAGAAGGCGAATCCCGCGGCACTGCTCATCCATGCAATGTACATGGATGCTTACGAGCTTGATTCGCAGGCGGGTTCATACCTCGCAGTTTACTGCGTGTCTTTCTTCTCTCGCGCATGGGTATGGACCCGCATACAATCCACTACCTTGCAGAACGAACGATACCTCGGAGCTTGCTCCGGGGTTCGTTCATTTCGTCGCTCCGAGGCTATTACCTCGTTATTCCGATTCTCGATGGGCACAGTCCTGACGAGGACACGATCTTTGTTTCAGTAAAGGCTGAAGCGGACACTATCTACGCCTACCTTCGGAATGAGGGTATCGATGAGCTCGAGTTTATAGATGGCTTGTCACTCGGAGCGATCATCGCCTTTGAGGTCTATAGGCGGCGCGAAATACGGATCAAGCGAGTCTTTTCCGACGGTGGACCATTCTTCAGTTTTGGGCGGGGCATGAAAGGGTTTATGCGTGTCGCATTTGGTGCGCCTATCAAGCATCCGCGGTTATTTGGGGCTATTATAAGGCGTAAATTTCCATATTCCAACTCAGGCGTAGACATCGCAATCGATGTCTGTAGGCATATGAAGGCCGAGAGCATACGGAGCCTGGCGAGTGCCTGCTATAGCTTCATGTTCCCCAAACTCAGTGAAGAGGCGCAGAGGGAAATGACATTTCTGTATGGCGAAGTCGAACCGGCGAATAAAAGTATGCCTGAACTCCAGGCGCATTACCCGACTGCGCGTTTTTTAACCATACCCGGTTGTCATCACTGCGAGTATATGAGCACCAACGTACACGAGTATGCCCGGATACTGATGAGCGGCGCGCCGATCACTTTGGGCAACCGAGACACCCCGGGTCATTAGGCTACATTATCGTCGTTCACGACTCGACATGGGAGGCAATCTACAGCCATCTGTCCAAGATCGGCATTTCAAAGGGACAAAAAGCGAAGGTAGGCGAGACGATAGGGCTTGTCGGATCGACCGGCATGTCGACCGGCTCGCATCACAATTGCATCGGTACATGTCCGACGACGAACTGTTCCTTTAACAAGCGGATAAACGCAGGGCCTCGGGGGATTAACCTTCCAGGCCCCTTTGTTGTATGAAGAAGCTATTGACAAGGAATGTTACTTTGGGTTACATGACTACATAAAGTAACGCATATAAACATGTGAAAAGGAAAGGGGGCTTCGGACTTCTGTGTGGGTAGGCTGAAAAAAAGCAGGGATTCTGTCAAAATCCTGAGGTATGCAGGATAAAG
>Ga0326727_10016519_pt1 | contig 15562 bp, 14 predicted proteins | sample MB2enrmetagenome_FD_207643 | JGI IMG/M metagenome (GOLD analysis project Ga0326727, IMG submission 207643) | Lab enriched peat soil microbial communities from McLean, Ithaca, NY, United States - MB29MY | ecosystem: Environmental > Terrestrial > Soil > Wetlands > Peat | place: USA: New York... | reverse complement strand
TCTCGATGCCACCGTGGTTGCCCTCATGGTGTTCTGCGCTATGATCCTGACGGGCGTTATCTCGTGGGATGACGTCACGGGCAATAAAGAGGCGTGGAATGTGCTGGCCTGGTTTGCCACACTCGTAGCCCTGGCCGACGGCCTCAGGCTGGTAAAATTTCTCGACTGGTTTGCCCTCCTCACCGCCGGGGCCTTGAAAGGCATTCCGGTTCTCATGGCAGTGCTCTTCTTTGTCGCGATTTTCTTCGTTGTTCATTACATGTTCGCCAGTATAACGGCCCACACCGCCGCGTTACTGCCGGTATTTCTGGCGGCCGCCATGGGCGTCCCCGGTATGCCGATTAAATTGCTCGCTTTGATGTTTTGCTATTCCCTCGGCATCATGGGGATCATCACACCGTTTGCGACGGGGCCTTCCCCTATTTACTATGGAAGCGGATATGTGCCGGGGAAAGACTTCTGGCGTCTCGGACTGATCTTCGGTGCGATCAACCTTGCCGCCTTGCTTATCATAGGGTATCTCTATATAAGCTGGATTGCGGTTTAGCCTTAGGCTCATGCGATCGCTGGGATAAAAATTCTTGAAGATGACGGACGGGGATAATTTCAGGTTGCGCCACATCCGTGAAGGGGCGAAAGCTGCGTGGCCCATCTGCCTCGGCTATTTCCCGATCGGCGTGGCCTTCGGCGTTATGAGCCAGAAGGCGGGCCTCAGCCCTTTCGAGACCGGCCTCATGTCGCTTCTCATCTTTGCCGGGAGCTCCCAGTTCATCGCTGTCTCCCTGCTCAGCTCGGGCGCCGGTTTCGTGGCTATCGTGACCACCACTTTTACCGTCAATCTTCGCCATCTGCTGATGAGCTCAGCCCTCGCCGGCCGCCTGAAGAGGGTCAAGTGGCCCTTGCTCACGCTCTTCGCCTACGGAGTGACCGATGAAACCTTCGCGCTCAACATGGCCCGCTTCAGGTCTCGGGCATGGGATTGGCGCTCCGCTCTGGTCGTCAACCAGGTTTCCAACCTCGCCTGGATACTGAGCACGGTTATCGGCGCCTATGCCGGTGCCTTCATTCCGGCCGGCGCGTTCGGCATCGACTACGCCCTCGTGGCAATGCTCATCTGCCTGCTGGTGTTCCAGCTTCGGGGTCGCCTCTACGTGCTTGTGGCTGCCATCTCCGGTGCTATCGCCGTTCTCCTGTCGATCGCGATCCCCGGAAATGCGCACGTTGTCGCGGCATCACTCATTGCTGCCACGGTGGGGCTTTTCCTCAGAAAAAGAGCGGGGGCCGGCCCTCGCGAAGGACGGGGCAGCCTCTGAGAGTCGACCCGGCCTTACTCATCCTCATGGCAGCAATGGGTGCCGTCACGTATCTCCCCCGCTGGTTTCCCCTGCTCTTCCTTTCACGAAAGCAGATCCCCGCCTGGCTCGAGGCATGGCTCGATTTTATTCCCGCAGCCATCCTGAGCGCCCTGATCATGCCCGAGCTCGTCACCGTTGGAATCCCGCGCCATCTGGACCTTTTCCGGCCCGGCGTCATCGTGGCTGCTCCTCTATTCCTTTTCGCCCTGAGGACAAGGTCTCTGGGAGGGACCGTCGTCCTCGGAATGGCCCTCTTCTGGCTGGTCAGTAAGCTTTTCTGACGGCCCCCTCATTGCCGGCCTGTCCGGAGTGACCCGGGCCCCCGTCAGTTCCCGCCATCCTGATCCGCTTTGCGCCGGTAGACTCCGGCTATAGTATCCGGCTGCCGCACGATCCGCACGTCGGCCCTGAATTCGCCCGAGCCGGAGATTCTCAGCTTCGAACAGAGATCGTTGAAAACGTCGACCATATCCTTCACGGCGGATGGGTCACAGAACACGCCCGCCATTTTCTTGTCTCTCACGTACGCTTCGTTGAGGGTGAGCACATGGGTGGAGGTCTTTTTCTCGTCTCTCACATGCGGGAAGGACAACATCACCTCGAGGCACACGCCGTCAAAAATGCCTATTCTATAGAAGACGATGTACTGCTCGTTCCTCTCATAGCTGATCAACAGGTACGTCTTCCAATGCGGTCCGTCCTGAGCACTCACTATGAGCGTTGCCCCTCGTGTGTGGGAGGCGACGACGTCGTCCGCCTGGGCAAGGGCGAACGAAGCCGGCACGGTGTAATACTGAACAAGGGCATTGGAGTAATGGGTCTCTGCGCCGATGGTGTCCGTTCTTGCGTGATAGGCGTTCGCAACCAGAGTGGCGGAGCTCTTCGCCGTGATCAGCTCCCAATTCGCCGGAACCGACACGGTCACTTTATCCTGCAGCGTCGCCCCGTAGAGCAGGTTTGGCAGCAGGGCCAGCAGAAGCGGGAGGGCACTCCTTATCTTATGCATATCCGTCCTTTCGTTTGATTGAGAGACAGGCAAACCGGGAGCCCTCTCGTACCGTCCGATTATATCGCCCCGTCTTCCTCCGAGGAGCGAGCACCCGGCGTATTGAATCGGGCCCCTGCTCATCCACCTCACTAGTCTCTTCGATCCCTTTCAACCGGGAACGTGAGGGACCATGGTTCCTTGCAAGCTCAATTCAGGGAACCGGCCTGAATTTCCCCAGGGCCCGTCTTTTCTTCAGGTAGTATATTTTCTTTGCCCCACGTTGTCCATCCCAATCTCTCCGCGCATCTCCTTGGGGGCATGAGGCCGCCCACAGGGGTCTTCCCGGTTTCTCCCGCGTGGCTCAGCCTGCGCCCGGGTGTCGATAGGATTGTGAAGCCCTCGGCCTCCGCTCGCGATTTCCTTTTACAAAGCAGGCTGATACGTGGATAATTACGTGGTGACTTTCCACGGAAGGCCGATCACCTGAAACCAAGGAGGACACAGGGAGCATGGACGAGTTTGTCAAAGCAGCCGAAATGATGGACCGGCCCGAAATTCTGGAGAGGCTCTTTTTCCCCCGTCGCGAGGCTCCCGAAGAGGCGAGACCGAGGAACGGCATGTCCCATGCGGTCAAGGTGGCTGAAAACGTCTCCATCGGCTGCCGTTTCTACCCCTCCGCACAGGGCGGCCCCTCCCTCCTCTATTTCCATGGCAACGGAGAAATCGCCTCCGATTACGACTATGTGGCCCCCCTTTATCAGGAGAGGGGGATCAATCTCTTTGTGGCCGATTACCGGGGCTATGGAACCAGCGATGGGAGCCCCGGCTGCGCGGCCCTCATCGCCGACAGCCATCCCCTCTTCAAGGGTTTCGTCTCCTTTCTTCAGAACGAGGGTTATGGCGGCAACCTCTTCGTCATGGGCAGGTCCCTGGGAAGCGCCCCCGCCATCGAGGTAGCCTACCACTATCAGCAGCAGTTAAAGGGTCTCATCGTGGAGAGCGGCTTCGCAGACCAGCGGAACCAGCTGGCCCGGCTCGGCGTGAGCCGCCTCTTCAGGGATCCGGAAAAAGTCATCGGCTTCGGAAACGAACTCAAGATTAAGGAAATCCATATCCCCACCCTCATCATACACGGTGAGTGGGATGAGCTCATCCCGGTGGGAGAGGGGAGGACCCTGCTCGCCCTTTCGGGGGCTCGCGAGAAGAAGGCCCTGTTCGTTGCCGGCGCGGGTCATAACGATCTGCTGGAGCGCGGGCTCGACCGCTATATGGAGGTCGTTGCGTCCTTCACGGGCGCGAGAAGCACGGCCTTGCCTTAGGCACATGAGGGAAGGACGCGCGTCTGAGAGAAGCACCCGGACCGGCGGGGGGTAATATGGGAATCAGCGTACGGAGGATAGGAACGGAGAAACCCCGTGGAGACGAGGATGCGTCCGATGGCACGAACATCTATAAGGTGGTCGACAACGGCCGGGAATTCACGGTTACCTATAGGTCCCACAGTCACGGCGGCAATCTCGGCCTGGCAGGGGAGCAGGGCATTCTCTACACGGACGCGGACACGGTGCGCAGACAGGTAATAACCGTGGGGCAGATCTGCGGCATAAGCATCGAGAGTGATGAAGCCGTCGAGGGCCTGTCGCCCTGGGCAATTCGTGGAGTTATCATGGCGGAGCGAAGCGGGGAAACACGGGAGATCACCATCACCGCCGGGCCACGGGAAAACGGCTCCGATCTGCCGGTGATCCTTGTGGACGGCGAAGCCACCGACCTGCAAGAGCACCTGTGGCTGAAGCCCCGCTAGCCACGTTCTTCCCACAACGGCCGCCTTCAACGGTTCCGCGCAGGCTCCCCGGAGGTCCTGGGAGATCCACAAAATCTGTTAAAAATAGACAAGATCGATCGAATCGGCGGTCAATCGCTCGACGCCCGATGCGGTTACCACCAGGTCGATTTCCATGCCGATCGCGCCATGGCCGGGCAGGACGAATTTCGGTTCAAAAGCGAAAACCGCTCCCTCCTTGAGAAGTCTATGGTGCCTTCCCGTGATCACGGGTAATTCGTTGATTTCAAGACCAAGGCCGTGGCCGATAAACGACACCTTGCCCTGACCATATCCCATGAAATTGTCCTCCAACCCCGCGCCTTTTGCGATGCGATGCGACCTGACGAACACCTCGGTGCAGTCCACTCCCGGCCTCGCGTGGGTCAGCACGTCCGCGATAATCTCCCTCGTGGCCTCGTACGGCTTCCTGAAGACCTCACTCAATTCTCCCGCCACGAATGCCCGGGTTTCATCGGTAATATAGCCGTTATACGCACCGCCGTAATCGATGAGAACAGGTACGTCCCTCGCTATCTTTTTCAGCGACGACCCCTGGGGCAGGGCGGGTGTCACGCCTGTCCCGCCGATGGGCACATCGGCGCATGAAGGCACGGCAGCGGTGAACCCCGACGTCACGGTGATGGTCATCATCTCCTGATTGAGCCCGCGCATGCGCAGCAATCCCTGGTGGCCCAGCCTTCTCCCTTCAGCCGTCAGCTCCGCATCTATATCGATCTCTCTCGCATCCTCCCTTATGATCTGCCGCGCCTTGGCAAAAACACGGGAGAGAATATCCGCCGATTTCCGCATCTGCTCGAGCTCGAACGCGCTCTTCACCACCCGTACCTCTTTGATGAACGATGATACGTCCGCGTAGCGATGGACGCCGGTAACTTCTTTGAGCCGCTCAAAAACGGTAAGAGGGAGCACATCGAACTCAAACCCGGCAACACCCTGCAGGATGCCCTTGTCGCGAAGTATATCCTTTATCTCTTTATCGCTCTTTATCGCCACGATGTTGATGGGGCATTCACTCCTCGCCCTCTCTATGTCTTTTTCAACAAAAACCATTGGCTCCCCGTCTACCGGCACGACAACCACGCCTTTCTGCATGGTCCCCGTGAAATAAAACCGGTCCACGTTCTGAAAGATTACGGCAAAATCGATCTGCCCTTCGACCATCCTGCTCCTCAGACCATCGATCCTCCGCAGGATTTCCTCTCGGGGAATCGGATCGAACGCACCTATCTGCTCCAGCATCTCCTCACTCCTCGTTATCAGCTGTGTGCCGTCACGGGGCGTCGCATGGTGCCGACAACCCGTGAAAGGCAAGGTTCATCCACGTCTTCTTATCTTACCACATGAGGTGCCTCTCTCTTAATCTTCACAAGAGAGACATCAGCGGTAATGGCGAACCTTACTGGCGCGGGACGGATCCTGCACCGGGAGGGGTAGAAAAGTGCGGATATCTTAATGATTCTTCGGAGTGATCGGAAGGTCGACAAATAACGAGGTCCCCTATGGCCCACTACAATTTTATTGACGAAAATGGTCGCTTCTGGTATCGTCGAATTCAACGATGCTCATAGGGAGACACCAATGACCGATCTCACCCGTCGTCAGATCCTCGTCGGCTCTGCCGCGGCAGCGCTCGCCGCAGCCGCTCCGTTTGCCCCATCCTCGCCGGCGGTCGCTGCCGCGCCGGCTGCCGGCAGGCAGGCGCCCGGCTTCTACCGCTACAAGGTCGGCGCCATCGAGGTGACCGTCGTCACCGACGGCATAATTCGGTTCCCCGTCACCGACGCCTTGGTCCTCAATGCCACAAAGGACGAGGTCAACGCCGCGCTTGCCGCGGTGTTCATGGAGAAGGACGTCTACGTCACTCCGTTCAATCCGATCGTCGTCAACACCGGCGCAAAGCTCGCGGTTATCGACACCGGGACGGGCGAGGCCGCGTACAGGACCAGCCAGGGCGCCAATGGCCAGTTTCTGACCAATCTGGCGGCTGCGGGCATCGACGCCGCCAGGGTCGACGCCGTGATCATCTCACACTACCACGTCGACCACGTGAGCGGCCTGCTCAGGATCGACAACTCCCTCGCCTTCCCGAATGCGGAGATTCTGGTGCCGGCGCTTGAACACAAATACTGGATGGACGACGGCGAGATGAGCCGGGCCTCCACGCCTCGCATCGAGGGCGTGTTCAAGAATGTGCGCCGCGTCATGCGTGGAGAGGTGCTCAAGCGGCTACGCACGTACGAGTGGGGCCGGGAAGTCATCCCCGGTGTCATCGCGGCCGGCACGCCCGGCCACACGCCGGGTCACACGTGCCACATCGTCACATCGGGCGCGAGCAAGGCCTACGTCCAGGGCGACCTGACCCATTCGCCCTTTCTCTTTGTGCGCAACCCCGGCTGGCATCCCTTCGTCGATCACGATCCCGTGCAGGCGGAGGCCGCACGCCGTAGGGTCTACGAAATGCTGGTGGCCGAGAAGATGCCGGTACAGGGCTTTCACTATCCGTTCCCGGCCCTTGCGCACATCGAAAAGACCGCAACCGGCTATCGGGAGGTTCCGGTGGCCTGGAATCCGACGATCTAATCTTTGGGGCGCGCGTGGTTTGGTGGTGCATTCGTTTCGGCCGTATCGAACGCGCGCACAGGCCGCGAGGATCAGGGGAGCCCGCTCCGGTCATCTCCCCGCAGTGCACACGGCGATAGCCTATCACCTAGAGATATCCTCCGTAGACAAACAGTGAAAAAACCGTTAGTCTTTTTGTTCGATATGGAGGAGTTCAGCCTATTGGCTCAAGGTGCTTTTGCCCGTGACATGGTCCACGTGGATTACCGGCCGGGCGTTCATGTGCGATGGGACCCGGCGGCCGAGGCTCACATTACAAGTGCCTGGGAGACGTACGTCCGGACGAGCCGGGATACCGGCATCACCGTCTACAACGGAACCCTCCTTCGCCTGGACAGCTTCGCGCGGACGAGCCACGGCCTTTCCCTCATGCTCTCCGATATCGAATTCCGTCAGTGCATCGGCACCGGCAGCACGGACTTCATGAACGCCTTCCCGCACATGCCGCGAGCGAACCCTTTCTCCGTATCCGTCGTGCTCGTCACCGCCGATGGGAAGATCGTTGTCGAAAGAAGAATTCGAGTCAATGCGTACCGCCGGAGGTACCACGTGATAGCGGGCTTTATGGAGCAGGAACTCGACGCTTTCGACGGTGCGCCCCATCCTTTCGACGCCCTCAAGAGGGAGGTGCGTGAGGAGCTGGGATTGATTCTCGGGACTCCCGTGCGGGCGACCGGCCTTGTCAATACCGTGACCGGGTCGGAGCTGTGTTCTTACTGCCGTCTGGCCGTTTCCTTCGAGGGTCTCCTCGAGATAAAAGAGAAGGCCGGAACCGATTGCGAGATTGACTCCCTCGAGACGATACCGGACTTACCTTCTGACGTAGCCTCTTTTCTCGGCAGTCACCCCGTAGATATGGTGCCGGGCGGAAGGGCCTGTCTTCTGCTCTACGGCAGAGAAGCGTATGGAGAGCAGTGGTATGATAACACCGTGGAAAGAGCTTCATCCATGCCGACCCGTCAGCCTAACGAAGTATGAAACGTGCTTGTCCAACAAATCCTCTCGCGGCAGTTACGTCTTGTTTTTCGCGCATCCCCATCCCGTGCCGCATTGTGCAAAAAACAAGAAAGTGACCCCGGGATCCAGGACTGAGGGCGGCTCAGGGCGCGGTACGGCAGCGGACCAGGCCCACCGCCTCACGCGTCATCACCACCTCACGGTGCTGGTTGAGCACCTCCACCGACGAGTGCACCACGCCCCGGTCCGGCTTCGATCGCGAGCGCCGCGTCTCCAGGATCGTGATCCGCGCGGAAAGCTCGTCGCCCGCGCGCACGGGCTTGGGCCAGCGTATCTCGCCCGCGCTGGGCGAGCCCAGACCCGCGACGCGCGACAGAAAGTGGTCGACCAGGATCCGCATGGTCAGGGCCGCCGTCAACCATCCGCTCGCGATGAGGCCGCCGAAGACGCTCCTCCGGGCGGCCTCCGGATCCACATGGAAGGGCTGCGGGTCATACTTCCGCGCGAATTCGACCATCTCCTCCTCGTCTACCCGCATCGGTCCGAATTCGTAGACGGCGCCGGCAACGTAGTCCTCGAAATAGCGGTCATCGGCCGGCGGGTCGAAGCGCGTCTTGATCGTAACGTCCATGGAGGTCCTTTCCTTTCATTATCCGCACCGTGGTTCTCTGCCCGGAGAGGCATCTACGTGCCTCAGGCCCTCGTCACTGCAACCCCGATACTGCACGGTCCTTGGGATACTCGATCAGGATGCCGAAGGTCAACACCTGTTTTTCGCCTGGCTGGACAGGCAGCTTCCAGGTCAGTGCGCCGTCGGCACCGGTTTCGGTCGGTTTGGGCATAGGCTCATCGAGGATCACCTTGATCTCTTCGTCGCCTGAGACGGGCATCTGGTCCCGTATGGTGATTGTCCTTGGCTCCTTACGGAAGTTCTGCACCTCGACGCGATAGCGGTATTCCATGCGATTCCTGCCGAACAATCCTGCCTCCTTGTGGGTCCTCGTCTCCTCACGCTTTATCGTAACCTGATCGTCGGTGCCGAAGAAGAGGTCGAACTTCTCCCCCGCGGCCACCTTCTTCAGGCGGGTGCTGCCCGTGTAGTTATTGCCCGTGAACACGTTGACCCGGCCCGGCAAGAGGGGGTAGACGGCACGATTGACGACCTCGGATCTGAGATAGACATGGGGCGACAACTTGGGAACCGCCAGGAACTCAAGGGTGACGGGTATGGTCTCGGTTGCCACGAAACTGTCGTGCTGGGCCCCGTCGGAGGGAATGTCCATGGGCCGCGGGACCGTAAAGGAGATAGAGCTTTGCTCCTCCGATATTTCGGCGTTCAGAGAGGCGGCGGAGACAGCCTCCGCGGCCTTCAATTGAACTGCCGGTGCCGGCGCGTATTCCTGTGCCGGTGCCTTTGCCTTTGCCAGTACCGGCACCGGTGCCCGGTAGAATGAAACGCGCCAGGGCATAAGATCAGGAGGCGCCCCTCCTAAGGCCGGCCTGGCTGTGGAGAGCGATACGCGCACATTCTGCCAGTCCTCTCCGGTGCGCTGGCGCACCTGAGCCCGGAAGACCAGATCAACCGATTTCCCGTCGGGCGACAAACGGGCATCGTAAGAAGGCTCCCAGCTTGCCTGAGGTATGGCACTGGTCAGGTCCAACGTCAGTGTCCCCTCTTGGGATGCCTCCAGGCCGACTTCCACGGTCTTGGCTTCCTTGCGCCTCGAACCGATGACTGCTTCTCTTTGTCGCTGCAGGGCTTCGACCCGGTCCTTCAGATGCTGTTTCTCCTCATCTATGTCGCGAACCTGTTCCTCGATCCGAGTCACCCCGGTCCCCACAAAAGTGAGGGCCTCATTCAGCTCAGCCGAGGTCGGTTTGCCCACGGCCAGCTCTTTGGAGATGCGATCTCCCCAGGCTACTTTGATCGATTCGATGAAACCTTTTTGGGAGGCCAGGCCTTCCTTTTTTGCATCCAGAGCAGCGGCTTTGCGATTCAGCGAGGCGATTTCCGTTTCCAGCTCCTTTGCCCTTTTCTCCGGCACTTCTTCAAGAAAGGAACGCTTTACCTTTATCCCCGTGATCGTGACCGGGGCGCTCCCTTTCCCGGTTACCCGCACCGAATCATCCTGGATCAGAACGGGCAACCCTTCGAAAGCGATCACATAGCTGCCGCTCTTCAGAGCAAGCGTTGCATCCCGGGTTGTCATCGCCCGGTCCGGATATACGGTAACCGCCGATATGTGGGAAATGGCCTGAACACGGACCGGGTCGGCCCCGGACGCAACGACGGGAAACAGAAGAAAACAAAGCAAGAGGAATCGCCTGAGTAACATTATTACCTCCTTGACTCGTTGAATCCGGTTCGCGACGCCCTTCTGTCCCCGTCTTATATGGCTTACCTCACATACCTCGCCAAGGTACTCTCAATGGCAGCCTGATATGCCTTGGTTTTCAGTACCGCGACCTGCTGCTGGCCTGAGCGTTCGCGGTTGAGAATAGCGCTGTACGAGGTATCTTCAAAGGCCTTGGGCATGAAGATCTCCCATTGACCTGTCTTCACGTCGATGAGGGCAACCTTAAGACGGATACGGATTTCCTGAGACTGATCAGGAACCGTCCAGCCCACGATGGGGACCCATGACACGGTTCTTGTCGCGAGGTTCTTGGTCCCGGATTCGAGCATCCCCCAGTAAACCAGGATCTTCTCGATACCGGCCTTTGCCGCAGCAAGGCGCAGTGCCTTTGCATAGCCTACACCGGTGCTCTTGTTCTCCTCCGGTACTCCGGTAAAAACGCTCACCGAGAAATACTTTTCCGCACTCTCCGTCATATCTTGATCGGGGATCATGGCCCCGGACTGGATCAACAGGATGGAGTCTCCCTTCCGCAGGGTGAGCCGTTCTTTCTTGTTGCTCGAAGCAGCGGCAATATCTTGTTCAGTAATCTGTTGTCCGGCGTCAATACCGAGGATGTCGAATTCACTCAGCTCGCCTTTGTACAGCGGGTTGTCGCCTCCACGGCCGTAACGGCCGCCCGCGTTATAGCCCGAATTGGAGATCGACCTCATTGAGCAGCCGCTGAGCACAAACAGGAGCACTAGAACGATGAGCCCGATCCTCTTCATTCTCTTCTCCTCTCTGCCATAACGTATTTTTTGCTTATTACCCCTTTGTTCCCATTCTATGACCGTAAGCAAGGTCGCGTCAAGAAGTATTGTCGAAATACTATTTGACACGGCAATCCGTTCCGTGTTAAAAACTGTGTATGGATTTATATGCATTAGCAATGAATATGATGTGCAAAATCTGGTGGTGGGATAGCTAACCGGCTGTCCCAGTGAGAGAGGTCGTTTAAGCCCTGGGATAGTTGGATCCCGGGACTTAAACGGTTTTTAGCCGCTTTGAGGCCCCGAAAGCCCGAAGCGGCTTTTTTTATGTAAAAGGAGGCGCAATGAACCGGTTATCAGACGATCTTCAGAAGAAAGAACGCTCCACTGACGGGAAAGGTCTATCGTCCAAAAATGAAGAGAGGAAGCAGAAGGTACACGGGAGGAAGAACGGGGAAGACGAGGACCTCCGGATAATGGAGCACTTCGTGAAAGATTTTATCGAGCGGTCGGACGACGTAGAACCGCTCTGATGAAGTGACGCGCCGACAGGTTCTCCCCCGCAGAACCGGACATCCGCCCGCATGGCAAGCGTACGGTGGAAGAGGATGGCCCTTGCCGCTATCTTTGAATTGGTCCTGATGCCCTTCGATAAAGCGTGGCGATTCGGCGATCTCCGAGCGGACCCTCCGGACTCACGACACATGGCCGCTCACGCACCCCTCCCGGCCGGGGAAGCCTTTGTCGTTTCCTGCCGGAAGCGCCCACGCCCTTTCACCAACGCTTTTGCAATGTCGGAGGGAAGACCGCGGCCCCAAACCGCACACGTTCGCCTCTTTGTCACGAGCTTTCCCAATAACGGCAAAGAACGCTGTTCCCCCGAGAATGAGAGAGAAGTCACCGATCCGTCCTTCGTCATCGACCGGCTGGCATGGTAGTTGCTATGACCAGGCGGAGCAAGAACGGAGAGGCCTGGGCCTGTCGTTTACACTACCCCAGGCGGGACCATGAGCATACTTGATCCTATGAAGGTTCGGAGACGTGCCGCCCATTACGCCCTCCTTTTCCTCCTGGCCTCGCTATCGGGATGCGCCCTTCTCGGAGAGCGGCCGAAGGAACCGCAGCCGCCGCAAGCCATAGAGGTCATCCCTCCTGAACCGCCGAAACCAGAACAGGCGCCTCTCGCGAACCAACCCAGGAATCCGAACAAAACGGGAAAGGCTTATCAGGTCTACGGCAAAACCTATCGCCCCCTGTTGACCGCTTCCGGATACCAGGAGAAAGGCATTGCATCCTGGTATGGCCCCTCCTTTCACGGTCGCCACACCTCATGCGGAGAGGTGTTCGACATGTACAAACCCTCGGCAGCCCATAAACTGCTTCCCATGCATACGAAAATAAGGGTCACCAACCTCGAGAACGGAAAGAGCCTCACCCTTACCGTTAATGACAGGGGGCCCTTCGTACCGGGAAGGGTTCTCGATCTGTCCTACGCGGCTGCCAAGAGTCTGGGCATGGTCGATAACGGGCTGGCGAGGATCCGTATTCGCACACCAGGACCGGTGGAGGGACAGCATGCAAGCGACCTGAGGGGCGAGTTTTGTGTCCACGTGGGCTCCTTCGAGGCCGAGGCGGACGCCCTGTTACTGCTCGAGGACATGAAATCACTCAGGTACAAGACATCTATCCTTAAAGTGGTCAGGGCGGACAGAGACGGCGAAATCCGCTGGAGGGTCGAGGTAGGGCCCTACAAATCCATGTCCGATGCCGACAGGGCACAGTCAAAAGTGGTGAAGGACTATCCCTCCGCGTTCATCATGGCAAGAGAATGACCCTGTTCGGTATCGCCGGGTCCATCAGGCGGTAGTGATAGCTGAAACCGCTGAGAGAATAACAAGGGGACGTGGGTGATTCCTGGCGGCCGGAAGAAACCTTAAGAGAAGCGATTGATAAAGGCATGCCGTATGGAAAGGCGATATACGCCCCTGATCACCTTTCGATACGGTCCGCCGAGGATTGCCGGCCGGAAGATCGTCTCCTTGACACCTTCTTCCCGCTTAGCATATTATATAAACCACCTTGGCCCCTATGCAATCCTTGCCGGTGGGTGACCTCAGACAATACCACGATCTAAGAACAAAGACCGTTCCGGAACTCTTTCTCCGAAGGGTGAAGGAAACGCCCAACAGTGTTGCCTACCGGGCAAAGAAGCTGGGCATCTACCAGGAACACACGTGGGAGGAGTTTCGTTGTCTCGTTGCACGCTGCGCAATGGGACTGACACGGCTCGGACTGAAACACGGCGAGCGCTGCGCCCTTCTCGGCGACCCCTGCGAGGAATACACCATATGCGAGCTATCCGCCCAGTCTCTCGGCGCCGTTACCTACGGGATCTATCCTGCCGCTTCACAAAGTGAGTTGCAGCACATCATCGAGGACGGTAAGGCGTCCTTCATCATCACCGGCAATCAGGAATACCTGGACCGGATCCAGCCTCTGTGCGGCCGGCTTCGTGAACTGCGCCATCTCATCGTCATAGACAGACGAGGCATATTCGCCTGCGATAACGCATCTTTTACCGACTACGAAAGCCTCGTCAAAGACGGAGAAGGTGAGCTATCTGAGCGGCCGGGTGCCTTCGAGGAGATAGCGGCACGGGTAAAGCCCACCGATGGGCTCTTCATTGCTTACACATCCGGCACTACGGGACACCCGAAGGGCGTGCTGGTAAGTCACGGAAAGCATGTGGCCGCTGCTGCCGCCCTGGTCGATCACTACCCCGTATTGCGGCGGTATCCCCACAGGACAGTGGTCTACCTCCCCCTCGCGAGCATCCCCGGCAAGCTCGCGGCCCTCACCCTGCCGCTGTTTACCCTGCTCATTCCCCACTACGGAGAGGACGTGGAAGAACCGGGTCAGACTTTTTTTGAGGTCGCCCCCACCGTTCTCTTCACCGTGCCCGGCTACCTGAAGAAAATTCTCGCCGGCATCCTTATCGCGATGGAGAATTCCAGCGCTACGAAAAAAGCGGCATACGCCGTTGCCATGGGCATCGCCCGGCACCATCTGCAAAGGGTCTGGGAGGGTAAGAGGAATATGATCCTCGAAGTGGCCCATTTCGTCTGCTACTACACGGTCTTTCGCCCTATCCTCAACAAAATAGGCTTCGATAAATTGAAGCTCGTCCTCTCAACGGGGACCCATCTGCCCGATCAGGTCATGTCGCTCTGGCAAATCTATGGCGTGAACGTGGCTGAGATGTACAGCCTTGCCGAGGCGGGGGGAGGAATCGTCACCGCGCAGGAGGGGCATTTCCCGAAGCCGGGCAATGTAGGAAAGCCTCTTGCCTGTCTTGAAGTGAAACTGTCCGACAGCGGTGAAATCCTGGTGAAAGGGGAGGACCTGTTCGAATGTTACTGGAACAACCGGGAACTGACCGACACATGCCGGGACGTCGCCGGATGGCTCCGCACCGACGATGCAGGTCAGTGGACTCCCGACGGGAGACTACGGATCCTTGACCGCCTAGGCCACGGGACTGAAGGGGGCGGACCAAACGCCGATATCGCCTTTGTGGAGAACATGTTGAAGTCGAGTCCCTACATCAATGAGGCCGTGGTGGTCGGGCAGGATCGAGATTGCTTGTACGCGCTTATCGAAATCGACTTTGAGGCGGTTTCTGACTGGGCAAGCCGCCATGACATCACCTTTACCGGTTTCTCCGGCCTGGTAGAGCACCCTTCAGTCATTGCGCATATCGGCAGCCAGATAGACCGGATCAACAGGTCTGCCGGCCCCAACGAACAGGTAGGGGCCTTCCGGATCATCCCCGGCATATTGACCCCGGCCGAGGAAGGGGCGCCGATAACACCCACCGGAAAGATCAGGCGAAAGGTCATACAGCGGAAATTCGGATCGTTAATCGAATCCATGTATAAGGAGAACACAAAAAAACAGGGAGGTAGAGCATGCTAAGGAGGAGTGCATCGGTAGGCTTTCTCGTCTTCGTAATGATCATCGGCTCGGGCTTTGCCTTTGCTGCGTCGGAACCGTACCTCGTGGGATGCAGCATATCGGTTACGGGTCCCGGCTCAGAGCCCCTGGCGCCCATAAAGGATGCCCTGGACATCTATTTCAAAGAGGTCAACGCGAAGGGCGGCATTAACGGCCATCCCGTGAAGCTCCTCATTGAGGACAACCTCAACGAGCCGTCAAGGGCGGCAACGCAGGCCAGACAGCTCGTTACCGAGAACAAGGTGACAATGCTCGTCCTGGGCGGGCTGTCGAGCCTCTATGCCCCGGTCGTTCAGGTGGCCGAGCACTACAACGTGCCGATACTCTTCCTCGGCGTCTGCCCCCCCGAGGTCTACCCTCCCAAGGCCGACGCGAACCAGTTTTGCAGCACGGCATTCGGCATCAAGTATGACAGCACCTTTGCCGTTCCCTTCATCTATCAAGAGGCGAAGGGCTCTCTCAAGCTGGCGGTGGAGTCCATGAACGTGCCTCTCTCCCGCAACGAGATCGATTGGGCCGAGCAGCTTGCCAAGAACATGAACATTGAAGTGGTGGACAAGGAAGTAACGCCGCCGCCCACGTCGGACTATACCCCCTTTGCCACGAAGATGAAAAACTCGGGGGCCACCTGGGTATACAGCTATGGGCCGTGGGGCATGGAGGTAAGAACCTTC
>Ga0326727_10016517_pt1 | contig 15562 bp, 18 predicted proteins | sample MB2enrmetagenome_FD_207643 | JGI IMG/M metagenome (GOLD analysis project Ga0326727, IMG submission 207643) | Lab enriched peat soil microbial communities from McLean, Ithaca, NY, United States - MB29MY | ecosystem: Environmental > Terrestrial > Soil > Wetlands > Peat | place: USA: New York... | reverse complement strand
CTATCAAGCGTGCTCGCTTCCTGGCTTTCCTGCCTTACACCGATCAGCACTAATCCGGGAAAGGAACAGACAAGATGCAAGTAATTCTGCTCGAGAAAGTGGCTAACCTGGGTCAACTGGGTGATGTAGTCAAGGTCAAGGACGGTTACGCTCGTAACTTCCTGATTCCGCAACGCAAGGCCAAGCGTGCTACCGACGCTAACCTGAAAGAGTTCGAAGCTCAGCGCGCCGAACTGGAAGCCAAGCAAGCTCAGATCCTGGCTGATGCCAAGGTTCGTGGCGAAAAGCTGGAAGGCTCCGCGATCACCATCGAACAAAAGGCTGGCGTTGACGGCCGTCTGTTCGGTTCGGTGACCAATAGCGACATCGCTGAAGCTGTGACCGCTGCTGGCGTTGAAATCAAGCGCTTCGAAGTTCGCCTGCCGAACGGCCCGCTGAAGGCCATCGGTGAGTACGAACTCGAAATCGCCCTGCACCACGACGTCGTCGTTCCGGTGAAGATCGTCGTCGTACCGCAAGCCTGATTTGCGGTTGCACGATGGAAGAAAAAAGGCTGCCTCTGGCAGCCTTTTTTTTATTCGCGACTACGGCTGATCGCCCTGCAGGTATCGCTTGCTCATGTCCTTGAAATGTTCGGTTCCCGCCTGTTCCATCAGTTCGAACAGCACCATCTCCTTGCTGACGATGATGGCGCCGGCCTGGCGCATGCGTTCAATGCCGAGTTGATGGTCAAGGTTGGTTCTGCTACCGCAGGCATCGGCGACGACAAAGACCTGTTTGCCGGCGGCGATCAGATCCAGTGCCGTCTGCAGTACGCAAATATGCGTTTCCATGCCGCACAGCACAAGCTGTTTTTTCATCAGCAGATTTTCGGGCAGGCAGTGTGCGGCAATGCAGGAAAAATGCAGTTTTTCTACGACAAGAGCGTTGGGGGCCAGTGCCAGAAGGGCTTCCATGGTGCGGCCCAGTCCGCGGGGATACTGCTCGGAAAAAGTAATCGGCAGGCCGAAATCCCGTGCGACACTGACCAGCCACTGGACGCGTTTGTGCATGGATTGGCTATCCATAATGGCGGGGAGCAGTTTTTCCTGGATGTCGATGGCCAGCAGTGCGGCCTGATCCTTGTGCAGCAGCATGTTTGATCCTCTATCAACGGTGTCATGCAATGATCATAACTGATGCAACGCCGATGGATCAAAAAAACGCCACCCTTGGGTGGCGTCAAATTTGATGCGTAACACAACGAACGAACGGTGTAGTCCAGCGCAAGCGTTGGACGGGTCAAACCGGAACGCTATGATTGTATACAATATACGATGCGTGTCTACAAAGACTTGATAGCGTTCAGTCCTGTCCGGTCTAAATAGACGTTTTGCGCAACATATGTCAGACGTCCTGTCCTTCGGGAATCCCGGATTCTGCGGCGGGGTGATGCGGCAAAATCAGGTTGAGTCCCAGTGCCAGTACCGAGCACAGGCCGACGCCGGCCAGTCCCAGGCTGCCGATCTTCAATTCCAGTCCGCCGATCCCGGTGGTCAGGACGACAGAGATGATGACCAGATTGCGCGGTTGCATCAGGTCAACGCGGGATTCGATCAGGGTTTTCAGGCCGATGGAGGCAATGGTGCCGAACAGCAGCACCATGATGCCCCCCATGACCGGCATCGGAATCGACTGAAGCAAGGCGTTGAATTTACCAAAGAACGCCATGCAGATCGCAAATACCGCGGCCCAGGTCATGATCACCGGATTGAAGTTGCGCGTAATCATCACCGCCCCGGTGACTTCTGCGTAGGTGGTGACCGGGGGGCCGCCGATCAGGCCCGCGAGGCAGACGCCCAGTCCATCGCCCATCAGGGTGCGATGCAAGCCCGGGCTGCGGGTGTAGTCATTGCCTGTGACCCCGCCAATCGCCATGACGCCGCCGATGTGCTCGATCGCAGGGGCGATGGCCACGGGCAGCATGAACAGCGCCGCGGCCCAGTTGACCTGGGGCGTGGTGAAGTGCGGCGCCGCGAACCAGGGGGCATTGGCGACGCGCGCCAGATCCACCATTCCCATCGGAATGGCGACGATATAGCCGACGACGACACCGGCCAGAATCGGGACCAGGCGGAAGATGCCGCGCGCAAAGATGGCGACCATGATGGTGGTGGCCAGTGCAATGGCGGCAAGCAGCAGCGAGCTTTGATAGTTCATGACCTGTGCGCCACCCGCACGGCCCATGGCCATGCCGGAAGCGGCTGAGGCGACCGACAGGCCGATGATCATGATGATCGGTCCGATGACAACCGGCGGCAGCAGGCGGTTGACCAGTTCGATGCCACGCCAGCGGATCAGCAGGGCAAACACAAAGTACATGAAGCCGGCGCAGAACAGCCCGAACATCGTCGAGGGCAGTCCCCATGTGTGGGTCGAGTAAATGATCGGGCCGATGAAGGCGAAAGAAGAACCGAGAAAGATGGGGACCTGGCGACGCGTGCAAAGCTGGAACATCAGTGTGCCGATCCCGCCGCCCAGGAGGGCCATGGCGGGGTTCAGTCCGGTCAGCAGGGGGACCAGAACCAGTGCGCCGAAAGCGACGAACAGGATCTGGGCACCTGAGATGGCCTGTTTCATTTGTTGAAACATGAGGGGTCCTTTTTGATCGAGCTTAAAAAAACGCCGCTTGGCCGAGGGCTGCAAGCGGCGTTACAGATGCGTCTGGATGTTCAGGCGTGCTTGGTGCCAAAGATTTTGTCACCGGCATCACCCAATCCGGGGATGATGTAGCCGTTTTCGTTGAGGTGACTGTCCAGCGAGGCAGAATAGATCTGTACGTCGGGGTGGGCGTCATTGACGGCCTTGACCCCTTCGGGTGCCGCGACCATGACGACCGCCTTGATGAGCTTGCAGCCCTTGCGCTTGAGCAGGTCGATGGTGGCGATCATCGAGCCGCCGGTGGCCAGCATCGGGTCAATGATCAATGCGATGCGTTCGTCGAGGTTGTCGACGAACTTGTCGAAGTAGGGAACCGGTTCAAGTGTTTCTTCGTTGCGGTACAGTCCGACAACACTGATTTTTGCCGACGGAACCAGATCGAGCACGCCATCGAGCATGCCGACGCCTGCACGCAGAATGGGGACGACGGTGACTTTTTTGCCTTTGATCTGCTGGACTTCGATTTCTCCGCACCAGCCCTGGATGGTGACTGTCTCAAGCTCGAAGTCGCGGGTGGCCTCGTAGGCCAGGAGTCTCGCCAGTTCCTGAGTCAGCTGGCGGAATTTCATGGTGCTGATTTCGCCTTCGCGCAGCAAGCCGAGCTTGTGCTGAATGAGCGGGTGCTTGACGACAGTGATGTTCATGCTGTTTTCCCAAACCTTGAGAAAAAGCTGTTTTTCCTCGACATGCGGTCGTTGAAAAACAGCTTTTCGCTATGATGTGCAAACGGCAGCTTGCGCTGCCGGTCGTTAGGCGCCAATTGTCGGGCCTGCAGGTATGGGGCGACATCATATCATGATGTAATACAACATGCTATATGCGCACGGCAAATATATCAGCTTTCTGCCAGGTCTTTCAGCAGGGTCTGCAATTCACCGCTTTCGAACATTTCGGCCATGATATCTGATCCGCCGATGAATTCACCTTTGACATACAACTGTGGAATTGTGGGCCAGTTGGAAAATTCTTTGATGCCCTGGCGAATGTTCGGGTCGGCCAGAACATCGACCGTCAGGAATTTTTTGACGCCGCAGGCCTTGAGCAATTGAACGGCGCGCGAAGAAAAACCGCATTGCGGAAACTGCGCCGAGCCTTTCATGTAGAGCACGACAGTGTTGTTGCTGACCGTTTGCTGAATGATTTGTTGCGTATCCATCTTGGGTTCCTTTGGGGGCGGGTTGAATACCCGACTAATATCATTGGTTATTTTACGGAGCGCGTGATGCCTGGTCAATTTGTGCTTCGACAAAACGGGTGCGTCTGAGCAACAGGCGGGCCAGTTCCGGGTACAGCGCCTTGCGCGACATGAAGCGTGAAACGCTGGCGGCGATAAAAGCCGAAGCCATCAACGGGATGATCATGGTTGAGGAGTCGCTCATTTCCATGACGATGACAAAACCTGTCATGGGTGCCTGTGTCAGGCCAGAGAAGAAGGCGACCATACCCAGCAGGATCAACGCAGTTTGCGGTAATTGCGGCAGAAGTGACGAAATGTTCAGCCCGACCCCGGCGCCCACCGCCAGCGAGGGGGCCAGGGTGCCGCCGGGGGCGCCACTGATGAAGCTGACCAGCATGGTGAGCCACTTGAGTACGCCATAACTGGCCATTCCGTCGCCACCCTGAAGGATGATTTCGCGTGCGCGGTAGTAGCCCGTGCCGAAGGTGGTGCCGCCCGATGCGATGCCGATGCTCGCCACGACCAGGCCGCATGCGATCGCGAAAAGTACCGGGTAATGCAGGCGCATGCGCTGCAAGGGCCCAGGCAGGCGATTCGCCATTCTGATCATGATTTTTGATGTCAAGCCGCCGATAAAGCCACCGACCAGTCCGCAGACCGGCAGGGCGATCCAGCCCTGTTGCAGATCGAGGGTCACCGAGGTAATGCCGAAATAATTGTAATTTCCCTCGATGCTCATGGCCGTCAGACCGGCAAGAATCACCGAAATCAATATGGTGGTGGTGGCGCGCTGGTCGAATCCGTGGCTCATCTCTTCGATGGCGAATACGATGCCTGCCAGCGGCGCATTGAAAGCCGCCGCCACGCTGGCGGCGCCCCCCGCAAGAATCAGGCTGCGCGATATACCCTCGTTGCGGATGGCGGCACTGCGATTGAGGCTGTATTTGATGGCGGCACCGACCTGGACGATGGGGCCTTCATAGCCGAAGGTTGCGCCGGAAGCGATGCCGATCAGTGTGAGAAAAACCTGACCCAACGCGGCCTTGAGCGTCAGGATGCGTTCGCGCAGCAGCAGTGTGCCAGGCTCCAGCGCGGCAATCGCCTGGGGAATGCCGCCGCCCAGTGCGCCGGGAAAAAAGGTTTTCAGCAGCCAGACCGACAGTCCCAGCCCGAGTGGCGTGACCAGCAGCGACCACCAGGGCGAGTGGGCGTAGATCGATTCGAACAGGGTGTGCGCAAGCCGGCTGCCTGCGCTGAATACACAAGCAACCAGGCCGATCAGGATGGCGGCCAGCCAGATCGGAAACCGGTTTCGCCATTGGGCTGCGGTCAGGTACAGATGCCGGATACGGCGTTTTATTCTGTGCCTGAGCAGCTTGGCGACTTGTTGATCTGGCATGCCCAGCGGGTTCCTTACGGTAAATTCGACATTTCTAATATTTAGATTAAATCAGCTCGCCGTTTTTGCCAATACGGCGGCAAAAAAACCGTCCATATTATGAACGCTCGGGTCGATGATCAGATTTGTTCCCATTTCCAGCGGGATCTTGTTCTCTTTCAGCAATTCACCGACAGACACCTGGGTGAACTCCGGGTGATCCTTCAGGAATGACTCGACGATGAGCTGGTTTTCTTGCGGCAGCAGGCTGCAGGTTGCATAAACCAGACGGCCGCCATTGCGCACCAGGCGACTGGCGCTGGTCAGAATGGCCAGCTGCTGCTGATTGAGTGCTTCGACGCTTTCCGCGGTTTGACGGAATTTGAGATCCGGGTTGCGGCGCAATGTCCCAAGGCCGGAGCAGGGCGCATCGACCAGAACACGGTCCAGCTTGCCGGCCAGACGCTTGATGCGCGTGTCGTTTTCGCTGGCGATCAGTTGCGGATGCACGTTTGACAGACCGGAGCGTGCCAGACGGGGTTTGAGGTTGGCCAGGCGCTTTTCGGAAATATCGAATGCGTAGAGACGGCCGGTCGAGGCCATCTGTGCGCCCAGCAACAAGGTTTTACCGCCTGCGCCGGCGCAGAAATCGGCAACCATCTCGCCGCGGCGCGCACCGACCAGCAGGCCAAGCAACTGACTGCCTTCGTCCTGAACCTCGATCGCACCGCTCTTGAACAGCTCAAGCTTGTTCAGTGCGGGTTTTCCCTGTACGCGGATGCCGAAAGGCGAATAGGGGGTCGCTTCGGCTTTGATGCCGGCTTCGTCCAGACGGCACAGGGCTTCGTCACGCTTCATTTTCAGGGTGTTGACGCGCAGATCGAGCGGTGCGGGCTGCATCATCGAGCGGCCCAGCGCCATCACCTCTTCGGGGCTGCGTTCGCCCAGGCGGTCGACAATCCATTGCGGCAGCTCGGCCTGGATCGCCAGGTCGTCGGGCAGCGTGCGGCCTTTGAACGTGGACAGCCACTCTTCCTCACTGGCTTTCAGGCAGGTGCCGAATTCCTTGAGGTTAAGTCCGCGTACGCGTGTCAGGGTCGCCAGCGCCAGGCGGCGGACCGTGATGCGGTCCGGTTCGATCAGCGCGCGCAACTGACCCAGGCGGCGCAGGCAGGCGAACGAAGTCTCGGCGATCATGTGGCGATCTTGCGATCCCAGTTTGGAATTTTGATAAAAGTAATTCGACAGAACGGCATCCGCCGGTCGGTCGAAGCGCAGCATTTGCGCAAGCACGTTTTCAATGTGGGTCAGTTGTGCGGGGTAAATCATCTGTCTTTTTTCCGGTAAGTTTGGGTGGGCAGGCGCCAGACCGACTGATCGTCGATGATGATGTCGGTGGCGCGCATGTCCAGTTTCATTTTTGTATCGGTTCGGATGATCCGGACCGGCTGGTTGGCGAAATCGGGCGCCAGCCAGAATTCAGTGCGGTCTCCGTCTCCCTCTGCGCGGAAAACCAGCGCATGGATGATGCCGAAGCCGGTGTCGTAATCGGCTTCGCCTACGGCCTTCAGCGGGTAGACATACACTTTTTTTCCCGTGGTGATTTGCACCGTTCCGGGGGCGGTTCCTTTCAGCGCCAGCTGATAGATCAGGCTGAATACATCCTGAGCGCCGGGCTGAAGCGCAACCTGGCGGGTATCGTCTTCTCCGTATTCCAGGGTCGCGTTGTTCCAGTCGAAGCGTGCATGTTCGTGCTGACTGCTGTTTCGCCACGCAGTATAGCTGTCGGGCCGGAGTCCGGCCGGACTGATCGAGCCTTCGGAAACATAGCGCAGCAGTGGGCCGATGATGGGCTGGATCCTGCTTTCAAGCAGATAATGCGTGCCCTGACGTTGCCAGTCGATGCGGGCGGATCCTGCCATCAGCGCGCCATAGTACACCTGATAGTTCAGTCGTGCATGAAGCGGAAAGTGCTTGCGTCGTACGTGTGTCACCGCCGGCACTTCTTCGACAGGGGCCGAAGTGTCTTCCGCGACGGGGGCCGAGGCGGTTTCGACCGCAGGCGCCGAAGCCGCTGCTGCGTGGGGTGATACGACCTGCGGCGACGATGCGTCCTGGTGGGTCAGGCCGGGTGAACGGGGTACCGCCGGTGGCAACTGAGCAACGCTCAGACCGCCCGGCTTCGGTGGCCGGGGGCTGGGCTGCCGGGGCGATGCGGATAAGGCCAGGGTCGCGAGTTTGATGTGGATCGGCTGAAGCGGCGTTTCCGGGGGGGATCTGAAGTCCGGCAGCAGTCCTGAACCCAGCAGCGCCAGATGCAGCAGCATCGAGAGCAGCAGGGCGATCAGGAGTGAGGTGCGCTTCATCCGTCGTTACTCGGCGGGGTTCTGCAAAGCAGCCAGAGCCTGACCCTGGTCGGCGGACAGTCGCACGATGCCGTTTTCGATGACCAGCCGGTCTTCGACAAACCAGCGCACGGCCAGCGGATAGAGCCTGTGCTCCTGTTCAAGCACCCGCTCGGCCAGGTCTTGCTCCAGATCGTTCGCCAGAACCGGCACCGCGCATTGCGCGACGATGGGGCCGTGATCGAGTTCCGCGGTGACGAAATGTACGGTACAGCCCGCGATCTTGCAGCCGCTCTCGATGGCGCGTCGATGGGTATGGAGTCCCGAAAACGCCGGCAACAGCGATGGGTGGACGTTCAGCATGCGCCCTTCGTAGTGTCGGGTGAAGCTGTCGGTCAGGATGCGCATGAAGCCGGCGAGCACCAGCAGGTCGGGAGAAAAGCGGTCGATCTGTGCACGCAGCTCGGCATCGAAGTGTTCGCGGCTGGTGTAATCACGATGGTCGACGACGCGGACTTCCAGTCCTTTGGCACGGGCGAAATCCAGTCCCGCCGCCTCCGGCCGGTTGGAAATGACCGCCGCGATGCGCGCACCGGGAATGGCTGCATTGACGATGGCTTCCATGTTGGAGCCGCGTCCGGAGATCAGAATCACAAGGTTTTTCATCGTATCTGCGTCGGTATTCGTGTTCGTAAGCATTGCTGTCTGTCATTCCCCGCGAAGGCGGGGCTACAGCGAGTAAGGGCCTGCCGGTGACGGTTGACCACAACAGGGGGCGGACACCCGGAGAAAACAACGGCGCCGGGGCAGGAGCCCGCAGCGCCGTTGAAGGTAGGGCAGATCAGCCTACGCGGGTCTGATGTTCGTCGCCCTGACGCGCACGGATTTTCCCGATAGCGTAAACCTTTTCGCCCTGTTCCGTCAGGAACGCACGTGCCGCTTCCGCATCCTGCTCGGCAACGATGACGACCATGCCGATACCGCAGTTGAAGGTGCGATACATCTCCTGCATGTCGACCTGGCCTTCACGCTGCAGCCACTGGAACAGCGGCGGCAGCGTCCAGCTGGACGCGTCGATTTCGGCCACCACGTTGTCCGGCAGGACGCGCGGTGTGTTCTCGGTGATACCGCCACCGGTAATGTGCGCCATCCCCTTGACCGTCATGCGTTCCATCAGCGCCAGAAGCGGTTTGACGTAGATGCGGGTCGGTGCGATCACGGTTTCGCGCAGGGTCTTGTCCTGATCGAAAGGCGCGTCGAGTTGCGGCGCCGCGCGTTCGATGATCTTGCGTACCAGCGAATAACCGTTCGAGTGTGCGCCGTTTGACGCCAGCCCCAGTACGACATCACCCGGGCAAATGTCGCGACCGGTGATGATGCGGGATTTTTCGACGACGCCGACGGCAAAACCTGCCAGATCGTATTCGCCCGTGGGGTACATGCCCGGCATTTCGGCGGTTTCGCCGCCGATCAGCGCGCAGCCGGCCTGTTCGCAACCGGCCGCAATGCCGCGCACGACGTCGGTGGCTTGCGGGACGTTCAGTTTGCCGCAGGCGAAATAGTCGAGAAAGAACAGCGGTTCGGCACCCTGGACCAGGATATCGTTGACGCTCATGGCCACAAGGTCGATGCCGACCGTGTCGTGGCGGTTCCATTCAAAGGCAAGTTTCAGCTTGGTACCGACGCCATCGGTGCCGGAAACCAGCACCGGTTCACGGTATTTCTTGGAGATTTCCACCAGTGCGCCGAAGCCGCCGATTCCGCCAAGCACTTCGGGACGCATGGTCCGCTTGGCAAATGGCTTGATGTTCTCGACGAGCGCGTCGCCTGCATCGATATCGACACCGGCGTCACGATAACTGAGGGATGTGGAGGTCAAGGTCAGCTCGCTTTCATAACGTGATAGTTTTACGTCAAGCTTTCTTGAAGTCGAAAGCGCCTGTATTTTAACAGGAATTTGCCAATATCGCTCCCGATTCCGGCTTTTTGGCGCAATCCTGCCCGTCTGCGGCCGGGCCGATGCAAAATGTAGGTTTCGCGCAACCCCCTGTCTGGCGTAAAATCGGTATACATTTACCCTTACTCCTCCACCCGACGATCTTGGATCAGCTTGTACTCGACCTGGCACCCGCGCCGTTGCCCGTCTTCGACACATTTGTCGCCGAACGCAACCGGGAAGTCATCGCCGCCCTGACCGACCCGGGCAGCGAACGCTTTATTTATCTCTGGGGCGAAGCCGGCAGCGGCAAGACGCATTTGCTGCAGGCCTGGATTGCGCACGCCGAAACCCTGGGACGCTCATCGATCTATCTCGACGCGCGGGAGGAGCATTTGCCCGATTTCGCCCGAGAGGCGAGCTTCATTGCCGTCGACCATATCGACGAACTCGATCCGGACGATCAGATCACGCTGTTTTCGATCTACAACTCGCTCAAGGACAGTGGTTGCGGCCACTTGCTCATGGCCGGGCGCAATCCGCCGCTGGGACTGTCCCTGCGCGACGATCTGCGCACCCGCCTGGGCTGGGGACTGGTGTTCGAAGTGAAGGCGCTGTCCGACGAGGAAAAACTGGCCGCGTTGCATGCGCACGCAGGCACCCGTCAGCTGGAAGTCGCCGATGATGTGTTTCGCTACCTGCTGACCCATTGGCGCCGCGATCTGAGCAGCCTGATTTCCATGCTGGACATGCTTGACCGCTATTCGCTGGCCATGAGACGGCCGATCACGGTTCCGCTGGTGAAAAACGTATTGCAAACCACCACACGAGAAGAGTCATGAATCTAGCGATTTTCGATCTGGACAATACCTTGATTGCCGGTGATTCGGATGCCGAGTGGCCGAAATTTCTCTGCAAGCGTGGCCTGCTGCCTGCCGAGCACCATCAAAAGAGCGAGGCGTTCTATCTCCAGTATCTGGCCGGTACGCTGAATATCGAAGAGTTTCTCGATTTTCAGCTGGGGCACCTGGCTTCGTTCAGCCGCGCAGAACTCGACACACTGCATGCCGAGTATATGGAAGAACACATCAAGCCGATCATTCCGCAGAAGGCGCGTGATCTGCTGTCCGCCCATACCGCCCAGGGCGACCGGGTGATGATCATTACGGCGACCAATCGATTTATTACCGCGCCGATCGCGCGCGAACTCGGGGTCGAGCACCTGATTGCGGTAGAGCTGGAGCAGGATGCCGAGGGTCGGTTCACCGGGCGTTCGCAGGGCGTGCCGAGTTTCCGCGACGGCAAGATCACCCGGTTGGCGCAGTGGTTGTCCGTGCGGGGTGAAACACTGTCGTCTTACCCGCAAATCTATTTCTACAGCGACTCGCACAACGATCTGCCGCTGCTGTCCGCGGTCAGTCATCCGGTGGCGGTCGACCCCGATCCGAATCTGCGCGCCCATGCCGAAGCGCATGGCTGGCCGATCATCTCGCTGCGCGACTGATCCGGCGGAAAGGCTGGGATGGACAAGCTGGAACAGATGCTGGCCCGCGCCGAGTCGGTACTGGCCCGGCTGGAAATTCTGCTGCCGCCGTTGCGCGGTGAGCCCGACTGGAGCGCGCTGGCGTTTGTCTGGCGCCGTCAGGGCGCGGCGGGATGGCTGGAAGCTGTCCTGGCGCCCCACACCATCGAACTTGGCAAACTGACCCATGTCGAGCAGCAGGCCGGGCAGCTGATCCGCAACACCCGTCAGTTCGTACGCGGCCGTCCGGCCAACAACGTGCTGCTGACCGGCGCGCGCGGCACCGGAAAATCATCGCTGGTCAAAACGCTGCTACCGCTGTTCGCCGATAAGGGCCTGCGTCTGATCGAGGTCGACAAGTCGCACCTGGCGGATCTTCCCGCCATTGTGGAGCAGGTGGTGGCGCGTCCCGAGCGTTTTATCCTGTTTTGCGACGATCTGTCGTTCGAAGCGGGCGACGATGCTTACAAGGCGCTGAAAGTCGCGCTCGATGGCGGCATCAGCCGCCGTGCGGACAATCTCCTGGTGTATGCCACTTCCAATCGGCGTCATCTTCTCCCCGAGCGTCTGGCCGACAATCTGGATGGCCGCTCGGTCGATGGCGAAATCCACCCGGGTGAAGCCATTGAAGAAAAAGTCTCGCTGTCGGACCGCTTCGGGCTCTGGCTGTCTTTTTATCCCTTCGATCAGCAAGCTTATCTGGATGCCGTCAAAGGCTGGCTGGCGCACTTCGAACTGACGTTCGACGCTCAGACGGAGCAAGCCGCGTTGCAGTGGTCCAGGATGCGCGGTAGCCGTTCGGGGCGTGTCGCCTGGCAGTTTGCCTGCGACTGGGCCGGTCGTAGCGCCAAACAGCGCAAGTCAATGGATTGAGCATGAATCAACGCATTATTGAAGTCGTCGCCGCCGTATTGATGCAAGCGGACGGCACCTACATGCTGGGCAGCCGTCCCGAGGGCAAGCCCTATGCCGGTTACTGGGAGTTTCCCGGCGGCAAGGTCGAGCCTGGTGAAACCTTCGAACAGGCGCTGGCGCGCGAACTCGATGAGGAAATGGGGATCCGCATGACCCGCTGCAGCTATTGGCTGACGCGTGTGCATCATTACGAGCATGCCTCGGTGCGTCTGCGGTTCTTTCGTGTATGGGAGTGGGAGGGCGAACCCCGTCCGCTTGAAGGGCAGCGATTTGCCTGGGTCCGGCCCGGAGAGGTCTCGCTCGAACCCATGCTGCCGGCCAACGGCCCCATCCTGAAGGCGCTGTCGCTGCCCGCGCTGTATGCCGTGACCTGCGCCGCCGAGCTGGGGGTCGACACGGTGCTCGACCGGCTGTCTCGTCCCGATGCGCCCTTGCTGGTTCAGGTGCGCGAGCCTTCGATGACGCGCGACGAACTGGCGCGGTTTTGCCGACAGGTGTGCGAGCGCGTCCATGCGCGCCACGGCAAGGTCGTGGTCAATGCCGATCCGGACGGGCTCGCCGGCTGGCCGGTGGACGGGGTGCATCTGAGCGAATCGCGTCTGCGACATTGTCGCGCGCGTCCCGATTTCGAGTGGGTGGGCGCATCGGTGCACAGCGCCGAGGCGTTGAGCCATGCCAGTGCGCTTGAACTCGACTATGCCCTGCTGGGGCATGTCTGTGCCACCTCAAGCCATCCTGGGCTGCCGCCATTGGGCTGGGAAGGATTTTCCCGCATTCTCGGCGTGGGCGCCGCGCTGCCGGTTTATGCCCTGGGCGGTCTGAATGAATCCGATCTGCCTCAGGCCGTTGCTCACGGTGCGCACGGCGTGGCGCTGATGCGCGGGGCCTGGCGGTGACGCAACGGCAGTGGCTGTGGTTCGGGACCGGGCTGTTTGTTCTGGGCCTGCTCAAGCTTGCCGCCATCGGCTGGTACTGGATGCATCGCCCGGTCCACCAGGACGCGGCCACCGTTGTCTGTGCGCCTGACACAAGCTGGTGCGCCCTGCCTGGCGGTGCCCGGTTACGTTTTCTTCAGCCGCCGGCAGCAGGGCGCGCCTTTTCCATCGAGCTGCAAGGGGGGAGCGATGTCCCGCCTGAAGCCGAATTCACGATGCCGAATATGGACATGGGATTCAACCGCTATCGGTTTGTGCGCTCGGATGGGGGGTGGATTGCCCGTGTGACCTTGCCTGTCTGTGTCAGTGGGCAGCGCGACTGGGAGATGCGTCTTGTGCTTTCACGGCTGCGTTACCGGATTCCGTTCCGGGCCGGACGTGATTGAATTCATGAAAAACGGGCGCCTGGCGCCCGTTTTCTTGTCCGGCTTTCGTTTATTGCGCCATCGAAGCGTTTGAGTTTTCTTTCTTTGCCTTCTTCATTTTGTGCATCTTTTTGTAGTGGTGGTGTTTTTCCATTTTTTTCGGCATCGGGGCCGAGGCATCCGCCGCGAACGCGGAAGCGGCAAAGATGCAGCAGATCAGGGCGGCGATAATCTTCTTCATGAAACGGGTCCTTATGCAGTCAACGTTGAGTGGTCCACGGGGCGGCGCATCGCGTCGCTGAACGGTCAGCGCAGCAGATAATCCACAACGATGCCGGCAAAAAGCACCGCGCCGACGCGGTTGTTGTCAAGAAACGCCTTGAAGCAACGCTTCCTGTCCCGCCCTTTGATATCGTGGTACTGCATAATAATAAGAAATGCAGAAATGATGATACATGCATAAAAGGACAGGCCCATCGTCAGCGCGTGACCAATCCAGAGCATCAGGGCCAGAAATACAGCGTGGCAGAGCATGATTGCCTTGATGTCGTGGTCGCCAAACGTGATGGCCGAGGTCTTGATGCCGATTTTCAGATCATCCGGTTTGTCGGCCATCGCATAGGCGGTATCGTAGCCCACCACCCAGAAGCCGGTTGCCAGCATCAATATCCAGGCAAGCGCCGGCACGTAACCTAGCGTTGCCGCAAACCCCATCGGAATGCCAAACGAGAACGCAATGCCCAGATAGGCCTGCGGCAGCGGGAAAAAGCGCTTGGTATAGGGATAGCTGGCGGTAACCAGCACGGCGACGACGCTGAGTTCGAGTGTCAACCTGTTCAGCGGCAATATCAGCACGAACGACAGCAGGGCAAGTCCCGCCGCCAGCAGCAGGGCTTCGCGTTTCGATACGGCCTTGCGCGCAAAAGGCCGCAGGCGGGTTCGTTCGACCCGGGCGTCGATGTCGCGATCCGCATAATCGTTGATCACACAGCCCGCCGAGCGCATCAGAAAAGTGCCCGCGATGAAAATGGCGAGAATGCCCAGCGGCGGTTTGCCTTGCGACGCGATCCAAAGGCCCCAGAGCGTGGGCCACAGCAAGAGAAGGGTGCCGATCGGCTTGTCGATCCGCATCAACTGACCGTATAGCGCCAGGCGTTGCCGCAGTGGTGTACTCACAGAAAGGCCTCCAGGGCCGGCAAAAAAATCTCGCAGACATTGAGCGCCTGGCCGTCGAGTCTGAAGTTCGAACGGCGGGCCGGGTAGCGGGACGACCGCGTCGGATCGAGCTCGCCGGCCAGCGTAAACAGCGGATGCCCGGGGAGAAGCTCACGGTACAGCATCGCTTCTCTTATAATGTTGCTGTTTTCGCCAAACAGGGTGAGTCCCAACGAGCGGTTGCCGCGCTCAAGCACATCGAGCCAGGGCGTTGCCTCGCGTTGGGTAATGCTGCGCGCCGCGACGACACGGGCGCCGTCCAGCAGGAGGGCGACATGGCGGGTATAGACCGGCTCGCCCGGTGCCACGCCGATCAGGTCGGCCTCGTCATCCTGAGCGGGCGTAAGACCCTGATGCAGCACTTCGACCGAAAACGCGTGTCCGGTGCGAACCAGGCGCTCTGTGAGGGAACCGGTATCCGTCAGCCAAGATACCAGGCTGTAAGGGACGGCGGGTGGCAGGGGCTGCCAGAAAGTATCCTGAAACATGGCGGGTATTATGCCAAACGTAACGGCGGCTGTCCCGCCACCGTCTGTGGAAACCGCCACAGCGGCAACATGCTGGAAATCTTCATGCTCAATTCATTAATCTGGTTACTGGGTTATCAACTGGCGGGCGAGCTGATCAGCCGAAGCCTGTCTTTGCCTGTTCCCGGCGCGGTCATCGGCATGTTATTGCTGTTTGCGACCTTCTGCGTGCGTAAAACCATACCCGAGCATCTCAAGCAGACCGCACCGGCCTTGCTGGGACATTTGTCGATGTTGTTCATTCCTGTCGGTGTCGGACTGATGGTCTGGCGGAAAATGCTTGAAACCTACGCCGTATCCCTGCTGGCGATCGTCCTGGCATCAACGCTGATCACCTGGGTTGTCTCCGCGGTGACGCTGCACTGGCTGAAAACGCGCCACACGGCCAGGGGGGTGCAATGAACGGTGCTTTCGACTGGGCTGCGCACTCGCCCCTGACCGGCCTGTTCCTGACCCTGCTGGCCTACCGCATGGCATTGGCGCTGAACCGGCGCTGTCATGGCCATCCGCTGACCAATAGCGTGCTGATCGGCATCGTGCTGGTTGT
>Ga0326727_10016516_pt1 | contig 15563 bp, 15 predicted proteins | sample MB2enrmetagenome_FD_207643 | JGI IMG/M metagenome (GOLD analysis project Ga0326727, IMG submission 207643) | Lab enriched peat soil microbial communities from McLean, Ithaca, NY, United States - MB29MY | ecosystem: Environmental > Terrestrial > Soil > Wetlands > Peat | place: USA: New York... | reverse complement strand
CCCACAACGGCGGAGATAAACGCCTTCCAGCCCACCATGATGCCCATGTAAGGGTCGATCACCGGATAGCAGAGGGCGTAGAGGACGCCGGCGACGCCCCCCAAGCTCGTCCCTATGGCGAACGTCGCGGAGATGACGCCATCGACGGGGACGCCCATCAACGGGGCGACCGTCTTGTCCCATGAGATCGCCCGCATCGCCATGCCGACCATCGTCCGCCTCACTATAAGGTCGAGGACGACCATAAGGACGAGCGACAGGGCGATCACTACGACTTGCAGCAGGGAGATCGATATGCCGCCGAACACCCAGATAACATTCGGGATGAAAGCCGGGATGTGCTTGGGGTACGGGCTGAGGGCGAGGGTGAAGTTCTCCAGGAACAGGCCGACGCCGAGGGCAGTGATGATCGCCGATACCCTGGGGGCCTGGCGCAGCGGCTTATAGGCGAACCTCTCTATGGTGACGCCGAGTGCGGCCGTGCCGAGCATCGACACCACGAGGGTGGCGACGAAAGGCAGCTTGAAAAGGAGCACCGACAGGAAACAGAGGAAGGCGCCGACCATGAACAGATCGCCGTGGGCGAAGTTGATCATGGTGAGGATGCCGTAGACCATCGTGTAGCCTAGGGCGATCAGGGCATAGATGCTCCCTAGCTGGAGGGCGTTCAACACTTGTTGTAAAAGGTAGCTCATTCGAGCACAACCTGCGCTGTCACATGAAGCCGTTTTCCCGGCGCTGCTTTACCTTACGGGCGGGGGCGCCGCCCCCGCCGGCCTTTAGGGCAACGCGTTCGCAAAGTAGACGAACTTCCCGCCCTCTATCTTGAGGATCACCGCGCTCTTCACCGGGTCGGAAGAGCCTTCCCTGAACTGCATGTCCCCCGTCACCCCTTCGTACTTCTGGACCTTCGCGAGGGCGTCGCGCACCGCCTGCCGGTCGATCTTGCCCGCCTCCTGGAGCGCCTGCTTCAGGAGGCCGAAGGAGTCGTACGTGAGGGCGGCTACGTCATCCGGCATACCGCCGTAAGCCGCCTTGAACGCCTCGATGAACCCGAGCGCCGCGGGGGCGGCCGTGTCGGGCGCGTAGTGCGTGCTGAAATAGTAGCCTTCGCAATCCTTGCCGCTCAGCTTTATCAATTCCTGGCTCCCCCACGAATCGCTCCCCAGGAAGGGCGCCTTTATGCCGAGCCTCTTGGCCTGCTGGATCTGGAGGGGCACCTCGCTGTAGTAGTTGGGGAGGAAAACGACCTGGGGGTCAGCCTTCTTTATCTTGGTGAGCTGCGCGGAAAAATCCCTGTCGTTCGTGGTGTACGTCTCGAAGGCCACGACCTTGCCCCCGTTCTGCTCGAACGTCTCCTTGAAAACCTCCGCGATGCCCTTGTTGTAGTCGGAGGCGACATCGTAAAGCACGGCCGCCCTGCGCGCTTTCAGGCTCTCCATTGCAAAGCGCGCGAGCACGCGCCCCTGGAAGGGGTCGATGAAGCAGGCGCGGAAGACGTACTTCTTCGGCGCTCCCGTCTTCGCGTCGAGGGTCGTCCTGGGGTTCGTCGACCACGGGGTGATAAGAAGGACCTTCGAGCTCTCGGCTATCTCGGAAGCGGGTATGGCGTAACGCGTCGCGTTGGGGCCGACTATGGCGACCACCTTCTTCTGCGTGATGAGCTTCTGGGCGGCCGAGGCCGACTGGTCGGCCTTTCCTGCGTTGTCCTCGACGAAAAGCTCCACCTTGTACTGCTTGTCGCCCACCTTCAGCCCGCCCGCGTCGTTCATCTGCTTCACAGCAAGCTCTGCGGCCTTCCTGCACGACTCGCCCACGGCCGGCATATCGCCCGTCATCTCCGCGATGACCCCCACCCTGACCGTGGAGGGGCTTTTCACGCCGCACCCCGCAAGGAGCGCGCCCACCATGACGACCATACAGAACACAAGGCCCGCCTTCTTCACGTCAGCCCTCCCTTATCGATTATCCTGACCTTTGCGCCCCGCCCGTGAGCGTGCGCCGCCCGCGACTATCATAACAAAGAAGGCACGGCATGTCTATGGTCTTGCGGCCGGGTTAATTCCGCGTCCTGCTCCTGTCTCGACCGGGCCGCACCGGGGATACTTTAGTCCGCCGGTCGAGGGCGCCTTCCTGAGCTGCTTGCTTGCATTCATAGTGAAAGGTGCAATAGTATAGGTGGTAAATCGACCTTCAGGGGATCAAAATGAATCGCTACGATATCGTCTTTATCGGTCAGATGGGCACCATGACGGTTGTCCCCTTCATCGGGCCTCCGTTCATCGAGCACAACAGTCCCGTAATCTTTTCGGCATTGGCGGCTTCCTGGCCTGGGATCAGGGTTGCCGCGGTGACGAAAGTCCCCTTGGGCAAGGAAGACCTTCTGGAGCCGTTGAGGGCCGGGGGTATCGATGTCATCGCGAGCCCCGGAGAGATTGGCGAGATACGCGTCAAGCTGCCGAGCGCAAACCCCGATGAAAGGCAGGCCCGCGTCGTAAAATTCGGGGACACTTTTCGTATCGACGACATACCTCCCTTTGAACCGTGCCTCGTCCACCTGTGCTGCTTCGGGCCCAGGGACATTCTGCTCGGATTGATGCGGGCAATGAAGGCACGGGGATGCCGTTTGTCGGTCGATATGCAGAGCTTCGTCCTCCAGCCCGACGGGGAGACAGGCGCGGTCCATCTTAAAGATGTCCCGGAAAAAAAGGAAATCCTGGCTATGACCGATTTCGTGAAGCTAGACGCCGTGGAGGCGCAGACCTTGACGGGCGTCGACGTTCTGCAGCGCCAGGCCGAGATACTGGAAGAATGGGGGAGTACCGAGACCGTAATCACGTGTGCGGAAGGGGCGCTGGCCCGCGGCAGGGGGACGACCGCATTTCTGAAGTTTGCAAACGGCAGTACCCGGGGCAGGATGGGCCGCGGCGACACCGCCATGGGATCATACCTGGCGCGCAGGCTCGATCATTCCGTCGAAGAGTCGCTCCGGTTCGCCGTAGCTTTGACATCGCTCAAGCTGGAGACCGTCGGCCCGTTCAAGGGCACCTTGCAGGACATCCTTGAAAGGATGAAACGGGTCACTTGAACCGTACCCTGCAGCGGGGGCTCTTCGGCGTCGACGGTTCCGGCCCCCGTCACTCCTTTGTGTGGAGGACCAGGTTGTCCTTGATGCCGATGCAGCCGATTACGCTCTGGGCGGCAGGGCATGAGGCAATGTAGGAGGCAAAGGCCTCGCGGGCATCCTGCGCGTTTTTGTCCTTTGTCGTAAGGTGGTAATCGACGCGGATCTGGGTGATCTTCAAGACTCCGTTCACGTTCTCGATATCACCCTCCACCTCCGCACGGTAAAGCTCCCCTCTCGTATCGATCCCTTTTCTGGCCAGCACCGCGGCCAGTGTCCCCATCATTCAGCCGGCCGTCGCGGCTATCATGTGGTCCAGAGTGGCAGGATACTCCTTCTCCGGCTCGACGCCGTAGAACTTCTTGATGCCGCTGTGCACACCGTAGAAGACAGGCTCGCTGAACCCCTCTATGACAGCCTTTCGCGTAGGGCCTTTCTCCCTCACTATCCTGACGCGCGATGTGTGGATCACCTCTCCCATGGGACCTCCTCCTCCCTTTATTTAGGCCGGCTTCTCGTCACCCTGCCTGCCGTCCGGCGCCATATACTCAGATGATACTACAAATGGTCGGCCAAAGCTAACTGTCCTTACGGGAAGCAAAATTATAGGTGAAAAGGCCGTTCCCCTTGCGGCCTTCCTCTTAGAATTTATCGTTCCGAGGGGCCGCGTTGCAAGATGGCGATGAACTCTAAGGCCGTATTGGAGCGGCGCCAAAGAGAAAGCAGATGGAAAGGGATGACGCCATCGGAACAGAGCGCCCCTATGGTGGCGGCGAAACTCTCAAAGGTAAATACTTGAAAGTGGTCCCTGAAGCTCTCCCGACCTTCGGCTGCGCGCTCGAAATGAACCTTCAGCAATTGCTCGAGCGTCGTCGTTTCTCTCTCAAGGTCGAAGGTGAACCTCTTGTCCGGGACCGCAAGAGAGAGAATACCACCCGCCTTCATTACGCTGGCTATTTCCTGCAGCCACCCTATCATGTCGAATGTATGCTCGATGACGTGAGAAGCAATCACGTAATCGAAGACAAGGGAGGCCGGGATGATGTCCCTTAGCGGAAGGCCATTCCACACGAAATCGACAGGGCATATCTTGTCTGCAAGGGTAATCCCGTCTCCTTCATATCTCTGCCTTAGATCATCCGTTGAAGCTATATCGACATAAAACACGCGCGCTTCGCTCTTCTTGATGACAGGCTTATCGAGCGGCCCGAGCTCAAGACAAAGCCCGGAAGAAGGCTTGATTCTCTGTAAAACCTGTCGCCTCCGTTGGTAGCGACGCACAAGAGTGCTCAAGGTGGACATAGGCGCCTAAATATTATCCCCGGAGATATGTATTTGCAAGCGGCGTGCCCCTGTTCGCGGCGCTTCAGAGCTTTGGGCGGATAACGGGATAAGCCGGGGCCGCCCCGTGGGAGAGTCTTCGAGTATCTTGCCGAAGCTATTGCCAGAAACGTCGTATCCGGTCTCCGTGCCGACCGACTCGCTTAAGGTGGTCGAAGATCAAGCTCATGGGGAAATCGGTCTGCTTCTGCAGGAAGGACGAAAAACCCGTTAGCTCGATCTTCATCGGTCTGTGTCTCAGCGGCCATATCTTGAGGAGCGGCGCGCGATATTCCGCAATCATCTCACGGATGAAAAAAAACATTATATTGAGCTTCTTGTCGAATTTAACATCAGAAAGCGCCCACTTGACCACCATTTTGAACGGGTTCACCGCTCTCAGCGGATTTCCCTTGAGGGACTTGATTATTTGGCGCTTAAGCATATTGATGATCCGCATGTTGAGCGTATTCGGAACGGATGGCGTGTGTCGTGCATAGACTGCCGGGCGGAAACCTGCCTTCAGCAACGTCTGCGTCAGGCCTACCTCGTACTTCCTTATTATTGCCCCTTTGTCCGGTTCGCTTTTTACGGATTGCCAGAAATCCTTGAAAGCTGAGGAGGCGATGACAGGACGCCTGAAGGCGAGAAAATAACTTTGAAGATGGTATGGCGTATCCGCCGATTCCGTCGAATCGGTCATACCCCAGAAATCGCAATCGATTACCCGCATCTTGTCAAAGATTTCATCGAATGGGAACAATGGGGCATAGGTGCTGTCGTTGCAGATTATAACCTCATCATAGGTGGAAAGCTCCGGTGCGGCCTCAAGCGCTGCCCGCCAGCTTCCAAAATCATACCCCACATTCTCCTTGAGTATGACCCTCCGGCAAATGGTCTTCAACCGGTTAATTGATTCTTCCGAAAGGGTCGAGGTAGAGACGAAGATGATATCCCGGATCACTCGCCTGAGACCGGCCAGGTAGTATAAGACGTAATCATCGAGCAGATTATCCTGGTCGTAATGCGCAAAAATAGCAAGTCTTTTCATATGCCTATTGCCCGGCGGTATCGCCACGCCGGAGTTGGCCGTTATCGATATGCGCCGTGCCGCATGGAAGCGCACTTTCCCGGTCCATTCTATCATATCGGAAGACTTTTGCAAAAGTCCGACAATACATAATCGCCCGAGTACATTTTGTCTGTCTTTCAATCCCGACCCGTTCTTTGAGGGGGCCCGCGGGCTTTTTTCCCGAAGGCGCAGGCGAGCGTTCTTATTGTCATGCAGCATTGATCGTGGTAATGTGTGTTATCCTGACCGACTAGGTGTAAACCCGCATCTAAAGGCCGCACCGATCCTGAAAGAAGAGATCAAGAAGGCTGCCGCCCCGTGACGATGATGTCGGAGAAAATCGGATGGAAGGAAGGCAACCGGCATAGGCAAGCAAACAAGGTGCAGACAATAAAGGAGGTGAGATGGACGATCAAACAGCCCGCTGGCAGAGTTGGATTCCGGTGCTTGAAAAGGAGCTCGACATCGAGATGGAGAAGGCGCCCCATCCGTCCGAAGTACATGCCGGGGACCACATTCTCCGCGTGCTGAAGCGCTGTATTCGGCTCGGGGAAAAGCTTGATGCAGACCTGGAAGTACTCGTTGCCGCAGTATATCTGCACGATATCGGGCGCCATTATATCGATGACAAGGCACACGGCGCTCTCAGCGCCATAAAGGCGGCGCCGGTACTCGAACGAATCAAATTCCCCCTGGAAAAGAGAGAGGCTGTCCTCCACGCGATCAAGGTTCACGACGTAGGCGCTACGCCGGAGGACAGGACGACCCTTGAGTCGAAGATACTCTACGATGCCGACAAGGTCGACACGCTGGGGGTCGTCGGCGTCCTAAGGTACATCCGCCATTTCTACGGAAAGAAACCGATCGACTACGTGCTCGACGACATCGATGCAAGATGGGAGGGGCTTGCCCTCGCGGAGACGCGAAGCCTGGCCCTGGAAGACTACAAGTACATAAAGGGCTACTTTGAGCGTTTGAGAGAAGAAGTCGGCGACAAAGGCTTTTGCTAGATGGCAGAGACTGCGGAAGGCATTTCCCGTACATCGATAAAGCTTGCTCAACTCTCCTAGAAGATGGAGCAAACCGCAAACAGGTTCAAGCTGTAGGATAAAGCACGCCGCCTTTCTTAACATTAATAAGCGAGTTGTTTATAGCTTTTTTAGCGGCCGGAGGGATTTCACGCTGCGCGTCAGAACGATCTTCCTGTTGCGCTACGCGCCTGGTGAAAGATCGCTTTAGCGCGCAGCGTCGCAAAAAGACCCCGGCCGCCCTCACGCTACGACCGCTTTCGGAAGAACAACCTGACCGGCGCGCCGCGAAAGCCATATTTTTCCCGCAGGCAGTTTTCCAAATACCTCTTATAATGCTCCGGGACGCGGTCGGGGTAGTTCGCAAAGAGCAGGAACGTCGGGGGTGTGCTCTTCAACTGGCTCACATAGAATATCTTTACCTGCCTCCCCTCGACTACGGGCGGGCTCAGCCTGCGGAAAAACTCCTCGAAGGTCCTGTTCAGCTTGGGCGTAGGTATCTGCCGCATCAGTTGTTCGTGGATGGCCGTGTCTATGTCGAGTATCCGCTCAACGTTCTCGCCGGTCAGCGCCGACGTGAAGACGACCGGGGCGAACGCTGCATGGGGCAGCTTTTCCATGACCGCCTTGCGGTACCGGTCCTCACCGATGGCGCGGTCCATCAGGTCGTGCTTATTGACGATGATCCCTATCCCCTTGCCTTCCGAGATAACGAGGTGGGCGATAGTCGCGTCCTGGCGGCCGACCCCTTCCGCGCCGTCGATCACCAGGTTGACCACGTCCGCCCGCTCGATGCTCCGGAGCGCGCTCACTACCGAGTACGCCTCGACCCCGGCCGATATCCTGCTTTTCTTCCGCAGGCCCGCCGTATCGATGACGGTGAAAGTCTTTTCCCCGTACCGGACGACGGAATCGATGGCATCCCGCGTGGTCCCCGGTATGTCGCTCACGATCATGCGCTCCGATCCGAGGAGCCTGTTGACGATCGACGACTTGCCCGTATTGGGCCTACCCACGACGGCGATCCTTATGCCCTCGCCCGTCTCCTGCCGGCTTTCCGGTTCCGCGATAAGGGCCATGTCGTCGAGGAGGTCGCCCAGGCCGAGTCCGTGGGCCGCGCTTATCGCGTAGACCTTGTCGCAGCCCAGGGCGTAAAAATCGGCCGTCTCCGCCTCCCGCTTCTGCGAATCGACCTTGTTGACGACGTAGAAGACCGGCTTTTCGTACTTGCGGACGATGGAGGCTATCGCGCTGTCGTCCGGCGTGAGGCCGTCTTTAGCGTCCATGAGGAATATGATCATCGACGATTCTTCGACCGCCTCCATGATGTGCCTTTTCACCAGCGACGTGATCTCCCCGGCGCCCTCCGGCTCGAAACCCCCCGTGTCCACGAGGATGAAGGCGTGCCTGCCGTGCTCGAACTCGCCGTAGTTCCTGTCCCGCGTTACGCCGGGCACGTCCTCGGTGATCGCCTTCCTGTATCCTATTAGGCGGTTGAAGAGGGTCGATTTTCCCACGTTCGGCCGCCCTATGATGCTGACGATCGGTTTCATCCGGGCGCGTCCCTTTCGGGCGGATACCGCAGGATGAGGCTCAACGCCAATCCCGTTACCGGCAGCAGGGCGATCGATTTGAGGGCGGCCGTGACGCCGAAGTGGTCGGCCACGACCCCGAGGAGCGTGACGCCGACGCCTCCCACCCCGATGGCGAAGCCCGTCATGAGGCCTGACGCTACGCCCATGTTCTCAGGCAGGAGGTGCTGCGCCATGACGACCGTCACGGAAAAAGTGGCGACCAGCACGGCGCCCATCACAAAAAGGAGCACGAGGAGCAGCTTGCCCTCCAAAAGGAAGGTAAGCGGGAAAAGGATCGCGGTGACGAACATGCTCGCCCGGAGCAGGAAGCGGTGGCCGTACTTGTCGGCTACGGGCGCCCCCGCCAAGGTGCCGATTGCGCCCCCGAAAAGGAAGACGGACACGAGCTTCGCCGCGTATACCGGGTCGCCCTTCAGCTCGTTGATGAAGTAAAAGGGGATATAGGCCATGATCCCGACCTGTATCCAGGACCGCATTACCACCACGGCGATGGTGAGGACCAGGGAGGTGTACGCCCCTTTTGCAGCCCTCCGTCCCGTCTCCCGCCCGGCCGCCACTGCCCTCGCGGGCGGCACGACCGTCTTGCGGAGGGCGATAATGGCTGCCGTAAAGACGAGTGAAGGCATGACTACAAGGGGCAGGGCGTTAAACCCGAAGCTGGAGATCGTCCATATGGCCATGACAGGACCGAGGGCGAGGCCCAGGTTCCCGCCGACGGAGAAGACGGACATCCCCGTGGCCGGCCTGTCGCCCGTAAAAAAGCCCGCCGTCTTGTACCCTTCCGGGTGGTACGAGGCAATGCCTATGCCGCTGACCGCCACGAGGGCGAGCATGGCCGCGTAGCTCGACGGCAGCGAGAGCAGGGAGTAGCCGACCCCGGCGGCGAGGACGCCTGCCGGCAGCAGGAAGCCCTTCTCCTTCTTGTCGGAGAGCATCCCGAAGACGGGCTGGAGGATCGAAGACGCAAAGTTGGCTACGATCATGATGAAGCCCGTCATCGTGTAGCTTAAGCCCAGGTGGTCCTTCAAAAACGGCAGGACCGCGGGGAGCGCGCCCTGGTAGAGGTCGCAGACCATATGGCCGGACGAGAGGAGGAGCAGGACCCGGAAGTTAAACTTCTTCATCCAGTATGCGCCTTAGCTCAATGAGGAGCCTGCACGTGGCCCCCCATATCCTCTCTCCGTTGTACACGATCTCGAAGACCTCCACTGCCTGCCCGTTCCGCTCGGCCGTGGCTGCTTCCGGCCGGCAGGACATGAGGAAGGGGAAGGGCAGGTAGATGAGATAACGGACCTCGCGGGGGTTGAGCTTGAAGTCGTATGGGAAAGGTATAAGGCCCACGTACGGGGTGATGACGAACCCCGTCATCGTCTCCATGTCGCTCAGCCGGCCTACGATCTCGATATCGCCGGGCCTTACGCCTATCTCCTCCCCGCACTCCCGTATGGCGGTCCGGACCGTCTCTCCGTCCTGCTCCTCGTACATCCCGCCGGGGAAGGATATCTCCCCCTTGTGCGACCTCACGCTGTTCGTCCTTCTCGTCAGGAGGATGCGCTCGTCGCCGTCTTCTCCCATGAGCGGTATGAGGACGGACGCCCGCGTATTCGCCCCGGCCTTGACCGATGACGGCTTGTACGCCGGAAGCCTCTCTTTCAGAAGTGAAATCATTTTTCTCATTGTAACAATTCGGCCGGTCGTTATCAAGGCGGCGCGCCGCACAAGGGCAAACGTATTTAACAAATATCATCTTGGGTACGGTACAGCCCGCTCTTGCCGCCGCCGCAGATCGCGATTCCGCTAAAGGCGCGAGTCCAAGCCTAGAGGAGTCCGACAGTAGTTCAGCTTTCGCAATAGCGTGGCGGCAATGCCAGACCCTTTTCTCGCACCCTTTCTTCTCTACCGGGTCTCAGAGTCCAAATGCGTTGGCGCTGGGGAGCGCATAGGGCGGCATTGACAAAGCCGAAGGGGGTGAGCATGTTAGATGACAAGGCCGTGTGCCGCAAGGAAGTACCGGAAAAGATTGCCCGTTGTTAGCTGTCTGTCTCCTTCGAAAGCACCCCTCGAGCCGGCTCGGATAAACGGTACTTATCATAGAGGCAATCCCCGGACGCGGATCGGCGCAGGAGCGCGCGCACCAAGGCCCGGCGAAGGGCCAAAAACAGAGCAAGGAGGAAGAGATGAAACAGGTATTGGCAGTATTTCTGGCGGTAATCATCGTTACGGCCCTTGCGGCGTCTGCGTCTGCGCAAGCGACGTCCGACATGCCGAGGGCCCAGAGGTCCGAGCTCATCACGGCAAAAGCTACCGTGGTATCGGTCGATCTCGATAACCGCATGGTCACCCTGAGAGGGCCGAGGGGCAATCTCGTCACGATCAAGGCAGGCCCGGATATCACCAACCTGTCGGAGCTGAAGCCGGGCGACGAGATCACGGCAAGGTACTATCAGTCGGTCGCCGTTCAGATGGCAAAGCCCGGGGAGCAGCCGATGATGTCCTCAAGGGAAGTCGAAAGGTCCATGCCCGGCCAGCCCGCGACCAGGATGGAGCAGGTGACGACGACGGCAACGATCGAGTCGATCGATAAGGAGAACTCCGAGGTAACGCTGAGAGGACCGCGGGGCAACATGGTTACAGTCAAGGCGAGGAACCCCAGCGCGATCGAGCGCTTGAAAGTGGGAGACAGGCTCAACATCACTTACACCCAGGCGATGGCCGTCTCCCTGGAGAAGGCGACCGGGTAGGGCAAGGCTTTTTTCGGACCGTCACGGTCCCCCAAGGCAACCGGCCGGCGGACAGGCAAAGGCCCCTTCCGTCGGCCGGCTTGCAAAATAGACGCGCAGGCGGCCGTGCGCGAGTCCCGTCCGGGCACTTGAAAAGCGCCGTCTTTTCTGCTTATTTAATTACGTGACCAACTTTTTTGACCTCCCCCTGCGGGCGCTCGAGGACATCGTTGAGAGCCTGGGGCTGAAGCGCTACCGCGCCCGCCAGGTATACAAGTGGGTCTACCAGGCGGGGATCGACGACTTCGGCCGGATGACCAACCTGCCGAAAGGCTTCCGCGTGACGCTGCGCAACATGTTCCACTTCGGCATACCGGAGACCGAGGAGATGAACGTTTCGGCAGACGGCTCCGTAAAGTTTGCCTTCTTGCTGCCGGACGGCTGCTGCATCGAAAGCGTCCTTATGCCGGAGGGCGGCAAGAGCACCGTCTGCCTCTCGACGCAGGTGGGATGCAGGATGTCGTGCGCCTTCTGCGTGACGGGCAGGATCGGCTTCGTAAGGGACCTGACCGCCGGGGAGATCGTGGGCCAGGTCATGGCCATGCGGCCCCACGCCCGCGGCAGGGGCATCACGAACGTCGTCCTCATGGGCATGGGCGAGCCCCTCGACAACGTGGAAAACGTGCTCAAGGCCGTGGAGATTCTCGAAGAGCCCTTCGGCCTTAAGGTCTCGCACAGGCGTCTCACCGTCTCGACCGTGGCCCTCGTGGACAGGCTCCGCCTCATCGACCCGCGCAAGGTGCAGCTCGCCATCTCCCTCAATGCAGCCACGGACGCCCTCAGGTCGGAGTTGATGCCGATCAACAGGGTCTATCACCTGGCGGACATCATCGACTACGTGAAGGGCCTCGGCGACATGGGCAGGACGAGGGTGACCTTCGAATACGTGATGCTCCGGGGCGTGAACGACTCTATCGAGGACGCGCGGCGCCTCGCCGAGCTTCTTGCAGGGGTAAAGTGCAAGATCAACCTGATACCGCACAACGCGTCCCCGTATACGGAATTCGAGACCCCCGACCCGGAGTCGGTCAAGCAGTTTCAATCGTACCTTATCAACAGGCATTTTACGGCCATCGTAAGGGACTCCCGTGCAGGCGACATCGGCGGCGGCTGCGGGCAGCTCGGCATGAGGTATCTGGAGGAGGGCAGATGAGCTTGTTGCCGGTTTACAGAGACTCTTTTTTCACCAGCTTGCGGCGCAGCGACGGGATGCATCTCCACATGCACTACCGTAAAGGGGCCGTCTATACGGACTTCAGCGTGAGCACCGACTTCGAGGGCTACGAAGGCCTGGTGCACGGCGGCATGATTTTCGGCATGCTCGACGCGATGATGTGGTACGTGATCTTGCTTGAGACGGGGAAGATCGGCATGACGCGCACGGCAAGCATGGATTTCACAAGGCCCGTCTCGTGCGACGTGGCCTACAGGGCGGAGGCAAGCGTGCTGGGCGTGGAGGGCAGGGACATATGGGCCGAGGCCCGCGTCGACAACGGCGACAACGAGCTGTGCGCCCGTGTGAAGGGCCTGTTCAGGGAGGCCCAGTACGTCGACCGCGTCAGGCTGCTCAAGAACCTCGATTTTACGGGCATCTCCGACGAGATCAAGGCGATGATCATGTCAAGAGTCGGGTGATGGCGAGGCGGCGGGAGCGCGCGGTACCGTGTTGACGGCCTGGGATATTAAAATGTCGATTCTACGGCGAGACTTTTGGCGGATCCTTCGGCCTTCTCTACGGCTGCCTCGATCGTCCGGACGAGCCCTTCTATCCCCTCCTGCGTGACGCAGGAGATCGAGCTTGCCCCGTACCTGCCCTCGGTGAGCCTTACAAAGCCCCTGTCCACGAGGTCGATCTTGTTGAAGACGAGGAGCCGGGGCTTTTCCGCAAGGCCGAGCTTTTCGATGACGCCGTTGACCGCATCGATCCTCTCCTCGAAATCGGGGGAGCTGATATCGACGAGGTGCAGAAGGAGGGTCGCGTCCTCAAGCTCCTCCAAGGTCGCGGCGAAGGCGCGCATGAGCACCTCGGGCAGGTCTTCGATGAAGCCCACCGTGTCCGTCAGGACGATCCCCTTTCGCGCGGGGTACTTGATGAGCCTGGTGGTGGGGGTGAGGGTGCTGAAGAATCGCTCCTCCACCTCCACGGCGCTCTTCGTCAGGAGGTTGAGGAGCGTCGATTTGCCGGAGTTCGTGTAGCCGATGATGGAGACGACGGGGATGCCCGCCCGCCGCCTTCTCTCCCTTTTCCTCTCCCTTGCCTTTCCTACTTCTTCGAGCTTCCTTTCGAGGAAGGCGATCCTCTCCCTTATCCTGGCCCTGTTCACTTCCAGCTTCGTCTCGCCGGGGCCCCTGCCGCCTATGCCGCCGGTGAGCCGCGAAAGGGCCGTCCCTCTTTCGGCGACGCGCGGCAAAATATAGCGGAGCTGGGCAAGCTCGACCTGGAGCTTCGCCTCGCTCGTCTTCGCCCTTGCCGCAAAGATATCCAGGATCAACTGGTTGCGGTCGATCACCTTCAGCCCCGTGAGGGACGATATGCTGTTCAACTGGCCCGGCGTAAGCTCCTCGTCAAAGACGAGCATCTCCGCCCCGGCCTGGCTGCACCCAATGGCGATCTCCTCGATCTTCCCCTTGCCGACGAGGAACCTCGGGTGCAGCTCCTTGGGGCGCTGCAATACCACGTCGAGCACCGAAAGGCCCGCCGAATAGGAAAGGTCCTTCATCTCGGCGACCCTCTCTTCCATGTTTTTGGCCTTCCGGGGCAGGGCGACGACTACGAGGACGCACGCCTCCCTCGCGCCCGCGCCCGTGACGTAATGTGTGCCCCGCTCCTTGACGAACTCCGCTTCCAGTTCCGCGATGAAGCCGGTGAAGTCGAGGTCCAGCTCGCCGACGGGCACGGGGCCGATGAAGTCCCACGCCTGCCCCTTGCCGCCTCCGGGCATCAGGTGGCCTATCTGTATAAGCTCCCCCGGCTCCCCTTTTCGCTCAAGGATGCAGGCGACGAGGTCGAGTTGGAGTATGGCGAGGTCCGTCAGGTCTTCCTTCGAAAGGAGCTCCCCGTTCAGGTGCGTGTGGACGAACCGCAGGCCCCTGAAGCGCGCCCTGCCCACCCTCTCGGACGACAGCTCCGGCAGGCCGATGCGCTCCCTCGTTCCGACAACGACGTGCTCCACTACCCCCCTCCGGTTGATGATAAGGCCCACCTGCCGGGCGATCTCCTTCGAGACCTCCATCATGTTCCTTGCCCTGTCGAAGGGGATGACTGCGTCCGCCTCTATCTTCTTCCGGCCGAGGTTGAGGAGCCTGCGTTTTTGCAGGCGATCCAGGCCCTGTACGTTCCCGTATACTTCTATGTGGCCCTCCACGGCGTATTGCCCGCCCGCCGCTCTTTCTATAGCGCGCCGGCGGCGCAGGCACAGCCGAGACTATTATAATACAGGTCGCCATGGAACTCATCACATGGGCGGCGCTTCTTGTCTAACGGAGCGGGGCGGATGGGCATGGCCGGGGCAATCCATCGCCTGCTCCCTGAAAGCTTACCCCTGGAGATTTTGCTTGCCGGTACGGGATCACTGATGGTAAGACTAAGTGACAGGCAGAATTGCTCAGACGGGGGTGGCCGATGGCTTCCAAGCTGCGAGGAATCATATGCTTTATCGTGATTTTTTTCTCCGTTGCCGTATCTGGTCCCGCTGCGGCCAATAGAACCGGCGTTGTCCTACTCCACGGTACGGACGGAAACCCCTCGAACATGGGGACCATAGCCTCTGCTTTGAAGGAGAACGGCTTCGTCGTCGTTGCCCCCGAAATGCCTTACTCGGGGTACCGCAAGTTTGACAAGGCCTGGGAGGAATGTATTCCCGAGATAGACAACGCGGTGGACCTCCTCAAAAGACAGGGGGCGGAGACCATCTTCGTAGGGGGCCATAGCCGGGGGGCTAGCGCCGCCATTTATTACGGGACGCAGAGGGCCGTGCCCGGCGTCCTTGCCATTGCGCCCGGGGGCAATACGGGGCAGATCGAAGGCGTTATGCGGGACGAGGTCGAACGGGCGCGCAAGCTCGTGGCGGAGGGAAAGGGCGACAAGATCGGTCTCTTTGACTACTACAACCAGGGGATCAGGCGTACGTCAAGGACGACCGCCAGGGTCTACATCAGCTACCACGACCCTGAAGGGGCCGGGGTGATACCGAAAAACGCGGCGGCCCTTAAGCCGGGTACAGCCCTCCTCTGGATAGTGGGCACGAAGGACCCCATGTACGAGAGGGGACCGTCCTTCGCCTTCGACAAGGCGCCGCCGAACCCGCACAACAAATACGTTGTCGTAGAGGCCGGCCATTTGCAGACGGCCTTCGACACGGACGCTATAAGACAGATCGTGGACTGGCTTAAGGGTTTTTAGGCCTCTTCCGACACTGCCGGCCGAGAGCGAAGGCACTTCTTCAGGAGCAAGCGCTGCGCCGGACTCGAACCCATTACACACGGGCATCTCGCTTAACGTCATCTTAACATTCGCGGCGTATAATTATTTCCTGGAAGCGGACGTAAGGCCGTGAATAATCACGTACAAAGGCCCCGTGGTCGATGCGTCGACATCGCACCCTGCCGCCTGTGCTCTTGCCCCCGTTGTCGCATGCTTTGCTA
>Ga0326727_10016513_pt1 | contig 15563 bp, 18 predicted proteins | sample MB2enrmetagenome_FD_207643 | JGI IMG/M metagenome (GOLD analysis project Ga0326727, IMG submission 207643) | Lab enriched peat soil microbial communities from McLean, Ithaca, NY, United States - MB29MY | ecosystem: Environmental > Terrestrial > Soil > Wetlands > Peat | place: USA: New York... | reverse complement strand
GAGGTACCAGCACGGACTGTCGCCAAAATGGGGAAACAGCGAGTGAACGCACGTTTGGTTCTTCGGCCCGAGGAACATGAAATCAGTTTTGCCGCTTTTCAGCCCCACCGCATAATAGCTCTGGATTTTGACCACTCCAAATTGCGCGCGGCCCTTCGGGATCTGATAACGAAGGGAAAGATAGTCGCCAGCGTATAGAACGGCCAAGGCGAGAATACCGATAAAGAGTATGCGTTTCATGGTCGATTAAAGACGCCTGGCTTTGGCGCGCAGGCTTACGAGGGGCGACTTTTGTCTTTCCCTCAATTCCCCGTCCAGTCTATCATGGCGGTGTGGGGCGGTGAAACAGGGGTATTACACGCCAAGACGTGAACTGAGTCAAAGGCAGGGTGCTAACAATGAGTGCTAGGGAGTGGTTGCGACGGATATTCCTGGTCGACCTCATCAAGGGCCTGAAGTTGACGTTTTCTTATCAACGTCCGGGCGCGACCTACACTGAACAATATCCACTGGAAAGGCCCGTGGTCGCGGAGCGCTATCGGGGCGCGCCGCGTCTGAACAACCACCCGGAAAGCGGCGAGACGCTGTGCATTGCGTGCAATCTCTGCTCGATTGCTTGCCCCGAAAACCTGATCGTCGTGGGCTGGGCACGGACCGAGGACCGCAAGAAGCGATTGACGACTTTCACCTATGACCTCTCACGCTGCATGTTCTGCGGCTTATGCGAGGACGCCTGTCCCGTCGACGCGCTCGAGTTGACGCAAGATTTCGAGATCGCACAGTACTCGCGGGAAGGTTTGATTTGGGACCGGCAGGCATTGGAAGAAGGGCCGCGCCCTATTCGTTACGGTCGCTAAAATCCTGTCACGGTTAGGAGTCGCCCCGCTGAGGGATTAAGGCAGGCAACCGGACATTTTCCAGCGCGGCGGCCAGACGTCGGCCTGTCACGAGCCACACGCAGGCTTCACCCCGCTTCACGGGAGTCTCAAAAGCGGATGACACCACCGCCCTGCTCCTCCCGGTGAGCCCCCACCGCGACAACTTGAAACCCCACGCACCGTGTTCTGTCTGCTGGGTGCAGAGTTCGGCTTGCACGCGACCTGCGCGGGCAGCCGCGAGTCGAAATTCCGACCCGCGGCCGAACGCTACTTCTTCTTTGGAGGCACCACGGCATCCTTGAATGCCTTGGCCAAGCGAAACTTGACGACCGTCTTCGCTGGAATGTTGATGGGCTCACCGGTCTGTGGGTTGCGACCCACACGAGCCTTGCGGTGCGCCTTAACAGCTTTCCCGAGTCCAGGAACCACGAATTGTCCGCCGCCCTTGACTTCTTTTGTTGCCAACGCAGCCAGGTTCTCCAGGACTGCAGCGGCAGCCTTCTTTTGAATCCCCGCCTTTTCTGCCAGGTGGGCTACCACCTGTGATTTCGTCAGGACTTTCGCCATTTGCTGCTCCTCTCCTCGAATGATTGATAAACCCCAAAATTAACGTGGCCGATGGACACTGTAAGCAATTCAGCGGCATCGTGTCAAGCCCCAATTTCGTTGGCGCATCGACGCGAGCCTTGAAAAATGCGCCCTCGCCACCGTTGAATTGTCGGCCAGCATCCGATATATTGCAAGGGGGGAGACACCCATGCCAATCTTCGAATACAAGTGCCAGGACTGCGGAGCCCGTTTCGAAAAGATAGTCAGCTCCTTCTCCGCCAGTGTGCTTTGCGGGAAGTGCCAAAGCCCGAACGTGGACAAGATGCTTTCCGTGTTCGCGGTGGCCAAGGGCTCGCACTCCGCCGCTTCTATTGATGACGGCCCCTGCCGGACCTGTGGAGCGCGCGAGCGGGGCATGTGCGGAGAGTAGCTTGGACTATCCTCGGATCCCTAACTTGCGCCTCGGCACGTCGAGCTGGTCCAGTCAGGACTGGGTCGGCGTCTTCTACCCCCCAGGAACCGCTCCGGGCGACTTCATTTCTGAATACGCGAAGCATTTCGACACGGTGGAAGTGGATTCGACATTCTATCGAATCCCGTCCCCCGCCATGGTCAGGAATTGGGCCGGGCGCACCCCTGCCGGTTTCCTGGTTGCGGCCAAGTTTCCTCAGGTCATCACTCATGAGAAGGTGCTGGTTGATTGCGCCTCAGAACTCACGGAGTTCTTGAAGACAATGGACCTGCTGGGCGACAAGCTCGGGCCTCTATTGATTCAGTTCCCCTACTTCAACAAACAAGCCTTCCCGCAGCCCCGCGATTTCCTTGTGCGGCTGTCGAACTTTCTGGAGCAACTTCCCAAAGACCGCGCCTTCGCCGTCGAGCTGCGCAACAAATACTGGATTAATGACCGGCTTCTCGATCTGCTTCGAGCCAGGAATATCGCTTTGGCGTTGATCGATCATCCCTGGATGACGCCTGTCGAACAGCTCGTGGCCAAGCAGGATGTGGTGACTGCCAACTTTGCCTATCTGAGATGGCTGGGCGATCGCAAAGGGATCGAGGAGAGGACCCAGCACTGGGATAGAATCATCATTGACCGAACCCGCGAGATGGAGACGTGGATCCCCATCATTCGTGCGCTGCTCAAGCGCGGGATAAACATCCTGGGGTTCTTCAACAATCATTACGCCGGGTTTGCTCCCGGTTCGATAAAGCTGTTTCGCGAAATGTGGGAGCGGCTGAGAGACGGCGGCGGGTAGAGACTCGATCGTGCCTCACATCGAAATCAGGCGGCTGAGAAGCCTTGCCGAATACCGGGCGTGTGAACGTCTCCAGATGCAAGTGTGGGGGAGCCTGGGGGCCGGCAGCGAGGTCCTGCAAGTCACGCAGAAGTACGGCGGCGTGGTGTTGGGGGCACTTGCGAAGGGGAACCTCCTTGGATTCCTTTATGCCTTCCTGGGACGCTATCACGGGCGAGTGGTTCACTGGTCCCATATGATGGCCGTTGATAAGCGCCATCGGGACCAGGGCCTGGGCTACAAAATGAAGCTCGTGCACAGGGAATTAGCCCTGCAAGATGGGATCAAGTCTATTTGCTGGACGTATGACCCTCTGCAAAGCCGCAATGCCGCTTTGAACATTGCCCGGCTGGGCGCACGAGTGGAAGCGTATCTTAAAGACTGCTACGGCCGCTTCCCCAGCGTGATCGAAAAGGGCTTGGCCAGCGACCGCTTCGTGGTGAGATGGCAAATCGGCAGTGTCCATGTGGCGCGCTGCCTTGCTGCGCCTTCGTTGCGCTCGGCCGACCTCAGCCTTCCGAGAATCAACGAAACTCGACGCAATCACGAAGGATTCACGGTGAATCGCCGGCTCAACCTTTCGTTTACCACGCCCCGGTTGCTGCTGGAGATTCCTACCAATACCGATGACATGCGGATTCGCGCTCTAAAACTGGCACAGCGGTGGCGGCTGGAAACGCGGCGCATGTTCCAGCGCGCCTTTGAATCAGGCTGCCGGGTCGAGGGCTTTGTCACGACGGGGGACGGGGAGGACCGGCGAGCCTTCTATGTTCTCAGCGGTGGGCGTGGCGAGTGATGCCCATCGAACTGCTTTTCGAGGGAGCTGCAATATGCCAAAAAACATACCACACCCCCCTGAGGAAAAAGCGCAGTCAGGGTATGAACTTTACATCATGCGGCACGGCCTGGCGGTGGCGCGTGGCAGCGTCGGATTTGCGGACGACGCGCAACGCCCCCTCCAACCTGAGGGCAAAGAAAAGCTGCGCGAAATCGCAGAAGGCCTGAAGCGAGTGGGACTCGAACTGGACTGGGTCGTGAGTAGCCCGCTGGTCAGAGCGGTGGAAACCGCAAGGATCATTGCCGAGTCGTTGGCTTCAAGTGCAACCGTGGACGTTTGCGACGCGATGGGGCCCGGCGGGTCGCACGAGGAGGTGATCGCGTTCCTGGCGAAACGCCCCGGCCGGACGAGAGTGCTGGTGGTGGGTCACGAACCCGACCTCAGCGAGTTGGCCGCGCGGCTAATCGGGGCCGGGAGCCACGCCAATCTGGGGTTCAAGAAGGGCGGCTGCTGCATGATCAGCTTTGAGGAATTTCCGCCCCGGAGCCCGGGGCAACTCACGTGGTGGTTGACGCCTCGCCTGCTGCGCAAGCTAAGGTAGCTGACAGCAGCGTCCTGACCGACTCGTAACCTTGGCCTCCGCTCCGCATTTGCCCGCCTGACGGTCAGCGCTACCGTCATATCTGGGCACTACCTAAGTGGCTCAGTTCTTGACTGTCAACTGTTGACTGTCGACTGTCAACTGCCCTTCTCAATCCATCAGCATCCCACCGTTGACCTCGATCGTTTCACCGGTAATGTAACGGGCTGCCGGTGAAGCCAGAAACACGATCACGTCCGCAATTTCTTCTGAAGTTCCCGCCCGGCCCAAGGGAATAGACGCGATAAACCTCTGAAAAACCTCACCGGGGCTGTAACGTTCGTGATAGGGCGTGGCAATCACGCCTGGCGCGATCCCGTTCACCCGGACGCCATGCGGTGCCAACTCCTTTGCCAGGCCCTTGGTGTAGGTCAGGAGGCCTCCCTTGGCAGCGGCGTAAGCCGCCGCGCCTGGCCCTCCGCCGTTGCGTCCGGCGATGGATGTAACGTTGATGATGCACCCCGTTTTGCGTTCCGCCATCTCCTGCCACACGGCGCGGACGCACAGGAAGACGCTCTTCAAGTTGAGCGCCATGATCTGGTCCCAGTATTCCTCAGTCATGTCGGTGAGCGACCGGCGGGCGATAAGATCGCCGGCATTATTGACCAGGATATCGATTCGCCCCCATTCCTTCCGCACCGCATCGACCATGGCCAGCACCTCGGCGGCGCGTGTAACATCGGCGCGCACCACCAGCGCTTCTCCCCCTGCTTTGCGAATGGATTCCGCTGTCTGTTCCGCCCCGGCCTGATTCTTGCAATAGTTGACCCCTACTCGCGCGCCTTCTCTTGCCATGGCTTCTGCGGTGGCGCGCCCAATGCCACTGGACGCGCCGGTAATCAATGCTACCTGACCTCTAAACAGCATACCGGCCTCCGATTTTCGGACCGTTGCACCCGGAGTGTCAGCCCACCAGCCCGATAGTGGGAATATAGCATACAACGTGACAAACCAAAGTGAGCGGGCGGGAGCCAGGATTGATCAGCGATCTGTCCCCTCCTCTTTTCGCTCAAACACTTTAACTTCACAGCGGGGATACGATATACCTTTCCAATTCCACAATTAAACCAATTTGACAGATCAGTGAACACGCCCATATAATTGAAGTTTTGCAATAGCTTAGGAGAGGAAGAGTTATGTACGCGATTTTGCGGACAGGTGGTAAACAGTACAAGGTTTCGCCCGGTGATGTAATTCGAATCGAGCAAGTAGATGGCGAGTCGGGTTCGACGATCGAATTCAATCACATCTTTGCGGTACGAAAAGAGGGGTTGACGGTAGGCACGCCGCTGGTTGAGAACGCGAAAGTCAGGGGGACGATTCTGCGAAGCGCCCGTGCGCCCAAGGTTCGAGTCTTGAAGTATAAACGGAAGAAGCAATACCGCCGCACCCTGGGGCACCGCCAAGGTTTCAGCGAAGTGCTGATCAACGACATCGTAATGAACTGATAGGGCTGCACCACCCTTTTTATCCCCTCCGCGTTGAGGAGGGGGCTAAGGAGTGGTGGCCCGTGAACGGGATTTCAACATGGCACACAAGAAAGGGCAGGGAACTTCTCGCAACGGTCGAGACTCGAATGCGCAGCGGTTGGGAGTGAAGCGCTTCGACGGCCAATTTGTAACCGGCGGCTCGATAATCGTTCGCCAGCGCGGCACTCGCTTGAAGCCTGGAGATAACGTGGGCGTCGGCAAGGACGACACACTTTTTGCGAAGGTATCAGGCGTAGTCCGGTTTGAGGATAAGGGCCATTCCGGCCGATTTGTGAGTATTCTGGTTCCCTCAACGAATTAGGCGAGGTGCCGGCCCCGCAGCAACAGGGCTGGCAAGTGCCGGTTTCGCAGAACGCGGCCGGCAGTGCTTCGAACGGACTTGCGGCAACCAACAATCGTTTATTTCCCCACAAAACGGCCAGCCAGCTTTGGGATGGCGGCAGCGCGTGTGGTTCATCCAGTTGTCATACCGACCGTGCGTACCTCCGCTTAATCCCCTCCTCTTGGAGGAGCGGATCGAGTCGGTGTTCCCTCCTCCCGGCGGAGGGGATTAAGCAAGCGAGTGCCCCTCTCAGAAAAGAGAAATTAGGGGCGGTGGACTTAACGTGTTCATCGACGAAGCCAGAATCCATGTTGTTGGCGGCCATGGCGGGAACGGTTGTGTAGCTTTCCGGCGTGAGAAGTTCGTTCCGCGGGGCGGACCGAGCGGGGGAGATGGCGGCAACGGTGGCGATGTCACTCTGGAAAGCTCGGAACAGATGAACACGCTGCTGAAGTTCCGGTACAACCGCCTGTTTCGCGCGGGTCGAGGAAGGCACGGGGAAGGCTCCAATCGGCACGGTAAGGACGGCGAGGACCTCAAAGTAGTGCTGCCGGTGGGCACGGTGGTCTACGACTACGACACCGAGGAAAAGCTCTGGGATTTCGACACTCCCGGCCAGCTTTACCTGGTGGCCAAAGGCGGGCGGGGCGGCCGCGGAAATGCCCAGTTTGCCACTTCCACGCATCAAGCGCCGCGCCGGGCCGAACCTGGCAGGGCAGGCGAAGAACGGGAGTTAAGGCTTGAGCTCAAGCTTCTCGCCGATGTGGGACTGGTGGGCTTTCCCAACGTGGGAAAATCCACCTTGATATCCAGACTGAGTGCCGCCCGGCCGCGGATTGCCGATTATCCTTTCACCACCTTGGAGCCGTGCCTCGGCGTGGTGCCTGTCGATGAAGAACATTCCTTCGTCATGGCAGATATTCCCGGCTTGATTGCAGGCGCCCATTTGGGGCGAGGGTTGGGCACAAGGTTCCTCAGGCATGTGGAGCGAACCCGGTTGTTGCTTCACCTGATCGACACCGCCGAGCAGTCCGGCCGGTCCCCGGTGGACGATTACCGGGTGATCATGGAAGAGTTGGAGAGCTTCAGCCCGGTCGTGGCCAGCAAGCCCATGCTGCTGGTCGCGTCGCGAATTGATGCGGCGGGCTCAGGCGAGCGGCTGACTGAGTTGCGAGAGTTTTGCCATGCCCAAGGCAAGGTCCTGCTTGAAATCTCCAGTGTAACCGGCGCAGGATTGGAGGAATTGAAGCAGCGTACCTGGGCAACGCTGGAGCAGATACCGAGGAGATCGGGTGATCGGGAGATCGGGTGATCGGGAGAGCATAGAACGGATGGGCGGCTCGAGTTGCCGGGCATGTAACGGATGGACCGGGCGAGCGGAGGATTCGGCGAGTGACACCGGTTTGCAGACGGTCTTTGTTCACCCGATCTCCCGATCACCGGATCTTCTGACGGGGTTCTAGAACCGTGAATATTGCCTTATTCGGCGGAACCTTCGATCCTATCCACACCGGACACGTGCAGGCGGCGCGAGCGGCGGCACGCATGTTCAGGTTGGACCGGGTTCTCTTTGTTCCCACGGGTAGGCCGCCCCACAAGCACGGCGACCACTTAACATCCTTCCCGCATCGCTATGGGATGACGGTGCTGGCCTGCGCCGGTGACCGGCGGTTGATCCCGTCACTGCTGGAAGCGCCGACCGCGGAAGACAAACCTTGCTACTCGATCGACACGGTTCGCAAAGTGCTCCGTTCGCTTCATAAGGACGACCGCCTTTTTTTTCTGATCGGGGTCGATGCTTTCCTGGATTTGCCCCATTGGAAAGAGTATCGCCGCCTCTTGAACTTGGTTGATTTCATCGTCGTTTCACGGCCAGGCTTTGATGCTGATGAGATCCGGAAAGTGGTGCAGAAGGAGATGAGTCGACCCGCTGCCGCGCACCTTCACCCTCCAGCCCCCTCTTCAGCGAGGAAGGGATTAAGGAGCAGTGCGGGACGGCTTGATACCATTCGATTGCGCCACAGCACCCTTTACGTCCTCAGAGGCGTCCAGATGCATGTCGCTTCACACGCTATCCGACAGGCCATCGGCTCCGGCCGAACTGTCACTGGCCTTGTTCCCCGGCTTGTGGAAGAATACATTCTGAAGGAGGGCCTCTACGGTCCGCACCGGCCGACCTCAGAAGTATGGGCGCCAGGCCATGCGCCCCTACAGAGCGGCTGTGGCGGGAAGTAGCCAGGATGATGACCCCGCAATTGCAGGCCGCGGTTCGTGCCGCTCAAGACCGAAAAGCTTTGGACCTGAGCGTCCTGGACCTGGAGCGAACCTGCTCTTTCACCAGTTATTTTCTGATTTGCTCCGGCACTTCCGTGCGGCATGCGCAGGCGATTTGCGACGCGATTGAGGAAAAGCTCGAGAAGGCAGGATTGACTCCGGCGCACATCGAAGGTTATTCGCAAGCGGAGTGGATCCTGATGGATTACATGGGCTTTGTCGTCCATATCTTTCTGGAGCGCACTCGGCACTTCTACGATCTTGAACGCTTGTGGAGGAACGCTCCCCGGCTACCTATAAGTGACGAGTGACAAGTGACGAGTGAACAGCAACGAAACCCTTGGCTCTGCCTGCTGATCCGCTTTCAGGCTCGTCACTTGGCACTCGTCACTGGTCACGAATTTTGACATGCGAATTCGCATTCTCTGGGAAGGTAAGACGAAAGATCCACACCTGCGAGCTCTACAGTCTGACCTGGCCAGCCGGATCGAACACTTTACCGGATTGACTGTGGAAGAGATACCGCCCGTGCGCGAAGCGGGCCGGCGAAGCAAGGCCGGACTCTCCACCGGCGAACGGAACTTGCTGGAGAAAACGCGGGGGAGCACCAGAGTTTTCTTGGACGAACGAGGGCGGGAGTGGACTTCGGCGGAATTCGCGGAATGGCTTGGGCAACAAGCCTTGCGGGGAACGCGGGAACTGGTTTTTCTGATCGGAGGGCCGGACGGATTCTCGGCGGCATTCAGGAAGGAAGCAGATGTGCTCCTGGCGCTTTCACGCATGACGCTGACGCATGATTGGGCGCGGTCGCTTTTACTCGAGCAGATCTACCGTGGATTCACGATCCTACGTGGATACCCGTATCCGCGCTAGCCCTGGAGCCCGAAGACTTGAGGTTGGCTTGCCGGAAACTCGAAAAGGACTGATCATCGTTTACACCGGGCCCGGCAAAGGGAAGACGACGGCGGCTTTGGGGACCATGCTCCGGTGCGTAGGGCAGGGGTTGAAGGTATTGATGGTACAATTCATAAAAGGCTCCTGGCACTATGGGGAGCTCGAGGCGGCCCGCATGCTGGGAGAGGACCGATTCAAGATCCTGCCCATGGGTCGCGGCTTCGTGAAGCTGGGCGCTGAAAAGCCTCACCCGGAGGACATGCGATTGGCGGAAGAGGCATGGGAATTCTCCCGCCAAAGTATCGAGGGCGGCCAATATGATTTGATTATCCTCGACGAAATCAACTATGTCATCAGCTACAAGATGCTTGATCCGGGCTTGGTGGTGGAGGCTTTGAAGAAGAAACCCGAAACGCTCCATGTTATTCTGACGGGGCGCAACGCCCACCCCTCGATCGTGGAGCTTGCGGATCTGGTCACCGAGATGCGGGAAGTGAAGCATCCGTACCAGAAAGGGATCGCGGCCCAAAAAGGAATCGAGTACTGAAATTTAGCCATTGGGCCATTGAGTCATTTAGCCATTTCTGAGTTGGCCGGCTCTTACGGTTTTTCAATGACTCAATGACACAATAATTCAATGAACCAATAAAACCATGGTTTGGTTTCGTAAAGAAAAACAACCGATCGAACCGCCCAAAGAGAAGCGCATCCAGACGGAGGGGCTCTGGGTGAAGTGCGACGACTGCAAGCAGATACTTTGGAAGAAAGATCTGGAGAACAGCCTCCTCTGCTGCCCCAAATGCAACCACCATTTTAAAATGGGTTCGCGCGCCCGCCTTGAGATGCTCTTCGACGATGGGCGCTACACGGAACACGACGCCGGACTGGCCAGCACGGACCCGCTGCAATTCAAGGACACCAAGAGTTATGGCGACCGGTTAAGGCAAGCGGAACGAAACACGGGACTCAAAGACGCCCTGATCACCGGCGAAGGCCAACTCGAAGGCAAGCCGGCCATCATCTGCGCCATGGAATTCCAGTTCATCGGTGGGAGTATGGGTGCGGTGGTGGGTGAGAAGGTGACGAGGGCCATCGACCGTTGCATCGACAAGAAACTTCCCCTGGTTGTTGTCTCGTGTTCGGGGGGCGCGCGAATGATGGAAGGCGCTATCAGCTTGATGCAGATGGCGAAGATCAGCGCGGCGCTGGCCCGCTTGGATGAAGTGCGGAAGCCCTATATTTCCGTGCTGACGGATCCGACCACGGGGGGCGTGACGGCCAGCTTCGCCATGCTAGGGGACCTTAACATTGCGGAACCCGGCGCCCTTATCGGCTTCGCGGGCCCGCGGGTCATCGAACAGACGATCCGCCAGAAACTGCCGCCGGGTTTCCAGCGCGCGGAGTTCCTGCTAGCCCACGGCATGCTGGACGCTATCGTTCCGCGCAAAGAGTTAAAGAGCTTCTTGGCGCGGTCCGCGCGCCTGCTGCGGGCGTGGGACGGATAGCAGAAGTCAGGAGTCAGGAATCAGAAGAGAGGCTCCGGCTCTCAGCTTTCAGCTCTCAGCTTTCAGCCCTCAGCTATCAGCAGGCGACATCCCGCCGCTAGCCCGCTGAGAGCTGATAGCCGACGGCTGATCGCTATTCTGACTTCTGACTCCTGACTCCTCGTATGTCGATGAATTACGTCGAGTGTTTGAGATACCTGGACAGCCTCGGCCAGGAGGTGCATGGCCTGCAATGGGGGCTGGAGACGACAACGAGGGTACTCACCCGCCTTGGGAATCCTCACCTGAAGTACCCCACTGTCATCGTTGCCGGAACAAATGGGAAAGGGTCCACTGCGGCCATGCTGGCCAGCATTCTGACCCAAGCCGGGTACCGCACTGGTCTTTACACCTCTCCGCACCTCGTCAGAGTGAACGAGCGGATGCGGGTCGACGGCGCTGAAATCCGCGAGGACGACTTTGCTCGCGCCTTCTCTGAAGTCCGCGAGGCTGTTGAAAGCCTGCTGGAGGAGAAGGCTCTGGGGCAAGTGCCGAGCTTCTTTGAGTTTCTGACGGCCACTGGCTTCCATTATTTCGCCCAGGCAGGAGCCGCCTTCGTGGTGCTGGAAGTGGGCATGGGAGGCCGCCTGGATGCTACCAACGTTACTCAACCTCGCGTGGCGGTGATCACCAATGTGGGGCTTGACCACATGGAGTTTCTCGGGTCTACCCTCGCCGAAATTGGGCACGAGAAGGCCGGAGTCATCAAACCCGGGGTGCCCGTAGTGAGCGGATGCGAACCGGGAGAGGCCGCTGAGGTAATCCGGCGGCACTGCACGGAAATCGGCGCGGAGCTATTGGAGACGGACACGATCGGCGGGCTTTCGGGGCTGCAAAGCTTGCAGGGGCACTACCTTTTCAATCTCTCCCTGGGCGCGGAAAGCTTCTCCGGCCTCAGTTGTCCGCTGTTAGGAAGGTTTCAGGTTAAAAACGCCGTGGCCGCGGTGACGGCAGCTTGGCGCCTCAGCCGGGATGGTTTCCGAATCACCCCCAGCGCGATTGTCAAAGGCCTCGAAAACACGTCTTGGCCCGGGCGGCTGGAACCGGTATTGGAACATCCGCTGGTCCTGCTCGATGGGGCGCATAATCCTGCGGCCGCCCGCGTGCTGGCGGAGTTCATCCACGAAGATCTGGTGGGGCGGCGCCTGCGGCTTGTTTATGCTTCGATGCGCGACAAGGCGATCGGAGAAATCAGCGAGATTCTGTTTCCGCTTGCCGAAGAGGTCTATTTAACGCGTCCCCACCTGGCGCGCGCGGCCACGCCGGAAGAGATACTCGCGACGGCACGGTTTCGCCCCAAGCGGCTGGTCATCGAAGCCGAGCCTTCCGTGGCTGTGACGCGGGCCTGCCAGGCGAGCTCCGAAGACGATGTGGTAATCATCATCGGCTCCCTCTATCTGGTGGGGGCCGTCAAGAAGGCACTGCTGGAAGGTCAGCTTCAGCTCGCGAACCGAGCCGTCCCGCGCCCTGGCGAAGGGCCGGCGTGATACGATCATGGGAACTCCTCCAGCCGTCCCCAGCGGCACGAACCGCAAACAGCAAGGCGTTTCGTACTACCTCAGCTATCTTCGCTCTCTCCTCTTCACCAATCTGCTGATCTATTTCTACACCGCAGTTTGCGGAACGCTTTCACTATGCTCCTCTTTGTTCGACAGCCAGGGGAGATGGCAGCACGCCTTCGCGCGACTCTGGTCGTGGTTGATCTTGAGGACCAGCGGCATCTGGACTCGCGTGGAAGGCTTGGAAAACCTGACTGGCCTAAAGACTGCCATCTATTGCGCGAATCACCAGAGCGCCATGGACATTCCCATCCTCTTCGTGAATCTGCCCGTGCAGTTCCGCTTTGTCGCCAAACGATCGCTGTTCAAGCTGCCTTTCCTGGGCTGGCACTTGACGCGGTCAGGACACATTCCCGTCGACAGAGGACGCCCCAAAGGCACGAGGATGAGTCTCGACGCGGCCGCCGAGAGGATCCGCGCGGGAAGCTCCGTCGTACTCTTTCCCGAAGGCCATCGGAGCCGCGACGGGAAGATGTTGCCGTTCAGGTCCGGCAGCTTTTACCTCGCCATTCAATCCGGTGTCCCTGTTGTTCCGATTACCTTGAACGGAACACGCGCCGTGCTGAAACCGGACACTTACCACGTAAGGCCTGGTTTGACGGAGATGATCGTTCACCCTCCCATCGCCACGAGTGCGCTCCGGCGCGACGATGTCGACGCCCTTGCCGCGAAAGTGCAGGCGCAGATCACCTCCCGCTTTGTACCGTGCAACACATAAGCGCCTGCACGCGGCAGCCCCAACAACAACGAAATGTCATTCCGAGCGAAGCGAGGAATCTCGCTCTGCGTCGGGTGATTCGCGGAAGAATGATCAGGGCGAGATTCCTCGCTTCGCTCGGAATGACAACCCGCTCTGAAGTAGCGAGGAAGGTCTTGGCGAGGACTATTGGACGGCGTCGCAGGCAGACGGAGAGAGGTTGCGCAGAAGCTGTTTTCGATTCGAATCGGCGCGCTTGCGCCGGCATTTCGGACACACGAGGATGATGCTGGCCACGCGCTGGCCGTCAACGCGCTGCACGTACCATCCCGCGCTAATGGCTTCCTCCACGGCAGGCAGCTTACGGTCGCAATGCCAGCACCGCCCCCTGCCTGTAGAGCAGATCGCGTGCAGGGCACCATTAACGTCAAGGTCAGAAGTCTTACTCGCTTTGACCAGCCTCATACTTACCTCCTGCTGCCTTCACCTCCACAGTGTGACCCTTTTAGAGTCGGGCCGCAATAGCAACGGCTCCGGGGGCGTTGCTCCCGGCTACTCTATGAATCCCCTTCGAGGATTCGCGACGTTTTCCTGTGGGGAATCAAGGTTCTCAAGGACGAAGCCCCCAATCCCTTTTCTGCCTACTCGTCTGCTACGAACACCCGCTGGTGGAGCCGCAGTTAAGGCACTTATAACAGGCGCCGCTGCGGACCATGATGGCGCCGCAATCAGAGCAGGGAGGCGCGTCTTCACTATGCACGACGCCCGCCAGGCCGGCCTGGCCCGTCTCCGAGGCGAGAATGCCCGGTCCGCCCGCCGCCTGGGTGAACTGCGAGGCGAGGCCGGCGGCCTTCTCGACCTCCGAGCCGTTCAGTGAAGCAACGCTGGCGTCTTCGCTCGGCTGCGCATCCTTGGGCAAGAACTTGTAAGCCATCCAGCGGAAGATGTAGTCCATGATGGACTTGGCGTAGCGGACCTCGGGGTTATTGGTCCAGCCGCTGGGCTCGAAGCGCATGTGGCTGAACTTGTCGCAGAGTACTTTGAGGGGCACGCCGTATTGCAGGGCCAGGGAAACGGCGGTAGCGAAGGAATCCATCAGCCCGGAAACGGTGGAGCCTTCTTTGGCCATGGTGATGAAGATCTCGCCCGGCGGGCCATCGTCGTAATGGCCCACGGTCAGATAGCCTTCGTGCGCGCCTACGGCGAACTTGTGAGTGATGGCGCGGCGCTCGTCAGGCAACTTGCGGCGATAAGGCCTGCTAGGGGCTAGGGGCTGGGGGCTGGGGGCTAGGGACTGTATATCTCCTGACTCCTGACTCCTGACTCCTGACTCCTGCTTTGCTGACTCCCGCCCTTTTGCCGTATTGAGCGGCTGCGAGCGCTTGGAGCCGTCGCGATAGATGGCGATGGCCTTCAGCCCCAGGCGCCAGCCTTCGGCGTAAACATTCGCGATTTCATCGGGCGTCGCTTCTTCCGGCATATTAACTGTCTTAGAAATAGCGCCCGACAGGAACGGCTGCACGGCCGACATCATGCGCACATGTCCCATGTAGTGAATGGAGCGTTTGCCGTTGGCCGGTTTCAGGGAGCAATCGAAAACCGGCAAATGCTCCGCCTTGAGGCCCGGCGCGCCCTCGATGGTGCCGTGCTGGTCGATGTAACTTACGATGTCGGAGGATTGCTGGGGAGTGTAGCCGAGTTTCAAGAGGGCCGCGGGAATCACGTTGTTCACAATCTTGATAACGCCGCCCCCCACCAGTTTCTTGATCTTCACCAGCGCCAGGTCAGGCTCAACGCCCGTAGTGTCGCAATCCATCATGAAGCCGATGGTCCCGGTGGGCGCCAGCACCGTCACCTGGGCGTTGCGGAAGCCGTATTTCATTCCGTTCCCAAGGCAATCGTCCCAGGTCTTCTTGGCGCTCTCACACAGGTTCCCGGCCACGTTGTGAGCGTTGATTTTTCCCAGCGCCTGGCGGTGCATCTCGATCACGCCCAGGAAGGGATCGCGATTGAGCGGATAGCCGGCGCAGGGTCCGAGTTCGGCGGCAATGCGCGAAGACTGGAGATATGCCTCGCCATGCATCAGGGCCGTGATGGCGGCGGCGAAATCGCGCCCCCCGTCCGAATCATAGGGCAAGCCGTTGGCCATCAGCAGCGCGCCGAGGTTGGCGTAACCCAGACCCAAGGGGCGAAAGTCATGAGAATTGACGGCGATCTTCTCGGTGGGATAGCTGGCGTTGTCGACGATGATCTCCTGCGCGGTGATCATCACGTCGACGGCATGACGGAAGGCCTCCACGTCGAACTCGCCCTCCGGGGTGAAAAACTTCATCAGGTTCAGCGAGGAGAGGTTGCAGGCGGAGTCGTCCAGAAACATGTACTCGCTGCAGGGGTTCGAGGCATTGATGGGGGCCGTGGCCTTTGAGGTGTGCCACTTGTTGATGGTGGTGTGGAACTGCATTCCCGGATCGCCGCATTGCCAGGCCGCATCCGCGATCATCTTCATCAGGGCGCGGGCGCGGTAGGTCTTCGCCGGCTTGCCGGTGGAAACCTCGCGCGTCGTCCATTCCCGATCCTCCACCACCGCTTTCATGAACTCGTCGCTTACCCGCACGCTGTTGTTGGCGTTCTGGAAGAAGA
>Ga0326727_10016512_pt1 | contig 15563 bp, 9 predicted proteins | sample MB2enrmetagenome_FD_207643 | JGI IMG/M metagenome (GOLD analysis project Ga0326727, IMG submission 207643) | Lab enriched peat soil microbial communities from McLean, Ithaca, NY, United States - MB29MY | ecosystem: Environmental > Terrestrial > Soil > Wetlands > Peat | place: USA: New York... | reverse complement strand
GCTCACGCGCCACCTTCGTCGTCGACACCGAGCGGCTGCACTTCTTCGACCCCGACAGCGGGTCCGCAATCTGGAACTGACGAGGCGCGAAACGACTGCCGCGCCGCTGTCGGCGGCCCCGTGCATCCTCCGAACTGGCCGCGCGTGGTTGCAACTCGGTGCGCGTCCCCGGGGGTTTGAGCGTGTGAATCGATCGACGGATCGGGAATCGACCTGCTCCGTTGCCGGATCACCTTTTCAACACTGACCGTTGGCAACATCCATCCGCGACGTCGACGCGCCCTCCCCGCTACAGGGCGCGGTCAGACGCCATTGAGACCGGACATCCCACTCCCCGCGAAACCAGTCGCCCGCGGCGACGCGAGACGGCGCCTCACCGCCCAAATCCGCTCCTGGGCCGGTCACTGCCCGAGTTCCTCGTCGAAACAGACTGCAACCTTCCCGCACTTCCCTGAGGCCATGAGGGCATAGGCATCGCCCGAATCGTCCAGGGAGAATCGATGCGTGACAAGGTCGGCCGGGTGCAGCTGCCAGGCGACCAACCGGTCCACCAGCTCCTCCATGAGCCAGGTGGAGGTGACCCATGAACCGAAAACAGTCTTCTGGTCGTGGATCAGATCGGGCGACGGGTCGAACTGCAACCCACCGCCCTCGCCGAGCAGCACCACGCGTCCCCACTTGCCCGTCGCCCGCACCGCAGTGGAGCGAGCTGCATCGTTGCCTGAGCAGTCCACGGCCCGCTCGACACCCGCCCCATCCGTCAGCCTGCGGACCTCGGCGACGTTGTCCGGCCCGGCGGCGAGCACCTCGTTGCAAATCCCCAATTCCAGGGCCAGTTCCAGCCTCTCAGGCACGATGTCGATGCCGATGATGGCCCGAGCCCCGAGCTTGCGACACAGCGCTCCTACGGCCAGGCCGACCGGACCAAGACCGGTGATCAGCACGGCGTCGTCTCCGCTGATGCCTACTTTGCGCAATCCTTCGTAGGCCGTGCCGAAACCGCACGCCACTTGTGCGCCGTCAGTGAAACTGAGTTCCGACGGCAAGGCTACGAGGTCTTTTTCCTCCACCAGCAGGTACTCGGCCATGCCCCCGTCGCGCTGCCAGCCGTAGGCCCGGCGGTACTCGCTGGTGCACGAAATCATGTAGCCCCGCCGGCAATCGTTGCAGACCCCGCACCCTGAGATGTGGTAAACGATCACCCGGTCACCCACACCGAAGCGGCGGCATCCCGGCCCTGCCTCGACGATCTGCCCGCTTGGCTCGTGGCCCGCCACGACTCCCTGGTAACCCTCAGGGCCCTTGCCGAGGTGCTCGTGGTAAATGGCGCGAATATCCGATCCACAGATCGTGCACGCCTTCATTCGTAGGAGTGCCTCGCCGTGGGCGGGAACCGGAACGGGGACCTCTCTCAGCTCGGTCGTGCTGTTGCCCGGCAGAAAAGCACCCTTCATAGTCTTGGTCATGACTTGATGCTCCCATCGATATCCCAAAGGTCTTCCCAGGGCTGATCGTCCTTCCAAAGAAAAACGTGGCCTTTGATCAAACGGTTGTTCCTGTCGATCCCGGCGATGAGGACCATCTCGGCCGGCGTGAGCGGGTTGTTCACGATGGCTTCGATGTTTGACTCGTACTCGTTGCGCCTGACAGACATAGGTATGGGAGTCTGGCCTCGTTGCACGGCCCATTTCACGCAGACGACGGCCGGGTGGACGCCGTGGTTAGCGGCGATGGCGATGATCACGGGGTCTTCTATATCGACGGTGTCGTCGGGTGTCCGGTCGCGGTCGGGGCGGGTGGGCGACCCTATAGGGCAGAAAGCGATCGGTTCGATATCCCGGGAACGTACGTAGTTGAAAAGCTCGGGCTGTTGGAAGTGCGGGTGCAGCTCCATTTCGTTGACCGAAGGAGTGATGCGCGCGTCCCGCAGCAGGAGCTCGAACTTGGGGATCGTCATGTTCGAGGTGCCGATGTGGCGAACGAGACCCAGGTCGACGAGCCTCTCCATCTCGCGCCAAGTCGCCATGAACTCCTCGTGGATGTATGGCCGGGCGTTGGGGCTACGGGAGGTGACATCGCAACCGGGCGGGTGGAAGTTCGGGTACGGCCAGTGCACCAGGTACGCGTCCAGGTAGCTCAGGTGAAGGTCGGCCAGGGACTGCCGACAGGCGGGGACGACGTCGCCACGAGAATGCTTGTCGTTCCAGAGCTTGGAGGTGACCCAGAGCTCTTCCCGGGGGAGTCCCTTCAGGACCTCGCCGATCTGCGCCTCGTTTTCGTACGCGGATGCGCAATCGAAATGGCGGTAGCCCACCTCGAATGCGCCGGCGACGGCCTCTGCGATCTCGTCGGCCCCGAATCGGTCCGAACCGAAAGTTCCGAGCCCGATGGCGGGCATCAGAGCGCCGCTGCTCAGCCTGCGCTGAGGGACAAGGGCGGGGTTGACGCTCATGGGTCAACACACCTGCCGGCCAGGGCGGTTTCCCGGATCACAGGTTTCACGTGTCCTCCAGTGCGCTGCTTACCAGCGTCGCCAAATCGGAAGAAGATGGCACGGGAGGTGCCCGGGCTCGCCACGTCGAGCCAGAAAACCCGGGCCCGAGTGCCTCTCGAGCCGGGAGAGCAGCAGCCGAGCGCTCTCCACCCCGAGGTCACAGGCCGGCTGAGCCACGATCTGAGGGGGCAGCGACAGCGACGACTGGGTCATATCGTCAAGACTGACGACAGCGATGTTGGTCGGGATGCCGAGATTCGCTTCTCTGGTCGCGTGCGGGGCACGACGGTCAAGAGTGAGAATCCGTTCCACGTCATCCGTCAACCACAGCGGTCACAGCCACAATGGACCGCTGCAAATAAGAAGCCACGGGTCCTGTTATGTCAATGACAGCCGACTGGCGAATGTCAGACGATGAAGCGCCAACGGCGAAGCGGAAAGAGCCAGGCTCTACAACAAACCGCATGGACTCGTCATAAAAGGCCAGCCGGCTTGGGTGGACATCGAAGGTGACCCTGGCAGATTCGCCAGGGGATAACTTCAGTCGGGTAAAGCCAATGAGGGAAGCCGCCGGTCGCGCAACCGACGCCACCAAGTCTGAGGCGTAAAGCTGGACAACCTCCTCGCCCTCCCGCGACCCGGTGTTAGTCACCGTCACTCCCACGGTGACAGGGGAAAAGGTGTCAGTACCCACAACGGCAATGTCCGAGTAACCGAAGGTGGTGTATCCGAGGCCGTGGCCAAAACTGAACAATGGCGTGTGGGGACAGTCCGTGTAATCGCCGTAGAACACTGAGCTGTCACCGCCGGAACGATGGCTGCTATAGAGCGGAACCTGGCCGGTAGCCCGAGGTAAGGTAACGGCTAGCCGGCCGGTGGGTTCCGCCCGGCCCAACAGGACATCTGCCAAAGCGTTGCCCCCCTGTTCCCCTAGGGGCCAGGCGACCAACAGGGCTTGCACGCGATTGGCTACCTCGGTCAACACATGCGCTCTCCCGCTCATCACCACGAGCACAGTGGGAGTACCTGTCGCGGCCACGGCGCTCACCAGCTCTTCCTGAACGCCCGTCAGCCTGAGGTCGGTGGCGTCGCGCGCTTCGCCTACCGTTGAGTTAGCGTCCAACCCCGAGCGGCCTCCGACCACAACAACGGCGATGTCGGCTCGCTTGGCTGCCGCAACCGCGCTCGGGAAGCCCGCGCGGTCGTCTCCCTGCAATTCGCAGCCTTTTTCGTACGCCACAACCTCGGCGCCCAGAGCGGCCCGAAGCCCCGCCAGTGGGGTTACATGCTCGGTGAAGTACTCACCGGGCTTGAGTGCCCCTTTGCCGCTCGGCAGCAAGATAAGGTCCGAGATCTGGTCGTCGGAGTTGTCGTCAACCGACACGCTCAGAGCAGGTTCCAAGCCGGTGCCTGCCTCCCAACCGGCGTCGGCGAAGGAAGGCTCCTCAAGATCGGCAGCCCTACTCGGGTCCAGGGATAGTTCTTGGTGCGCCGGGTAGTGGTAGTCGCCTTGTAGTAAGCGCCGGTCATCGGCCGCCGGACCTATGACTGCCACTTTCGATACCTGTCCTGCCAACGGCAGCACGCCGTCGTTGGCCAGGAGCACGATTCCCCGGGTGGCGGCCCTCCTAGCAAGTTTGGCGTTCGCCGCGTCGGCGAAAACGAGCTTGGCTCGGCCGGCATCTACGTAGGGGGATTCGAATAAGCCTAGGCGCAGCTTGAAAGTGAGAACCCGGCGGACGGCGGTGTCGACTGAAGCCATAGCAACTTGCCCCTTGTCGATCGCAGTCTTGAGGGGCGTGCCAAAGCAGTTCAAGGCCGGAAGTTCGAGGTCCAAGCCAGCGGTAAGAGCCTTGACGGCGGCCTCGGAGCGGTCGGCGGCCACCCTGTGGTAGCGCATCAGGAGGATAACCGCGTAATAGTCGGCCACGACCATGCCTTCAAACCCGAGCTCGTCACGGAGCAGCCGTGTCAAGATCTCCGCCGAGCCACTGCCAGGAAGGCCGTCGATGCAACTGTAGGAGCTCATGACCGAGCTCAGGCCCGCCTCGCGGATCGCAGCGGCGAAAGGCTCTGCGAAGACTTCACGCAGCTCCCTGGGCCCGATTTGTACGGGCGCGTGGTTGCGACCACCCTCGGACAACCCGTGGGCCAGGAAATGTTTACCGGTGGCCAGGACACCGTGCGACAAGTCATCGGACTGGAGGCCGCGCACGAAGGCAACTCCCAGCGTCCCGGCCAGCACCGGGTCCTCACCATACGTCTCCTCCACGCGCCCCCACCGGGGGTCCCGCGCCACGTCGAGCACTGGCGCCAGGCTGTGCCGCGCACCCACGGCCAGCAGTTGCCGCCGGATCTTGTCGGCTACTTCACGGACGAGCACCGGGTCCCAGGAGCAGGCCAGAGCGAGCGCTTGCGGGAATACGGTGGCACTCCGCGCGCAGTAGCCGGCAACTGACTCTTCGTGCACCATTACCGGGATCCCGAGTCGAGTGCGTTCCACCACGAGCCGCTGGATCTGGTTGAACAGCTGGGCACTTTGCTCCGGCAAAAGACCCGTGGTCGCTCCTATGCGCGTCACCTCACCGATGCCGTGGGGGACGACTGCGAGAGCTGCCTCCTCATCAAAGTGATCACCGTTCAGCAGGTGCGGGAACTCGACTGCACCTAGTTGCGCCAGCTTCTCATCGACGTCCATGCGGTCGACAAGGTCGTTCACGCGGTCTTCGATCGCCAACGTGGAATTCGCATAGGCGGCGGTCGTCATCTATTTACCTCGTCGCTTTCGTTAGAAAGATGGATGCTGATACGAACCGATCCGATCCGCCGCTGGGCTGCGCATATTCAACGGAGGGCGAACCCGCCGATGCCTTTCACGAACTGACGGCGCAAAGCTATATACAGGATCAATATCGGCACCATAGTGAAGAAGACGAAGGCCATCACCACCGGCACGTTGATGCCGTACGTTGAATTGGTGGCAAAGCGATACATCCCCAAGGGGAGCACCATGTCGTTATTGGACTGCGTGAGGATGAGGGGCAGGAGGAAGTTGTTCCAAGCTCCCAGGCCAGCATAAATGCTAACAACAGCCAGTACCGGGCGAGCCATGGGGACGACCAACCTGAAGAAGGTAGCCCATTGGCCGGCCCCGTCAACGGCCATGGCGTCGTAGAGCTCTCGCGGTATGATCCGCACATAGTTAACCATCAGCAGCACGGCCACGGGGACGAGCGATGCCGCCATAACCATGGTCAGGCCGTAGAGCTTGTCGTAAGTGTGGATTTTGGTCGTGACGAAAAAGAGGGGTATGACGATCGCCTGGATGGGCACAGCGATTCCGAACAGTATGAGGCGGAACGAAACGGCCGCGTAACGTGACCCCCGCCGGACAATTCGGTAGGCGGCCCCGAGCGAGAGTATGACGACCAGAAAAATCGTGCCAGCAGTGAGCTCGGCACTGTTACGGAGGAGCGTCCCTATACCGGATCCGTGGAACATGACATCGTACGACGAGAAGGTCAAAGGTCCAGTCGGCAGCCAGGGGTTCGCCGAGAGGTATGTGTCGCTGCTCCGGAAGCTCTCCAGGATCATGTAATAAATCGGGCCTAGCACGATTATCAACCAGATCGTGCCGAGGATGAAGCTAACAGAACGAAAGACCTTCGACCTACCCTTGCCGCCTTTCAGCGCCCTCGATTCGGTACGCCGCTTGCTCCGGGGGATAGCTTCGCTAGCGCCTATGCCGTCGGCAAGCTGCGGGACGCTGGCTACCATATGCCTTCCTGCCCCCCCTCCATAGTGCCAAATCCCGTCAACCTTACGAGCGTTATAGCCACGAGGATGCCTATTATGCCCAGGACCACTGCTATTGCGCTGGCATAGCCGAATTCCGTCTCAACAAAGCCCGTGTTGTACATGTCCATGGCGAGCACCCGGGTCGTGTCCCCGGGCCCGCCTAAGGTCAAGATGTAGATGATGTCGAAGTACGTGAGCGAGCCCACGAGGACCAGGGTCGACGACGTAACTATGCTGTAGCGCAACTGCGGCAGTGTCACGTGAAAAAAAGTCTGGCGCACGTTGGCTCCGTCGACCGTGGCTGCGTCGTAGAGCTCACCGGGTATCGCCCGCCTTCCAGCCTGGAAAATGAGTGTGTGGAACGGGACGAACTGCCAGGCGATTATTGCCACAATAACGTAGAACGCGATACTAGGGCTACCCAGCCAGTTTTGGCTGAGGAAGCGCATGTGGAGGTTGATCCCCAGCCACGCCAACCCGCCGTACTGAGGGAAAAGGACATCCTCCCACATGAGGCTCAGCCCGGCGGTCGAAAGCAACAAAGGGACCAGATAGATGGCCGCGTAGACGGCCCGGTAACGCTGTCTCCCAGCGATGAATATACCGAGAGCCATCGCCAGCGGAGTCTGGGCCAGCCAGCTGAACCCAGCGAGCTCGAAAGTCACGATCAGCGAATGGTGGGCCACCGGATCCGAGAGGAAACGGCTCCAGTTCGACCACCCCGCCCATTGCGGCGGGCTGATCACGTCCCAGTTCGTGAAGCTCAGGTAGACGGCCAGAGCCGTGGGGATGACGATGAAGGCGCCATACAGGACCAGCGTCGGGGACACGCCCACCAGGTCACCCAAGAAGTTTCGGCGTCGGGCGCTGATATGCCGCTGTCGTCGACGATCTGGCCGGTCCTCGTGGAGTAGCGCGGTTGTACTTGCCATCGAGCTCACCTTGGTGTCATGAAGGGCCCGACCCCCCCAGTGGGGCAGGGCCGGGCCCTTCCGCGATACTCACCAGTTGCCTGGATCGAGAACCTTACTGGAGCTTGTTCATAGTGGATTCAAACTGCTTCGGCGTCATTGTGAGCTCGAACACCTTGGCGAGGTTGTCGAGCATCGGCTGAGCCTTGGTCGCGCCGAGAGCCTGGTCCCAGGAGTACTGGAAGTACTTCGCCTTCGAGACAGCGTTGTCAATCTGAACCAGGTACTGCTTCAAAGCTGGCTGAGAGTTGAACGCCGTCGGCGAAACCACGAGCGAAGGCACGATACCTTGGGCGATCTGCTCCGTCGCGTACGCGGGGGAGTCCCAGGCGTACTGGGCGAACTGCTCAGCCACGTAAGTCTGCGCCGCGGTGATGTGGGAAGCCAAGCCGACGTAGGTCGTCGTGTTGCCTTCCAGGTCGGTTGGGCTGCCTTTCCCACCGGGGACGATCGGGAAAGCGCCGATGCCGAGCTGGCCGGACTTGACCCATCCCGGGGCCACGGAGGTGAAGAAGCCGATCTGCCAGGAGCCCATCAGCTCCGCGAGGGCGACATTCTTGTAGATAAGGGCATCAGTAAACCCGGTGCCCCAGTTGATCGTGCTGTAGCCCTGCTCAAACGCGTTGTCCTTGACGAGGAGCTGGATGTCTTCGAGGGCCTTGGTGAAGGCGGGGTTGGACCATGCTCCCGGCTTGTTCTCCTGGACGTTCAGAAGCGGCTGCGGGCCGCCGATCCGGTCCGTGAAGTACTCGAGGTACATGAGACCTTCCCACTCGCCGTTGTTGCCCAAGACGAGGGTGGTGACATTGTCCTTGGCCAGCTTCTTGACGTCCGCGAGGAGCGCGGGGAGTGTCTTGGGCCAGGTCAGGTGGTACTTGGCCAGCAACGGCTTGCTGTACCAGAAGAAGACGGGCTGCGTGCCGGCGAACGGCATGCAGTAATCGACTCCGCTGTACTCGCAGCTACCGAGCGTCGATGTCAAGAAATCTGACTCCCAGGACGGGTGGCCGGCATCGTTCGCGCCGGCGACGCCGAAGGGCTGGACGATCTTGGCCGTGATGTACTGCGCGAAGATGCCGCCGCCCCAGGTCATAAACAACGCGGGGGGACTTTGGCCCTGAAGTTCCAGCAGGAGCTTCTGCTTGTAGACGTTGTTTGTCGGGACGACGTTCATGGTGACACTGTCGCCGGGGTTGGCCTTGTCGAACGCCGCCGCCTCCGCAACGTAATAAGCATCCAGGACGCTGCCTTGGTCCTGAACCTCAACAGTGATGGAAGCGGTCGGCGCCGCAGTTTGCGCGGACGAGGTCACAACCGGCACTGCGACAATGGTGGCGATGACGCCCACCGCCAACCCCCCTGCCAATACGGCATTGAAGCGACGGTGCAGCCATCGAGATCTGTGTGGCTCGTGGGTCATGTTTGTTTTCCCTTCCTGCCTCGGCCCCTCGCGGGACCGGTCCGGGCTGTGATGACCGGTTCGAAACATTACGAACATGCAGCGAATGTGTTACGGCGAGACTATAGCCCTGGGCCTCGGAAGAGTCAACGGATGCATTGCGGTCACATTGCGGTCCCAGAGCGGTGGCACCGCCGTGTTGCCAGCCGGACGCTCGACGGCTGCTCTTCGTCGAGGCCAGCGGGCGTGACCCGCCGACGTGCCCGTTGGGTGGTGGCCCGCCGGGCTACGAGTCCGCCCAGAATGCACCACCGGCATCTCACCGACCGCGATGAGACTAAGGGCTGTACGAGCGCGGACTGGCCAGGGCGAGGCCGCTCGCGCCGCGCCGGAGGCTGCGCCGACCCAACGACCGGCGCGGCAAGGGCGAACCCACGCCCGTCGGCGGGTCACCCTGGCGCAGATCGCCCACGAGACCGGCTTGTCCACGGCGACGATTTCCAAGGTCCTGAACGGCAAGCCCGACGTTTCTGCCCGGACCCGCGCCCTCGTCCGACAAGCGCTCTTGACTGCCGGCTACCGCAAGCGGGCGAACGATACCGCGCCGCCGCTCATCGACGTCGTGTTCAACGACTTCGACAGCCCGTGGGCGACCGAGATCATCCGGGGGGCCGCCGCCGCCGCTCAGGCGGAGGGGCTCACGGTCGCCTTCACGGCGCTCTCGGAGGGGGACGAGCGCCGCGTCTGGTTCGACCACATCACGTCTCGCGGCACCCGGGGGATCATCCTCTTGCTCTCCCAGCTCACGGAGCGCCAGAAGGCAGTGCTCGTCGCCCGCGGTCTGCCGTTCGTCGTCATCGACCCGACGGCAGAGCCCGGTCCGGAGGTGAGCTCGGTCGGCGCCGGTTTCCGCGAGAGAGATGCGCACCGCGGAAAGAAGTGGCGCCATATACGCGCCACAGAAGAGATGCTGCCAACACGCTACTCAATGGGCCGCCGCGACCACCTCACAAGCGTCGGCGCCCTCGCCGGTGCAGCGTCCCGACGAACGCCTCGTGCCCTGCGCGCCGAGCAGCTCGATCGCCAGCCGACGACTAGGCCCGACAGGGCCAGGTCGGTCGGGTCCCCGGCTGCGCTGGCTCCGAACCTCTCACACGGCGACATGTGCGAAATCGCGAACGAATGGAGGGATTCGCTCCGAACAACACCTCGACGATCACGACAGCACCGCCTCGTGCGCGCACCCGCCCGCTGGGGCGGCCCGACGCAGCACGGCACGCCGAGCGCGACGAAATCGCTCCTCTCTGTTCGCGGCCACCGAGCGCCTGTGTCGGGTCCCTGGCTGGGTTTCCTGAGGGATCGGCAGACTCGGACGCGAGTCTGCTCTGGATAGCTTCGATCGTCGCGAAGCACGGACGAGACACCGCCAGGGAGAAACCCGCGTGCCGTTCCCCCTAGGCGCTGGCCGCGCTCGACAAGGATCCCTTTGCTCGGCCAAGCCCATCGGACAGAGACGCCAAGCCCGTAACACTTACGAACGAGGTTCGTAAGTGTTACGATGCGACGATGCGCCTGGGCCTCACCAGAGTCAACTCATCGCTTCCCGCGACACAGGGCGTTCGCCCGCCCGTGTTGCTCGTGGGGTGCCCGGTGGCTGCCCCTGAGGGGTCCAGCGGGCGCGAGGCGCCGGTCACCCACAAGAGGTGACGTCAACAACCGCGCTATGCGGGCGGACGGAGGTGGGGGGGCCAGGGCGCGGCAAAATACACACGACGGCAGTTAGGTCAGGGAGGCGCGAGATCGCCAACGAGCAGATGCCCTGCCGATCGTGGCGCCCACTGCCCCCAAGAGGAGCCCCGGTGTGGCCGGAGCGAGCCGACCGAACGTCCCAGAGCTGGTCGCAGAACGGGGCCTTTCCCGCGATCGCGCGGCTCCTTGCTTGCGAATGGGCTGCCATGGCCACATCGGCGCGGCGGTGGCGTCATCCGGCTCCGTTCACGACAGGCTCCCCGAACGGAGGGCCGTCGTCGATCTCCATGGCGTCAGGCCGCTCCAGGTAGGCTGCGGACGGGACGAGAGCCGTGCACCCCCCCGAGATGAGCTGTTCCGCGCCGGGCTTCTTCAGCACGACTCGAGCCTCCAATTGGGAGGAGTGCCTCATCGCCGGCAACGGTCGCGTCGGCGCGCTGGTGCACGGCGACCCGGTCAACGAGGTCGTGACCCTCAGCCATGAACGGCTGTTCCTCCCACTTACGGCCCCTATGCCACCGGTCCAGATGGCAACGGTGCTCGACGCCGTAAGGGCAGATCTGCTCGCTGGCAGGTTCGAGGAGGCGGCCGCACTGCCTGTCCGGCTTGCCGACGAGGCGGGCTACGGCGGCTTCCGCTGGACCGACCCGTTCGTACCCGCGTTCGACCTGCACATCGCTCAACCGTCGCTCGGCAGCGTCAAGGACTACAGACGGGGTGTGCACTTTGACACGGGCGTCGTCGAAGTCACCTGGAGCGACGACCGTGGCGCGTTCAGCCGGGACCTCTTTGTGTCGCGGCCCGACGACGTCGTTGTGGCCAGGGTCGTGGGGGCTACGCCGGGGAGAGTCGACTGTACCGTCGCCCTGTCGCCGACGCCGCCGTCGCCGGGAACGCCAGCCGAGGCGGCGTACCGGGCAGGGATCCGCGAGCTCCTCGTCGGTCGGGAAGGAGCGATGCTCACCATCGAAGCGCGCTTCGCCCACAGCTGGGGACACAGCGTCACTGGTTACCGCGCCATCGCCCGAGTGGAGGCAAACGGAGGTACGGCGCAAGTCCAGCCGGACGGAGTGGCCGTCACCGGCGCGGACAGCGTGATGATCCTGGTGCTCTTGGAGGTGCTAACAGATCGGGCGGCCTGCAGCTTCGCTGAGCTGGGCGCGAGGCTCGCTGCTCTGGAGGCGAACTACACGCTGCTCCTCGAGCGTCACGGACGAGAACATGCCGAGCTGTTTGGTCGGACGCGCCTCGACCTGGGAGGCGCCGCCATTTCCGGGGCGAGCAGCGAGCATTGGCTCGCCCGTGCTCGGTCGGTAGTTGAGCCCGCGCTCGTCCAGATGGAGTTCGACGCCGGCCGCCATGCGATCATCTCCAGCGTCGGCCAGCTGCCCCCCAACCTCCAGGGCGTGTGGACCGGAACTTATGTGCCGCCGTGGTCCAGTGACTACACCATGAACGGCAACATCCAGTGTGCACTGGCCGGTTTGCTCAGCACGCGCATGTCGGAACTGCTCCTGCCGTACTTCGACTACATCGAATCAATGATGGATGACTTCCGCGAGAATGCCCGTGCTCTGTTCGGTTGCCGCGGGATCTTCTTGCCGGCACGGACCAGTACTCACGGCCTGGCCAATCATTTTGACGAGGACTACCCCCATGAGTTCTGGACGGCAGGCGCAGGCTGGGCGGCGCGGCTGTATTTCGACTATTGGCAGTACACCGGCGACCAGGAGTTCCTCATCCGACGCGCGCTCCCTTTCATGGAAGAGGCCGCGTCTTTTTACCAGGACTTTCTCATCGAGGGACCGGACGGCAGGATGCTCTTCGTCCCGTCCCTTTCACCCGAGAACACCCCTACGGGATCGCCGTCGCAAGCAGCCGTCAACGCCACAATGGACATCGCGGTCGCCAAGGGGCTCTTCCGGAGCCTGCTCGAAGTGGGGACCGAGGCCCAGGTGCCTGATGACAAGATGCACACGTGGCGAGCACTGCTTGACAAACTTCCGCCATACCCTGTGGATGCCGACGGCGCCCTGGCAGAGTGGGGATGGAGCGGGCTGCGCAACAATGACGCGCACCGGCATGCCTCCCATCTGTACCCACTGTTCTACGAACCAGACCCGGAGGTCGTAGGCGACCCGCGGCTGCGGCGAGCAGCCCAAGCCGCCATCGAAGCACGCCTTCGTTGGCGCAAGTCGAACGATCCTGGCGGTCGCATGGCCTTCGGCCTCGTGCAGCTGGGAATGGCCGCCGCCCATCTGGGCCTGGCGGAACTCGCGTACCAGGTCCTCACGCAATTGGCGACGCGCTACTGGCGTCCGTCGCTCGTCTCGACCCATGACGCCGGCAGCATCTTCAACGTCGACCTTTGCGGAGGTTTGCCAGCGCTTGTTACCGAGATGTTGGTCCAGTCATCCCGAGATGCTGTGCTCCTGCTCCCCGCGCTACCAGGCGCTTGGCCGAGCGGGTCCATAGACGGTGTCGCTTGCCGAGGACAGGTGACTGTTGAACATTTGAGTTGGGGGCCGCTCGGGCTCACTGCCGTGCTGCGATCGTCTCGGCCGATGTCGTTGCGGGTCGCCTTGCCGGATTCGGCGTCCAGGATCCAGGTCGACAACCTACCGGCACAAGCCGACCATTCCGTTGACCGCGGCGAGACCTTGCTGGAGTTCGCCAGTGCGCGAGCTGCAACGCTAACTGCGATCCTTTGACAACCGGAAGCTCCTCCGCCCCGGGCATCGGGCGAGTTCCGCACACGCTATCCGACGGCCTGCGTCGGTCTGCACCCCTATTCCTGCGCCAGCCCCGAAAAGACCTGCGCGAACTCCAACGTCCGCGGAAAGGGAATCGTTCCCGTCGTCGAGCAAACGTCCACGAAGTCGGGCTCAAAGGCTGATAATAGGAGCGACTTCTAGAAAGGTGCCCAAATGTTCGACGACAGCGCCGCAGTGATTGAGTACTCCTCTGGCCACGAGCGCTTGCGCCTGGAGGCTTGGGGCAACGACTCGATCAGAGTCCGTGCCAGCCGGGGGCCGGTAGCCGAGGACACCCTGGGCGCGCTCATCGCGGCCCGCCCGTCTACTCCAGCGAGGGCGAGCAGCGACGAGGCAACGCTTGTGAACGGGAAGCTCAGGGCACAAATCTCTCGCGAAGGACTGGTCGGTTTCTGGCGTTCTGATGACGGCAAGGAGCTGTTATCCGAAGAGAACGCCCACTTCTGGTGGCCTGGCTCGCGCTTGTTCTTGGCCAATGGCAATGGGCATTACCGCATCGAGCAACGCTTCAAGGCGTACGGCGGAGAGAAGCTCTACGGACTCGGCCAGCACCTCCATGGGCGCTTCGACCAAAAGGGCCTGGTCATAGATCTGGTCCAACGCAACGCGGAGGTCTCGATCCCGTTCATGGTGTCCAGCAGGGGCTACGGGTTCCTCTGGAACTCCCCTGCTGTCGGACGCGTCGAGCTCGCTGCCAACGGCACTCGCTGGGTGGCAGATAGCGCGCGCCAGATTGACTACTGGGTCACCGCAGGCGACAACCCCGCCGAGATCCTCTCGCACTACGCCGACGCCACCGGGCATTCGCCAGAGCTACCTTCCTGGGCAAGTGGCTTCTGGCAGAGCAAGCTTCGCTACCGAACCCAGGAGGAGCTGCTGGCCGTCGCTCGGGAATACCACCGCAGAGGGGTCCCGCTGGCTGTGATCGTGAGCGACTTCTTCCACTGGAAATACCTCGGGGACTGGAGCTTCCATTCCGTGGACTGGCCCGATCCGGCAGCAATGGTGAGCGAGCTCGAATCCATGGGCACCAAGCTCATGGTCTCGGTCTGGCCCTCCCTCAGCCCACTCTCGGCCAACTTCAAGCCGATGTTGGAGCGCGGTTTGCTGATCTCTAGCGAACAGAGCGTCACCGTTCATACCACCTGGCCCGAGCGGGGTCTTAACAATTTCATTGGCGCCGCCTTCTACGACCCGACAAGCCCTGAAGCGCGCGAGTACATCTGGGAGCAGATCGAGAAGAGTTACTACAAGGCGGGAGTCCGGGTCTTCTGGCTCGACGCCTGTGAACCCGAGATGCAGCCCGCCTGCCCGGGGAGCCTGAAATTCGCCGCGGGCCCGGGGCTCGAGGTTGCCAACCTCTATCCGCGTGAGCACGCCCGCGCCTTCTACGAAGGCATGGTCGGACGCGGAGAGGAAGAGGTGCTGATGCTGTGCCGGTCTGCTTGGGCCGGCAGCCAGCGCTACGGAGCAGCGGTCTGGTCAGGGGACATACCGTCCACCTTTGAATCGCTTGCCATCCAGGTTCGTGCGGGCCTCAATATGGCCATGAGTGGCATCCCGTGGTGGACGACTGATATCGGTGGTTTCTTCGGGGGGAATCCTGAGGATCCCAGCTTCCGAGAGCTCGTTGTGCGCTGGTTCGAGTTCGGGGCGTTCTGCCCGCTGTTCCGCCTGCACGGGGATCGCATGCCCAATATGCCGTTCGGCCCCGACATGACCGGAGGCCCAAACGAAATCTGGTCCTTCGGGGACGACGCCTACCGCATGGCGAGGGACTACATATTTCTGCGGGAACGGCTGCGACCGTACTTGCACGACCAGGCTAGGGAAGCCAGCAGGACAGGCGTGCCGATCATGCGCCCGCTTCTCCTCGAGTTCCCGGAGGACCAAAGCTCCTGGGATGTCGACGACCAGTTCATGTTCGGTCGAGACTTGCTCGTCGCACCGGTGTTGGCCCAGGGGGCCAGGGAGCGCAGTATCTATCTTCCGCCTGGCGCTGAGTGGATGAACGCTTGGACTGGTGCGCGCACGTCGGGCGATGCAGTGGTAGTTGTCGAGGCTCCTCTGGACCAGATTCCGCTCTTCGTCCGCGATGGGGCGAGCCTTCCCATCAAAGGACCGCAAGGCTAGACGTACGGGTGTCGAGAATCCAAAGACGCTGTCGCACAGCCGGATGACAGGCCCTATCTGGATAGCGAGCCACGTTCACTAGCGTTTGGCATGCTCGCCAGAAGCGACAAGAATTGCACCAGGCGTAGCGACTACCGGAACAAGGCAAGCTTTTCGTCGGCCCAGCGCTCCGCCGAGAAGGCGGAGGGCCGGAAGGCGCGCCAGTCGCTCGGGAAGGACAGTCGATGAGCACCGAGGAGGTTTCA
>Ga0326727_10016510_pt1 | contig 15565 bp, 13 predicted proteins | sample MB2enrmetagenome_FD_207643 | JGI IMG/M metagenome (GOLD analysis project Ga0326727, IMG submission 207643) | Lab enriched peat soil microbial communities from McLean, Ithaca, NY, United States - MB29MY | ecosystem: Environmental > Terrestrial > Soil > Wetlands > Peat | place: USA: New York... | reverse complement strand
ATATCCTCCGCGCCCTGGTCACCGACATCGTTCCCGACGCCAAGGTCAAGGCAGCCATGAACGACATCAACGCGGCGCAGCGCGAGCAAATCGCGGCCCAGGCCCGCGGCGAAGCAGACAAGATTCTCAAAGTCAAGCAGGCCGAGGCCGAAGCGGAATCGAAAGCCCTGCAAGGCGACGGCGTCGCCCGCCAGCGCGCGGCCATCATCAAGGGATTGCAGGCCTCCGTCGAAGCCTTCAAGGGAGCTGTCGAAGGCTCAACCGCGCAGGACGTGATGGCGATGGTGCTGATGACGCAGTACTTTGACACTCTGCGCGAAGTCGGCGTGACGGGGAAATCGGCGACCATTCTGCTGCCCAGCTCACCCGGCACCGTCAACGATTTAATGACACAAATCATCGCCGGCTTCCAGGCCGTGAAACCGCAGTAACCAGACACAAATCGAGCTTGCCCCATCCTTGCGGCGTTTCTTGCCGCAAGGGTGGGACAGCACGAACCCTAACTCACTCGCTTTTTTCCTGACTTGCCGACCTGGCGGCTCGCTGACCTGCCGCCGGCGCGATTTTTCTCCACGCGCAGCTTCCACGCCGTGTGCAACGCGCCCCGCAGCGAATCCTCATTCGCAACCTCTAGCCGAATGTGCGTCGCGCCGTTGCGGCCCCATCCGCCGTGAACCGGCAAAAACAAATCCGGCCGCTCGGCAAGAAACTCCGCCTGCTGCTCCGCCGTGAGCATCAGATTGCCGAAACCTTCGCGCTCTGACGCCAGTGTGGCGAAGATCCGCCCGCCGACGCGAAAATCCGCCGCGCCCATGTGCGAGCCTTCCTCCGCGCCTTCAAGGCTCAGCGCAATCCGACGAAAATCCGCCGCAGTCATAGTCCCTAGGTCCCTAGTCCCTATGTCCCTGCCTCTTCAAACTCCTCATTCAGCCACTGGCTGAACGCGGCAAACTCCTCGTCGCGCCCCAGAAAATCCCGCACCATTTCTCTTCCGGGTTTTGACCCGCCCTGCTCCAGCACCGTCTTCCGGTAGCGTGCGCCAGCCTCGCAACCCAGCAAGTCCTCCTTGTTGAACTGCCCAAAGAAATCCAGCGCAATCACCTTGTCGAAAGCGTACGTATAGTAGTTCGACGAGTAGCCGGTCAAATGCCCGAAGCTCGCATACATGCGGTTGCCTTCGAGCCACGTCCACGGCTGGAACTCCTTGTACAACTCGCGCGTCGCGGCGTCCGGATCGAGCCCCGCCGGGTCCCGATCGTGCAAATCGAGCGAGAGCGTGGTGTAGTAGAGCTGCGTCCGGATCCAGTCCGCCCTCCCGAACGCGCCCGCCCGTTTCATGCTCCTGATCAGCGCGGCCGGCAGCACCTCGCCCGTTTCATAATGTTTGGCGAACGCCTGCAGCAGTTTCTCGTCGCGGAAAAACTCCTCCAGCATCTGCGACGGCACCTCGACAAAATCACCCTCCGTCGCAAACCCCGACAGCCCCGCCCACTCCGTGTGCCCGCCGAGAATCGCGTGCATCAGGTGGCCGAACTCGTGGAAGAAAGTCACCACATCGGAGTACTGCAAAAGCCCCGGATCGTTCCCTTCGCCGGCAGGAAAGTTGCAAATCAACCCTGCCTCAGGCAGCGCCCGTCCGCGCACGCCCGTCACCACCGGCGCTGCGGAGAACCACTTGTTCTTGCCCTCGCGCGGATGCATGTCGAGATAAAACCGTCCTGCCAGCCGCCCGCCATCGAACACCTCGAACACTGAAACCGCCTCGTGCCACGCCGCCGCGTTCGACCGCCGGAATTCGACCTTGAACAACCGCGCCGCCGTCTCCAGCACGCCGGCCTCCACCTTCGCATACGGAAAATACGGCCGCACCGACTGCGAGTCGAAGTCGAACTGCGCCCTCCGGAACTGCTCGTACCAATACCCGCGGCTCGTAATGTCGATCGCCGTCAGCCCCGGCTCCCGCCCTCGCGCAAACTCGAGCACCAGTTCGTGCTCGTGCCGCGCGCCCTCGCGGCTCGCCTCATCCAGTTTGGCCAGAAACGCGCGCACGTTCGCCGCCGACTCCATCATCTGGTCGGCCGTCGCCAGATCGGCCCAGCTTCTGAACCCAAGCACGCTCGCGATCTCCTGCCGCGTAGCCAGCAGATCCAGCAGAATCTGCCGGTTCGCCGGATACGCGCGCGTGTTGTACGCCAAAAACATGCGTTCGCGCAGCGCCGCGCTCGCCGCAAACGTCATCACCGGCATCATGTCCGGCGGATCGGTCGTCAGCGTCACACGGGCTCCGCCGCTCGCGTCTTTTTGCGCTGGATGCCGCGCAATGTAATCCGCGGGCAGTCCCTCCAGCTCCTCCGGTGTGGCCTCAATCGTCTTTCCGCCCTCCTGAATGTTCCGGCTGAACTCGAGAGAAAGCCCCGTGGCCTTGTCGTGCAGCGCCTGCAGGCGGTCGCGCGTAGCCTGGTCCTTGTCCACACCGGAAAGCCGGTAGCCCAGCAGCGTCCTCTCCACAAAATGTTTTGTCGCCGCGCTCGCCGTGTCCAGCTTGATCGCCGACAGCGCGTCATATACGTTTCGATTCAGGCTCAACGCGCTCCCGGCCATCGCCACGCGCTGCGCCTCCATCTGCGCCTGGTCGCGCACACCCTTGTCCGCGGCCACGGAGTTCAAAATCCCCGCCTGCGCTCCGGCCAGGTTCAGTTGCTCGATCGCTTTGTCGTAGAGCAGCAGCGAATTCTCCGGCGTGCGCTCGCCCTCCACCGCCAGCAGTGCGGCGAGCGTGCTCTCATGAGCAGCCAGCCGCGCGCCCACCCATGCGGTCAGCGCCTCAGCCGACCAAGCGCCGCCAGCCTCCCACACGTGAATGTCCTGGCCGGCAGCGGTAGCAAGCGTTTCTGTACTCATTGCGGGGAATCCTCCAAAACTCTAGATTAACAAGGCGCTGATCCGCCCGACCGCCCCACGGAGCGGGTCAACGCGCAATTTCCTGGAGAGGTAATCTACGCCGATTTACGCGCCGCATAGCTGTCCAACCGCTTCTTATAAAGCAGCAGGACGCTTGGACCAAAACACAGCAGCATCACAGCAATCCCCGTAACAATGCCGAAGCTGGTCGCGACCGGAGCAGAACAGTCGCCGCGGCGACGGACAACGATGTGGCTTGGGACCGCAATCAGAAGCTCCAGCACGCTGCCTCTGAGCAGCCATGAAATGGCTCGCGTGACGGATGCGCTGGAGTTTTTGAAATAGAGGCCGAAGAGAATTCCCCAAAGCAGCCATAAGGCTATCCAAAGTCCGATGACGCTCACTGGAGTGTCGAAAAAATCACTCCAGGAATTGCCACCGCGGATGGCGGCGTCCAGAGAAAAGATGGCAGCAAATGTAAGAAGACCGAAAAGCATCGAAGTGACAGCCACAGACACTGCGACGTGCGTCCTCGGCTTCAGCTTCTTAAATGAAGTATCAACCGATAGGAACAACAGAGCGGCCTGGCCGGCCACGACAGCCGCAATCGGCGTCCACAGCAGCCACGACAACTGCGCCTCGAACACGCTCAGCAAATACTGCGAAAAGACCGTTTTGAGCGGATCGGTATCTCCGGCAAGAATCAGGCCGGCGGGCGCAAGAAGGCCCAACACAATCACGGCGTAAAACACGCTGACGACAATGCCCCATTTCCGCATAGCACGCCCTTTCTGCGCTTCGAAGGAATGCTGCCTGCTCACGATGGTACGCCAGTTTCGCCGGGCGGCTCAGATGGGTGCCTGCCCGCCATCTGGTTCCGTGCCAAATCCCGGTCTACCCGCCCAGCGCTGCCCCGCCCAGGGAGTAAATCCCTTGGGTCCGAACCCACTCGCCGCCCACATTCCCGGTTGCATTGCTGGCAAAACCCCTTTAAGATGCGTCAATTGAAGGAAATGCCACTCGCGGTCTCCAGAACGGTGGACTCCCTACCCCCAGCGGCCGCTGTCGTGCCACGCCTGCGTGTAAGCAAGCTGTGTGTGGCCGTCCAGGGCGCCACGCCAGCCGAGCTCTTTGCCCACGCCGAGGCCGCCCTTAAAGACTCTGTTTTCCTTGAGTTCCGCCTCGATTTCCTGCCTAAACCCGCCGCTGCCCTGTCCGATCTCGGTGCCTTCCTCAACCACCGTCGCGACGTCACGGCCATCGCCACCTGTCGCCGCAAGTCCTTTGGCGGTCACTTCACCGGGTCACTGAACTCGGAGTTGGAGATCCTCCAGAAGGCCGCCGAAGCCGGCTGCCACATCGTCGATCTTGAAGTCGAGTCGGCCGAACAGACCACCCGGCCCCAGTTGGCCAAGTTCCGCGCCGCCCTCAGCGCCGCCGGCGCCGTCCTCCTCATCAGCTCGCACGACTTTACCCGTACCCTTCGTCTCGAGGGCCTCGAACAGACCGCCAAACGCATCGTGGCCTTCGCCCCCGAATTCGTCAAAGTCGTCTCCACGGCCCGCAGCCTGGTTGACAACCTCGCCATCCTGCACATGATTGAGAATCAGTCGCTCAGCGCCCACGTCGTCGGCATCGCCATGGGCGAAGAGGGCCTTATCAGCCGCGTCCTCGGCCCCCGCGCCGGAGGCGCATTCACGTTCGCCTCCGCAGCCGACGGCGCCGAAACCGCTCCCGGCCAGGTCTCCGCGCGCACCCTCCTCGACCTCTACCGCCTCGAGCAGGTTGACCAGGCCACGCGCATCTTCGCCGTGGCCGGCAATCCTATCGCCCACTCCCTTTCGCCGCTTTTGCACGTCACGGCCTTCCGACGCGAAAACGTCAACGCCATCATGATTCCGCTCAGGGTTCGCACCCTCGACGATCTGCTCGCTGTCGTCCGCGACCTGCCCCTCGACGGCGTCGCCGTCACCATGCCCCTCAAGCAGGAACTCCTGCCGCATCTTGCCAACATGGACCCGCTCACCGCCCGCATCGGTGCCTGCAATACCCTCCGCACCGGCGCCGACGGCAAGCTCTACGGCTTCAATACCGACGTCGCCGGTGTCGTCCGCCCGCTCGAAAAGCGCATGCGTCTCAAAGGCGCGCGCATCCTCGTCCTCGGCGCGGGCGGCGCGGCCCGCGCCGCCGTCTTCGGTCTCGTCGAGCAGGGCTCTGAGGTCTACATCGTCAACCGCACCCACGAGAAAGCCGTAACTCTCGCCCGCAAGGCCAAAGCCCACGTCCTCAAGCAATCAGCGCTCGCCAAACAGCGCTTCGACGCCATCGTCAACACCACGCCCTGCGGCATGACCGGCTTCAAACAGGAGCTGCCCATCAAAGAAAGCGAGCTCAACGCCTCGCTCGTCTTTGACATGGTCTACACCCCGCTCGAAACTCCGCTCCTCAAGCTGGCCCACGCGCGCGGCCTCGCCGTCATCAGCGGGCTTGAGATGTTCGTTCAGCAGGGAGCGCGCCAGTTCGAGATCTGGACCGGCAAGCCCGCCCCTGAAAGCGAAATGCTCCACGCCGTCGAGCTCGAACTCCGCCGCCGCGCCCCGGTCCCTTAGTTCCTACGCCCCGACGTCCTTGATGGACCCCTTCACACGGTCGCTGATCATCTGTACCGCCCGCAGCGCGCTTAGCGCCGCCCCCTCCTGCCAGCCCAGAATGTGGCTCACGTGGTCGCCCACAAAATAAATCGGCCCATCCGGCTCAATCAGCGTCGCGTAACCCGCTCCCAGCTCAACAGACTCCGCGTTCTCCGCCGGTCCGTACGAGTCGATCCACGATCCCTCGTTATATGGAACCTGCTTCCATCCTACAAAAATCGGCTTCTCCAACTCCTTCCCGTGCCCGGGGTGCAGCCGCTCCACAGCACTCCGCGACTCCGCGAATTTCTCCTCCAGGCTCAGCCTGTCAAACGCCGGCCGCATGTCCCATTCGAACCCGCTCACCAGCACGCCGCGCTCCGTAAACAGTCCCGCCGAAGGAAACCACACCGGGCTGCATCCCTGATTCAAAAACTCCAGCCCACCGTAAATGTTGTAGTCCTGCTCCCAGAACCGCCGGCTCTCCCACGCAATCTTGTACGAGCCTGCGTAAACGCACTCTTCAATCACCTTCTTATACCGCGCACTGAAGTCGTTGGCCGTCTTCTTCAGCATGGTCAGCGGCATCCCGCACACGCAGTAATCCGCCTCGATCTGTCTCTCCATCCCTCCCTGCGTGTAACTCACGCGCACGCCATTCGCCGTCCTGCGTATCTCCGTTACCGGCGCGCCATGCTGCACTGTCTCGCCCAGCGCCCTGGCAAACGCATACGGAATCCGGTCCATCCCGCCCACCGGCTGGAACATCGTTGCCTGCCAGTCGAACGACTCTTCAAAAAGCATCCCGTACCAGAAGTCCTCATCCAGCAGCGTATGCATGTCGATAGGCTTGCTCAGCACGCCGGTCTCGGTCCCCGCGCCCGGCTTGATCGCATACCCCGCGCGCTCGCTTCCCACGTATGCGCAGGCATCGTCCAGCGGCCCGTATTTCCTCAAGAAACTCAGCATCCGGTCGCGATCTTCCTTGCTCAACTCCTGGTCCAGCGCGCCCTTGCCGATGCACTTCGCCAGCAGCTCGCTCACGTGCCCCCGCGTGTCGTTGATCGCCTGCCGCTGCACTACCGGCTTGCCGCCGTTGGCCTTGTCATTCTGCAAAAAGCTTGACCGGCTGGTATTCACCTCCACTTCCAGCGCCACGCCCAGCTTCCTGCAATACCCAAGCATCGTGTCGTGCACCGACGGAAGCCGCGCCGGCCCCACGTTCTGATAATGTCCCACATCGAACGTGCACGTCTGCACGCTGCCATCGTTCAACACAATCTTGTCCCCGCCGCGCACACTCCAGTTCCGCCCGCCCGGCCGCTCCCGAGCCTCCAACAACGTGCAGTCGTACCCCAGTGCCTTCATCTCGTAGGCCGCCACCAGCCCCGCGATTCCTCCGCCCAGAATCGCCACCTTCACGCCCTTGCCTGCGCCGGGCGCCACTGCCAGCGGAGTCGCAGCCTCCGCCCGCGCCGCAATCAACCCCATCGCCCGCATGGTCATGAATGCGGCCCCGTACCCTCCGGCCTGACCAACCCGCATCAGAAAATCACGCCTGGATATGCCGAGCTTCGCCATCCCCATCCTGCCTCGCTCCTCTGAACATTGCTTGAGTGAATTCGATTTTCAGCCCGGGACTCTTCCGAACGGAACAGTTTGAAATTACCACACTCAACTCGCCAATTTGCTCACCTGCTCACCCACCGGCCCACGAACCGCGCTACCCTTTTCATTGAGAGGGCTCTCCCCATGCGCGCAGCCGTCTTCGACTCCACACAAACCACCCCCGGCGCCTGGCTTTCCATCGAAGAAGTCGCCCGTCCCGAGCCGCAGTCCGGCGAAGTTCTCCTCAAAGTCATTGCCTGCGGCGTCTGCCGCACCGATCTCCACATTGTCGAGCGCGACCTTCCGCCCCTCCACCCGCGCATCGTCCCCGGCCATCAAATCGTCGGCGAAGTGGTTGAAGGCGCAACCGCAAACCTCCCCATCGGCACGCGCGTAGGCGTCTCCTGGATCGGCGGCGTCGACGGCGATTGCTGGTTCTGCCGCCACAGCATGGAGAACCTCTGCGACCGCCCCGTCTTCACCGGCTACTCGGTCGACGGCGGCTACGCCCAATTCGCCACGGTCCGCGCCGATTTCGCCAACCCGCTCCCCACCGGCCTCGACCCCATCCACGCCGCCCCGCTGCTCTGCGCCGGCGTCATCGGCTTCCGCAGCCTCCGCGTCGCCGCCGTTGAGCGCGGCCAGCGCGTCGGCCTTTACGGCTTTGGCAGCTCCGCCTCGCTCGCCATTCGTATCCTGCACTCTTGGGATTGCTCCGTCTACGTCGTCACCCGCGGCGAGTCGCACCGCCGGGCCGCCCGGTCGCTCGGCGCTGCATGGGTCGGCGACGAAGACGCCAAACCTCCCGTCGAGCTCGACCGCGCCATCACCTTCGCTCCCTCTGGCAAGGTCGTCGTCAGCGCGCTCGCCGCCCTGCGCAAGGGAGGCATCGTCGCCATCAACGCCATTCATCTCGACCAGATGCCCGCCTTCGACTACGACCGCCTGCTCTGGGGCGAACGCCAGATGCGCAGCGTCGCCAACATGACGCGCCAGGATGCGCGCGATTTCCTCACCCTCGCCCGCGACCTCTTGTTTACCCCCGCCGTCCAAACCTTCTCGCTCGACGACGCCAACCGCGCCCTCGAAGCCGTCAAGCACGAAAGCGCCTCCGGCTCCGCGGTCATCGTTCTTTAGCAGGCCGTCTTGAGCAGGTCTTACGGCATTTTCGGAATCAACGTAGACTTTTCAAGACGCGGGCAAAGTGGCTTTTTCTTGAGGAAAAAGCCACTTGAAGGGCGTGCTTTCGGTCTACAGTAGTTCAGAAAATGCTATAGACATACTTCACCCCTTGCCCCCGCGCCAACGCAAAGGGGGCACCCCATCCTTGAGGCAGGATCATTGCGGCAGGAGTGGGAAGGCGTTATCTCTTCTTTGCGTAATCAGGCATGCCCTGAAAATCGATGAAGACCACGCGCTCATCGCCCACCACCCAGGCATCGTGGCCCGGCGGAATATGCAGCACATCGCCAGCCTTCGCGGTCCTCTCTTTCCCGTTGTCCATTCGCATAACCATCGTTCCGGAAACCATGCAGCCGAAGTGAGAGGACTGGCAACTGTCTGTCTTCGCAATCGGCTTCACACAGGTTGACCATTTCCATCCTGGCTCCAATGTGGCGCGCGCAATCGTAGTTCCGCCCAAATTCACGATTTCCAGCTTGCCCTTGTCAAACGTTCTCACTTCGGTTGGCGAACTGAAGCTCTTGGATTCCAGTTTTTCCGTCATTACTGGCATGGCTAAACCTCCTGGGATTTGATTGGGGATTTTCGTTCAGGCGTGCCGCATGGGCACGCAAAGACAAAATACACCTCTGATCCGTTCCTGTGAACCAAATTTTTTGTCATTCCGAAGTTTGGTTCGCCGGGGTTGCCCCATCCTTTCGCGTTCTTCGCGAAAGGGTGGGATGTCACGAACCCAAATCGGCAAGCTGAGACCCGAAGGCTGAAAGCCGGAAACTCGTCTCCTTATCCCTCTTTCGCCGTCACCGTCACCGTCCCGCCCCCCACCGCCGAAGCCGGCACGCTGGCCCACAGCAGATCAGGCGTCAGCTGCGGCCGGTATGGAACCGAAAGCAACAACCGGTCCCCGCTCCGGATCTCGTAACGGGAGATCGGCCGCGCCGCTGCAATCGCCGTATTCCAGCGCACCGTCACCTGGTCGCTGCCGTTGGCCTTCTCTACCTTCACCACCGTCGGCTGCGCCAGCCCCGATTGCGCCAGCTGGAAGTAATTTGTCGTTGCGCCGTAGCGTTCGGCCGTCTCGCGCTCAATCCGCCGCCGGTCCGCCGGCGAAGCCGGGTCCTGCGTCGCTGCCGCCAAATTGGCCACCAGCTGATCGTTCTCCGGCTTCTCCCGGTCGATGTGCCCGATCCCCGTCACCGCGCAGCTCACGCCCGGAATCGACAGCGAGTACCGCACCAGATCCTGGTAATTGGCCTTGCCCGCCTTGCCCACCGAGTAGATCACGTCCGCCGTCGACCTCGAGAAGCGCGACTCCTTTCCAAAGAAACTCCCGTCGCCGAACAGCTTCATCGCAATCACGCCCATGCCGCGGCCCACGGCCAGTTGCAGCACGTTGAACTCGTGCGAGGTATACAGCTTGTCGTTCGCGTTCAACGCCACCAGCAGAGTGTCCAGGTTGTTCTCCGTGTCGCGCCGCAGCACCTCCATCAGCACCGGCGAGCTCAGGTGTCCGGTCACTCCAATGTGCCGGATATACTTCTTGTTCTCCGGATTCAGGCCCGTGTAGTTCGTGCCGTCCCGGTAATCGAGCAGCGTCGCCATTGCCCCGATCCGTTCCGGCATCTTCGAACCGCGCTCGGCCATACCAAGATAGATCTGATCGATCTGCTCGATCGAGGTGATGCAATGCATCTGCATGGCGTCAAGATACGCGCCTTCCGGGATGTATCCCTTTCCGTCGCCGAACATTTGTGTCAGCGTGCGCTCAAGGTCGCTCACCGCCGTTGCGCCCGGCGTTTGGACAATCGAGGTGGATGGACCGGCCCCGAATCTCTCCCAGGTCTTGCTGGCAATGTAAAGGCTCTCGCGCAGCGCCGGGTTGTAGTCCGCGGCTCCCGGCACCAGGTGCATACGCCGGAACGCCTCTCCATATTTCACCTGGCTCGGTCCATAAACATTGGCCGAGTCAAGATAGTTCACTCCCAGTTGCACGGCGCGCACAATAATGTCGGGCGCGTCGATCCCCGGCGCGGTCCACTGCAACGACCCCTGCCCGCCCAGCGCCAGCGGCGTCACCCAGCGGCCCGTCCGCCCCAGCACCCGCTTAGGTACACGCTCCGTTGCCGTCTCCGACCACGCACCATGGCTGGTGGTCAAATATCCCGCCGCCGGCAGTGTGCCCAGCAGCTTCAGAACGTTTCGTCTGGAATTCATCTCTGCGTTCCTCCTTTTGGAATCTCCGGGCCGCCGCGGTCTCCAGCGAAGGTCAAAGTGAAAACAGTTTACAACGCGACTCCAAATTCCTCCATGCCCCTGCCCCTCGTTCCCTACGTCCCTTTCCTTCTCTTTTTGCCGTGCTCTTCCGCCTTGCCCTTTTTCTCCCCTGGCTCATGCGTGATCGGAATCGGCGCCATGTCCGGCCCGACGCGCTTTACCAGCGTGTCGATCATCTCGTAATTGATCGTCCGCGGAGCCGCGGGCCGCGTGATGCCGGTCGCGGGATCGGTGCTGACGTCGCTATTTGCCGCCAGCTGGAAGTTGAATGCCGGAACGTTCCCCTTGGGCGTGTTTTCGGTGAAAACGCGGACCGGCAGATAGCCCTGAATGGGATGCAGCCGGAAGGCCGTCTCGTAGCGATGCTTCTTAACGCTCCACGTAAACACACGCACCTGGTCGAAGTCGAACGGCAGGCCGGAGCTGGGTGGGGCCAGGACCATCAGGTACTCGGGAACCTGGTGGTCCGGCGTGCCTGCCTCTGAATCGGTCACCTTGGTCAGCACCCATGCGCCGATGATGCGCTGCCCTTCGGCGTACTGGCCAACCTCGTCGGGCACCTCCACATCCAGGCGGCTGCCGAGCAGCCAGCCCACGCGGCCTTGCGCGTCGCGCGCCAGCCACCAGTCTTCCATCGCCGGCGCCTCGGTCTCTTGCCCGCCAGCAGCCGCCGGTTGCTGGGGCGCGGCCGGTTTCGTAGTCGCCGCGCTCTTGCCCGGCGCATTCTTGCTTCCTTGCGCAGGTTTCGCCGCGCCGGGCGTAGGCAGCGGCCCAAAGACTTCTGCAGCCTTCTTCGGAGCCGACGCCCGCACCAACAGCTGCACTTTGGCGTTTCCGGCCAGCAAGTAAAATCGCTCCGTCTCGCGGCCGGGAAGCAGGTGCATGGAGAGATCGTCGCGGAGAGTGGCTGTGGCCGCTATGGGATCGCCTTTGTGCTGTTCGGCAAGCTTCACGAACCCGTCGTAGGTCTTGGCGTCGATCACGGCGTGGTCTTCAACCCAACCGATCTGGTTCTTTTCTGTCTTGACTTTAAGAAAGCGGCGACCCTGCTCCAGCACTTCGAGCGGCTGCCCGTTGACCACCTCGCACACCCGATTCGATACCGGCGCAACGCGGTCGTGGAGATAGGTCTCGCGCACGGAGACATACACCATCGCATGCTGCTCTTGATGGAACCGCCCGCATCCCGAGACCAGCGCAAGGGCCCAGAGAGGCACCAGAAATAGCGCGGAGACGTTCCGGACGCGCCGGACGAAATTGACGAGAAGGATTTGGAAACGAATGAGCACAGCTCGTGGCGTTCCCCTTGAGAATAGCACTTTCCCAGTGTTCCGTTGTCAGCGAACGGTGATCAGAAAAACAGGGAAAAAGCACCGAGGTAACGAGAAAACGGTGGGCTCTGAGCTTCTGGCTCTCAGCTTTCGGCTTTCACTGACAACTGAGAACGGATCACTGACCAATGCGATCACGGCAGCGCCGCAATCGCAATTGCTCCTACGGGATCCGTGCCGGTTTTAGAGGTGATTGCGGCGGTCAGCGTTCCCGAACTCATCGTGAAGGCTTCCAGGTCGGGATCGCCGCTTGATGTGGATCCGCCCGTGGACACCGCCAGCACAAAGTTATCGTCGCTATCCTCCGCCAGGCCGATGGGATCGATGCCGCCGGTAATATCGCTTCCTGCTGCCACCGAATAGGTAGTCTTTGAGGCCGAGATGGGAAACCAGGCGATGTTGCCGAACCCGGTATGGCCTTGGCCATTGGCAACGTAGACGTATTCGCCCGAAGCGATGGGCAGGATGGCGTTGGGCGCAAGTCCGCCGCTGGCCATTGGAGAGCCGGACGCCTGGGTCACCGTGCCGCTCAGCGAGCTTTAGTTGAAGACGCGCAGCCCGCTCGAGTTGGCCGAGGAATCTGCCAGCGTTTCACCGACGTAGAACAGCCGCTCTGTGGGGTCCACGGCTACGGACAGGGCATCGCCGCCGCTGTTCAAAACACCGGTTGTTCTCGCCGTCGCTCCCAGGGGACTGGCGTTGCCGGTGGTAAAGGGATCGATCAGCGTACCTGCGCCGCTTAGAGCCACAAAAACATTGTCGCCGTCGGGAGAAATAACCATCTGTTTCACGGCGGCATTTGTCAGGTTGTTAAAGGTCTGCGATGGAGGCGCGCCTCCGGTTCCGGCACGTTTTGTCCGGCTGCGGAATTCGACGCAAGCAGGCGGAAAAGCTATCTCACTGAAGAGACGCGTTCAAGAGAGATTTCGTTCGCGAAGGTGCCGACCCCTAATTGGGCCGGCCGCCGGAAGCCGCGCGGCGGCGGAAGCGCTCATCTACAGGCTGACGGCCTTGAAACCCCGCTTCCACGGTGTGCCAGTGCTCGATAGCTGGCTCGCCCATGCGCCAGCAGAGCAGGACGACCTGGTCGTCGACGCGGCAGGGAAAGTCCAGGAGGCCGGTTTCCAGATCTTTCACTTGAACGCCGATAGCATCGATTTCGGCAATGCTCTCGCGGACCTGTTTGAGGTGATCCTCCATCTCGGCGCGCTGCTTCGCGATGCCTGCGGTATTCACCCGCATGCCGCCGGAGAAATAGATGCGCTGTGCAAGTCCATTGAGACCAGACTCGAGATTCTGGGCAGAACGCCTGCCTTCTATGGCGCGCTTGAGCAAGGATTCAAGCACCGGCAGCAGCGATTGCGCTTCGTCAAGGGTGAAGATTTTCATCGGAGAGTCCCTGAATAATTACAGAATACGACGAAACCGGAAAAAGAAAGCGCCGATGAAGGCGCCGGCACCAATTGTAAAGTGGGGTGAGCCGATCTTGAATCCAAAGGCAGGTTCTCTTTGGTTGCGTCATGATTGCTGCGAGTCATTAGGGAAGTCTCATCGAATTCGTCGCCTCTAGTACGCCAAGTCAACGAGTATTCAGCAGCAGCGCGGTAAAAGAAATATTATGCTGATTGAGACTATTTTGGACGCTACCGAGACGGGGAACAAAGACGTGCGAGCCGCATCCATGCGCTCAAACCGGCCGCGAGTGATGTAGAATCTCTTTCGTCCCCACGCTCTGACGGCTTCGTTCATCCCTGTACTGATCGGAAGCGCGCTGGCGTGGCGAACCACCGGGCAATTACACATCCTGTTGCTGGTGGCCATGTTGGCGGCATCCACCCTGATTCAAGCCGCAACCAATATGTTCAACGAGTATTTTGACTATGTCAGCGGTCTCGATACAGCCGAGTCGGTGGGCATTGCCGGGGTCATCACACAGAATGGCGTGCCCCCGAAGACGATTCTGCGAGTCGCAGTAGTGGCCCCTTGTTTTTGGCCGCGCTGCATCGAGCCAGTGCATTCGTCCAAGCACCAGATGTGTTCCTCTCGTTCATGGCGTGTTGTTTGAATGTTAAGTCGAGGAGGAGCACGAGGTGTTGCATAGGCTGAACTCAGCGGCGACGCTGGTTCAGAGAGCAACCTCGGAGGCTCCTCGAGACGATATGTATTACATCGGACTTGACGTTCACAAGAGGACGATCAGCTATTGCGTGAAGGATGCAGCTGGTCATGTGCACCAGGAAGGCAAGATCGGATCAACCCGGTGCGAGCTGGATGCCTCGATAACAACTCTTTTCCAACCCCGGATGATAGCCATGGAAGCGACGATCTTCAGCGTGTGGATCTACGATCACCTGCTTCCGCATGCCGAGAAGGTCAAGGTGGCACACCCTTTAATGCTGCGGGCCATTGCCGCGGCCAAGAAGAAGAACGATCGGATCGATGCCGCCAAGATTGCCGACTGCCTGCGCTGCGACTTCCTGCCGGAGTGCCATATAGCTTCGACTGAGATCCGGGATCGACGCCGGACGCTGCGCTACCGGAACCTGGTGGTCAAGCAGATGGTGCAGATGAAGAACCGGGTATCCGGACTTCTGCTGGAAACTGGAGTCAGCTACAACAAGCGCCGGCTGCACAAGGTGAGCTATTTCGCCGACCTGATGTCGACCAACGAAGAGGTCAACGAGAGCATCCGGCCGCTGCTGAGGCTCAGCCGCGAACACATCGTGCGCGCGCAGAAGCTCAACTATGCTCTGGTCAGCTCCCTGGAGCGAGACCCGATGCTGTCGGAGAGACTCACGCGGCTGAGGACGGTTCCCGGCGTAGGTCCGATTACCGCACTGAGCTGGGCTCTGGAGATCGGCGACTTCACCCGCTTCCGGTCGGTCAAGCAGGCCATCAGCTACTGCGGTCTGTGCGGAGACGAGAGGAGTTCAGCCGACAAGGTGATGCGTATGCCGCTTTCCAAGCAGCGCAACAAGCACATCCAGCGAGTGCTGATCGAAGCGGCAAAACTGGTTCCCCGGGAGTGCCACGAACTGGCGATGGTTCGCGAGAAAGAACTGCAGAAAGGAAATCCCAACCGCGCCACGCTCGCCGTAGCCAGGAAGATGATCTGCTACATGCTTGCCGTGGAGCGCAGAAACAGAAATTCGTGCCTGCAGAGAAGTTCAAAGGTACAGCGGCAGCGTGAAAAACCTTTCCCCCTAAGGAAAGAACAAAAACATCAGGATTCTTCGATGCGCAGACTGCCAGATCCCGCCGTTAGCCGACTGAGCGAAGGGGATCAAACTCCAGAGGCTCTCTCCGAATTGTTTCGGGACTGGCCGAGAACACAAACTCCATCTTCTGTGCGGACTTTTCGGAGTCTTGGACAGCAAATGGATGTCCGGTTCTGCATGGGCAGGAACCATCAGCCGAGAGGCACAGTTGCGCAGCCCTTTATCCTGATCAGATCAACAGCGCGCTCTCCTGAGCGCGCCCAGGAAACTTGTGCTTTTCGCTTGACAGAGACTTGGGGTGCACCCCTTCGGTGAGACAGTTTGAGTTTTGACAGTTCGCCGTTGGATGAAAAATGGTGTTCATTCTGTTCGGTCTCTGGCAGTGTGGCTTTCGGTTGGTGAAGCGGAGACAGGCTCTGGT
>Ga0326727_10016508_pt1 | contig 15566 bp, 11 predicted proteins | sample MB2enrmetagenome_FD_207643 | JGI IMG/M metagenome (GOLD analysis project Ga0326727, IMG submission 207643) | Lab enriched peat soil microbial communities from McLean, Ithaca, NY, United States - MB29MY | ecosystem: Environmental > Terrestrial > Soil > Wetlands > Peat | place: USA: New York... | reverse complement strand
CCGACTGCGGCGAAGTTGCCCTGGAAGTGCGGGTCGAGACGGAGGCTGAGTCCCACGATCCGGATTCCATCATGTTGCGCTTCACGGTGCGGGATTCCGGCATCGGCATTCCCGCGGAGAAGCGCGACTTGGTGTTTGAAGCGTTCACACAGGCGGACAACTCCACCACGCGGCGATATGGCGGTACGGGACTGGGACTGACCATCTCGGCCAGGTTGGTGGCCATGATGGGCGGCCGTATCTGGCTGGAGAGCGAAGTCGGCCACGGGACCCAGTTCCATTTCACCATCCGGTGCGGTGTGGCGAAGGCGGAACCTCCGGCCGCTGAGGAGCAAGCCAGTCTGACCGGCATTCCGGTGCTTGTGGTAGACGACAATTCCACCAACCGGAGGGTTTTCGAGGAGACGCTCCGCCGCTGGGGGATGCAGCCGGAGGTGGTGGGAAGCGCCGCGGCGGCGCTCGCCCGCCTGCGGGAGGCATGCGATGCCGGGGCCGCGTTCCGCTTGATACTGACGGATGCCACCATGCCCGATATGGACGGCTTTCAACTGGTGGAGCGAATCAGGGAATCCGCGGACTTCGGGAAAGTGGCGGTCATCATGGCGACTTCGGCGGGGCAGCGTGGCGATGCCGCCCGGTGCCGAAGCTTAGGCATAGCCGGCTATCTGACGAAGCCCGTCCGCAGAGTGGAGTTGAAGGCAGCCATTCGCGCCACCTTGGGTCGTGGTCCGGATGACATCCAGGCGCATCCCTTGCTGACCCGCCACACCCAGCGGGAACGGCATCGCAGCCTGCGCATTCTGCTGGCTGAGGACAATCCCGTCAATCAGAAGCTGGCGGTCCGGCTGCTGGAGAAAGAGGGTCACACGGTAGTGGTGGCGGACAACGGCAGGCGGGCCTTGGAAGCTCTCGAAGCAGCGGACGTCGACCTGGTGATCCTGGACGTGCAAATGCCGGAGATGGACGGTTACGAAGCCGCCGCTTCCATTCGCAAAACGGAGGAAACGACGCTCAAGCGCGTGCCCATTCTGGCGATGACGGCGCACGCCATGAAGGGCGATCGGGAAAAGTGCCTGGCCGCTGGAATGGACGGCTACCTGTCCAAGCCGATTCGCCCCGGCGATCTCCGCCAGGCGATCGAAGACCTGGTGCCGGCCTGAGGCGGGGGCCGGGGGCCGGGCCTCCCGCAATCCTGGTAGGATTGCACCATGAAGATTTCACGACGGGCCTTTCATACGGCCATGCTTTCCACGCCGGCATGGGCCCAGGTGGCCGATCGGAAACTGGTTCTGCCGGCCTGGAACGGGCCATCCACCGCGGGCGACGGGTTTGCGTTGACCAGCGCGCTGTCGCCGCGCCAGCGCTGGAACGTGCCGGGACCTCCGCGGAAATACTTTTCGGAATGGCTGCCCGCACTGTTCGAACGCACGCTGGCGATTGACGAATGGAAGGGAGAGAAGAGCCAGTTGCGCTGGATCTTCACCGGCCCGATGGGCGGGATCACGGTGGAAGTTGGAGCGGGCCGACTCCGTCTGGTCGAGCGCTACGACGACTCGCCGGGGCTGAGCAAAGTGCCACCCGTCCCAGAGCGGCCCGCGCGACACCCGGAAGGACTCTGGGATGAAGCCAGCGTGGAATATACCGGCGATCTGCGCGCCATCTCCGTGGTGCTCGATCACCGGCTGTCGGTTCGCGTGGCGCTGAACGGCCAGGAAGCCCTGGTCGCGCATTGCACGCTGGACGTCAATCGGCACCAACTGGCGTATTCGGGCGAGGAGGGCGCGGTTCGGGGGCGCCTGTTGCCGCCGGCCATCGACTCCGCCACGGTGCGTGTGGACGCTTCCGCCCGCTTCCAGCAGATGCTGGGTTTTGGCGGCACCACCACTCCGCCCGCGTACGCCGAGCTCAGCCCGGAGGGCAAGCGCGTCTGGTGGCGCAAACTGGCGGAGTACAACCTTCTGCTGCACCGCGAATACCCCACCGGTGCTCTCTTGAACCCGGAAATGACCAATTGGGATCGGCCGGCGGACGCCTCCCCTCACTACTACGGGGACAATTTCCCGAATTGCGAGACCAGCGATTTCGATTACATGCGCCGGGTGCGGCGGCTGGGCGGCAAAGTAATTTTCGAATTCTGGGAATTGCCGGTGTGGGCCAGACTGCGCGACAGCGCCGGAAAGCTCACCGAGCTTCCCGACCTGGATGCGTATGCCCAGGCCATGGTTCGCTATTGCCAGGTCTCGCGCGAGAAGACCGGCTCGGCGCCGGAGATCGTGGGCATTCAGAACGAGGTGCAACAGCCGCCCGAGGTTTGGCAGCAGATGACGCTGGCTCTGCGCCAGGCGCTGGATCGGGCGGGGTTCGGCGCGGTGAAGATCCACATGCACAATCCGCCGTTTGTCTCCGGCGGCATTGCCGCGGCCAAAGCCTTTCGCGAGAAGGACGCGGTGTGGAAAGCCATCGATTACGCCACCTCGAACATGTACGATTACCAGGATTTCTTTTACGACCCCGACGGTTTCGATGCGCGCCTTCGCGAGATGAAAGAGGCCATTGGCGGGAAACCGTTCCTGGCGGCCGAGCTTTGTGTCAACAATTCAGCCTTCCAAACCCGCACCTACCGCACGGCATTCGCCATGGGGCAGCTCTATCACAAGGTGCTGACCATGCTGGACACCTGCGGCATCATGTACTGCTGGACGCTGCTCAACGTGGTGCAGCCATCCTATGGTTGGACGCGCACGCTGATGGCGCCCGACCCCGAACATGGCTTTGTGCCGGCCGCGACCAGCCATCAATTGCGTGTGTTCGGCGCGTATTCCCGGCGAATCCGCGCTGGCATGACGCGCCTGCAGGCGGCCAGCTCGAACCCGCGGCTTTTGGCGACCGCGTTCAGCGGAAACGCAGGCGCGCGAACGCTGGTGATGCTGAACCGGTCCGCGGCCGCGCAAAGAGTCACAGTGACGTGGCCCGGAGAGCCATTCCGGTTTATGGAAGTCGTCAGCCCGCAGCAGGAGAATGCCGTCGAACCGGCGGCGCGCGGCGAGGTCACCGTGCCACCGGGCGCGATTGTCACCTTGACGAACGTCGAGCTTTTGTAGCGCCGGCGATCTCGTCGCCGGTGGGTTTGGGTTGAGGTCCGTCCGAAGAAACACCGGCGACAAGATCGCCGGCGCTACTGTGGTTCCGATGGTAGAATGACTACTATGGAAAAGCGCCTCGATCTGCTGCCAGGCACCCTGGATATGCTGATTCTGCGGACGCTGCTGTTCGGCCCCGCTCACGGACACGAGATCGCCAAGCACATACAACGAACCACCGACGACGTGCTGCAACTGGAGCACGGGTCGCTCTATCCGGCCTTGCACCGGCTGGAGCGCCGGGGCTGGGTGATGGCCAAATGGCAAACGGCGAAAGACCGGAACCGCCAGTTCAAATACTACCGGCTGACACCGGCGGGCCGGAGACAGCTTGTCGCGGAAGGGTCCAGGTGGAAGCAACTGGCGCGCGCCATTACGCGGGTGATGTGGCCCGCGGAAGGAGAGTGAGATGGATTGGCGGCGGAAGCGGGCATTGGACCTCGAGCGGGAACTGCGCGACCACCTGGATCTCGAGGCCGGGGAGCAGCAGGCCAAAGGCCTGACCCCGGAAGCGGCGCGCTATGGCGCCAGGCGGGCCTTGGGCAACACCGCCCTGATCCAGGAAGACGTACGGCAGGCGTGGGGCTGGACGTGGCTGGAGCGGCTTGCCCAGGATGTTCGTCACGTGGTCCGCGCGATTCGGCGGTCGCCCGGTTTTGCGATTGTCGCGGTGCTTTCCCTCGCTATAGGGATCGGCGCCAGCACCTCGGTCTTCACGGTCTTCTACGCCATGTTTCTGCGCTCGCTGCCGGTGCGCGACCCGCAGCAGCTTCGCATCCTCAACTGGGCCGGCGGAGAAAACGTGCCGGCGCACTCTTTCAGCGGTTACATGACCGAAGTGAACGGTATGCGCACCGGCGGCTCTTTCTCATGGGATGCGTTCCAGGCGATCCAGAAAGGCTACACCGGCTTTTCTTCCGTGGCCGGCTTTTCGCAGGTTGGCACCAACGTTGTCACCAGGACCCAGGCCTGGCAGACCGCTGCGCAGCTTGTGAGCGCCAATTTCTTCGACGTGCTGGGAACCCAGCCGGCCGTGGGCCGCGCCTTCACCGCGGACGCCGATTCGCCGGCCGCACCACCCACCGTCCTGCTGAGCTGGCGAATGGCGCAGCGTCTTTTCGGCAGCGAGCGATCAGCCGTCGGATCGCCGGTCACCATCCAGCAGGTTTCCTACACCGTAATCGGCGTTCTTCCCCCGGATTTCGTCGGCCTGAGGCAGACCGAACCGGCGGATGTATACATTCCGCTCGGGCGTGCCCATGAACTGTCCGGCTCCTACCGTTTTGACAAACCCGACACCTGGTGGATTCAGATCATCGGACGCGTGGCGCCGGGCAAGCGGGATCGAGAGGTACGCGCCGCGCTCGACGTCATCCTGGCCCAGGTCGCCGCCGCCTACGGTGCACAGGTCAAGAAGCCGGTGGACACTCCCCAGTCAGTTCTGCTCGACGGCCGCACGGGACTCGATATCCTCAACACCGAGATGTCCCGGTCGTTGGTGGCGCTGTTTGCCATGGTGGGTCTCATGCTGCTGGTTGCCTGCGCCAATGTGGCGAACCTGCTGCTGGCGCGCGGCGGGGCGCGGGCCCGCGAGTTGGCGGTACGGCTGTCATTGGGCGCCGGCAGGATGCGCATCGTTCGGCATCTGTTCACTGAAAGCCTGGTGCTGGCTTTGGCCGGCGGGCTGCTGGGGTTCCTCCTGGCGCGCCTCGGCACAGTGTTGCTCACCCGGCTTCTGATGGAGGCCTACGAGTGGTCCCTCGATCTGAAGCCGGACGCCACGGTGATGGCCTTCGCCATGGGGCTTTCGCTGGTGACGGCGCTGCTGTTCGGCGTCCTGCCCGCGTGGCGCTCCACCGCCGTGCACCCGGCCGCGTGCCTCCGGCAGGGTGGCGCCGGCGCCGGTTCCCTGCGGCAGCGCCTGGCCAAGAGCCTAGTGGTGGTTCAGATCGCCCTGGCCTTTGTCCTGGTCTTTGAGGCTGGTCTGTTCGCGCGAACCATGGCCAACCTCGGAAACGTATCGTTGGGCTTTCGCCCCGACAAACTGCTGCTGTTTTCCGTGGACCCCAGCCGCAGCGGGTACAAAGAGCAGCGCCTCGTGGATGTTTGCCGCCGCATTCACGACGGGGTCACCGCCATCCCCGGCGTCCGGTCGGCCACGTTTTCGAGCATCCCGCCGCTGGCCGGATGGATGTCATCGCAGAGCATCACCGTGCCGGGTTACACGCCTCCGCCCAAGGACAGCGGCCCTCTATACGTTGTTGCCGGAGACCAATTCCTCACCATCATGGGCACGCCGATCCTGCTGGGCCGCGACCTTTCCGCCTCCGACGATGAAGGCTCCGCCAAAGTCGCCGTCGTCAACCAGACCCTGGCGAAGAAGTACTTCACCGGCAATCCGGTGGGGCGCGAGTTCGCCTTCGGGGACAAGTTCACCAAGCCCGTTCGCATTGTGGGTGTGGCGGCGGATGCCAAAATTCACGATATCCGCAGTAAGATTGAGCCCACCATCTACCTCTCTTATGCGCAGTACTCCAGCCGCCTGGGACTTATAACCTTCGAGGTCCGCGCCGCTGGGGATGCCCTTTCTCTTTCGAACGCCGTGCGGCACGCGGTGGCGGCGGTCGACTCTACGCTGCCCGTGGCGCAGATCCGGACGCAGAGCGAGCAGATCAACCGCAACCTCTTCCGCGAACGCACCTTCGCATTCCTGTCGTCTTTTTTCAGCGCGATCACGCTGGCGCTGGCGTGCATCGGCGTCTATGGAGTGTTCGCTTACGCCGTGGCGCGCCGCACCAGCGAGTTCGGCGTGCGGATGGCGGTAGGGGCAACCGGGGCCCAGGTTGGCTGGCTGGTATTGCGGGGTGCTCTGGTGCTGGTCGCGCTCGGCATGGCGATCGGCATTCCCGCGGCGCTGGCAGTGGCGACCTTGATCCGCGCGGGGTTGTTCGGAGTGGAACCGGCGGACCTGGCGACGGTGGCGGCGGCGGTTGTGGCGATGGTGGTGGCGGCGGGTGTCGCGGCCTGGATGCCGGCAAGGCGCGCGGCGTTGTTGGACCCGGTGGTGGCGTTGAGGTACGAGTGAGGGGCTTGCTCAACCCAGCTTGACGGGGAGTTCGTCCATCGGCCCCATCCACTGCTTTTCGCGATCGGCGTCGATGCTCAGCTTGTAGGTTCGTTTCACATCCGCGACCTTCACGCCGCGAATATCGATCTTGTTCAGGTCGTATTGGCCCAGACCCGCCTGGGAACAATACACCAGGCTGCCCACCCAACCGGGGTCGACGCCCATGGCTTCTACACCCACGCGGTCGGCGGCGATGTAGTCGGTGGAGGCGATCGCGATCCGGTGCGGCACCGGCGTTCCGGCGTGCGGGCCGTTGCCCTCCATGCCTTCGAACGCATCCACCACCGCCGCGCCCCAGAAAGGCTTCAGCTTTTGGGCCGTCAGCATCATGTTGACCTGCATCATGCGGATGCCGACGTGGTACTTGCGCTTGTCACTCCAGCGAGGGGTCACCTTGGGAGCCGCGGAAAGCGGTGCGCCCAGCACCATGTTCTTCACCGACATGGTCACCAACTGGGCGTTGTGCGTCTTCATCACCGAGCAGCAGATGATATAGGCGTCCGGGTCCTGCAGCCGCGCCGCCAGGCGCACCGGGACCACGTGCGCGTCGTAATCGAAGACCGGGAGCACCTGGTATTTCGCCTCTATATTCAGGTCCACCAGGCTCACGTTCTGGCTGCGATGCTGTTCGACAATCTTCTGGTAGCCGAGAGCCTCGAAGTTGGCCAGGGCATTGCCGCAGGATTCGGCGATGACCACCGGTCCCTTGAAGCGGGGCGCGAGGTAGTCGAGGATGCCCATGAGCGCCTCGGCATTGGTGGTTCCGAGTGCGACGGTGCTGACGCAATTGGGCTTGAGAACCACGTATTTCTTGGTTTTCAGGACGGGCAGGATCTGGTCGTCGATGGCCACCAGCGCGTCGGTAATGTTCTTGCGCCGGTTTTCTCCCTTGACGAGCGCCACCGTGGACCGGGCGGTCTGGTAGGGGTAGGGCTGATCCGGGCCCGTCCACAGATCGAGGTTAGGCCTGGGCGGCTGTTGTTGTGCCGCGGCCGGGAGGGCCCCGCGGGCTGCGACCGCGGCACCCGCGGCGATCAGGAAATTGCGTCGTGAGAATGACATGGGAAAATCACCTCTTCTAGTCCGAAATGCCAGTATATACCCTGGCGCGTCGCACCGAAGCTTCCCACCATCGTATTCGGATATGCTATTCCTGGAATGGGTCTCAGTACAGATTCCGACAGAATCTGGGGCCAGTATGGACTACACCAAAAATCAACTGAAAGCAATCAATGCTCTCGACCCGAACCTCCAGATCATCGCCTGCGCCGGTTCGGGCAAGACGCAGGTCATATCGCGAAGAGTTGTAAGGATCCTCGAATGTAGGAAAGACGCTGGGATCGGGCCGGGTAACATCGTCGCATTCACTTTCACCGAGAAGGCTGCGGCCGAGATGAAGGATCGGATCCACCGTCTGTGCCTGGAGGTTCTTGGGGATGACACCGGGCTTGCAGAGATGTTCGTCGGCACAATCCACGCGTACTGCCTGAACCTCTTGCAGCAACCTCCGGTCTACAAGTACCTCAAGTACTCCGTGCTCACAGAGGTTCAACAGCGCCTTCTCATAGACCGCAACAGTTCCAAGAGCGGCCTCACCTCTGTGCCACTACTTGCTGGCGATTTTCTGCGGCGCTGGAAGGATTCCGCACTGTATCAGCAGATTTTGGGCGTTCTGGCCGAGGGTGACGTCGATCCGAACCAGGTGCCAAAGGCGGTCCTCGAAGCTGTGGAGAAATATCGTAAACTGTGCGACGAGCACCGCTATTTGGACTACACCACGATTATGGGCGCCGCTGTTTCGGAGATTAAGGCGAACAGGAAACTCCGCGAACGTTTGGCATCGAATCTCAAGTATCTGGTCGTCGACGAGTATCAGGATATAAACCCACTGCAGGAAGAACTGATCCGCATCCTCCATGGACTCGGGGCGAATCTTTGCGTCGTTGGCGACGACGATCAGACCATTTATCAGTGGCGCGGCAGCGAGGTGGAGAACATTATTCACTTCGCCGACCGCTACCCGGACGTGAAACCTGTCCGGCTGGACCACAATTTCCGTAGTAGCAAGGGCATTGTGATGTCGGCCCGCCAGGTTATTGAGCGCAATCCAGACCGGCTGTCCAAGAAGATGGAGAGCACGGACGCGCAGAGGTATGAAAAGGGCGATCTGCTTGCGCTTCAATTCCACGATGTCATAACCGAGGCCCAGTGGATAGCCGAAAAGATTCGATCCGTGATCGGAACTCCCTACAAGGACCGTGCCGATCGGCCGGCCCGTGGGCTGACCTATTCGGATGTGGCCGTTCTTCTGCGGAGCGTTAACAACGACGGAAAACCCATCGTGGACGCATTGCGTTCGGCGAACATCCCAGTTCTGGTCGGGGGAGTCAGCGCACTCTTCGATACGCCTGAGATGCAGGCGATCCGGGATGCGTTCTACTTTCTGGCAGGCTACTCGCCACGAAATGTAGCGGCTCCGACAATAGCCAGCTTGCGTCGGCAGTTTCAGAGGGCATGGTGGGGCATCACGAGGGCGGACCTCCGCAATGGCCTTCGCTTTCTGGAGGAGACGAAGGCTCGCATCGGGGATGAGATGGATGCGGAGTTGTATTTGCAGAGGGTCTACCAGGATTTCCTGGCGTTCCTGGAGGTTCGGGAGGAAAACGTCTACAATCCGCCCCAGGATGGGCGCACCGGGGAGCTCGTTTTCTACAATCTCGGCAAGTTCAGCCAGGTGATTTCGGACTTCGAGACGATCAACTTCAATAGCTCGCCGGCCTCGCTCTACTCGACGTTCGCGGGGTTTCTGGAATTCCAGGCTGCCGACTACTACCCGGAAGGCTGGGAGGAGTCGAGCTATGCGCAGCCCGACGCTGTGAATGTCATGACCGTGCACCAGGCCAAGGGAATGCAGTGGCCGGTGGTGTTTGTGCCGTGCCTCCGCAGGAATCGGTTCCCATCGCGCCGCCAGGGCGGTCGGTCAGTCTGGCACGTGATCCCCGATACGGCGGTGAAGAACGTGGATCGGTACAAGGGAACTGTGGAAGATGAGCGAAGGCTTCTCTATGTCGCGTTGACTCGGGCTGAGAAGTACCTGTTCTGCTCATGGGCTCCGATTCCACAGAACCAGCAACAGAGGAACGTATCCGACTTCTTTCGCGAGTTTACCGACAGTGAGTACGTCCTGAGCAAAGAGCCGAGGCAGCCAAACGTCAAGAAAGTCGCCCCAAAGCAGCGCATCGAGGAGGTGCCCTTGCCTCTCACCTTCAGCGAACTGCGGTACTTTTTTGACTGCCCGTACCTTTTCAAGCTGCGCTTTCTGTACGGGTTCGATGCCCCGATCAGCCGACCTCTTGGCTATGGGAAATCCCTGCACGATGCACTGGCGGAGATTCACTCCGAGTCGCTGAGTGGCCGGATTCCTGGATTGGCTGACGTTCCTCGCCTCGTTGAAGAACACCTGCACCTGCCTTTCGCGAACGCTCAGATCCGAGACAATCTCAGGAAGGAGGCGGCGAAGGCGCTAGCCGGCTATCTGCGGAAGCACAGCCAAGAACTCCAGCGGCTGGAGCATGTAGAGAAGATCGTTGAACTAAAGCTCTCCGATGGTGTCGTCGTGAGCGGACGGATAGACCTGATCCGGCGCACGGATACGGGGGAGATCTCAATTGTCGATTTCAAGTCCGACCATCGTGCACAGCCAGAGGAGATCACCCTAAAGCAACTCCACGTCTATGCCGTCGGCTACAACAAGCTCACGGGTCGGAATGCTGACCTGATCGAGGTTCACAACCTCGATCAGGGTGGTGTGCATCGGGAAGAGATAGACCCGTTGCTTGTGGCGAATACGCTTGACAAGGTCGCTGAAGCTGGAAGGAGTCTACGTCACAACCACCTGCCCCGTCACAGCCAGTGGTGCGAGAAATGCAACGGCTGTGACGTCTCGGGTATCTGTAGAAATCGACCTTCCGGAAGAAGGCTCGTCGCGGCGACGTAACGGTTAGAACGGCGGAGGAAGCCAGTCATTAAACCGATCAGTCATAGGCGGCTAACGGAGATCGCGGAAGTGCTCCTGGCAAACCGCTCGACAGACCGTTCGGGCTGGTACTGGATCGGCGAGCCGGGCCTGAAGACCCTGGACAAGAAGCGAGCCAACAAGTACCTGCTCGCCTGCATTTTGGACTACCAGATCCAGTCCGGGCGCGCATGGGAAAACGCGAAGCGTCTCGCAGAGTCGATCCTCGGCGATCCTCCCTGTCTTTGGGAATCGATCACGGAGATACCCTTCTTGGTTTGGAGGCATAGGTTTCGAGAGTATGGTCTTCACCGTTTCCCTGTCGCACATGAGCGGGTATGGAGGATTGGGAAGAGGGTTGTTGATGGCTACGCGGGCGACGCGCGCCAGGTGTGGAAAGGGCTGTCTCCTGCGAAATCTACGGCGGCGTTGATCACATTGGGTGTCGGTGAACAACTATCAAGAATGGCGGTTGGCGGTTTGTTCGACTGCGGGTGGCTGAAGGGCAAGTCAGATGTGAAGGCGGACGTTCACGTGAAGCGGGTGGTTGGCAGAGTCTGCTTGGGTCGGCCAGCGACGGAAGATGAGGCGATCGATCTCGCCCGCCACATATGCCCGGATAACCCCTGGCTCATCGATAGCGCTCTTTGGCAGGCCGGTTATCACCACTGCCGCCCCAAGGAGACATTTTGCGTCGCCTGTTTTCTGAACAGGCTATGCTCGTTCGCCGCTAATTTGACGCTTGGCATGCCCCTTCCAAGTGGCGGAATGGCATCGACCTCCGGTGCGGAAACGACGCGCCGGCCGCGCATCGCGTAGCTCCCCATTAGTGGGCGGCTCGCGGGCGGCGCACGCTCGACCCATAGCTGACAACCATCGGCTCAAGAGCCTTTTGCATGGCCCTGCCGCTCAGTTGCTGCGAAAGCATGGAAGTGACCAGTTGGTTCAAACTCACGCCTTCCTCCTTGGCCATCTGCGAAAGTCTCCGATGCAGGCTCCTGGGAACCCGCTGAACCCAGTTTCCGCTTGGCAAAGGACCATCGGTTGCGGGTTCAGGCACCGCATCACCGGCAGCGACGCAATCTTCGATCCAGAGCCTTTGCGCCTCATCGAGATTCCGTAGGGCCTCCTGTTCGTCTGCTCCATGGGTTGAGCAGCTCGGCAATTCTACAATCTCGGCCACGACGTCCCCATCTTCATCGACCCGCAGGGTCTTTGTATAAGGTCGCCCCATGTAGCGGGCGATATCCTTGTTTTCAATCCTCATATAGTCCCAACTCGATCATCGCACTCGCGAAGTCATCAACCGAGTACGGCTTCACTTGCTTGTTGCCGCGATTATGCACACCCTGGCGCGCCCCGCCGAAGCCCCACAACATCCATTCGGATATACTATTTCTGAAATGAATCTCAGCGCGGGACGGAAGCTCGCCCCCTATGAAATCGTGGGTCCGCTGGGCGCCGTCGCCGACCTTGCCCCCGTCGGGCCTCGCAGCCGTTATCTCCCGTCCCGCGACGGCCAGAAATTCCTGATCCCGACTCCGGTGCACGACGAATTCGCGAAGGCCTTCACGGTGATCGTCAACTGGCCCTCGCTGCTGGCGAAGCAGGCAGAGCGATGAGACAACTGGTTGAGTGCGTTCCCAATTTTTCCGAAGGGCGCGATGCCGCCAAGATGGATGCGATCGTCCAGGCCATCGTTTCGGTTCCGGAAGTGGTCCTGCTGGATCGCGGATCGGACGCCGATCATAACCGCTCGGTCCTGACCTTCGTCGGACCGCCCGCGGCGGTGGCCGATGCCGCCTTCCGCGCGGTAGAAAAAGCGGCGTCGCTCATCGACCTGACCCGGCATGAGGGCGTGCACCCGCGCATAGGGGCGGCGGACGTCGTACCGTTTATCCCCATCGAGGGCGTGACGCTGGAAGATTGCGTCAAGCTCGCCGAGCGCGTGGGCCACGAGATTTGGAACAAGCTGAAAATTCCCGTCTACTTTTACGAAGCCGCGGCCAGGCGCCCCGAGCGCGTGAACCTCGAAAACATACGCCGCGGCCAATTCGAGGCGCTGTTCGAAGAGATGGGGACGGTGCCCGAGCGCCATCCGGACGTGGGCGAGGCGGTTTGCCACCCGACCGCCGGCGCCATCGTGGTGGGCGCGCGCAAATTCCTGATCGCTTATAACATCAACCTGGGGACCGCCGATGTCGGCATCGCCAAAAAGATTGCCAAGACCATTCGTTTCTCCTCCGGCGGTCTGCGCTGCGTAAAAGCCATCGGGGTGGCGCTGGCCTCGCGAAACCTGGCGCAGGTTTCCATGAACCTGACGGATTTCGAGCAGACGCCCATGCACCTGGTTTTCGAAACCGTGCGCCGGGAAGCGGAGCGCCATGGCGTGCCGGTGGTGGGCAGCGAGATCGTGGGCCTGGTTCCGAGGAAGGCGCTCGAAATGTCGGCCGAGTATTTCCTGCGCTTCGAGAATTTCCGGCCGGAGCTGGTGTTGGAGAACCGCATCGCCGATGCCATGGCGTCGCGCCGCGGGTAGCCGGAGTTTCTGGATGCGTTGGCCGCTCCCACGGCCACGCCTGGCGGCGGCAGCGCGACGGCGGCGGCGGCGGCCATGGCGGCCGCGCTGGGCGCCATGGTGACGCGGCTTGCCAAACTGGATTGCGGCGGGTTCGAGGAGGACCGGCGGTTCTTCACCGGCGCCGTGGAGCGCGCGGCGGCGGCTGCGCGCGCTGCACCGCGGCGAGTGAGCTCGCCATCGTCCCCGGCGGCGCCACGTTGATAAGCGATGGCCGCGTGCAAGCTGGCGGATTTCGCCATTCACCGTGAGCTTCTGTACTCTTTCGCGCGGGAACCGGCCTGGGCCATATATGTTGGCGGTACTTACGTTTACAACTCCCCGCGTTTTTAATGATCGAAATCGCCGGTTCATACGTCTAATAGATGAACGGAGGGTTTCATGAATTGCCAGTCGAAGCTCGCGGAATTGCGTGCCAAGACGGATCGTCAGCTCGTCATCCTGATTCGCAGCACATTGGACGAAGGGCTTCGGTCTCGCGCCGAAGCGGAGAGAGCTTATTCTGAAGTCCGCGTGCTGCTGCCCACCGTCCGCCATGTGACTGAAGCCGATCGCCGCCGCTTGGAATCGAAGCTGGCGCGCCTTCGGGAACTCCTTGACGAACGCCCCGTGTTGGCCATCTCTTAAAACCTCTCTGAACGCCTCGGTGCCCAGACGGCTGTGAATGTTACCATGATGAATCGCCCGGGCAGCAAACTCAGTCGATCGCCCGGATTCGAGTGGGTTCAAGGAGAGGTTCCGAAGACGATGCGGGCATCCAATGCTATCAGCCGGCGACAGTTCTTCCGCGCGGCGCTCGCGGTGGCGAGTTCGGGCGCGGCAGCGGAGCGGCATGGTCTGCCAAAGCAGGTTCTGATCATCCGGCACGCGGAGAAGACCGGGCTGAAAACGGACGTTCACCTGAACCCGCGCGGGTACGAGCGGGCGGCGGCGTTGGTGCGGCTGTTTCCGGCAACGTTTGAGACGCCGGATGTGCTGTTTGCGGCCCATCGGACGGCGTACAGCAACCGGCCCGTGGAAACCGTCACACCGCTGGCGAACGCGCTGAATTTGAAGATCGACGACCGCTTTGGCGAGGACCAGTATAGGGCGCTGGCAAAGGCCCTCCATTCGGGCGCGGTGTATCGCGGGAAAACGGTGTTGGTGTGCTGGCATCATGGGCGGATTCCGGCGCTGGCGGCCGCGTTGGGAGTAAAAAGCCCGCCATCGTCATGGCCGGATGGGCAGTTCGACCGCGCGTGGAAGATTCAGTATGCGAACGGAACGGTTACGTTTGCGGATCTGCCGCAGCATTTGCTGGCGGGGGACTCCTAAGTCGGCAGTATTGGCTGCACCTTGACAGGCTGAACCCGCACATCGCCTTGTAGCATTAAAAACTTCACGCCTCTGTCACGCAGCTTTCATACTAAACCGCTAAGCTGACTCCTGAACTCTGTCCGGGGAAGCTTCTGCCGATGAACAATATGTGTGCCCGCTCGCGATATGTCCTCACTGGGTGCACAGGCCTGCTATTGGCTGCCTCCGGAATGCATGCGCAATCCAATGCCGACACCGGCACGGTTTTAGATGTGTCCGGCAAACCGATTCCGGGCGCCGTCGTTTCCGTTCTGTTGCCGCCCAGCGTGGCGTACACGCCGGACACCCGGGCGGCTGCTTCGCACGGTTTTCTCGTTTTACTGCCATTACTTGGTTCTGTTGAAACGCCAATGTCACATAACACAGCTAAGTTCAGGTTCACAGGAGTTTTCAATTGAGAGGAGATGTTCAATGCAAGGTGTCATGAAGCCTTTCGTCCGAGTCTTCGCGGCCGGCGTGTCTCTGCTTTTGATGGAATCGGGCTTAACGCCATTGCGTGCGCAGGAAGGTGCAGCGACAATCGCAGGCACGATACTGGATCAGGTTGGCAAGGTAATCGGGGCAGCTTGGGTTACGGTGAAGAGCGACTCAACCGCTTTCAACCGCGCCGTAACAACGGATAGCGAGGGCCATTTTTCAGCCGGCGGATTGGCCGCCGGAACTTACACCATCGAAACGTCGGCCCCGGGTTTCGCACTGAACACCCGCCGCGGAGTCTCGGTTTCCGCTGGCGCGTCGGAGGATGTCTCGATCACGCTTTACGTGGACGCCATTTCGCAGTCGGTTACGGTTCAGGAATCCATATCGCTGGCGGCGGAAACGGCTCCGGCCGGCAATACGCTCGATGCGACGTCCGCCATAACGGAGATCAGCAATGCCGTGATCACGAACTTCATGGCCCCGGTCGCGGATTTCGCCGAGGTTATTCAGCAGGCTCCGGGCGCGTTCAGCCTCAATCCGAACGGAATCGGCCTCGGGCAGGGTAAATCCTTCTTCCGCGGTTTCGCCGACGGCCAGTACACACTTACGTTCGACGGCATTCCGTTCGAAGACACCAACAGTCCGACCCATCATTCCTGGGCCAGCTTTCCCAGGCAGTGGATCAGTTCGACGGAATTCGACCGCAGCCCGGGCCAGGCCTCGGATTTCGGCCCCACAAACTTCGGCGGATCCATCAATATGAAGTCTCCGGAACTTCAGGCGGACCGCAATATTCGCGGCACGGTCTCGTACGGCTCGTTCAACACAAAGCTGATCTCGCTCGATTTTGAATCCGGCCTTCTTGGCCCCAAAAAGCAGGATGCCGTCCTGTTCAACATCAACGGGATGGCATCGGACGGGTATCAGACG
>Ga0326727_10016506_pt1 | contig 15566 bp, 11 predicted proteins | sample MB2enrmetagenome_FD_207643 | JGI IMG/M metagenome (GOLD analysis project Ga0326727, IMG submission 207643) | Lab enriched peat soil microbial communities from McLean, Ithaca, NY, United States - MB29MY | ecosystem: Environmental > Terrestrial > Soil > Wetlands > Peat | place: USA: New York... | reverse complement strand
AACGATCGGCTTTCTCCTTTAAGTTTTCTCTCACACGTTCGACTCCTGGGTACACTCGCATTGGGACGAACGAAGAACGGGATGCATCGATGGCGCTGCTCGAACCCAAACTGAATATCAAAGTTTCACAACGCCAGATCTTGACCCCGGGTCTGATGCAGATGGTGAGCGTTCTCGCGCTGAACAAGCTCGAGCTGAAGGAGATGATCGATGCGGAGATGGTGGAGAACCCGGTCCTGGAGGAGATTAACGAGTCGGTTCCGATGCTGGATGAGGTGGCAGACCGCGAGGAGCGGCTGGAACGCGGTGTGGAGGAAACGGCCGCGCCGCCCAAGGACATCTTCAGCGAGATCGATTTTGGGTCCTACTTTCAGGAGTATCTCGATCCTGGTTACCGCACGCAGCCGGAGTACGAGGAGAGCGAAAAACCCTCGTTTGAAAACTTTCTCTCCCAGCCTACAACTCTGTCCGATCACTTGGCGTGGCAGTTGGGATCTCTGAGCCTCGACAGGAAGCTGTACGAGGCGGCCGATTTTATCGTGGGCAATCTGGATGAGGGCGGTTATCTGGCGACCAGCGAAGAGGAGCTGGCCGTGGCCTTCCGCGCGGTCCCCAGCGGTGCGACCTCGGGAAACGGCCATGTGCCGGACGAGGCTGAAACCCTCGATCTCATGCGCCGCGCCATCGACCTGGTGCAGCATCTGGACCCGGCGGGCGTGGGCGCGCGCGATTTGCGCCAGTGCCTGGCCATGCAGATCGCGGCCCAGCAGCAAGAATTCGACCAAATGTACGGCGGACCGCTGGAAAAGACCGAATTGGACGCGCACGGCAGCTTCCGGGACGAGGCCGAAGCCCGTATCGAGGAGCGGCGGCGCGCCATGGAGATTGCGGCGCTGATTGTGGATCGTCACTTGCATCTCCTGCAGAAGCGCGACATCAAGGACGTGGCGCGCGCGGCGCAGGTGAAGCCCGAGGAAGCTCATGCGGCGGTGGAGTTCATCCGCACCCTCGATCCGCGACCGGGGCGCATGTACAACCGCGAACAGGCGCGGCTGATCGAGCCCGATGTCTACTTTGTGAAGCGCGGCGGCGAGTGGGTGGTCTCGATGAACGAGGAAGACATGCCCAGCCTGCGCCTGAGCCGGCGCTACCGCAACATGCTGGTCTCGGAAAACACCGACAAGGAAGTGAAAGAGTACGTGAGGGAGCGCTTCCGCTCGGCCCTGCAACTGATGCGCAACATCGCGCAGAGGAAAAGCACCATCCTGCGTACTTGTGAAGTAATTGTGCGCCGGCAGCAGGAGTTCTTCGACAAGGGCGAGGAAGGGCTGCGCCCCATGATGATCAAGGAAGTGGCCGAGGAGATCGGGGTGCACCCCTCCACGGTGAGCCGCGCCGTGGCCAACAAATACGCGCACACGCCGCAGGGCGTGCTGGAGCTGCGCTTCTTCTTCTCAGAGGGCGCGAACGGCCCCGAGGGCGCGGACACGCCGTTGCTGGTCCTGAAGCGCAAGGTGCGCAAGCTCATCGCAGACGAAAACCCGAAGAAGCCGCTCACCGACGATCAACTCGCGGCCATACTGCACTCACAGGGCATCCAGCTCACGCGCCGCACCGTGGCCAAGTACCGCGAAGACTTGAACATTCCCTCGACGCATCAGCGGCGGAAGAGAGACTAGAAGCAGCTTTCAGCCTTCAGCTCTCAGCCGTTAGAGGGTTTCCCGTGTCTCGCTGTGTGAGGCGGCGGGCACCATCGCCTTCGCCCCGACACAAAAAGCTGGAGGCTAAAAGCTAGTAGCTAGCTACTGCTTTTACATCGCTTCCGGGCTTTCGATGCCGAGCAATGCGAGGGCGCGGACTAGTTCGCGCAGGGTGACGGCGGCGGTGGCGAGAAGAAAGGTTTTGCGCGCCGGGTCTTCTTCTGTGAGGATGTGATGGCGGTGGTAGAAGTTCGCGAACTCCTGCGCGAGCTGGAAGGCGTGCTTGGCGAGATACGCCGGTTCCGATGTGCTGATGCACTGATCGAGAACCTGGGAGAATCTTCCGGCGCGAAGCCACAAAGACCAGATGTCTCCATTCTCCTCGCCGCTGAGGTAAATACCTAGCTCCGCTAACTCCGCTAGCCCCGCTAACGCCGCATCGGGCGTCGTTCCTCCCTTGCGGAAGATGTTGCGAATGCGCACCACGGCGTACTGAATGTAGGGGCCGGTCTCCCCTTCGAAGCTGAGCGCGTCTTTGAAATCGAAGGCGATCACCGAATTGCGTGTGACCTTGAGCATGAAATAGCGCAGGGCGCCGATGGCGATTTGACGGGCGATGGTCTGCCGTTCCGCCTCGGCATTCTCGCCCGTTCCGCCGGTCTGGCGCGCTTCCACTTCGGCGCGCGTGGCGGCGATGAGCTTGTCGATCAGGTCGTCGGCCTTGACGCCGAAGCCTTTGCGGCCGCTCACCTCGATGTAGGTTTTTTTCTGGTCTTCTTCGGAGATTTCGTAGCCCAGCTCAACGGCGCAGCGCGGCGTGAGCGCGACCATCTCGTAGCTGAAGTGCGTGTAGTGATCGGCCTGATCGGTGTAGCCCATGCCACGCAGCGCCTGAATCACATTCGATTGCGGATCGGCCTGGCGCGAATCGATCACGTTGTAGATGGCCGTCGCGCCGCCGAAGTGAGGGTGGCTGGCCTCGCCCTGTTCGGCCGAAATCCAACACTCGTGATCGGGATATTTGAAGAACGGCTTGTAGCAGAAGTCGCGGCCCAGCAAGCCGAACTTCCAGAGGTGGTAGGCGATGTCCTTGCCGACGTAGGTGACGGTGCCGTTGGAGCGGACGATGACCTTCGCGTCTTCGTCCGTGTGCTTCGTACCGTCGTCCTCTGGACCGGTCTGGTTTTGGACTGGGCCCATGGAAGAGCCAGGGCGCGTCATCACCCAGCAGCCCTTGTTCTTGCCTTCGTTTTCAAAGTAGAGCGCGCCGGACTGTTTGAGCTTCTCGAAGGCGGCTTCCCAGAACTTGAGCCGCAAGATCTCGCTCTCGCGGGGCAGGAAGTCGTACTCGATGCCGAGGCGGAACATGGTTTCGAGATGACGGCGCAGGACGGCGGTCGAGATAAGGTCGGCGATCTCGGCAGTCTCGTTGCCGCCCTGCTCGATCAGGTGCAGCGTGTCCAGGCGGATGAGCTTCTTCGCGGCTTGCTCCTCTGCGCTTCCTTCGCCGTACCATTGCGAAGTCCGGGCGTAGAGGTCCCAGCAGTAGTAGTCGAAGGGACGAGCTGCGCTGACGGGCGTGGGCGTGGACGCCCACGCTACAGCCGGCCGGGAGGCCGGCGCTACAGAGGATTTCTCGACAAGCTCGCGAATTTCGGCGAGTGATTTCTTCTCAAGATGCAGGAATCCCACCACCACGTCGGCGACTTGCACGCCGGTGTTGTCAATGTAGTTCTGCACATCGACCTTGTATCCGGCGGCGCGCAGCAGGCGCACAAAGGTGTCGCCGAGAATAGCGTTGCGCAGATGACCGATGTGCGCGGCTTTGTTGGGATTGATGCTGGTGTGTTCCACGAGCGCGTGAGGCGCAACGTTCCCCTGTCCGTGCTCCATCCTTTCGCCGACTTCATCGGCGAAAGGGTGGGAAGCCGCGCCAGCAACCGTCCGCACAGCGGCTCCGCGATCGAGAAACGCATTGATGTAGCCTGCGCCGGCCACTTCGAAACGGGCAAAGCCCGCGACGGAACCAAGCGCGGCGACGATCTCCTGGGCAATGATCTTGGGCGCCTTACGCAGTTTGCGGGCGAGTTCGAAGGCGATGGGCGTGGCGATCTCGCCGAGGCGCAGGTCGGGCGGCGTCTCCAGGGGGATGCTCGCCACGTCGAGATCGTATTTTTCTTTCAACACGGCGCGCACGCGTTCGCCGAGCCGCTTTTCCAGTTCCAGAACCACGCGAGAACCTCAAAAGTCCTTGATTGACAAGGTGATTTTATCATTCGCCCCGGGGCGAATCCGCGGGTTCACGCGCGCGGCAGCGGTGAAGCGGAGGCGGAGGAATCATGCACAATGCCTTAAGATAAAGGGTGATCGCTACTCATGTGCTGAATCCGATGCTCGTTGAAAGGCAACCGCAGATCCTTCGACTTCCTCGCTGCACCGTTCCGGTTTGCCCGGTCGTTCAGGATGACATTGCGATTGTTCAACGAATCCCGGATGCAGGACACAAGCGTTTTTTGCACCAGTACGCGAAGGAAGTGCTTTTCCAATGACCGACTCGGGCTCGCAGCCAAGCCGTTTTTACCTGACCACGCCGATTTACTACGTGAACGCGCGGCCGCACCTGGGGCACGCCTACTCGACCATCGTGTGCGACGCCATTGCGCGGCGCAAGCGGGCGCTGGGTATTGAGACGTGGTTCCTGACGGGGACCGACGAGCACGGACAGAAGATCGAGCGCTCGGCCAAGCTCGCCGGGTGCTCGCCGCAGGAGTTCGCGGACCGAATTGCCGGCGAGTGGCGCGGCTTGTGGGACCTGCTGGGGCTTACCTACGACGACTTTATTCGGACCACGGAGCCGCGCCACATCCGCGGCGTGCAGCACCTGTTCGCAACGCTGCGCGACCGCGGCTACATCTACAAGGGATCGTACACGGGGCAGTATTGCGTGAGCTGTGAGGAGTGGATCGAAGGGCCTCCGGGAACGACCTGTTCCATTCACGGCATCGTGACCGAGACCGTGAGCGAGGAGAACTATTTCTTCAAGCTCTCGGCCTTCGAGCGCAAGTTGCTGGAGTTTTACGAGGCCAATCCAGGATTCATGGGGCCGGAGTCGACGCGGCGCGAGGTGATCAGCTTTGTGCGCGGCGGATTGAAAGACCTTTCCGTAAGCCGCACGACGTTTGATTGGGGCATTCCCGTGCCCGGCGACGAGAAGCACGTGGTGTACGTTTGGCTGGATGCGCTGGCGAACTATATCACGGCTCTTGGATATGGTTCCGAGGATGACACGAGATTCAAAAAGTTCTGGCCGGCGGAGATTCATTTGATCGGCAAGGAGATCAGCCGCTTCCACTGCGTCTATTGGCCGGCGTTTTTGATGGCGGCAGGGATTCCCGTACCGCGCTCGGTGCGCGCCAATGGCTGGCTGCTCTTCGACCAGGGCAAGATGTCGAAGTCGCGCGGCAACATTGTGCGCGCCGAGACCGTTCATGAGGTTTTGGGCGCGGACGCGTTGCGCTACTTCCTGCTCAGAGAGATTCCCTTCGGGCAGGATGGCAATTTCTCGTTTGACGCCCTCGTGCAGCGGTACAACGGAGACCTCGCCAACGGCTACGGCAACCTGGTGAGCCGCGTGGTGAACATGGTGCACAAGTACTTTGGCGGAGCCCTGCCCGAAGCGGGAGCGGAAACTCCCGCGGAGGGCAGCCTGCGCGAGAGCGCGGAGCGCACCATCATGGCGTTCGGTCCGGCGATTGACGAATTGAGTTTCTCGGAAGCGTTAAAGAGCCTGTGGCTCCTGGTGGCGGAGACGGACGGCTATTTGACCGCGAATGCTCCCTGGAAGAAGCCGCCGGAGCGGAGCGATGCGGACCATGCGGCGCTGCAGGCTCGCGTGCTGGTAACGGCTGCCGAGGCGATTCGCGTGATCACGGCACTCGCGTATCCCATTGTGCCCGACGCCGCGGCCAAGGTGTGGCGGCAACTGGGGCAGGGCGAGTTGGCCGACGCCGCGAAGAATGGATTCTTGAAAGACCTCGCGTGGGGCGGATTGAAGGCGGGCACGAAGTTAGGCGAGCCCGCGCCTCTGTTTCCCCGCGCGGAGAAGGACACAGTGGAACGTATGCAGAGCCTTGAAGACGAGAACAATCGCAGCGCAGTGGAAGCGGCGAGCGCGAGTGGCGTTGACACCGCGAAGACCGCGCCGAAGCAGGAGCCCGCTGCAGAGCCGACAAAAGTTGCCGTGCCCAAAGCCCCCGCACCTTATGCAACACCTGCCGCTCCGGTTACTACGAAGGATGCGGTTAATCTCCCTGCTTCACCTGCTTTGAAAGGGCACGACTTCAGTCGTGCCGAAAGCGCAGAGAAAACAAGCGGGGCTTTAGCCCCTGAGGGAAATTCTCTCTCCGCATCCGTCAATACTCCCTCCTCTGTGCCTGCCGACGCGCCCGCCGCTTCAGCCCAGCAGCAGATCGCCATCGACGACTTTGCCAAGGTGGAGTTGCGTGTGGCGCAAATCCTGGTGGCCGAGCGCGTGCCCAAAGCCGACAAGCTGCTGCGCCTCGAAGTCGATCTGGGCTACGAAAAGCGGCAGATCCTGGCCGGGATCGCGCAGTATTACGAGCCGGAAAAACTCATCGGACGCAAGATCGTGATTGTGGCCAATCTGGCGCCGCGCAAGATGAGGGGCCTCGAATCGAACGGCATGCTGCTGGCGGCTTCGCTCGAAGGCGGAGCGCCGGTGCTCGCCGGATTCCTGGAAGAGGTTCCGCTGGGCGCGCGGCTCAAATAGGGCTCAGCAGTCGGTGGTAAAAGTCGAGATCTGAGGGGAAACCATCCCACAGCGGCTACGGCCGGGTTGATTCTCAAGCCGGTTAGCGGCACGAGCAAGCTCGTGCCCTTTCAAAACCGGACTCTGACCACAGGCTGCCAGGGATCTTTTTGGACCAAAACACTCCATTGCGCTGCGGCGCGTCTTTTGTTACCATAGCGTTACTCATGGTTTGCACCCTGCAAATCGCTGGTTGTTGTTGCCTGTCGCACATTGCCGACGGGTGTACGCGCTAGTCTCTTCTCCTCGATCACAATCGAACGAAGACACCCGTAGCTGAATGCCGGGTCTGTCTTTGTGTGGCTCGGGCCTTCAGCGCAGATATTGAATCCCCGAGGTCACGATGCCGATCGCCGAAAGCGAAATCTCCAATGCCCACCTGCCTGCGAGAGTGTTGCAGCCCGAGCGCCTGAATCACCTGCGACTGCTTGAGGCAGAAAGCATTCACATCCTGCGCGAGGTGGCGTCGGAGTTCGAACGGCCGGTGATGCTTTACTCGATCGGCAAGGACTCTTCGGTGATGCTGCGGCTGGCGCAGAAGGCATTTTATCCGGCGCCGATTCCCTTTCCGCTGATGCACATCGATACCGGCTTCAAGTTCCGCGAGATGATTGCGTTCCGCGACGCAATGGCGCGCCGGGTGGGCGCGGAGCTGCTGGTGTGGCGCAATGAGCCGGCGATCGCGGCGGGAACCAATCCCATCGCGCTCGACACCAAGCGCTGCTGCGGGCTGCTCAAGACCCAAGCTCTGCTCGACGGCCTACGCCACTACAACTTCGACGCTGCCTTTGGCGGAGCGCGGCGCGACGAGGAGAAGTCGCGCGCCAAGGAGCGCATCTATTCCTTCCGCGACACGGCCGGACAGTGGGACCCGAAGAACCAGCGGCCCGAATTGTGGAACCTCTACAACGCGCGCGTCCATCCCGGCGAGAGCATTCGCGTGTTTCCGCTGTCGAACTGGACGGAGATGGACGTGTGGCAGTACATCCACGAGGAAAAGATTCCCGTAGTCGATCTCTACTTCGCCAAAGAGCGGCCCGTGTACGTGCGTGGCGATGCGCTCTTGCCCATTGAGCAGGATTTTGTGGCGCGGCCGGGCGAGAAGCCGCAGATGGTGAAGTGCCGGCTGCGTTCACTGGGCTGCAGCCCATGCACGGGCGCGATTCGCTCCGATGCCGACACGATTCCGGCGATCATCGCGGAGCTGATCGGGTTCCGCTCATCGGAGCGGGCGAATCGGGTCATCGATCACGACCAGGAAGGCTCGATGGAGATCAAGAAGCGCGAAGGGTACTTCTGAAAGGCAGGGGCTAGGGACTAGGGACACAGAGCTTGGAGGACAGGTTGGCGATTGCAGTGGAGTTAGAGGACAGACGATTTGAGATTGGCGAGTTCCTTGCGCAGGAGCGCGAGAAGGATCTGCTGCGCTTCTCGACCGCGGGCAGCGTGGATGACGGCAAGTCGACGCTCATCGGGCGTCTGCTCTACGACACGCAATCGGTCTACGAGGACCAGGTGCGGTCGATTGAAGGCAAGGGCACCACTGCGCCGGGGCAGATCGATTTCGCGCTGCTGACTGACGGATTGCGCGCCGAGCGAGAGCAGGGCATCACGATCGACGTGGCCTACCGCTACTTTTCTACTGCCAAAAGAAAGTTCATCATTGCCGACACGCCGGGCCACGAGCAATACACGCGCAACATGGCCACGGGAGCTTCGACCGCCGACGCGGCCATCGTGCTCATCGACGCGAGCAAGGGGGTGCAGATTCAGTCGCGGCGGCACGCGTACATTGCGTCACTGCTGCGCGTGCGCCATGTGCTGGTGGCCGTGAACAAGATGGACCTGATCGGCTACGAGGAAGCGGCCTTTCGCACGATTGAGTTGGAGTTTCGCGCCATTCTCTCGCAAATTGCCGAGGATACGGGCTCGCCTGTCGAGGCGCATTTTGTTCCTGTAAATGCGCTGAAGGGCGACAACGTGGTGCATCGGGCCGGAGAAACCTCGGGCGCGATGCCGTGGTACGAAGGGCCGTCGCTGCTGGAGCTGCTGGAGGCGCTGCCCGCGGCCAACGATACACGCAACGGCAGCTTCCGCTTTCCGGTGCAGCGCGTGTTGCGGCCCGATCACACCTTTCGCGGCTTTGCGGGGCAGATCGCGTCGGGCACGGTTCGCGTGGGTGACGGGATCGCGGTGTTTCCCTCGGGACGCGAGGCAAGGATCGAGCGCATTGTCACCTTCGATGGCGATCTCGACGAAGCTGTTGCGCCGCTTTCGGTCACGCTTGTGCTCGATCGCGAGATCGACATCAGCCGCGGCGACCTGATTGCCGGCTCAGGCGCCGCGCCTACGGTGGCACGCAGTGTGAAGGCATCGCTGGTTTGGATGGATCAGCGTCCGCTCGACACGAATCGCCGCTATTTGTTGAAGCACGCCAGCCACACGGTGCCCGCGGTGGTTTCGTCGGTCGATCATCGCGTGGACCTTGGCGCCTTTGAGCACGAGCCCGTGCCCACGCTGCGCATGAACGACATCGGCGCGGTGTCGTTGCATCTGCTGAGGGCTATCGCTGTCGATCTCTATCGTGACAACCGCTCCACTGGGGCGCTGATTCTCATCGATCCCGAGACCAACGCCACTGTAGCCGCGGGCATGGTGACGGCCGCGCAAGGCCAGGCGATTGCCGGCGAAGAAGACGAAACTGCCGCGTGGGGCCGCGTGACCGCCGGCGAGCGCGAAGCGCGATGGGGCCATCGCGGCGGCGTGCTGGAACTGACCGGACCCGCGGAGCTGATCGACGCCGTGGAGCGTTCATTGTTTGCCGTGGGCGCCGTCGCATGCCGCATCGATGCCGGCGAATCAGGTTTCCGAGAGAATCCGCAGTTGCTCGACGTGCTGACGGACGCGCAGGTGCAGTCGGGATTGATTGCGCTGGTATTGCGCGTTCGCGAAGAGGCAGCACTCACGGCAAGCGCCGGCGGATTCGACATCGCGCTCGACGCGGAGAACCGAATGCACGCCGTGACAGAAGTGCATCAACTGCTGCGGCGCGCGGGCATCTTCATTTCTTCAGAAAGGGCGGATCTATGATGAGTGTCGCGGAAATCTCTGCCGAAGTGAATGCAAAACTCGGCGCGGTGCGGGCCACGCTTGCGCGGGAGGTTACGGGTCGCGGAGACATTTGCCTGACGTGCAGCTTTCAGGCCGAAGACGTGCTGCTCGCGAAGCTCGCCATTCAGCTCGATCCGCGGATTCCGATTTTGTTTCTCGACACCGGCTACCACTTCGCCGAGACCTACGCGTATCGCGATCGCATGGCGCGCGACTGGGATCTGAATCTGATCAATCTGCTTCCAGAGAAAACCGTGGCCGCGCAAGAGGCGGAGCACGGATTGCTGTATCGGTCCGCGCCCGACCGCTGTTGCGGCCTGCGCAAGGTTGAGCCGCTGTTCAAAGCGGTTGCCGGGTACCGCGTGTGGCTTACGGGGTTGCGCCGCGAGCAGGCACGGAGCCGCGCCGCGCTTGAAGAGCGGGCGCTGTTCACGCTGCCCGGCGGAAAACAGGTTTTGAAGTTGACGCCGCTCGCCGAGTGGAGCACGCGCGATGTTTGGTATGCATGCGAACAGCTTGAGATTCCGCTTTTGCCGCTTTACGAACGCGGCTATACGTCGATCGGATGCGAGCCGTGCACCACGTTGCCGCTCGATCCCAACGATCCGCGCTCGGGCCGGTGGGGCGGGCAAAAAGTGGAGTGCGGCATTCACATCGAGGCCGCGCCAGAGAAATAGAACAGGAAACAGATAGAAACGAGGAAGTCCAGATGGAATATGTGATCGGTTTCTTCATCGCCACCTTCATCGCGCTCACCGGCGTGGGCGCGGGCACGGTTACGGTGCCTGTGCTGGTCTTGTTTCTCGGTGTTCCCGCGCCGATCGCGGTGGGCATCGGACTGATGTTCGCCACCGCGGTCAAGCTTATCCTGGTGCCTGCGCAGATCGCCCGCAAGAATGTCTCCTGGCGCACGCTCGGCTCTATGCTTCTCGGCGGCGTGCCGGGTGTCCTGCTGGGCTCGTTCTTCCTGCAGCACCTGGCCAGCGCCCACTCCACCAACACGCTCAATGCACTTCTTGGCGCCATCCTGGTGACCACTGCCAGCTGGCAGATTCTTTATTCCTTCCGCCCCATGCGGCAGCATGCACCTCCCGATCGCGGCCGGCTGCTCCCCTGGCTCATGTTCCCCGTCGGCGCGGAGGTGGGCTTTTCGTCGGCCGGCGCTGGCGCGCTGGGCTCTGCCGCGTTGCTCAGCCTCACCACGCTGCTGCCCGCACAGGTTGTCGGTACTGACATTACCTTCGGCTTCGTGATCTCGCTTATCGGCAGCGGCGCGCACTGGTTCTCGCACGCCTCAAACCCCTCGCTGCTGTTGCATCTGATTGAGGGCGGCGTAGCAGGCGCAGTCGTCGGAACCGTCCTCACCACGCACATTCCGCGCCGTCCGCTGCGTTTGGTTCTCTGGGTCTGGCTGCTGATCCTCGGCGGGCAATTCCTCTTCAACAGTTACCAGGTGTGGGCCAGCCCTGGCACGCACAAGAGCGCGGCTCCGGTGGTGCGCAACCAAAGCGCACCCGGCTCCGTTCCGCGCGGATGAGGGCGCGCCTTCGGATGCTACCGCACCATTTCCCGCTTCGTGCCGTGGATTTGCCTCAGAATCCTCGCTAGCTTTTCACTTGTTTCAACGGACGCTGCAGTCTTCGACGCAATCTCTTGGAGAATTTTTGTTATATCTGATGTCATGTAAAGATGTTTATCGACGACGTCAAGGAGTCCGCTATAGGTGTCCATGAACCTCAGCGCAAGGAACAGTAACAAGTTCAATATGAACAGAGTGAGAGAAAAGAATAGCCAACCGACAAACAAAACGTATCCCGGCGTAATCGGTTCCCTTAGATTTGCAGCGTCCCAAAAGCCCCAAATCACGCCGGAAAGTGAGAACACTAGAAACGCAACCCGTCCAGCAAGCCTCAGATGGCGCTTTTGATCGTTCACGTCTGGAACGAACCTCGAATAGAATCGTTCCGCTATACCCAAGATCGCGAAAACTCCTGCGCTTACAACTGGCACCCAAGGACTCATCATGTCTAACCTCGTGACTGCTGTTTCTCGCAGGGCTTTGACTTTGAACTCAACATCGGGTTCCCTCCTGCAAGATTCCAGATTGCGGGAATTGTACACCTCTGATTCTGGTCATCGGAATACCAGCAGGTTCTTCAGCGGGAATTCTCAGGATTGGCTTCCGCCCTACTTTAGTTTTTGCTTTAGTTACCTCACGGCCATGTGCTGTCGGGACTGTTTCCGGCGGAGTCTCCCTCAAAAACCGGCCCACTCCCCGACAACTTCGTTATCTGCGTTCTTTGCTTGATTGTTGGTGCGGAAGGCGGGACTTGAACCCGCAAGCCTTTTGGGCGCCAGCTCCTAAGGCTGGTGTGTTTGCCATTTCACCACTTCCGCACGGGCGTGGCGGGATTACCCTTTCAAGTCTAGTGGGAAATCGCCGCGCGTGGCAATGCAGGCGCGGCGTGACGCCGCTTTTTGCCGATGGTGGAAATGCCCGGCCCCTCATCATGCGAAGATGAAGCTGATAGCTGATAGCTCACATTTATGAAACGCGTTCTTCTCTCCTGGAGCAGCGGTAAAGACTCCGCATGGACGCTCCACGCCTTGCGCCGCGATCCGGCGGTCGAACTCTGCGGCTTACTGACCACGCTCAACACGGAGTTCGATCGCGTGGCCATGCACGGCGTGCGCCGCACGGTGCTTGAAGCGCAGGCCGCCGTGGCCGGGCTTCCGCTCTGGATCGTTCCATTGCCCTGGCCGTGTCCAAACGAAGTCTACGAGCAGCGCATGGCCGAGACCTGCCAACGCGCGGTGAACGAGGGCATCGACGCCATTGCCTTCGGCGATCTTTTCCTTGAAGACGTGCGCGCCTACCGCGAGAGGAATCTCGCGCCCACGGGACTGGAGCCCCTGTTTCCGCTGTGGAAGATTCCCACGGACCAGTTGGCACGCGAGATGATTGCCGGCGGCTTGCGCGCGCGCATCTCGTGTGTCGACACGGAGAAACTGCCGGCCAGCTTTGCGGGCCGCGAATTCGACGAAGAGCTGTTGCGCGACTTTCCGCCGGGTATCGATCCCTGCGCCGAGCGCGGCGAGTTCCACACCTGCGTCTACGCGGGGCCCATGTTCGCTGCGCCGCTCTCGCTCCAGACAGGAGAGATCGTAACGCGCGAGCGCTTCGTCTTCGCGGATCTCCTGATCCCTTAGGCTCGGCGCTCTTGCCTTCTCGGTCCCTTGGTCCCTGTTCTACCGCAGCCCGCGCAGCGCCGGATACAACTTGCGCCAGCGCGCATAGCCGGTCTTGTAGGCCTCCACGTCGGCGGCATCGGGCTCGATGCGCTCGGCCACTTGGATGGCCTGGGCGCATGCCTCGTCGAGATTCTTCCAGTGGCCCGCGCCCACGCCGGCCATCAGCGCGCAACCGAACGCGCCGCCCTCTTCGGCGACGAGCACTTCCACGGCTTTGCCGTAGATGCCGGCCTGAATCCTGCGCCACAATGCGCCGCGCGCGCCGCCGCCGCCCAGGCGAATGGCCGTCACCGGAATTCCCAACTCGGCGAAGAGCGTGAAAGTGTCCTGCAAGGAATACGCCACGCCCTCCTGGACCGCGCGCACAAAATGCGCGGCAGTATGCTCGACCCCGATGCCGGTGAAGGCCGCGCGCACTTCGGGATCGAGATGCGGTGTGCGCTCGCCGAGCAGATACGGCGCCCATTCGAGACCCTGGCTACCCGCGGGAATTTTCGCCGCGCCCTCGTTCAGCGCATCGTAGCTTTGCCCTGCAAAGAACGTACCGCGCAGCCAGTTCAGGCTCAGACCGGCGCTTTGCGTCACGCCCATCACGTGCCACAGGCCGGGCACGGCGTGGCAAAACGTGTGCAGGCGGCCCTTGGGGTCTTTCGTCGGCTCGGCCGTGGCCGCAAACACCACCCCCGAGGTGCCGATGGTTGCCGAAACGCTTCCCGGCTGCAGAATGCCCATGCCCACGGCGCCCGCGCCCTGGTCGCCCGCGCCGGCGGCCACCGGCGTTCCCGCCTGCAGCCCCGTCAGTCCCGCAGCCCCGTCGCTGATGCGCGCGCAAACCTCCGGCGACTCGTAGACCTGGGGCAGCCAGCTCATCGCGATGCCCGCGGCTTCGGCCACCTCGCGCGACCATGAGCGGTGCGTCACGTCGAGGAGCAGGGTTCCGCTGGCTTCCTGCACATCGATGGCGAACTCGCCCGTAAGCCGGTAACGCACGTAGTCCTTGGGGCACATCACGTGGCGGATCTTGGCGAAGATCTCCGGCTGGTGGGTCTTGACCCACAGCAATTTCGTGAGCGTGAAATTGGGCAGCGCGGGATTGCAGGTGAGCTCGATCAGGCGCTCGTAGCCGATCTTCTCGGTGAGCCAGTCGCACTCGGGCTGGGTGCGCGTATCGCACCAGATGAGCGCGGGCCTGAGCACTGCGCCTTTCTCATCGAGCATCACCGCGCCGTGCATCTGCCCGGTGAGCGCGAGGGCCGCAATGGGTTCGCGCGGCTCCGGTGTCGCGGCCAGCGCGCCACGGATCGCATCCACAGCGGCACGCCACCAATCCTCGGGATCCTGCTCTGCCCATCCCGGGTGTTCGGCGCGAAACGGCGCGTGTTCGCACGACGCCGTGCCCATCAGTTTCCCTGCGCCATCGACCACCACGGCCCGCGTTCCGCCCGTGCCCACATCCATACCAAGGAACCACATATTGAGAATCTCCCTTACCTAAATCGCTTTTCTCCAGCGTCCGCAGCATAACAGCTTGACCGCATGGGAGAAAAGTGGCGCCGTCACGGATGGCTTTGCCCGCCCGCGGCGATCTCGATGCCGTGGCGCAGCAGGGGCAGAATCGCTTCCAGGCTCTCTTCTGCGCCGCGCTTGCTGCCGGGCAGGTTCACGATGAGCGTAGCGCCGCGCATTCCAGCTACGCCGCGCGAGAGCCACGCATACGGGTTGCGCTCCGCGCCCTTTTGGCGCATGGCCTCGGCCAGTCCCGGCGCTTCGCGGCCGATGACGCGCCGCGTGGCCTCGGGCGTGCGGTCGCGCGGTCCCAATCCCGTGCCGCCCGCGGTCACGATCAGAGCCGCGCCCTTGCGGACGAGCTCTTCAAGCGCCGCGGCGATCGCATCTTCATCGTCGGGGAGCAGCGCCGTTTTCACCTCGGCCTGCGGCCACGCGCGGCCGAGCAGTTCGGCCGCCGCCGGACCCGCCGTGTCGGTCATCTGTCCGGCCGCGCAACGGTCCGAGATGGTGAGCACAGCAAGCAGCATGGATTCATTCTATCGATCCGGCAAGACTGGGTGAGACTATGCTTTCCCACCCTTTCTGCAAAAAACGCGGAAAGGATGGGGGCAACCGCGCGTCAGCGAGTTGGCGATTTCGCGGGTTGGCGTCGCTGGCGCGACGTCGCAGGTTAGCAAGTTCGCGAGCCGGCAAATCAGCGAGTCAGCAATGCGGAGCGATTTTCCACCCTTTCCGCAGGGAGCGCGGAAAGAAGGAGGGCAACCGCGGGTCAGCGAGTCAGCGAGGTTTTCCACCCTTTCCGCAAAGAACGCGGAAAGGATGGGGCACGGAAGCATTTTTCAAAGGGTCAGAAGATTCGTGGTTGGATCTTCCGCGCATGATTGGATCTTCCGCGCACCGCCGCGGTCCTGTCATTGCACGGTTCCCTCTTCCCGCACGCGTACCAGCAAACCTCCGAACTCGTGGCGGAAGGCCACAGTGAGCGTGTTTTCTCCATGCATCCGCGAGCACAGCTGCTCGTCTGAGATCTCCGACTCGGGAACGGTCATGGAGGAGGGAGGCAGCGACGTCTTCAGGATGCCCGCGATCATGTTGACGACTTCCCGCGTGGCATCGAGCGTGTCCGCCTCGACCACCGTCTCTACCGGTTGCATCAGCATGGCCGC
>Ga0326727_10016505_pt1 | contig 15566 bp, 21 predicted proteins | sample MB2enrmetagenome_FD_207643 | JGI IMG/M metagenome (GOLD analysis project Ga0326727, IMG submission 207643) | Lab enriched peat soil microbial communities from McLean, Ithaca, NY, United States - MB29MY | ecosystem: Environmental > Terrestrial > Soil > Wetlands > Peat | place: USA: New York... | reverse complement strand
ATAAAAGATGGGTTTGATGGAGCCGGGGTGTAAGCTGGAAGACTTCGGTCGATCAGCTCAGCCTGCGGCCACCAATCGCCTGAGATGTCGAGTCCATTGATGGTGTTTGAGCGATATTTGCGTGAACCGTTTCGGTGTGAAGTGTGCGTAGTCTTGTTTGTCCTGTGCATGGCGTACTGTCATAGTTTTTATCAGGCCGAGGCATCCGCCAATCTGTCTTTATCTTTTTTACATCGCGTTTTTAGTTGTAAATAGTAGTCCCTCTCCCCGTCTACGGAAACGTTGTTTGGTTTGTTTTTTGGTTCAGGGTTTGTTGATATTCGGTTCTTGAAGATGGTAAAATTAGTTTTTTCATGGGGAAAACTTAAGAGAAACCTAAAACACTATTTACAAAAAAATTTGGTGAGTAACTTGTATTGTCAAAATTGTGGTGCTCAACTCCCGGATGACGCAGCATTCTGCACTAAATGTGGAAAAAACACGTCAGTAAATGCTTCTAAGCAGGCGGCGTCGGCTTCTGCTGGGCCTGTTCTTGCGCCTTCAGGAGTAGCATCGTTGAAGTGTCCTAGTTGTGGAGCACCTATCGCACCCAAGTTTGGAGAGATGGTTATAACCTGCCAATACTGTGGCAGCGGAGTCACTTTGGGAAGTCAAGGTTGGACTAACATACAGAAGCAGACAATGCTTACTTTGAAGGTTGCCACCGATGAACAGGTGAAAGCAATAATCAAGCCTTTGGTGGATAAGGGTCTTCTGAACAGGCACCGTCTTGAGGATTCCAAGCAGGAGGAGATGAGCCTCACATACGTGCCTTACTGGATTGTGAGCGTCTCTGCCCGTACAAGCATCACCGTTCCGAATCAAACTGCACAAGTTGCACAGACTGCTACAGCCGCTGCGCTCATGGGCGTTATACTCGGCGGAATGGGTGGCGGAGGTGGAGGTGGAGGAAGACGGGGCGGTAGGGGAGGCAGACGCGCTTTTGAAGGAGAATTTGGAGTAAGTAACCCGTTTGCAGGTATTCTCGGCTTGAAGCGGATACCGATAATGGCTTTTGGAATGGGGATGGGACGCGGAGGCGGAGGACAAGGAAATGCCCAGCAGATGGATGCGAACTATAATTTTCCTGTGATTGCGTTAAAGGCTATGACGGATTATCAGCCGCGGGACTACCAGTTTAACCTCGAAGGCAGAGAACTGTTTGACATTTCCAAGTTACCCAAAGGTGTTAAGATCCTCAACGGAGACATCAGCGAAGACGCGGCCAAAAACCAGGCAAAGACGCTGGTCGATCAGCTTCAATCACAAAAGGCGCATGAGAAATATCACACGATATCGTCGATAAAAACGGAATGTGATGTTGGAGATGTGGAGCTGCTTCATGTTCCAGTGTGGTTTGCAAAGTTTGACCATAAGGGGAACAAAATAGTGCTGGTTATTGACGCTAACTCTGGCAGAGTAATCAACAGCCACGGTCTATAAATCAAAGAACTTACCCCACTTAAACAAGCTTTAAGGGAACGGCAGCAATTGGCGAAGAAGAACACGAAAGACCACTTATAGACCTCGCAGTGCTATTATCAAAAATTATCCGAACATACGAACACAAAGGCATCCACTCTACACTACAAAAATACGCACCAGAACTGATCAAGACCCAACTCTGACAACTTGCAAAGGGAAATGACAGATTAATAAGAATGAACCGACACCGGGAAACTTTGGGAATAAGAATTGGCTCGACCGCCCAAATTTGCACGCGCATTGGAAGACCCAGAATGGGTTGAATGGGCAAAAGTCAAGGAGAAAAAGAACCTTGAACAATGGCCTGAACTTAAGCCGCTACAAGACAAGCTTCTGTTGTTAGGCGGCGAATGGGTGGCACTTGAGCCTGAATGCGATGCCGAAGCTCTCTTGAATAAAGGGCGACTATTCAAAGGAAGAATTACATTCAAACGGATGGCATCTCACAACTGTCACGGCAATTGTGCCCAACTATGGATTAATAAACCAGATACCTACAAGATTGCAACTGGATGGGCTCTGAGCAACGATGGCATTTGGCGTCAGCATTCTTGGCTACTCAAGCGCAATGCTATTATCGAGACAACTGAGCCAAGAACAATGTATTATGGCATCGTACTCGATTTTGAAGCCGCCGTCAACTTCTCCTATGCTAACCTTCGTTAAGGTTAGAGTCAATGTTCAACTTCAGAAAACCCTGCGGGAAATCACGTGTGCAATCGAAGAAAAACACAAAGGCTCACCCATTGACGCCGCCACACTAATATCAGCAATAGCTCGAACTTACAAACACAAAAGTAACCACTACAACTGTAAGAAATTCGCATTAGAACAAATCAAAATTCCACCGAACTTGAACTCAGGTATCCCTTTTTAGTAACTCTTTTAGGTCGCGTATGAATTTATCAAACATCTTAACTTTGGGGCTTTCCTCCACCGCTTTTTCACTCATAACATAACTTCCATCAAGATCGACTTCTGATATTGCTCTTCCTTTTTTTGCAGGTATTCTTGTAGTTAACGTCCCGTCTTCATCGAGCGTTATAAAATAAACTCTTACATCTTTTGTAACTGGGTCTTTTGACATCTTAATCTTCCAGTAACCAGTTTCTGCAATTCTTTCTCGTAGAGTGACTTTGCTTGATAAAACAGCCAATACCTTGTATGTTTTTGGGTTATAAATGACACAATCCACATCAGGCAGATGAGAGCCGAACTCTCCATAATCAATTAATAAGTTGCGTTTGACTGAGCTAAGCTCAAATGAGAGATTTTCGGGCTTTGTTCTTTCAAATTTTTTCCCGTTGATAATCTTGAGCCCCAAAGCCGCTACTTCATCTTTGAGAATATAAGCAATTAGCCTCTCCAGATTATTGCCCTTAAAACCTTTCCACGATTGTTCGTGATCATGATTGGGGGTAGGATGTTTCGACCAGTCTTTCTTATGAATAATCTTTGCTTCCGCTAGAAGTTCCGAAATGTGTTTGTACGTTTCAACTCCATATACTTCTCTCTTTTTTTCGTAAAGAGCCAATAAATCTTTAAAATCCATTGAGCCACCAGTTTGAGTCAAGATTTATTGTTCTTAGTTCTATCATAGTATGTCCATTTAACACTTCGCTTTTCAGATTCAATTGGTTTTTCGGCGGCCTTCCGCATGATAAACAGATACTTAAAACCTCTGAGATAGAAATTGTATCGCTTGGCTCGGCTATGCCAAAAAGAAGTATTAGAGGCTTGACTCCTTCTTGCTACGCAGATTACGTCTACAGTCTCAAAGTTCTTGCAAAGGCTTTGATAGATTTTAAAGCCAACAGGCGTGAACTTTTTCTTGACCCATTGGTCACCAATTAACCACCCAATAACTTTACCAGGTTTTAGAACTCTGCAGCATTCATTCATTACTTTTTCGAGTTCTTCATAGAATTTTTCATTCTCGCTTGATATCAAACCGATGTTGTCTGGATGATCGTTATATCGTATGTTGTCGCCGTAGGGAGAATCAACAAAAATCATATCAACGTGATTGTCAGGAAGAGGGATATGCCGAGCATCATTTTGTTTAATGTCTGGTCGATAAGGCGGAGGAGCTATATCGTAACAAATCGCCTTTCGCCCTTCTTCTGTGCAAACGTCTAAAGTCGTTCCGCTGCCACACATTGGATCAAGAACCAAATCTCCAGGCTCAGTGTATCTCTGAATCATGTTCCAAATGACAAATGCAGGGGTAACTCCAGCGTACTTATTGTTTCCTTTCGGCGTCTTTCCGTAACTTTGACGTGGATAATCCCAAAGAGTTGTCGATTCCAGTTTTGGTTTTTCCTCTGCCGATAAGTCGCTTGCTGAGGGTTTAGCTTTACCGTTTCTCTTGTGCGTATTGTCGGGAGTAAGAAAACCCCATGTTTTGCTATTTGCTAGTTGTTTGAGATACTCAGATTCAGCTAACGAAAAGAATGTGATAAGGCGCTTTGTCATTGAGCCATCCAATGATTTGTGTGATTCGATACCTAACTTTTTCAATAGGGTTTTGGCCTTTATCAAAGTCTGATGGTTGCCAATCTGCTCGACTTCAACCTGGTATGGATATTTGCCTTTCCATGCCTCTGGAACAATATTCTGCCTTCCATCAGACTTAGCGCGGAAAATTCCATGCAAAATATTAGAGTCTATATTGAGCAAGAATAAGATATCGCCTTTTTTTACTGCTAACGCATCATCAGCGTAAATTTTGCTAGTCGCAAAAAGCATTCTATCTAAGCATTCTTTTTCAGTTTTTTCTGACGCGACGAAAATATGCGATGTTACTATTGGTAGCGTTTCTTCAATCATTTCTTTAATCCACTCTTATTGATTGCCAACTATTAGCAAACCATCTAATTAGTGTGGTTGTTTCAGGTTTTCAATATATAGATTACTCAAAATCCCAGTGGATTTTTTAATAGTAACTTTTATTTGGATAAGTTTTTATGTGTTGGTGTAATCTGGGCGTCTTTGGATGGGTGCCTCGATAGCTCAGCCCAGTAGAGCGGCTGCCTTGTAAGCAGCAGGCCGCGGGAGCAAGGCCCGCTCGAGGCTCTCTTTCACAAAAATTTTATTCTGGGAGGTTTTCGGGTTCCTCTTCGCCTTTGCCGGCTGCTTTGGGGTCTTTGCCTGTGAGTTTGTATTTGCGGGCTTGTGTTTCTATGATTTCGTGTTCGAAGAGTTTGCGTAGCGAGCGGAAGATTTTTTTGGGTGATTCGCCTGTTTTGTCGGCTAGTTCTTGGAGGGTTAATTCTTTTCCTTCAGTCTTTAAGGTTTGATAGACTTTTTCATCGGTTTTGTTAAGTTTCACTTTGACCACTGCCTTATGCTGTTTCTCTGTCTTATGGCACACATGGCTTTTTCAATTTTGCGGTTTAACACCGAAAATAAACATCATACGTTAAGAAACATGATTAAAAACCTAAACGACCAGCAATTAAATCAATCATTAAATTAACAACCAAAGCAAGACTCCGAAGACTACGCCGACACCAACCATTCCGAGCCACATCTTGGCAGAACTATTATTAGCCATCTTCTATCACCCCGTACCCATGTCAGATGCGTCCGCATACCCAAAGTTTCAACTCAAAATTTAAAGTGTATTTCGGACGCATCAATATGTCGAAAATTGAAACAGCATAACCCCATCTCGGCGGCGGCTAAATCACCTTTTTTCAGGCAGTTTAAAAGGATAAGTCAGGCTGTCTTTTTCTCTCTGTCTGGGTTTTGAACGCGGTGAACGAATAGAAACACCTAAGCGGAGCAGACAAAGAAGCCGTATCCAAATAGGCGATAGTTAGGGGGGTTTTATTTTCTCCACTTGTCTGGGGTTTTGTAGGCTGTTTTGGGTCCTTCCTGCCAGATTGCGTCGTAGACCTTTAGAAATTCTTGGCTGGTGAGTCTTTTGTGCTCTTGGATTTTAGTCATCGCTCGAAGCGTCTCATCATCAGGTTTATTCCCATTTTTAGAACGCTTTAACGTTTTAACTAATTTATTTTTGAACATTTTTTCGCCCCATAAAAGTTTGAGGTTTTTGCCTCTTTGCTTTCTTAAGCAGGCATTTTGGTAAAGGAATCTCAGTGCCGTAAGATTTTTCGAGTGCCTTTTTGCATTTTTCAGCCATTTTCCTATCGTGATTTTTATAGAATTTTTGGTTTATCATTTCCTTTTCCTTTTCCTTTCCCCGCAGCCTTTGAAAGTATGGAGGAACTGAAAATAAAAACAACGTTCCGATTCTGCCCATATGCTAAAAAAAGGAATATTGCTGGAATTGCTGTCTTCTCTTTCGAGAATATATCGGCAAGTGGAAGGTTGCATTGTGGTTAAGTTCTTGTCTGTTAAGTTTTAGCTACTGTGATGGTTTGTGTTTCTCTTTTTGCTACTGAATGACCAGGCAATAGCATACCTGTTTGGTCAATTTATACAGAATACTGCACTAGCTGCTGGATAAGCCCCTTTTGGCATGTTGAAGATCAATCTGGCTCTTTAGAAGCATCATCCGCTTTAGATTGATTAAAAGCATGCTTCTTCTCAGGCGAAACCTTCAACCCATGATATTCATAAAGAATCCTTAGTGCGTCTCGGATGGCTTCGTTGCGGCTATTGTAGACGCCTTTTTCGATTAACATGTTTAAGAGGTCAAGATACCTTTTCGTAAGTCGAATTGTGATGCGTTCTCTCTTGTTACTATCAGACACGTTTATGTCACCATTTAGACACTTTTTGTGCGATGTAGAGACTTCTCCATATGAGGACTTGTCCATATAAATTCTTGGCAGATAAACATTCGCCTTTTGTCTGCCAAAAATAGCCTGAAAAGTCAGGGACTTCCTGATAGTCAAAGCCGAAACAAAACCGACAGAAATAAGCCTAAATTTTTCGGTTAACCAACAACACGATGCCCCAACAACACCCGAAACCCGCTTTCTCTTGCAAGAACCGTGCAGTTCCCAAAGGTTTCGTTAAAAAGACGAGGCAGCGTTTTAGCGCCGATTTTAGACCGGATAACCATCTGGAACGTGGCTTTATCCGCCATGACTTTTGCGGCTTCTTTCACTATGGCTTTCACCGTTTCCATACCTGCACTAACAGGCGGATTCGAAAGCACACAATTAAACACTAAACCTTTCACGGGCTCATACAAGTGACCATAACGCACCTCGGCATTGGCTATCTTGTTCAATTCAGCATTCCTTTTTGCTAAGCGCACCGCTCTCATGTTCACGTCGGTCATGATCACGCTGAGCTTCCGATTAAAAGCCGCTGCAACTATTCCAACAGCACCATAACCGCAGCCAATGTCAAGAACGCAGCCATCTTTGGGCAGAACCATAGATTCGATTAGAAGCCTGGTGCCTGGATCAACTCGCCGCTTCGAAAAAACGCTTGAAGCAGTCAAAAACTCGAAGTCCTTCCCGCACAGGACTGTTCGAACTAAACCGAACCTCTCCTTTGACTTGGGCTCAGCAACAAAATAATGGTCTGTGCTACGGTTGGGCTGATTCATGTTCGCTACCGCTTTTCCAAACCTTCGGGTAAGTGCCTCTGAGCATCAATACTCTCTCCAAAGAAGCAACTGTACCATGCTTCAAATCTAACATTTCCTCGGTTGAGACAACCGCTTTTGCCAATGCTACTGCTTCACCTTTCAACGTGAAAATCGCTAAAATAGAGCCTTTTTGGATGCCGTTTGTAACCTGCAGTACGCCTGGAGCAGTCAAGTTTGCACCATGACACAGCGCATCAACAGCCGAATCACGAACCACAATTTTCGGGAGCAAAGCTAAAGCCTCTTCCATAGGCACGATAAATTTGTGAAGGATCGCCTCATCTTTTTTCTCTTCCCACTCCCCAAACCAGTACGCAACATCATGCAAGGTAACTTTCGAAGCGCTGTCTTCAGTGAATGGTCCTGAGCGTGTCCTGCGCAGTTCCTGCATGTGGGCGCCGACACCTATAATTTCGCCGATGTCGAAGCAGAGTTTGCGTATGTACGTTCCAGCCTCGCAGCCAACTTTGAAGAGAACATTACGTCCATCAGTTTCCAAATAGTCAATGTAGTAAATACGTCTGGTTCTAAGCTGCCGCTTAACAGAAGAACGCAAAGGAGGACGCTGATAAATTTCATCCTCAAACTCCAAAAGAACCGGCTTAATCTGTTCTTCCTTAGCGTCACCATGAAGCTTCATCACGCAAACGTATTCTTTGCCGCTGTAGAGAAACGCCTGAACCACCTTCGTAGCGTCCTCTAAGGTGATGGGTAAAACACCGGTCACTTTGGGATTTCTCTGGCTACTGCTTAAGCCTCTAGAGTTCCGCCGTGGCCAATGCTGTTTAGATGCATGATTTTTTTTACCCATGCGGCAACTTCGTGGCTTGTTGGACCAGCTGGCTTGTCAAGGTTTATTGTGCCGTACTGGATGTACTCTTCGGCTGGTCTTTCGGAGGGCACATGCCCATACTTTGGGTTGGTTGTATCCTCTGCTTTCATCAACAGTTCACGTTTGATTTCCCATGGGGGAGTTGTTCTAGGCATATGACTGTTTTTCTCCTGACTGGTTGTAAGAAAAATAGAATAGAGATAATTAAAGATTAAACTATGCAGTTTTAACGGCTTGCGTCATTTCTTGCAGTTTGCCTGCGGCGTCCAAAACTTGAGCCACTTCCTCGTCTGAAGCGCCACGTTTAACCTCAATTTTATCTTGAAGAGGCATAACATGGTTTATGTTGACTCGTCTCCGCTTGACTCCCGTAACCTTTTTTGGGCCAGTTACTAAGACAAAACTTTTATCCATTACATCTATTACGACGCATCTTTTGCCGTTCTCTCGACCAGCTTGCTTTACGCATATTCTGCCAACTTCTATAGCGGGCATCTCATTCAGTCTCCTCAAAAACAAAATACAACAACCCGCACATATAAGCATAACATAATTTTAGGCAAAACGCCAAGAAAAGCCAAATAACCCTTCTTAAAAAGATGCTTCTTAAATGGACACCCGAAGGCTTCTTATAAAAAATAGCGAAGTGCCAGTTGAATCTAAACCCCACGATAATCACCGACTGATCCTAAGCACTTGCAAAAGGCATCTCTTTGATATTATCTCAGACAACGCCTTGACAGCCGCTTAAGACGCGTACGATGCCTACTTTAGAGCGTGTTCCTCAACTGGCAAAATAATCCTTTCTCACAATATAATATAATATTATGTTGGCACCTTCATGCTATAAGTAAAGAAAATATATTCACAAGCCGTATGCAAAAAACTTAAACTGTACTATGTTGTCAGTTACGTGCTGGTGCCGGGGTATCCGAGCCAGGTCTAAATAGGCGGCCAGATTCAGATTGCCTAAGATATGGAGGAGGACTTAAGATCCTCTGGCGCAGGCCTTCGTGGGTTCAAGTCCCACCCCCGGCACCAAAAACATCGGCTATAGTGCGATAATTTCAAACCTCTGGGAAGAATCTCTTCATAAATCCAATTATCGCTTGATTTTCGCCAGGGTTGAGTGCTACCTGTAATCCATAACTTGTAGGTTTGGGAATAATCCATCCTTGACGGATAAGGTCTTTTGCGATTGTTTCTATTCTCTTTTTTCCGTGCTTTCCGAGGTCTGCTTCTTTAAAGCCCTTTTGCAGATTATCGAAAGCTGTGTGGCTTGCTCCCCAGTTGCCTCTCTTGTGAAGCTTGAAGAGGATCGTAGCTTTTATCTCGTCATCGGAAAGCATGAGTTCACTTTTGATACTTTCAAAGGCTATTCTTATATACTTTGGCTTTCTTTACAATTCAGCAGGTCTTGCTCATGGAAACTACTTACAAAGCGGATGAAACACTATTGCTCAAATACTTGGGAGATAGCCCAACGCTAAGGATTATCGATTTCTTCTTAGACAATCCGCTTTCTGATTACTCCAAAAATGAGGTGATAAAAAATCTCGCTATGAGCAGGGCAACTTTTTTCAAGTACTGGAAAGAACTTGAGCAGTCGGGTGCTCTGATAGTAACCCGTAAAATCGGAAGAGCAACGCTGTACAAGCTTGACAGAGCTAACGATATTGTGAAACAATTGATTAAGCTTGATATGACTATTTCAAGGAAGGCAATGGAAAAACAGGTTGAAGAAAGCAAGAAGCCGATTGCTATTAAAACAGGCTAGATCTTTTGGCGCAGGCCTTCGTGGGTTCAAGTCCCACCCCTGACACCACTGATTAACAACTTAAAAATAGTTTTTTATTTTTGCAAAAACTCTTTTGGGGTCATCACTTTGCCTTTCAAGTTAGGCAGCCTTTCGAAGTGATCTTTGTTTTCAGTCAGCAGTACATCACAGCATTCCAAAAGAAAAGAAGCGGCGATTGCTACATCCTGGTATTCTATCGGTTGCCCCTTTGAAATCAGGTATGCATTCAGTTGAGCAATCAACTTGGCTATCTCGCCGTTTAATGTGACCCATTGAAATTGACTAAGCACCCTTTCTGCTTTCTTGACGGCAGCTTTGTAGTCTTTCCTTAAATAAGATCCTGTTAAAATTTCTGAGACGCTTACGGTGTTTATAAAGGCGCTATTGGTGCTGGTTAATCGTTTACATAACTCTATCACGTCTTCTTTCCCTCTATCTACATCAACAATTATCGAGGTGTCAATGAACACCGACAACTGCTTTTTGCTTATTTTCTTTTTACCGCTCAAAATTAGGGAACCAGCCCAAGGCGCTTGAATCTTCCCGTTGAATCAGAACGTAGAGATTTTAGTATTTTTTCGAAGTCCTCAGGTAGAAAGTCAGTGCAATCTTTCCATGCTTCTTCGTTTGGTTTCTCAATCACTATTTTGTTACCTTCTACTACTTTCATCTTTACCTTATCGCCAACTGTTATCCCCACTGCTTCTCGTATTTCTTTAGGTATAGTGACTTGCGAATGCCTTGTAACGACCACTGATGTCATAGTTAATATTACTACCGATTCACACTAATAAATAATTACTACATTTAGATAGGAAATATGGCTTGATGGAGAGGAAGAATTATCTTCTGGCGCAGGCCTTCTAGGTTCAAGTTCCACCCTCGGCACCACCTTCTTGGGAGGCACTAGGGGTTTCTGGGGGAAGAGGTTGTTTTTTAGCCTGTTTTCTTCGTGACCTTGTTTTGGAATTTTTTAAGTTATTTCGCTGGTTCAAACGTAGGTCATTTTTTGCTCTTGCATGTGGCCAGAAGAAGGTGCTTGCAAAAAGCAGTATGAACGAAATAAAGATCAGCATAAACAAGGTGTCATATGCCTGTCCAATAGTGGTTTTCCAAAGGAAACATTGGAAGTAATCTTTTGCGTATGCACCAGGACCAGGCCAAAACCATCCTCTACCGCTGGAACTCGTTTCATACCATACGGGTCCACTCACTATAAGGTCAAGTTGCCAGAGACTGAAGAAAAGCAAACATATAGCAGCCATTACGCCTGCAAGGTTGATGACGGCGCTTGTTTTTACTATGTTCTTCCAGGTATTTCTCAGGCGATCAGGCAATTTTTCATTTTGCTCTCTGTGACCAGTCCATTTGCCGTTCAAGTAGCCCATTGTTGAAAATCGAGCCGTCTCAAATAACCCGTAAACAAAAACGCCTGTGCCTGCTAGTAGCATTCCAAAGCCTGAATAATTCATCAACGAATTTTTTGCGTAGGAACCAGCAAGCAGTGAGCCATTAATGATTAGCATTGAGCCGATGCCGATTGCCCATATGCTTCCCAATATAATTCTCGGTTCGCTACCACGGTTTCCATTTAGCCTCCAGTTGCTTTTTAGGATTGTTACAGCCGTACCTGACATGCCTAGGCTTAAGATGGCTACCCCAATTAGTAGCATTCCAAAGCCCGTGTAGTTCATTATTGTTTCTTTTGCGTAGCTGCCAGCTACTATAGAACCGATAACAGTAAGAACTATTCCGATGCCGACCGATAATATGCTATAAGTCAGAAACCTTGGTCTATCTATCCTGATGCCGACTTTTCTGTTCTTATTTAAGTTGGTCTGCAGCATCCCCAGCAATGTTCCGAATATGCCTAAGACAAAAAAGCATATTCCCGTCAGCAGCATCCCGAAACCTGCGTCGTTTATTATTGTATTCTTTGCATAGGTACCGCCTAATATGGAGCCAATAGTGCTTAGAGCTACACCGATGCCGATTGCCCATATGCTTAGACACAGCGTCTTCGGTTTGTTGACTCTAACGCTTGCTGGCTTTGCTTGGCTAAAGCGAGTTTCCACGGTTGCTGTAGCCGTTGCACACACACCAAAAACGAAGATGGCTATTCCTGCAAGAAGCATGCCAAAACCTGTATAATTCGTTAGCGTTGCTTTCGCGTAAGAACTAGATATTACAGATCCAATAATGGCAAGAACTAAACCAATGACAATTACCTTTGTCTTGCTAGAAGGGGCTTCCTGGCCTTTCTTCTTAGTTCTTGCAGGTGCATCCATTTCCTCACCGTTTTAATTGCCAACCAAGCAGATACTCTGAGTTACTATGCCTATTAGTATCTGCGTTTCTAACCTATAACACTTAAGGCAATATTCTATATTGAAACAGAACGCTTAAGGATTGATAGCAACCGCCTGGCTGCTATTAAATAAAATTAAAATAACCATTTAAATCAATTTGGCCATAAACAGCTAAAGGAAACGCTTGATTACCTTTCTTGTTGTTTTTTGAGTCTGTGAGGACCGAGTTTCTTTTGGGATTGAACGCAGCACCGATTTCTTTGTAGTTTACGATGATTAGAGACAGCAGGGTGAAGAAGGGTATGAGTGAGTAATAGTAGAGTGGCGTGTTAACGGCAGAGGAGAAAATCATGCTTATGAAGCCAGAGGCCATGCCTGGGTAAAGAAGCATCAGATTCGACAAGACCAACGCGCTGACTGCGCTCACTGTTGCTGCTTTGAGCTTTTTGCGGTTGTACATTACAAAGAGCGGTATCGCCAACAGTCCGAACCTTGGGTCAAAAAACCCAAAGGCATAGGCAACTCCAGACAGGTATGGTCTTCCTCGGTTGCCTAAAAAGAAGCTGAGTAGAAGCAGAAAGGTGATGAAGACTTTGGCTTGTCCCTCGCCCCACTGCCAATAGTAGCTTAGGGAAAGGCCGCCTTGCGGGGAGGGGAAAGGCAGCAGCAACGCGACAATCATAACTACGAAGGTTACTGCAAGAGGCTTGTTTGCTAAGAGCTTGTAGAGCAGATACGCCATTAGGGGAAGAAGCATAAACTGGACTATGTCGAAGGCTAAGAGTGCCTGTTGATAATTCAACGTGAGAAAAGGCGAGACGACAAGCAGGAAAGAAGGCAGGTACTTGTAGGCTTCAGGATGTGGAAGTATGACTGGTTCTCCATCTTTTAGGGCTCCGAAAGTGTAAACGTGCGCTGGATTATTCCATAGCCTCCAGGCGCCCATATAATAGGCTGAGAAATCTTTTGCCAGTATAGTGCCTGAAGTGTTAATGCCTGCGTTGACGGCGTAAGTCTCCGGATAAGCCACCATGAAAGTGTACAAGTTCAAGGCGATAAGTACAGCGATTCCCACGATGAAAACAATCTTGGTTAAGCGCGGTTGGCTAATCATTTTTATCCAACATTGGCTGGCAGTTTCGCATCTAATACTCATTGGAACTTTTATACTTTGGTTGATATAGCATTTTGGCTTTGAAAGTCTTCCTGAAGTTACAGTAGCTCGATAATCATACTTTACCAAATTCAATGTATTACAGTAGTAATACGCATGAAAATGCTTTTATTCAGTTCCTTCCATGAGGCGTTTAAAGCCCGGAACATAAGGACTGAATGAATAAATGAATATGCAAAAACAAAGCAGTGCTAAACGTGCCTCAATAATCGCCACGACAGCAGCCCTCTACACCATATTCTTCTTCCTGTCATACTCGGTAGCATTGCCAAGATTCACCATCCTCTATCTTCCGATTATCCTGCTGGGTGTTTTTCCAATATGGTTCGGCTGGAGCGGACTGGCGGGAGCGATGATTGGAGCGTTTATAGGCGGTGCTTTTGTGGAAGGCTTAGGTTTTCTCGGAGTGTTCGAATCAGTTGTAGCACTCATAATATACCTCATAAATTGGACCCTTATGCCTAAAAAAGCCGCTGAGGATGGAAAAAGAAAGAGCCTGATTACTCTTTTAGGTGTTTACGCTTTAAGCCTCTTTGTGGGGACAAGCTACATTCTTTGGCAATACACAATTTTGCCTCAACTGTTCACTGCTGCCGAAGCAGCAGTCATTCTGGTGCCAACGTTCGCTCTTAATTTACCTATCGTGTTGATTACATGCCCAGCTTTAATTAGGGCGATATCTCCGAAACTGAGAACTTGGGGTATGTACTGTGGCAATTTTAAGGAATGGAGAAGCCTCAGAGCCAAATCCTAAGTACGGCATCTTTTTTATTCCTCTCTTTTACAGCATTCGTCGGTTGACTTGAACGCTGCTGCAATAGCATCAAAAAGTTTGGGCATGAATGATGGGCAATGCTTTTAAGTTATCGGTCACCTAAAGGCAGTTCTGAGTGCTCAGACATGAAAATAAGAATAATAAAATTAACCCCAGAATTCCTCATCGAGCTGTTGCAAGGAAAGCTGTCCTCTTTCTCTTCTAATTTGCCCAGCGATACTGAACTATTAGACTTGAAGCTTGATTTGTTTTCCAAGCAAGTGCTCGCTATAGTTAGAAGCGAAAGTTTTGAGGACATTGCCGAATCCTATCCAATCCCAGAATTCAACCTAACAACCGCTGGAGAACCTAAAACTGCCTCAAAGCCGATTGGGACGGTTAAACTAGAATCCAAGCCTGACCTTAAGCATGCAAATGTGAAGTTAACTCAACCAAGCAAAACCACGATGAAGATGGAAAATGAATTCAGCCCAGAACAGCGTAAACTGCTGAGTTTCACAGTTAAGGGAGATTGCGTTGTGGTGAAGCCAGTTCAATTTTTAAAGGCTGAATGGGAAGATATCAACGAGGTTGTTCGAAGTTTGGGCGGTAAATGGGTGAAAGGCGACATCATTAGCTACTGGGAGATCCCAGCGCAATAGGGTTGATGGTCTGCTTTGAGTAAGAAACGAAAATCCTTTAAACAAGATGCGCCTATTCAGAATAAGAATGGTGTTAAGATGGAAAAAGCCAATAAACCTCTAACTAGAGATGCACTAGTTTCGATGCAAGTTATAGATTCGAAAGGACGATTGGTTGGAAAAGTCAAAGATATCGCTTTCGCCGTAGGAAAGACGGGTATTGTCTTGTCAGTGGAGACTGAGGCTGGGGAAATACAACACGTCCCCTGGGAAGATGTTCAAGCAGCATCCGACTTCGTACTTCTAAAAGATGTTACACAAAGCACCAGTCAACAGCAGGCCGTACAGCCCGTTCAAACTAGTTCTTTGACTGAGGAAGAAAAGGTTTTTGGACCTTATGAAAAGAAGCAGCAGCCCGTCCAAGCTGATGTTCAGCAGCAGTCAACTCAACCGCTGTGTCCAACATGCAGTCAACCTCTCACGTGGATTCCTCAATACAAAAGGTGGTACTGCTACAACGACAAGAAATACGTTACAGTGAATGAGAAACAGTCAACTCAACGACTTTGCCCGACATGCAGTCAACCTCTCACGTGGATTCCACAATATCAAAGGTGGTACTGCTATAACGAAAAGAAATACGTCTAAACAGTATAAGCCATCTTCAAACATTTTTAATTTTTAATTTTCAGCCGTTTCATTTAGCAAGGGCTTTTCCAATATTGTGATTGTTCCGTTTTTTCCAAGGCGGAGCTGCTTTTTAGCCTTAAACATAGCTACATGCGCATTCTTTACTTCTATGGAGTCACCAACTGAAACGGCGTTTACCTGTTGGTCCCAGAGGCAAAGCATTATTTTTCCCGTTTCATCCCCTATCCATGCGTTAGAAACAAGAGCGTTGTCCCTGAATTGAGTGTGAACCTTGGATGGCTCAGAAGTTTCCAGCACTTTGGCAATTACAT
>Ga0326727_10016503_pt1 | contig 15568 bp, 19 predicted proteins | sample MB2enrmetagenome_FD_207643 | JGI IMG/M metagenome (GOLD analysis project Ga0326727, IMG submission 207643) | Lab enriched peat soil microbial communities from McLean, Ithaca, NY, United States - MB29MY | ecosystem: Environmental > Terrestrial > Soil > Wetlands > Peat | place: USA: New York... | reverse complement strand
CCGTCAGAAGGTAGGCCGTGGCGTTCCTGGAATCGTTTAAGAGCCTCGACGAGTGCTCCAGCGTAAAGGTGAGAATCCTCAGGGACCACCGCAGTCTCCGGCAGATCACCCAGCAGGCGAAGTAACGCGGCTAACCTGGGAGTGCCGTCATATAGCATTCCGGGAGAGACTTTGCCCGGGGGAATAGGCAACGTTTCTCCAGTGTCCTCCTTCGCCAATCGCAGGTACGTCGGAAGCGCCTTTTTCATTTCACGGTAGCTGGCGATCGACGGTTCTATTGTCGCCAGGTTTGATTTCAAGTCTGTTCCGTTTACCAAGTACTTCTGAATGAACATGGAGAGGTCCAGCGTCTTAGGGCCCAGGCTATGCACAAACTGAACACGTCGCGGATTTATTCTTCCCACCCGAACATCTGACACATAGCGCATGGCACAAACTGTCAGAGCAATATCGAAGTGGTCCTCGTCGCGCTGCGTATGCTCGCGTTGCAAACGCGCGAGTCGTTCAGCCCAGCGAAGGGAGTCGTAATCCTCAGCGCGGAGACCTTGCACATCGGCTTGCTGCAATATCTCGATCATGTCGCGGGCCTGTGGAGTGGGTTGTCCGGTACGAACCCAGGCCAGGGAATGGTCCGAGTGTTGATAAAACTTCTCCACATCGACGCGGTAATCCGGAAAATCGGGCCAACGTAGATCTTCCAGGCGGCCAGCGGCAATAATCGCGCGCAGGGCCGTTGCCGGTGGGCCTTGAGCCGGTAAAGCGGTAGCGTTCACTTCCTTTGGCGCAGACCGGCCGCTGTGGTTCTGTGCGCTGATTCCCAATGCTAGGGGAAAAACGGCGACCAATACCAAGGCGAGCTGGCTAGTCGGGTTCCGGCTGTGCATGGATGCGCTCTCTTCCGGCCCTCGTATAGTTCGGCTTGTGGCTTTGAGGGCTTGCACTTTTGTAGTCTCGTGGCTTTTTTAAGTCTGAGCAGATGTGATCATCTCGGGAATGGGCCCGGTTCCTCCCGAAACGGGCGTAAGGTACACGCAGAGGCGTGACGCACGCATGCCGAGAGCGACGGCCGCCTGATTCAAGTGCTGATAGGCAGCCAGGCGGTTGACCTGACCACAGTGATCACTTTTGCACAGTCACGCCGCCGCCCAGGATGCTCCAATTCCTGTTTAGGGATCCAAAAACAGAATCTCAAGTAAGGTGTCGGGCTATGGGAACTAAAACGACAATTCCAGTGAAACCCCGTTTCGATTACCGGTTAAAAACCGAGAAGGCGTGAGGTCTAGCAATGTTTGCCCGCAGTGTTTCTATACGTTTGAACCCACACACCCTGGCAGATTTTGGTGAGACCTTCGAAAAGTACGTACTGCCTCTACTGCGCCAACAAACGGGGTTCCGCGATGTGATCACGCTGGCAGCCGAGGGCGGCACGCATGTGACCGCGATCAGTATCTGGGACAGCAAGGAACAAGCTGACAGGTGCGACCGATGTGCCTATTACTTGAACAAACTGGAGAAGGTGCTGGACGGCACGCCTAAGGTTCGGGTCGCGACCGTAATAAATTCCACCTTTCACAACATCGCTGCGGTCACAGCAGCCTGAAGCCTGGACCAGATCAAGCGGAATCCCGGAGAATCGGCACGGACCACGTGAGTCCTATTGCTCAGGAGTCCCGATGTCGTCTTGATATCGTAGAAAGTAGTGCGGCCCGGGACATTTCGCACGACGAGAAGCTCGAGGAGGTTGGAATGTCTGTTTTCACAAGTTCGGTCAGGGTACCGCCTTACTCGCAGCGCGAGTTCACTTCAGTACAGGGTGCCCTCCCGTCGGTGAGCACGAGCGATTGCCAAAGCACTGGGATGAGACCACAGCCCGCGGGCTTCAACCGTCGATTTAGCGCATTCTTTCGCGAGTACTGGCGGAGGATAAAGGTCATGAATGCCGCGTTCGCGCACGCACAATCGGGCGATGGCGCCGGCTCCCGTGCGCGAAGCGAAGAACGCCTTCGCGACGAAGAAGCCTGGTCGCGAATTGACAACGAAGGGTGTCCCCACGACAGCCCTAGACAGCCCTAGACAGCCCGCTGCGGCCTCGGGGCGCCATTGGATAGCCGGGGAAGGACCGGTATTCCCGGAGCACATTTGTCCCAAAGTGAGCAATATTGCACAGTCCTGAATTCGTGAAAAATGGTATTCCTCTCTCTGCCGAAGCAAGCGGTGAGAAAGGGACGGCCATGAGCAACCTATCTAAGGGCCGAATCCTTCTTATCGACGACGATCCGGACATTCGCGAGAGCATGGGAATGTTGCTGAACGAGGAAGGATACGACGTCCGTACTGCAGAACATGGCTTTGATGCGCTCTTGCAGCTCAGAACGGCGGTCCCGGACGTCATCATCTCCGATCTCAACATGCCGCAAATGTCGGGATTTGAGTTCCTCTCGGTCGTGCGCCGCCGTTTCCCGGAAATTCCGGTGGTCGCAATGAGCGGCGCTTACGAGTCCGGCGATCGCCTCCCCGGCGGAGTCATCGCCGACGCCTTCCATGCCAAGGGGAGGCACCATCCGGAAGAACTCTTGCGCACGGTCGCCGCATTGCTCCGAACCGGCCCCGAGACGTCGCTGAGCCACCACCGGCAGTCGCCTCCGGTCTGGATACCACGAAACGGAAAAGATTCCCAGGGAGTGCCTTTCATTGTGCTGACCTGCACCGAATGCCTGCGGTCGTTTCCCTTGAGCGTCATGCAGGAAGGCGTGCAGGAAATTCAGGAAACCCCCTGCCTCTTCTGCACAACCCCCGTCCACTACATCATTGATTTCTCTCTTGACGTTACTTCTCCAAGAGCACACCGAGCGGGAGAATCGAGCGGCGAACAATCACGGGCCTTGAAACCGTAGCGCGCGCGACATGAGCATATTCGCAAACTGTCGACCTTCTTTACCAATCGGATTGCCATGCCACGCGATCCGGGAATCAGGGGAGCAATTCGCCAGATGAAAGTCCACCTCGTTAATCCGAGCGATGTTTCGTTCGGAACTGCTGTCATTACGCCGCGGTGGTTATATGTGATGGCCGCCGCCACCCCCAAGTCCTTCGGTGATCCGATGCTGGTGGACGAAACCCTGGAACCAATCGACCCGGGACAAATTCAGAAAGGCGACGCCGTCGGCATCAGCATCCATACGGCCAATGCGCTGCGCGGCTATGAGATCGGCCGGATGGCGCGCAGCCGCGGTGCTTATGTGATCTTTGGCGGAATTCACGCCAGCCTCTATCCCGAGGAGGCGCATAAGCTTGGCGGCGCCCATGCCGTGGTCAGAGGAGACGGGGACCTGGTGTGGGCGACGGTCCTGGGCGACTGCGCGCGCGGCGCTCACCAGTCGGTTTACCAAGGCGGCCGGCTGAGCGCCACGGAATTTGTGGCCGCGCGGTGGGATCTGATCCCGCGCAAGTCTTACATGTGGGCCTCGGTCCAGACCATTCGCGGGTGCCCCAAACATTGCTCCTTCTGTTCCGTGTGGCGCACCGACGGCCAGCGTCCCCGGCAACGTCCCTCGGATGCCGTGGTGGAAGAGATTGTCGAGTTGCGGCGCCTGGGCTTTCGCTTCATCGCACTCGCCGACGACAATTTTTATCCCGTGAGTCTCACCGACTTGAAAATGGCGGCACGGCAGAATCCGGAACGGCTAAAGGAGCTCAAGCGCATTCGTGCGGAGCGCTTCGAACTCATGGCGCGGCTGGCGCAGCTTCCGCCAGACACGGTTTTCTTCACCCAGATCACGATGGAGGCGGCGGAGGACCCGCAGTTCCTGGACGCTATGAGAGCCGCGCATATCAAAGGGGCGCTCGTCGGCGTCGAGTCGGTTACTCCCGAGGGGCTGAAGGACATATACAAGGACTTCAACTCCGCGGGCGAAAGCCTGATCGAACGCCTGCAGACCTTCCGCCGTCACGGAGTTTACGTGCTGGGATCGTTCATCTTCGGACTGCCGAGCGACCGGCCGGAAACCTTCGACGCTACGGCGGAAGTTGCCCGGAAAGCAGATATCGCTCTGGCGCAGTTTGTGATGTTGACGCCCTTTCCCGGAACCGTGGATTTCGATCGCTGGGAAAAGGCTTTCGGAGACGACGTACCTCATGTCGGGGGAATTCCGATCACCCGGCGCTGGCTGATTCCGCACTCGCTGCGGCCGAAAATCTACTGCCCACATCCGGTTATGTCACCCGCGGAAATCCGGGAGCGCACGCAAGCCGTGTGGGACCGTTACTACAGGTTGCCTTTCATTTGGAAACGGTCCCAATTCATCAAGTCGATAAAGGGCCGTCTAGCTTTCCTGTTGATCTCCAAGATTTATCGTCAGATGTACGCGGACACCGGCATCGCCAGCGACAGCGCCCGAATCGCCTGGTCGGCTCGCTGGGCCCGCTGGCTGGCCAAGCCTTGTCAGAAACTATTTGCGGCTCGCCCGCTGCCGCGGCTCGTGGCGCCCCCAAGCGGATCCGGATACCAGCCGGCCTCCGGGAGCTGGCAAGGTCAACCCGGAGAGCAGTGTGGCTGAATCGTTCCTGAGCGCGCACGGGGCCTGCGGTCTCCGCTCTTGCGTTGTCCCTTCGTGAGCGCTATTGACCAGCACAGCAAGCCGCTGGCCAGTAGGCTTGACCTAGCAACGAGTGCCGTGGCGCTCCAGGGGTCACCTATGGCGGACGAAACGTTCCTTCCCTTTGATGCGGTAGGTCTATTTAAGAGGGTCGATAGCCAGGCAACCACTCGGGACTATAGAAACCGGCAGGTCATCTTTGCGCAAGGCGACAAGTCGGATGCGCTATTCTACGTCCGCCATGGCACAGTGAAGCTGACGGTCGCGTCCAAGAACGGCAAGAAAGCGGTCCTGGCCATTTTGGGGCGCGGCGATCTGTTTGGCGAAGGTTGCTTAGTCCGGCAGTCTCTGCGGATGTCTACCGCTACGTCCATTCATTCTTCCACCATTGCCCGCGTGAAAAGGGCGGCGATCGTCCGCGTCCTTCATCAACAGCCCGCCTTCGCGACGGTCTTCGTCTCGTATCTACTCTTTCGTATCGGGCGGCTCGAAGAGGAGTATGTAGACCAAGTTCTCAATCCCAGCGAAAAACGGCTGGCCAGAATCCTGTTACTCCTGGTGGGCTTTGGACCGCAATTCAAGCCGGACTCGGCCCTGCTGAAGGTGAGCCAGACAACCCTCGCGGAGATGGTGGGCACCACCCGGTCCAGAGTGAGTTACTTTATGAATCGGTTCCGGAAAAAGGGTCTCATCGACTACAACGGCAGCCTGCGGGTGCACAGGGCGTTGCTCAATTTTCTCCTGCACGATGTCCCCGATCGAAACCGTTGACCATTCCAGCCCGGGACGGCGGTCCAAGCGGGGTAGTCGAAGGCATCTGAGCTATACAGGCTGCTGAAAAAGTCACGTTTAATTGAGATTTTTACCCTCGGGGGCTAAGGCCCAATCTATTTTCAATGGGTTGCGGCACGACTAAAGTCGTGCCCTTGCGAAACTGACTTATTCCGCAGCCTCTATAACCCTCAGGTGGCCGGCGGCGATTCAGCCGAGAGCGCAGCGCCCACTGCAGTGAACTATAATTTACTTGCTCGGCGAGAAACCACGCGTGCGCTCTCCGAGAGGAAGAATTCCGTGGCCGTTAAACACCCCGTCGTGACGGAGAAGAAAGAGCGTGCCAATCAGGCGCCCGCGCGTTTGCGCCTGGTAGCAGCCCGTGAAGCGGTGGTCACTCCGGCCGAGATTGGCGTGTCCCCTGAACGGCGTGCCGCTTTCGATCCGCGCCTCTTCCTGACGAAACTCGCGGGGGAAAAGACCAACCGGGAGTACCAGGACAAACAAGCCATATTTTCGCAAGGAGATGCGGCCGATGCGGTGTTTTACATCCAGAGCGGCAAGGTGAAACTTACGGCGGTATCCAAGCGGGGCAAAGAAGCCGTCGTCGCCATCCTGCCGGAAGCCAGCTTCTTTGGCGAGGGATGTCTGGCGGGCCAACCGGTTCGCATGTCCACCGCCACGGCGGTGCAACGGGTGGTCATCCTTCGGGTGACCAAGCAGGCGATGGTCAAGTTGCTCCATCAGGAACCGGAATTTGCCGAACGTTTTCTCGCCTACCTGCTTTCCCGGAACATTCGCCTGGAAGCGGACCTGGTAGATCACCTTTTTAACTCCAGTGAAAAACGCCTTGCCCGGCTTCTCCTGCTGCTGGCCAACTTCGGCCAGGAATCCAAGCCGATACCAGTCATCGCGAAGATAAGCCAGGAAACCCTTGCGGAAATGATCGGCACCACCCGCTCACGAGTCAGTTTCTTTCTCAATCGATTTCGGGACCTGGGATTCATTGACTACGACGGCGGCGGCATGCACGTCCACAGCTCGCTGGTTAGCGTCGTGCTTCATGACTAGCGGCCTACTGTGTACCTCGTCGACGCTAAACCTCAGGTGTTCACTTTTGACCGGTTTTTGCCATGCGACACTCCGATAATGTCAATGGCCGATTCTCTGCATAGAGAATAAGGGCAAGGCTCCGCTTGCAGGTCGTATTACGCTCGCTGGCACGGACACGCGGTGTGGAGTGCGCGGCCTGACACACCGGGCACCGAGGCAGTTATGAGAATCTTCAGACACGACAGGACATTTACTGAGCCAATCAGTGTGGCCACGACGCTTTTCATGCTCATGTTCCACATCGGCGCGGTTGCGGCTTTGTTCATGTTCAGTTGGAAAGCGGTTGGGGTTGCCTTGCTTCTGTGGTGGATCGTGGGGAGCTTCGGTATCGGCTTGGGTTATCACCGACTGCTTACGCACCGCGGCTACAAGACCCCCAAGTGGGTCGAATATGCGCTGACCGTCTGCGGCACCATGGCTCTGGAAGGCGGACCGTTTTTCTGGGTCGGAACCCACCGTCTACATCACCAGAATACCGACAAAGAAGGTGATCCCCACTCTCCCCGCGACGGTGGTTTCTGGGCGCATATGGGGTGGATTATCTCCGGACGTGTATTGCACAACAACTCATCCGGTCTTCTGCCCTATGTTTCCGACCTGCGCAAAGACAAGTTCCACACCTGGATCAGCAGGTGGCATTGGGTCCCCATTATTGGGTTAGCAGGGATTCTGTTTGTGCTGGGCGGATGGAAATACGTCATGTGGGGGATTTTCTTCCGGACGGTAATCGGCCTGCACGCTACCTGGCTGGTGAATTCGGCCACGCATATGTGGGGATCGCAACGCTTCGCGACGGGCGACACTTCCACCAACAGTTTCTGGGTCGCGATCTTGACGTTCGGGGAAGGCTGGCACAACAATCATCACGCCCATCCGCAATCGCCCCGTCACGGTCTTGCCTGGTATGAGTTCGATCTGAACTGGTACGAAATCTGTGTGCTCCGGATGCTTCACCTCGCCTCAGACATTAAGTTGCCGAGGCTCCAATCCCGGCATTCCGGGAGCACATTTGTCCCCAAAGCGAGCAATACTGCACAGTCATGAGTTTGCGAAAAATGGTGGAACTGTCTCTGCCAAGGCAAGGACGGCCAGGCGGCAACCGGGCAAAAACGCGCTGTCTGAGCCGTGTGCCGAAATCCCGAGCGAAGCAAACACCCAACGCAGAGCCGCAGAACCGCAGAGCAGAACTGGGAACTATCGCTTGAAGGTTAAGATGATGTGTTCGTGAGATCTGTTCAGGGCAGCTCTGCCCCCATTAATGGCGTAGAGCCACGAGGAGACCCGCGGCTTCGCCGGGGCAGGCCCACGGCTCGCCGGGGCTGGGCTCGAACTCCTGACCTTCCCGGCGCGCCGGGACGCTCTAACCGGCGCAAAAAGTGGTAGGCACGAGGAGACTCGAACTTCTGACCTCTACCGTGTCAAATCGTGGCCCCGACTTAGACGGCGCGACACCCAGGAATCGGAAGTAATAAGGATAGGCAGTGTTTATGCGGGTCTGGCGCATATTCGCTGCCTTCCGCCTGTACCTGAGTGACACCCTCCGAGACTGCCCGATTCCGGCGGGGATGGCAGGGTTACGACACAAGTAACGACACAAACTTTTTCTGGTGCATTCACTTTCTGAGGTCTCCCCAACTCAAAGAGCCAAGCCACCCCCTTGAGCCTCAACGCGAAGCCGGTTTGTGCAGGCGAAAGTGCCCACACATGGCAGCGATCAATTCACTCTCTAAGCGGCTTACAGCGCAGCAAGTCCGTGGAGCCTTGAACGTGTGCCGACAGTCTGAGACCAGCATCCAACTGCATATGAGGATCGAATCAGTGCGGAAATATCGCGGCAGAAATCCTAACGGCTATTTTCGTGATCTGCCCCTGCGAGCACAGATGCGTGCCCGGCAGTGGTTGTCATACCTACTGGCACGCCGCAGGAAACTAGGTAAGTCAACCCCGCTATGGACATTTGCCCTGCTCGTGGGCCAAGCCAAACGCCTCACCCTGAATCCACCAACCTCAGAATGGGGCCGCTCCATGCTTGCCAAGAAAGGCGGCTATGCCGTGCAACGAAAATATCAGATCGAGGGCGGGCATCCCACTGCTGCCGCCACCCGAGCGCGGTTAATAAAGCACCAACTGGCCAAGAAAAAAGCGGCAGCCAAAGAGAGGCGCTGGAAGCATGGCATATTTTTTGACTTTCCGATTTTCCCGGTTGGGTAGTGGGTCGTTTCCAGTTTGCCGCCGCTTCGCCAAGTGCGGCTGGACTCAGGTTGTCATGGCCGAAAAAGTGGGGATTAACCGGAGTTTTCTGGCCGATGTGGAGCGGGGAAAGCGGAACATCTCAATCCTCAATCTGGATTTGATCGCCCGTGGGCTCCGGGTGTCACTGGCGCAACTGCCAACTAAGCTCTAGTTTTCCCTCTGAGCCGTCCCGCGCCGGCTCTTTCTGTTCTTCTAAGCTGTAGTCGCGGTAACTATCCGGCTAGGCAGGAGGGTTAGTTATATGGCTTGCTTCTTTCGCGGTAGCCGAACGGCCTACGATATCGGGAGACTACATTCTCCCATGTGTTGCACGGTAAATTCTTCCAAAAGATCTTGGGCGGTCGCGGTAGGAGATTGGAGGATCCCTATGCTGAAGAGGGTTACTTGCCTCTTTCGCGACCGCCCGGGGCAACTAGCCCGCTGCGTATACTAGCGGGAAAAATCAGTTCTGTCAAGATCATTACTCCTGGCGTTCATCCCCATACCAGTCGACTGCACTCCTACATTTATCTATGAAGTCCTGTGTATCCTCCGTCCTGAGGCTTAATCGAGTGATTGCGATGAATTCTCATAAAGCAACCCGTGTGTGAGCTGTCAATCGTCTTCCTTCATACTCGTCCACTTAGTCAAGAAGTGTAGGGTATGACCTGCTCGTTTCGGAGTAGTCGAACTTAATATGACTTGTTTACTTCTAAGTAGTGGAATTGCCCACGAAAGTGAGAGGATAGGCACACTTCTACGGTATAGCGCATACTGTTAGCGGCGCCACATGTTTGCTGGCAGCCATGAGTGGGAAAGGAGGATCCTCCATGCTGAAGAAAGTTGTGTTCGTATTGCTGGCGGCCATGATGCTTAGTATGATCGCGGCCGCGCAGGATACTGTGACTTCGGATAGCTCGACTGTATATTCGGTCAGCTACTTTAACAATCGGAATAACCCGACAGGGGCCGACCAGTCCGTATATATCATCAATTCAGGTTATGTAGGTACGCCCTTAAGCTCGGGTGAGGGAACCCTTTGCGCGAACATCTACGTGTTCGACGCAGTTCAGGAATTAGTGGAATGCTGTGCCTGCCCGATCACGGCCAATGCGCTTCTGGCATTGTCCGTTGATAACAGCCTGACCTCGAACCCACTGACGAGCGTTGCTCCGGCCTCGGGCGTGATCAAGCTGGTCTCGACGGTGCCCACTGGCACGAGCTGCGATCCCACAAAAGCCGGGACGCTAAGCCCGGATTTGAAGGCGTGGGCAACTCATCTGCAACAGCCGACCTCCGGAACCTTTGTCACGACGGAAGCGCCCTTCCTGCCTGCTTCGCTGTCGGCCGCAGAATGTGCGTTCCTGCCGGAGGCTTGCACATTCGCGCAGTACCTGGGCACCACCAAGGGGGTTTGCGCCTGCAAGTAATCCAGGAATATTGCCCAGTCAGCTTCCAGGCGGCGAAAGTCGCCTGGATTTTGTTGTGCACGGGCCGGTTTTACCTGAGGCGACTGGGCTTGGGCTGATAACCGCATAGAAATCTGACGGGGGACGGCCACGATCAAGCGGCCCTTGCAGCCCCACAATAAGCCGCTTTGACAAGCAGCGCTGATTTGTTGTGACTGCCACCAAGCTACAAGCCCATAGCTTGAACGTTTAGCTTTGCTTTCACCCGCTGACGAGCCTTGGCGGAACAGCCTTTTTGCACAACACAACAAAAGTGACGAGTCGTCATATTTGCGGTCACCGCTCCCATTGGGAAACTCCGATAAACGCCAGCTTCTGCGAATCAGAGTACAGAACCTCATAGCTGTAACGACCGACAACGACCCAGTCACCCAGTTCGAGGTTTTCGAGGTCGCCGCCGGTACCGGTACGCCTCTTCGCACCGGTGAGATGTCGTACTTCAGTGCGGTTATCACCCCAATGCAGTCCTAACGGGAGTCTCCCGCTGAAAGCCTTTATATTCGCATCTTTCCAGTTGCCACTCATACCGGGATCGAGATCGAACCGAGGTACGTCTTCTCCAAAGAAGTTGACCTGGTTAACTTTTCCATCCTGTGCCCTTATCGAAAAACCGAATTCCCAGAAGTCGAAAAATCGGAGTTCTCCTCCTCGGAAATAACCTGGGACAGACGGGATGACCTTGATGGCCGGATTTGGAATCGTGCCGCCGTTGAGCCTGCTCATCACTGACTTTACATACGGCTCAAATACAGAATGGCCGACCAGATCAATAATTTCTCCGGCATCGATTTCTTCGGGAACAGAGACAGCTTTTTGCCTTTTCGGAATTGAAGTTAGCGGCAGTGTGCGGCTGGAATCCAAAAACTTCTTGGCATAGTTGATTGGAATTGCGAAGTTGATGTTTTGCGCTCTTTTAAGGGAGGACACAACAACGCCGATAACCTCGCCTCGGTCGTTGAATACTGGCCCGCCGCTGCTTCCTCCTGGTATAGGAGCAGTGATTTGGAACAGGATATGCCCTTCAATGTCGCGAACGCCGCTTATCAAACCGTTTGAAATCGTCGCCTCCAGCCCTTCAGGATTTCCCACGACAATTACTGGGTCGCCAACTTCCACCGTGTCGGAGTTGGCCAACCTCACTCCTGGGCCTCGGGTAGCGACCTGCAAGGCGACAAGGTCATTTTCCAGGTCATAGCCTGCGGCATTACTGACCTGCACCGCTTCTCCATTGGCGGTCTTTACGACGACAATCCGGGAACCTTCGACAACGTGAAGGTTGGTCAGGAGCAGTCCGGAATCGTTGATGAAGAAGCCTGTTCCAAGTTTCACCGAACTGGCATCAGCGGCAACAATTTCAGCAATTTTGGCACGATTCTTCCGGAGAACTTCTGCGGGCGTTGTTGCTGTCGCTGCTTTTGGCGGAGGTGAAGTCGGGCTCCGGCTTTGGGCTTGACCGGAGGACGTGCTGTGCAGGCCAGGTAGAGGAAGAAAGAATACGGCAAAAGACTCTTCAGCGTTCTCATGCTCCCCTCCACCACGGGGATTTTAATTTCTTGCTACGATTCGCTTTCTCTCGATTTGTTTGCGAAATTCCGCAGTCATGGTGCCTTGATATATCTTGTAGTCCTCCTCGTTCATCTCACCCTGTTTGCGAAATTCCGCAATCGCATCATATCCGGGATGTGCTGCTTCGCCGCTATTTCTAAGCCAAGCCAGGATCAGCTCCGGGTATACCGGCTTCAGGAGAATGAGAACTGTTTCAAATTCTTGCCCCTGAGCGCGTGCCGATTCCAACAACTCCACAGTAGCGCTTTGCCCGGTAAACAACAGGAATTTGCAAGACGGCAGGAACTCACGGATGCGGATCATGACCTCGATGCCATGTATGTCCGGCTTAAGGATGTCGCTAATGATGAAGTCGGGGCGGAGTTGACGCGCACGTTCCACCCCACCCGTGCCGGTGTAAGCAGCATGGGCGTCGTAGCCGTGCTGGTTGAGAATGATGGCCAGTGTGTCGGTAATTACCGTTTCGTCATCGGCCACCAGGACTTTGAGTGTGGCCATTGGGATGTCCTCGAAGACCCGAAGCTCCGCGAGAGTTTTACGATCCTCCTCTGAGACCGGACCCTGAGCGCGGCCAGAAGAGTTGGCGTACCGCATGGCGCAAGCTGACCCCGGCCGCCGGGCTCAAGGGGTTCCGCTTCCACGACTGCCGCCATCATGCCATTACGGAGCTTGCCGAGTCGCAGGCCAGCGACGCCACGATCATGGCCCTGGCCGGGCACGTGTCGAGGAAGATGCTGGAGCATTACAGCCATGTGCGGCAGGAAGCGAAGCGAGACGCGGTGAATGTGCTCTCCGCCAAGCGGCCCAGCAAGCCAACAATTCAGGGTTACGACACAAACAACGACACAAATCACCCACTGCCGGAGCAGGTGTCACCGTATGTTGTTGGAAAGATGGTAGGCACGAGGAGACTCGAACTCCTGACCTCTACCGTGTCAAGGCTATGCACAACCTATGCAGCAGTGAGCTTGCGATAGCTTGAAAAGCGCAAACACCAGAATTAACAAGCTTTGACAGCAGCCTACCTCCAATCCTGACGATTCCTGCTCACTCCACCCCACCCAAGGTCATCCCGCTATTTCCAACGGTTTTTGTGGGGAGATTTGTGGGGTTAATTAATTGGCCCCCGAGTCGGATTTTCAATCCCCAAAAGCTCCAGCAGTGGCGCATAGGCCTCCGCAATCCTGTTGACGGCGTCCCGCCTGACGGGATTCCCAATGTGCGTGTAATATTCGGTCATCCTCGCGTCCATGTGCCCAGCTAGAGATTTCAGAATTGCAATGTTCACCCCCTGCTCACGGCCCTTTGTGATCGCAGTGTGCCTCAAATCGTGAAACCTAATCCACGGCAGATCGGCCTTGGCGGTCATCTTGCGCCAAGCCGTGCGCCAAGATTGCTGATGCCTGGTTGGATCAAATCCCCGACGCCCCTTTAGCGGATCGCCATTGGCAGTATGCCGTGACAGATCAGCAGGGAACAGGAAATGCTCAGGCGCATTTGCCCCGAGCGCAGCGGCACGGCTTAACAACCTGTGAATGGCCCAGAGCGCAAGCGGGTTCAGTTCGATCTCACGGGCACCTGCATCCGATTTCGTATTTTCTCGTTTGATGCCGAGTTTAGGATTGGCTGGAGCGAGGTCGATATCCCCCAGCACCCCTGCGGCGGACATCTTGCATCGGCGGTGTGTGGCCTTGCCAATGCCTACCGAAGACGGTGACGCGGCGGGGCGCACCATGCCAGTCTCCCTCGCCCGTATACCGTTTTGGAAGCCCTGTAGAAGGGCATTCCAGCCTGTAGGACGGGCGGTTAAGGGTCGGGAGGTGCTCAGGGTATCGCCGATTTGTTCTGGCCCGAAATGACCTCTCCTGGTGACGCGGGCTGGCCTGAGTGTCTACGCCTTGGACTTTACAGGTAGGGGACTGCCGGGATGCGTCCTGCCGCCGACCTCTCTGGCGAAGGCGCAGGTGCAGCCACCCAGGAAGGCGACCTTGATCACGCTCGTTCAGAGGATAGTATTCATTTGGAGGAGACATATGACGCCAGTCGATTATGAAAAATTACAGCAACGATACGAGGAGTTTCTGAAATTAGGCAACCTCCCGGAGAAGGAACGTGAGGCGGCGTTGCGCCAATTGCTTCGCCGGAGAGAGGAGGAGAAGCAGGCGCAGGGGGGCAGGCAGAATGAGACTGTGGGGCAGAAGAGAGTAATCCGCCATCGACGGCTAGGTACTATGCCCGAATTTTAAACGGCAAACACCTCAAATCAATACTTTGGTTCTCAGGTAAGACGCAATTTTGGCATTGCATACCCAGCTTATTGCTCCAGCTCGCTCATCGGGGATGCGCGGGAGCTACGAAAGTTATTCTGGAAACATTTACCCAAAAAGGTAAATTCTTCACAGCCACGACGGAAACACGTTCGGGTTATCCAGAGGATCGATAGGTCGCTTGTAGGCTTTTAAACAGCGCGGCGGGGTTGCTCGTTCGAGTCCTCCTTCAGCACCCTGCTCAGCCCGCAATCCGATGGCAGGTTGCGTGCTATTGTTAGCGCTGTAATCCGTTATCACTTCGAATGCATTCACTGAAAGGGGTGACTAGCAAAAATGGTACGCTATGACTGACTTTCTGGCTTCTGCTTGTCTGTATGCCCACGCGACTGGTCGCATTTTGGGATGGGTGTTTCTGGTGCCGATCCTGTCCAGCATCCCTACATTTGTCAGACGCAGCTTTCCACGCTATCAAGTCGAGGTACCGTTTCGGGCTATGGCTCAGCGGCTGCAAGGTGACGCAGTGCTCTTGGGGCATACTCTCAATTTTTGTGAAGGAGGGCTGGGGGCCATGATTGAAGGTGAGTTATCGCCGGGCGAGTTCGTCAGCCTACGGGTAAAGATCCCGCAGTGCGCTGTGCCAATTCAGATCCGCGCCACGGTACGGTATAGACAAGGTCGAATTTACGGTTTCCAATTTGTAGATCTCGGTGCGCTGCAATTGGCCGAGATCCGCGCCTGCTGTCGAAGATTGGCAGAAACGGACGGATAGTGCGAAGGAAGAATGGGCGCGGCCCAGCACTAAAAATCTACTAAATGAGCCATCGCAGTTTGGATATGCGAACCGCCCCCACAGAACTGACGAGTTTTTCTATAACGCCCGTCCCCGAACCCTCCAGCCTGCTCATGCTCGGCACCGGGCTTACTGGGCGGCATAGGAGCACTCCGTAGGAAATTCCTAAGCTAAGATCAAAGCCACAATTCGCGCTCAACCCAAAGCCGCCGTTGCTGGCGGCTTTATTGCGCCGAGTTGAAGCATCAGACGTTGTGAAAAAATACCTGGCTATCGCACCAGGATGCGATTTAAACAAGTGGCTGCGCTGGATCGCTCCAGACCCTTATCGATTGGCAGATCGTTGCTATAAACGCAAATGGATGCGATTCTAGTCTGCCTAAGGGGCGATTTAGATAGAACTGATGGTAGGCAGGAACGAACTGTTGACCGGCTGGGCGGATCGGAAGCGCGAGGCAGCCGGAAAGGACAACCGGGCGGGGTGCGTGCTGGCGTGCGCCGAGGCGGGGAGGTAATCACGGCTGGGCCGCCACGAAATATGCCGTATTGCATACCCAAAAAAATTTGAAACAACTTTTCTTCACGGCCATCCAGTAGCTTTTTGGACGGCTGGACACCCCGACCCACCCTTCGTTCCGCCACCCCATCGCAGGCTCGCCGAGATCACCGATCCAGGAGTTGGCGTACCGCGCCAATACGAGGATTATCAGCCTGAATTTCGGAGCGCCAGCTCCACGCCGGAGAACTGCGGTGTTTTCAATG
>Ga0326727_10016502_pt1 | contig 15569 bp, 20 predicted proteins | sample MB2enrmetagenome_FD_207643 | JGI IMG/M metagenome (GOLD analysis project Ga0326727, IMG submission 207643) | Lab enriched peat soil microbial communities from McLean, Ithaca, NY, United States - MB29MY | ecosystem: Environmental > Terrestrial > Soil > Wetlands > Peat | place: USA: New York... | reverse complement strand
TTTAGGACCTGCCGGTCCGGGCGTGGCGGGACTCGATGCTGCTTTGCGACCATTTCCGGCTGCCGGGTTTACATCCCTCATGACGCCAGAGGCCCTGCCCCACGCAGATGCCCTTGTTCCGTGCGATACTTTTGCAGCATACGTAGCAGGTGTCGCTCCTGAATTCGTCAAAGAGCGGCTCCTGAAAATATCTTTTTGTCTCCTGTCTCGGCACGTCCAATAGTACCCCCATCCCCTGCCCGATTGCAAGAGTTTTATACCACGTCGGCCTCGAAGCCCCACCTTTGTTGGCGCTATCTGCGCCGCCTCGGTGTGCCTTTGAATGCAACTCGGTATTCCGCCTTATCTTTTCAGATTTTTGTCGAAGATGTCATAGGCATCGAGAAGGGCCGCGCTTCCGTTCAGCGAGAAGACGCTCTTGCCTTCCGCGTCCATGGCAAAAAGCGATGGGTCATCATGAATGACGCCGGTCACCTCAATGGACCGCTGCGCCGCCAGCCGGGCCGCCTCCTCTTCCCTTCCCGGCTGGACACGATTGATGACGACATGGGCGTTGCCGATGTGCAGCTTGAGCTCTCCGGCAAGCTCCAGTATCCTTCGGGCGGTCATGAGGCCCCTCGAGGTGGCGTCGGAGACCACAAACAAATGGTCCACGTCCTGGGTCACGAGCCTGCTCATATGCTCCATGCCTGCCTCGTTATCAACCACGACGTAGGCATAGTTTCCCTTCAGGAGCTCTATGTGCTTTTTTACGAGTGAATTGGCCGCACAGTAGCAGCCTTGCCCCTCGGGCCTGCCCATGACGAGGAGATCGAAGCCCTTGTTCTCCACCAGGGATTCGTGCACCTTGAGCTCCATCCAGGTCTCCTTGGTCATCCCGGCGGGCACGGCCTCTTTCATCATCTCCCGGGCGTCGCCTATGGTTGCGTACGACCCGACGCCCACCACCTCGTTCAGGTTCGCGTTGGGGTCGGCGTCGACCGCGAGGATGGCGCCCCCTGTGCGCTTTTCCATGAGGTAGCGGATGAGCATGCCGCTTATGGTCGTCTTGCCCACCCCGCCCTTACCGGCAAAGGCAAAAATCTCAGACATGGGTTTCCACCTGTTCCTTTCTGTTCCGAATCTGCTCGATGACGCGCGGAAAGTCGCTCTCGTTAGTATGGGGGATGAAAAGGGCCGCGATAAATTCATCCATAAATCCGGGATTATTCGCCAGCTCTATATTCGTCATGGTCTTTGCTATCCGTTCGGTCTGCTTCAAAAGCTCCCGGGAGAAAGAAAGCAATCGGGCGCCCAGCAGGGAACCGTTGCCGACAAAAAGAAACTTTTCGACCGGCACGTCCGGCAAGAGGCCGATCGTTTGTGCCTTCTCCAGGTCTATAGAGTGGCCGAAGCCACCGGCGATGATTACCCTCTCCAAATCGTCGAAGCGAAGCCCCACGCTGTCGAGAAGCGTCTTGCAGCCTGCATAGATGGCAGCTTTGGCCCGAATCAGGTTATCGAGGTCCACTTCGGTCAGGACTATGTCCCTCCCGATATGGCTCTCGGCCGCAAAGCTGAGTACATACTCCCAGCCGCTTTCCCCTTCTCTTACCCGGGTGGTCGGCAGGTCGCGGTTGAACTTGCCGTTCTGATCGATGACGCCCGCTTCGAAGAGCTCCGCAACGAGGTCTATCAGTCCCGATCCGCATATGCCGGCGGGCTTTGTCCTGGCTATGGTCAAAATCATCGGCTCGTAGGTCGATGGGTTGATCCTCACTTGCTCGATAGCGCCAAAACCCGCCCTCATGCCGAATTTGATCCCGCCCCCTTCGAAGGCCGGGCCGGCGGAGCAGGAGGTACATGTCAGCCAGTCCTTGTTGCCGATGACGATCTCACCGTTCGTTCCTACGTCGATGAAGAGCGTGACCTCATCACGTTGAAAAATGCCGGAGCCGAGTACGCCTGCCACGATGTCTCCGCCCACATAAGAGGCTACACCCGGAAAGATGTAGGTGAAGACGTGGTCCTTCACGTTCAGGCCGATGTTGATTGCCCTGACGGGAGGGATAAAGTTGGAGGTCGGTGTGTAGGGACTCATCATGATATATTTGGGGTCGAGGCCGAGGACCAGATGCGTCATGGTAGTATTGCCCGCGAACACGAGATGGGATATCAGCTCCACCTCGATACCGCTCATCACCAGCAGTTCCCCGATGACGCCGTTGATCGTGGAGACGATCACTTCCTGGAGCCTTTTCAGTCCCCCGGCCTTCTGGGCAAAGACGATCCTCGATATGACATCCTCGCCGTAGCTTATCTGCGCATTATAGTCGGCAGTCTCGGCGAGGGTGCACGCCTGGGTCCCGTTGTCCGCACCTTCCATGCGCCGGTAAACCTGACAGCGAGCGAGGTCGAGGAGCTGGCCGCACACCGTCGTTGTCCCGATGTCGATCACGATCGAATAATTCTGCTCCTCGGTATTGCCCGGCTCAACGTTTATAAGGGTGTACCCCTTCCTCGTAAGGACGATGGTGACCGTCACCCGCCAGTCGGCCTTCCTCAACGTCGCGGCCAGTTTTTTGAGCATCCTGAAATCTACCGAGACGTCGTTCATCAGGTGCGTCTTCCTGAGCTCCCTGGTCAGCCTGGCGAGGTCGTTCATATTGTCTTCAGGGGAAGGCGGGGGAAGCTCGACATACTTTTTAAAGACCGAGGGGTCGACCGACCATCCCTTGACCAGGCGATCCACATCCATGGCCGAGAGAATGTGGGAAGGCTCTCTCCTTCTTTTCAAAGCCACCCTGTCGACCTGGGACTCGAAAGGGATCTCCACAACCAGATCGCTGTGGGGACGGGTCATGCACGCAAGACGCATCCCCTCATCATATTCCCATTGTGCTATTTTGGGATGGGTCGATGCGCGTGTTTCCCCCTCGCGTATCTTTATCCTGCATTTTCCACACGCGCCATTGCCTCCGCAGCTTGCGTTGATATGAATGCCCGACCTCATGGCCGTCTCGAGGATCGTTTCGTTTTCCTCAACGGGGAAGGTTTTCTCAATCGGCAGGAATTTTACCCTGTAACGGTTCATCGTTGAAGTCCCTATGTGGGTGGGTTGCACGACAGATTTCTGTTCACTATTCTAAACCGGGTGTCCACATTATATCACGTTTCCTTACGCTGTCAAGGCTTTCTGCACACGCATAATTTTGTTGACAGGAGTGAGGCCCGACGGTATCATCATATTTATCACAATTCGCCATAGTGAACCTATGTACAATGCGCCCATCCTTAAAAAGGCCGTCGAGATCATCAAGCTCATAGTCGAGGAGCAAAAGCCCCTCGGGGTGACGGACGTTGCCCGGTCTCTTTCGATCAGCAAGAGCACAACGTTCGGCATACTGAAATCGCTCGATGAGGAAGGTTTTCTCGTGAGGGACCCCCTGAGCAAAAAGTATAGCACAGGGAGCACGCTCTTTGAGCTGTCAAAAAAGATACTGAGGACCACCGATGTTGTCGTCACCGCCCGACCGTACCTGGAGCGGCTCCTGGAAGCGGTGGATGAGACCGTATTCCTGGGGATCAGGGAGGATGAGGGGGTAAAGGTCATCGATGTGCTGGAGCCGCAAAAAGAGTTTAAGATATCGTCGTCTTTGGGCTCTCATATGTCTCTCGTCGCGGGTGTGGTCGGCAAGATTTTCCTCTCGGCAATGAACAACGGAGAGGTGGTGGGGCTGCTCTCCCAGAAAGGCCTGCGCCGATACACGGAGAACAGTATCATCGACATAGAGCAGTTCCTGCGGGAGGTCGAGCTGACACGCGCGCGGGGATACGCGGTCGATCTCGAAGAGTACATGAAGGGCGTGAGGGCTGTGGGCGCGCTCGTCTACTCGGGCCATTTTCCTGTCGCCGGCATCTGGGTGGTGGGATTGACAAATTCATTGAGCGATGAGAAGCTGCCGGTGGTCGTCAGTCATGTGAAAATAGCGGCAGAGCAGATCAGCATTAATTTGTCGCCGTTCTTGTCGAACAAAACGGGAACCAGCAGGGAAAAATAGGGCGGCGGCTGGGTTAATTTCGCGCCATGCACCTGCATCTCGGGGCCGCAACATCCTCACGTACAGCAACAGACCTAGATCATCCCTGATGTCACTGTAAATAAGGAAGAACTCCACGACGGGTCCCGGTTTGTGGCGCCTGCGAAGGCGTAGGTCGTGTCATTTCTTTGAGAAACTTTATCGAGTGCTGCATTTCTTCCTTGCCGTTCACAGGGACCGGAGGTATGATGACAAAAAAGAGAGAAAATATGGGGGAGTCTCTCGGGTGGCGAGCATGGACATCGAAGGCGAGCTACAGGCTTGTTTACACTCGTAAAGCGATTAGAGACATAAATGGATATCGAAACCGATGTTGACCGGCTCAGGGTATTGGCCCGGAAGAAGCAGGACGAAAAACTCGGCGGTGCCTATACCGTGATAAAATTCTGCCTGGGCCCTGGTGACCCAAAAAATAGGGGGTGACAGATGACTTCCGCGCTGAGAGGAACCGCATGCTTTCTCCTGATTCTCCTTTCCGTTGCCGCATCTGTTTCCGGTGCGGCCGATAAGACGGGCGTCGTCCTACTCCACGGGAAGGACGGAACGCCCTCAAACGTTGGGACGCTTGCGGCTGAGTTGACGAAGAACGGCTTCGCCGTCATTACCCCTGAAATGCCTTTCTCAAGGAACCGCGGATTCGACAAGTCCTACGAGGATTGCGTTCCAGAGATAGACAATGCGGTAGGGCTCCTCAGGAAGCAGGGCGTGACAGCTATCTTCATCGCCGGCCACAGTCTGGGGGCGAGTATCGCCCTTTATTATGGGACGAAGACGACCGTCGACGGCATCCTTGCTATTGCACCAGGCGGCAACACGGGGCAGCTAGGCGACCTGGTGCAGGTCGAAGTCGCGCGGGCGCGCAAGATGGTGGCAGAGGGCAAGGGCGACAAGATCGGCGTTTTTGACGATTACAACCAGGGAATCAGACATACAAGAAGAACGACTGCGAGGATCTACCTCAGCTACCAGGACCCCGATGGAGCCTCGGTGATACCGAAAAACGCGGCGGCCCTCAAACCCGGCACCCCGCTGCTCTGGGTAGTGGGCACGAAGGACCCCATGTACCGGAGAGGCGCGTCGTTTGCCTTCGACAAGGCGCCGCCGAACCCCCGCAACAAATATGTGGTCGTTGAGGCCGGCCACATAGAGACTCCCTTCGACACTGAGGCGATAAGACAGATCGTAGCCTGGATTAAGGATTTTTGAGCGGGACGGCCGCGGGACGGACGGTCTCCCTGATTATCGGTGCGGTTCGAAACGGCGACGATCAGTTTTGTGCCATTTCCTATGAGAGTAACAGGGAGAGCGGGATTGCCCACAGCTTACCACCCGGGTTCACAGCGGTAGGGCCGTTGTAGGCAAGTATTGCGGCCACGCAATGGGGTGTTGCGGCAATAAATGTCCTCAGCCCGGCTAAGTCGTTCTTTTCCCAACGTGCTGCCGCCTTAACTTCAATGGCCACACACTTATTTCCCGCCTCAATGATAAAATCCACTTCATGACGCCCCTGGATGTTCCAAAAGAAGAGATTCGCCTGCGGCCAGGTAGCGTCGAGGATCCCTACAATGTTTTGAGCCACGTATGTTTCAACCATGGCGCCCTTGAGCGGATCATCCGAGATATTTTCCGTTCCGGCCAGGTAGCAGGCGAGGCCTGCATCTCCAAAGTAGAATTTAGGTGATTTTATCAGTCTGCCGGTCTTGTGTCTCTGATATGGGGCAAGACGGTAGAAGACACAGGAAACCTCCATAATGGAAAGATAGCTGGAGACCGTTGCCGCACTCTGTCGTACGTCGAGGACGTGCGGCCCCGAGATACAGACGCATGACGCGAAATTAACCCGGCCGCCCATACACGGACAAGCTGTTTTTTTGCGCGGCCTTTTGTCGTATAATAGAGGCTCCGTCCGGCATGACGGGCGCGGATATTTCAAGAGTTTCATGCAAAGGCACGAGGTAAAGATCAAATGCCTTTGCGTCTCTTCCTTTTTGTGAAGGGGTTGCCACCCGCGGGTGAAGGTGTGGGATCGCGCGGGTACCCGGCTAAAACAGGCGGTTTTCTGGAGGGGGCGACGCTAGCCCCGGTAATTGCGCTAAAGGAGGCACAATGAGATCGGACAAGATGAAGAAGGGGATTGAAAAGGCACCCCACAGGTCACTCTTCAACGCAGTCGGGTTGCTGCCGGAAGAGCTGGAAAGGCCGATTATCGGTATTGCCAACTCGGCCTCCGAGCTTATCCCCGGCCATATCCACCTCAACACGATCGCACGTGCGGTCAAGGACGGGGTGCGCCTCGCGGGTGGTACCCCTCTGGCGTTTTCCACCATCGGTATTTGCGATGGGATCGCCATGAATCATGAGGGGATGAAGTACTCCCTCGGGTCCAGGGAGCTTATCGCCGATTCCGTGGAGGTGATGGCGAAAGCCTACCCCTTTGATGGATTGGTCCTGATCCCGAACTGCGACAAGATCATTCCCGGCATGATGATGGCCGCGCTCAGGCTTAATATTCCCGCCCTGGTCGTAAGCGGCGGTCCTATGCTCGCCGGGCGCATGAAGGGGCGGACGGTTGACCTGATCTCCGTTTTTGAAGGGGTGGGAAAAGTGGCCGCGGGCGTTATGGGAGAGGAGGAGCTTGCAGAGCTCGAAGGGTGTGCATGTCCGGGCGCGGGTTCCTGTGCGGGCATGTTCACGGCAAACTCCATGAACTGCCTCAGTGAAGCCCTCGGCATCGCGCTTCCCGGCAACGGGACTATCCCGGCAGTACATGCGAAGCGTCTCAGACTCGCAAAGAGCGCCGGTAAGGCCATTGTTTCCCTCGTGGAGAAGAACCTCCTGCCGCGGGATATCATGACCTTCGAGGCGTTCAAGAATGCGATTACTGTCGATATGGCTCTTGGCGGCTCGTCGAACACGGCCCTTCACCTGCCGGCTATCGCTCACGAGGCAGGCATCAACCTGCCCCTTGCCCTTTTTGACCTGATCGCCGAAAGGACCCCGCATATCTGTTCGATGAGCCCTGCAGGGCCCAACCATCTTGAAGACCTGGAAGAGGCGGGCGGCGTCTACGCCATCATGAAGGAGCTCTCGGGAAGGGGCCTCCTGGAGACGAGCTGCGTGACCGTAACCGGAAAGAGTCTGGGAGAGCTGATCGGCGAGGCAGAGGTGCTGGACCGTGGGGTCATCAGGTCCGTCGATGAGCCATACCACCCGAGGGGCGGCCTCGCGGTGCTGACGGGCAGCCTCGCGCCCGATGGGGCAATTGTCAAAGTCGCGGGCGTCGCGGACAGCATGAGGAGGTTCACCGGCCCGGCGCGGGTATTCGAGAGCGAGGAAGAAACGATGGCCGCCATCATGGAAGGGAAGGTCGCTGCCGGTGACGTGATTGTCGTCCGGTATGAAGGACCGAAAGGGGGCCCCGGCATGAGGGAGATGCTGACGCCGACCAGTGTGCTCTGCGGAAAGGGCCTTGATCTGGACTGCGCCCTCATCACCGATGGCAGGTTCTCCGGGGGCACAAGGGGTCTCTGCATAGGCCATGTATCTCCGGAGGCCGCAGAAGGAGGTCCCTTGGGTCTCGTCAGGGAAGGCGACCGGATCGAGATCGACCTCGACAAAAAGTCGATCGACCTTCTGGTCGGGAAAGAGGAACTCGCCGGAAGACGCAAAGAGTGGAAGAGACCGGAGCCGCATATCAAGGAGGGCTACATGGCCCGCTACGCAGCGATGGTCACCGGGGCGGCGAGCGGCGCTGTCTTCCGGCCCGCCGAAGGCTGCGAGGAGTGAGGAGGCGGGAGAGTTGATGGACCCTGCGATTATCAAAAAGATCGAGGCAATTACCGGTCCCGGGAACGTCAAGACATCGGTTGAGGAGCGTCGATGCTATTCCTATGACGGAAGGACCGAAGGCGCGACGCCTGAGCTGATCGTTTTCCCCTCGTCGGCCCGCGAGGTGTCGGCCATACTCAGACTTGCCAACACGCACCTTTTTCCTGTAATACCGAGGGGCCAGGGAACAGGTCTCACGGGAGGGTCGGTGCCGATAAACGGGGGCGTGGTGTTATCCTTCACCCGGATGAACCGCATACTGGAAATCGATACCGCAAACCTGATCGCCGTGGTGGAGCCGGGTGTCGTGACGTTTCTCTTCCAGGAAGAGGTTGCGCGGAAGGGACTTTTCTATCCCCCCGATCCCGCTTCTTACAAATATTCAAGCCTTGGGGGAAATGTGGCGGAATGCGCGGGAGGTCCCAATTCTCTCAAGTACGGCGTGACGCGGGACTATGTGCTTGGTCTGGAAGTGGTGCTGCCCACCGGGGAAATATTGAACCTGGGGGTAAGGACCATGAAAGGCGTGGTCGGGTACGATCTGACAAGGCTCTTTGTGGGCAGCGAAGGCACGCTTGGCGTGATCACACGAATCACCCTGAAGCTTATCCCCCTGCCTGAGGCAAAGGCAACCATCCTCGCCCTCTTTAACGAAGTCGAGGAGGCCGCAGAAACGGTCTCAGCTATTATAGCCGCGAAAGTCGTGCCGTCTACCATCGAATTTATGGACAAATCGTCGATACGCTGCAGCGAGCAGGCTTCCCCCATGGGTTTGCCCGATGAGGCAGGAGGCCTTCTCTTGATCGAAGTCGACGGGAGCAGGGAATCGGCCCTCTCGCAGGCGGAAAAGGTCCGCGTTATCGCGGCGGAACATCGCGCAATCAAGTGCGATTTGACCGAAGACCCCGCCGAAGCCGACAGGCTGTGGCGGGCCCGAAGGGTGCTCTCGCAGGCGCTCTATACGGTGGCGCCCCTGAAAATAGCCGAAGACGTCGTTGTCCCCCGCTCCGAAATACCGACACTGATCCGTTCATTGGAGGCCATGCGCGAGAGGTTCGGCATCCCTATTCTCAGCTTCGGCCATGCGGGCGACGGCAACTTCCATGTGAACCTGTTGATCCAGGATACACACGAAGACCGGGCGAAGGCCGAAGAGGCGGTGAAAGAAATCTTTGCCGAAACGCTCAGGCTCGGTGGGACCATGTCGGGTGAGCACGGCATCGGCCTCTCTAAAGCGCCCTATCTCGGCATGGAGTTATCGGGAGAAGTGATGGCGACGATGAAGCGGGTCAAGCAGCTTTTCGACCCCAATAATATTCTGAATCCCGGGAAGATCTTTCCGGATTAAGCGGTCGGGACGTGTCGGCGTCTGGTGGGCGCGCCCTTATGAACGCCGTAAACTATGGAGAAATCATCTACATCATTACGAGAGCTTTCGGCGACCGGAAGAAAATCGAATGTCTCGCGGCGATCGAACGGTTGGGCATCGAAATCCTTTCCGTCCCGAACGAACTGATTTTCAGGGCTGCCGAGTATAAGGCCGAGTTCGGTATTTCCTATGCGGATTGCTGTGCCCTCGCCTCCGCCCTGGAAAACAAGGCGGCTCTCGCAACCGGAGACCAGGAGCTCAAAAAGGTCGAGCATCTCGTTAAAGTCATTTGGGTGTGAATGGCAACAAGATCGTTCCCGCCGCACACGGACGGAGAGAGGCGCCCCAAGATGAAAAGGGAAACATGCGGGAGATGGAAACCATCATGGTGATTTTTGGCTAGTCGGCAGCTATCGCTTTCGTCGCATTTTTGGTTGTTAGACTATTCGTCCACGACAGCACTGAATGAGTCTTAAGTCAGACCCGTGATCTGTTCGTCCATAAATGCCTTCACTTCGAGGAATAGAGTGTCGCCGTTCTCCGGCGTGATGAAAAAGCACCTCGCCTTAGGGTGCCCTCGCACCGTGTCCAGGAAGGAGGATTTCTTGTTGCGCACCGAGGCGATCACGAGGCTGTCACCGTCAAGGCAATCCAACACCGCGGCGCAAAAGCCACGCGCGCCAGATTCCATGACGCCGAGCTCGTCCATAACCACGATGCTGCCTGCCGGGATGCCGCGAAGGTAGTACACGGCGCGGTCGAAGGCTTCGGGGAAGCGGGTGGAGTGCTGGTCAATACAAGTGCCGACAAGGTTGTTCTGTGTGTAGGCGCGTTCGCCGGAAACGCCGTGGATGTACACGGGCTCGGGGCTGCCCGCCTGGGCGGGTGCCTCCTTCTTGGTCAGAAAGCCATACACAGGCAGGGAGACTCTTTCCAGGAGTCGCCGTATGAGAGTGGATTTGCCGACACCGTTGCTTCCAACAATCAAAATATGCATGGTGATCCGCTTTCGACGCGCGTGATTACGGCCCCTCTATCCTTTTCATGCCCTGTTTCAAGTATTTGCGGGCCAGCTCGATATAAATCCCTGTTACCCACTCGCCGTATTCCCGCTCCTCCACGGAGACTTTCCTGACCTTCTTCGCCGGGTTGCCTGCGGCAACTACCGATCCCGGTACCTTCTGCCCCCGCTTGACTATAGCGCCCTCGGCTACAATGGAGCCGCTTCCGGCTTCCGACCTGATGCTCAGGACGGCGCCCATGCCTACGGTAACCGAATCGCCTATCGCCTTAGCATGGATGATGGCGCCATGGCCTATGGTAACCCTGCTGCCTATCACGCATGATTCCTTGGGCGGTGCATGGACGATCACGCCTTCCTCGACTGCGGTCCCGTCTCCCATTTCGATTTTCCCGTAGTCGCCGCGCAGGATCGCCCCGTGGCCGATATAGCAGTCGTTCCCGATCCTCACGTCCCCGATGACGGTCGCCGTCTCACTCACGTACGTCCCCACCCCTACAATGGGACTATTTCCATCGAACTCGTAAAGCATCTGCAGTCTCCCCCCCCGGTCTATTCGAAGTTTGTAAGAAGGCAAACGGACGGCTAACCAGAGATAGAGCCCCGCCCGGACATAGGTTATCTTGACGGTATCCGTTAGGTCAAGTTATCCTTCAGGAATGGGGGATAAGATGATAGAGCAATGGCTGGACGAGATAAAGGCAACGGCAGACCCGAACGAGCTGGGGATGATCCTCGTGCACAACGGTATCGTGAGAGGCATGTCGAAAAAGGGTGAAGCGGTCGGAAAGATGCTTCTCACCCACGACGCCGCCGGCCTGGAGAAGTTGATAGAGCAGTACGAGCGCAAGGATGGCGTCGTCGATATAAGGGTCTGGATCAACAGCGGAGAGCTCCATGTGGGAGATGACATCATGCTGGTACTTGTCGCAGGCCGGTTTCGGACGGACGTGCTGCCCGTGTTCGAATCCCTGATAGGAAAGATCAAGGGCGAGATCGTCAGCGAGCGGGAGATACTGTCCGGCCATGAAGAAGGAGTTTAGCGAAAGCCTTCCCGCTACAGGGCACGTGACGCCACAATGAGATAATGATAGGGGCCAATGTCGTATGCAGGACCGGACTCGAAGCCGAAGGGTGTCAGAACCGCTTCCGTCTCCTGCTCCGAAAGCCGTATGCGCATGGGCGGCCCGTGGCCGTCTTCGGTCTTCTTGAACTCCACGACGGCCAGCCTCCCGTCCGCTCTCAATACCCTGGCCGTTTCCCACAACACAGTCTCACCCGTGCTTTCGCGCAGCAGGTCGTGCAAGACGGTGGCCATGAGGCAGATGTCGATGGATCGATCGGGCAGCGGTATGCCCTTGTTAGCGTCCGCGAAAATGGTCCTCACGTTGCTGAGACCCTGGCGGGCGGCCCGTTCCCGCACCTGTGCAAGCCCATCCTCCCAGGCATCCAGGGCATAGACCTGGCCGGTGCGGCTGATCGCTTCGGCCAGGGCAATAGTGTAGTCCCCCCTGCCGCATCCGATATCGAGCAGGGCAGTCGATTTCTCTACCCGGAGCTTTTCAAAGAACCGGCTCCGGTCTATCAGATCGAATGTGCCGTGGCCGGCACCTGGCGGCTTATGGGCTTCCGGCATCAATATATCTCCTCCCTCTATTCTATGCGGCTCACTCGACGCGGCTCAATCGCCACCCGACCTCGTGTAGAAATTAATCTGCTTGATATCATAACAGTCGGGGCGAATGCTTCAGGATAGTGGTTCGGGTGGGTGGGCACACGGTGAGAGTGGACCTTGGCGCACCCTAAATTCCGGCATCGATCATGGTTGAACTCGACGCCGGCCGCCCAAAGAAAAAAGTAGAAAGAACGTGCGATTAGGGAGCGAAGTTGGAAAGCTGGTACGGTATCTCCTTCTCTTCCAGCCCGTGTTTCTTTTCGAAGTAGACCTCGCCCGCGGCAATTTCCCGCAGGGATGTAACGACTTCCCTGTTTGACGATTTGACCAGGGGCCTCGACCCCTTGACGAGCTGCTTCGCCCTCTTTGCGGCGAGATGGACAAGCTCGAAACGGTTTTCAACCTTATCCATACAGTCTTCAACGGTTATCCTGGCCATGCTGTCTCCTTATATCCGCAATAATCGACTTGAATTCTGCGTACGCCTTGTTAAGAGTATCATTTACCACTACATAAGTAAAGAGTCCCTTTTTTGCAACTTCCTCCCTGACCCGCTGCATCCGCTTCTCTATCTCCTTCTCCCCGCGAGCCGAGAGCCTCCTCACCAGCTCATCCGGCGACGGTGTGTCGATGAATATAAGGACCGCTTGCGGCCACTCTTCCTTCACGGTGAGGGCGCCCTTGACATCGATATCCAGCATGACGTCGGTCCCTTCTGAAAGGGGCTGCAAGACCTCCGTCCGGGGTGTGCCGTAAAAGTGGCCGTGGACGTTCTCCCATTCGAGAAACTCCCCCTCGCCGACCATGGCCTGGAACTTCGCCGCATCCACGAAACGGTAATCCCGTCCGTCAACCTCGTGGTCCCGCTTTGCACGGGTCGTATAGGAGACGGAAAAACGGGTCTGTTTGTCCTGCCTCAGGAACATCTCGAGGATGCTGCTCTTCCCCGTGCCCGACGGTCCGGAGACAACGAACAGATGCCCCAATTTATTCGACATTCTGAACCTGCTCCCTCATCTTTTCTATTTCTACCTTTATCTGAATTGCCCTCTCGCTGATAAAGAGATCGTTGGACTTGCTCGCTATGGTATTCGTCTCCCTCACCATTTCCTGGATAATGAAGTCGAGCTTGCGGCCGATCTCTCCCTGGGAGTGGACCGTATCGGTAAAATGCCCAACGTGCCCTTTCAGCCTTGCTATCTCCTCCGCTATATCGAGCCTTTCCATGTAAAACCCCATTTCCTGCAGTACCTTCGCTTCATCAAGCGCAGTCCCGCTCACCTCCAGGATCTTCTGACGAAGCATCTCTTCGTGGTTCTTTATTGCCTCCGGCCAGGCTTTTTCAATGCTCTCTTCATCGGCCCGGATGTGTTCCAGTCTCTCGATGAGGTCTTGCTTAATCAACTCACCCTCCCTCTCCCGTTCCACGTTTAATTTCGAGAGCAGGGTTTCGAAGCAGGAGAAGAACATCTCTTCCGGGACGGATTTCTCTTCGTAGACCAGAATATCCTTGAAGTTGAGTATGTCGGCGACCGTCAGGTCCCCTTTGATCCCGTGCGACTCTTTCAGGTAACGGGCCAAGTCAACGTACCACCTGATCGCCTCTTCGTTCGCCTTAGGCACGGAAGAGTTTCCCTCACCCTTATCCCACTTCATCGTGATGTCCAGCCTGCCTCGCTTGACGTGCCGCTTGGCCGTCTCCCGGAGGCGCGACTCATACCCGGAGGCGCTTCGAGGAATCTTGAGCGATATTTCCAGATAGCGACTGTTAAGCGACCTTGCTTCTCCATAACAGGTGCCCTCTTCACTCTCCATCTCAACCTTTGAAAAACCGGTCATGCTCTTTGGCATCGTAGCAACCTCTTATAACGTTCTCTCCACCCGTTCAGCAAAAAGATCGATTGATCGCTCCCGTAGTCCGGATAGGTCCACTTCAGACGACGATAGCTTCCGTTCTCATAAAGCAGGGTAAGATCTGCAAAAATGCCCTTCCCAAGGTATATCCTGTGCGAGTACCCTTTGGTTGTGCCGAGGACCACGTGTTCGAGCGCGATATATCCCGGATCGACATTGACCGCCCGCCGCCCGTTTTCCGCACCCGTGTGCTCAATCCCGTTGGCGCCGAGCTTGATGTCGGCGAGCATGTCCCTCTCCAAAAGAGGCTCAAAGAGCAAGAAATACCGCTTCAACCCTTCGCCCATTTCAGGGCGGTAATAGCCCGATTGGGAAAAGGAAACGATGTCCGTCCTTTCCGCTACGGGGCCGATCAATTGCGCCAGCCCGGCCTCTACGTGAGAAAGTATACCCGAATCGCCGAAGATAATGCTCGCAAAAAATTGCACCGGAGGGGGAAGCCTCACCTTTCCCATAGAATGAAGTACTCCTTGTTCTTTCTCCTTTTCTCCCTCGGCGCCTCCACGATGCCGCGGGCCCGCAAGCCGCTCTGCTCGCCGAACTGCCTTATATCATCGATCACGGCCTTTATTCGCTCCTCGTCCTTCACGATCCCGCCCTTGCCTACCTGGTACCGCCCTACCTCGAACTGCGGCTTGACCAGCGTCACGAGGAACCCTCCCGGCGCGAGAAGCGGCAGCAGCGCGGGGATGATCTTTTTCAGGGAGATGAAGGAGACATCGACGGTGATGATACCCGCCCTCTCGCCTATGTCTTCACGCGTAAGGTATCTGGCGTTCACGTTTTCCCGCACAACGACCCGCGGGTCCTTTCTCAGCTTTTCGTGGAGTTGATGGGTGCCCGCGTCGATTGCGTAAACCCTGGAAACGCCGGCCTTAAGCAGACAATCGACAAAGCCGCCGGTCGAAGCGCCTATGTCGACCGCGGTTTTCCCGATGATATCTATCCCGAAGCTTCGGAGTGCCTCCGCAAGCTTGACGCCGCCGTAGCCGACGTACAGGAGAGGATTGCTCCGTACTTCTATCGCTGCCTCCTCGTCGACTAGCTTATCGGCCCCCGATATACGCTCCCCGTTCAGGAAGACGACGCCGGCCATGACCAGTACCTTTGCCTTTTCTCTTGATTCGGCGAGACCCTTCTCTGTGAGGAGGATATCTATTCTGAATTTAGCCAATGCTTTACAGTCTTTTTTATGCTGTCCTTGTCCAGACCTATCTGCTGTCGCAGGAGCTTTTGCGATGCATGGGGCAGAAATCGATCAGGCAAGCCTATTACTTTCACGGGCACGACCACGCCTTCCTCGGAAAGGATTTCCATGACCCCGCTTCCAAACCCTCCTATGGCGGAATTCTCCTCCAGGGTCACGATTCGCCCGGTACGGGCGGCGAAATCGACGAGCATCTCCCTATCCATAGGTTTTATGAACCGCCCGTTGATCACCGCGGCACTGATGCCCTCTTCTTTCTCAAGCTCCTCCGCGGCGTGCAGGCACGAATAGACCACCGGACCGCACCCGATAAGCGTCACATCCGCACCCATCCGGAGGACCTCCCATTTCCCCAGGGGGATCTCCGTAAACCCGCTCTCAACCGGGACACCTATGCCTTCGCCTCTGGGATAGCGGACAGCGACGGGCCTCTCGTAGATGGTTGCGGAGAAGAGCATCTGCTTGAGCTCGTTTTC